>Ga0265797_10009653_pt1 | contig 12475 bp, 8 predicted proteins | sample P2T30metagenome_FD_192433 | JGI IMG/M metagenome (GOLD analysis project Ga0265797, IMG submission 192433) | Plant litter microbial communities from East Loma Ridge, Irvine, California - P2 T30 | ecosystem: Environmental > Terrestrial > Plant litter > Unclassified | place: USA: California... | reverse complement strand
AGCCTAGCGCGAATCCGCATGCGAAACAAAAGTCAGGGTTGATTTAAGCGACGCAGGAGGAAACATCACTGCAGATCTGACACAATTACATCCTCCATGATATAAGCATAATACTGGAACTTGCAGATTGAATATCCCGCGACCACTTCTCGGCAGTGGAGAGCATACACTCAACTTGCAAAGATCGAGCATCTGTTTTGGGAGATGAGCGACAGTCACGGTTTCGACACAAGCAAGAAGTGCGACTGTTCCTCCTGCATGTTCAGACCCATCCTCTCAATGGTGGTTGCACAACAATAGTGGTCGAACGATCTCCATGGACCGACACTCCAACGATAAGAAATGCTCCATCTGAAACTCGCGCATCGCCAGAAAGCATAAGGTTGCGTCCGCACCACTTGCCAAGGATGCCATGCCGCAGTAATACGACTACTTGCTTGGGAAGCGTCAATTCTGCATAGGCATCTCACTCAAGCGCCAGACATCTCACTGTATCTATCTGCATCCTACTGCACGAAGACCGATTCATCTGGGACTTTGACGCCAGGAAAACTCGCTCTGGCCACCGACAGGTTCGAGGTTGGCACATGGTTCCCTGACTTATCAAATACTGCGTGAGGAACTGATTTTGTATCGCCTTAAACACATAGGGCCGCCAAATGCCTAGAACCGCCGAGCATGGCGATGAGTGTCGTAATTTTTGAGTCTCTTTCCCCTATCTCTTACCCAACCCGCAGTTCTCAATCTGTTCATCAGTCTTCCATTTTCCTAGTATCTTACGACTTCATTCCCTGCTGCAAACACATTCGCTGCAAAGTGCACATCACAGTCTTTACCGAAGACACGGCCAAAATCTCAAGACTTTTACAGTTGGCCATAAAGAAACAGTGTTCACGCCGCAGACATGGCGCAACAACCACTAGACGGTTTGTGTAGGTCCAACAGCCCATCCGAGCAATAATCAAAGGCGCGATCCTCACACTTATATCCCAGCCGACTGGTGCAAACCCACATCCATCAGCCCAGCATCATGGATCACAGGCTTCTCCGATAACAGCAAGACCTTCTTCTGCGCAATCTCCGGCAGCCAGCCTGAGATCGCATCGAGGCTGAAGCAACACTGCTGCAAAGGACCCGTACAACAATCTGAGGACGGATGCTACAATTGGTGCGAGCCGCATGCGATACAAATAGAAGGCTGGGCCACTTGCGTGTACGACAATGTTCATGTCGATGAGCACCGGTTCGGGCAGTCGTGTAATGCGATTGGTCGGCTGGAAGAGAAGAACCATGTTTCTAATGGGCTCGAGTTGAGACCTGGTCCGAAACCATCGAGTGGTGTTGCGCTTAGTGCTAGTTGGAAGTTGGGAGTGCTTCTTGGTATGGTTGGGCTGGTACAGGCTTTATGTTAAATGAGAGGAGATAAGTGGCAGCATTGCCATCAAGTACATGTATCATTGCTATCAGGCGTGAGCCTGAAGCAACATGGATTTAGTGGGGCGTTCGTGTCGCCCTCCATGGAGGATGGCTTTCCGGCAAGCTCGTGTACTTACGCCAGTAACGATCGTCGGTTTTTCTTGCCGGACAGTACCTTTCTGCATCTGGATTTCAACGGAAGAATGTAAATGTACACCTACAACGATGTACATATGTGCAAGTTCGCAAAATGGTTACGTAGGTATATTGTACACATACCTATACAGTATGTAGACACTTGCCGACCCTTACCCGGATTTCAAAAGTTTGGGTTCAGTACGCCGATCTGATCTCCCCAAGTCCATCGAGGGAAAGTCGACCAAAAAATATTGGAGGAGCATCAACTCGTCTTCCATCACCACCATAATATTTCTTTATTCTTTCAGCGCGTCTCGCTGATCCGTTCGTTTGACAATGCGAGCCACCGCCCTCGCGCGCAATGCCCTGCGCCAGCAGTCCTTGCGCTCCACCTCCCTGCGCACTTTCGCCTCCTCCGCCTTCCCTTCCACTCGCCTCGCAACCACATCCAAGCTCGCGCCTCGCACAGTACAACTGCAAACCCGCCGATGGAATGCTACCGCCGCTGCAATCCAGGAGGCCGCAGCCCTCGACCCTACCAGCTTGACCCAGGATGCCATCGTGGAGAACCTCGACCCTAAGGAGGCCGCTCGTCTGGACAAAGTCAGGAACATCGGTATCGCCGCCCACATTGACTCTGGCAAGACCACCGTCACCGAGCGCGTGCTTTTCTACACCGGCCGTATCAACGATATCCACGAGGTCCGTGGCAAGGATGCCGTTGGCGCAAAGATGGACAGCATGGACTTGGAGAGAGAGAAGGGTATCACCATCCAGTCTGCCGCCACATTCTGCGACTGGATCAAGAAGACTCCGGACCCTGTCACTGGCGAGCTGAAGGACGAGAAATACCACATCAACTTGATTGACACCCCCGGTCACATTGATTTCACCATTGAGGTCGAGCGTGCGCTGCGTGTGCTGGACGGCGCTGTCATGATTCTGTGCGCCGTGTCCGGTGTGCAGTCGCAGACTGTCACTGTCGACAGGCAGATGAAGCGTTACAACGTCCCCCGTGTCAGCTTCGTCAACAAGATGGACCGCGCTGGTGCCAACCCGTGGAAGGCCGTCGAGGGTATCAACCAGAAGCTGAAGATTCCCGCTGCCGCCGTGCAGATCCCCATTGGCGCTGAGAACGAGTTCAAGGGTGTTGTGGATATCATCAGGATGAAGGCCATCTACTCCGAGGGAGCGAAGGGTGAGGTTGTCAGAGAGGCCGAGTGCCCCGAGGAGCTTAAGAGCCTTGCTGAGGAGAAGAGAGCGCTTCTCATCGAGACGCTCGCGGACGTGGACGACCACATTGCAGAGATCTTCTTGGACGAGCGCACACCCTCCATCGATGAGATCAAGGCTGCCATCCGTCGTGCCACTATCGGCCTCAAATTCTCTCCTGTCCTGATGGGCTCAGCCCTTGCAGACAAGAGTGTGCAGCCCATGCTCGACGCTGTTATCGACTACCTGCCCAACCCCGCTGAGGTTGAGAACTTGGCCCTTGACCGCAAGCGTAAGGAAGCCCCTGTCAAGCTCGTCTCATACAACTCCCTGCCTTTCGTCGGTCTGGCCTTCAAGCTCGAAGAGTCCAACTTCGGTCAACTCACATACATTCGCGTCTACCAGGGCACCCTGAAGAAAGGTTCCAACGTGTTCAATGCTCGTACTGGCCAGAAGGTCAAGGTGCCGCGTATTGTCCGTATGCACTCGAACGAGATGGAGGAAGTCCCTGAAATCGGCGCTGGTGAGATCTGCGCCGTGTTCGGTATCGACTGCGCGTCTGGTGACACTTTCACCGAAGGCGGTCTCGGCTACAGCATGAACTCTATGTTCGTTCCTGATGCCGTCATCTCGCTTTCGATCACACCCAAGAACACCAAGGACACACCCAACTTCTCAAAGGCCATCTCCCGCTTCCAGCGTGAGGACCCGACTTTCCGCGTTCACAACGATGCTGAGTCTGGTGAGACCATTATCTCCGGCATGGGTGAGCTTCACTTGAGCATTTACGTCGAGCGCATGAAGCGTGAGTACAAGGTTGAGGTTGTCACTGGTCAGCCCCAGGTCGCCTACCGCGAGACGATCCAGTCCCGTGTTGCCTTCGACCACACCCTCAAGAAGCAGACCGGTGGTGCTGGTGACTATGCTCGCGTTGTCGGTTTCCTCGAGCCTACTGGTCAGCTTGGCGAGAACGAGTTCGAGCAGACCATCACTGGTGGTACCATTTCCGAGAAATTCTTGCTTGCTTGCGACAAGGGCTTCAACCAGTCATGCACGACCGGCCCTCTGCTCGGCCACAAGGTCCTTGGTACCTACATGCAGATCAACGATGGTGCCACTCACATGACCGATTCGTCCGAAATGTCTTTCAAGAACGCCACACAGCAAGCCTTCCGCAAGGCCTTCCTCGCCGCGCAGCCCCAGGTTCTTGAGCCCCTGATGAAGACCGTTATCACCGCGCCCAACGAGTTCCAGGGAAACATTGTCGGTCTCCTGAACAAGCGCAACGCCACTATCAATGACACCGAGATTGGCCCTGAGGACTTCACACTCACTGCCGACTGTTCGCTCAACAGCATGTTCGGTTTCAGCTCTCAGCTGAGAGCCGCCACTCAGGGTAAAGGCGAGTTCAGCATGGAGTTCTCGCACTACAGCCCTGCGCCAATGCAGCTGCAGAAGGAGCTTGTCGCTAAGCACGAGAAGGAGAGGGCCGAGAAGAACAAGAAGTAGTCTGATGTGTCTTGAAAAAACGTAATGAGAGCTAGACAGGAGATCTCATGGAATTTGGGAGGCTTAAGTGGCAAGCCACTTGAACGGTGGCTGCTTGTATGATACAGAATTTGACTTACCTGGCCAGCGCACCGAAGAAGAGTTTGGCGCAGGCGTTGCATATTGGCGAGGATGAACAAATCTCGACTCAGGCGCGGTGCAGCGTTCTGTGTATATTATATATCATAGCATGGGTTTGGGCGTTTTTCTGTACACCAAAAGAGACAGAGAGAACGATAGAGACGTATATACCGATGTACTTGTATTTGATTGGACTACAGTAAAAAGCTGTTCTTGTTTGTGGTTCGGCCAATCGTATACCTTGTGATTACATAGTCCCTTGCATGTGTCTTAGGTCAGGCGAGCTCGGGCGGAATAGGCATCTTATCTTTGGTCAGCAGATATCGTCTGATGAAGCGCTTCCCAGACGCGTGTCCTGATATGATATATCAACCGCCTTGTTCCATCTCTGTCGCTGAGGTCTTTTGTCATTCTTCTTCCCTAACGCAACTAGGCTTGAGGTAGGTCGCAAAGATGCGGAGACACGCTTTGAGTCTGTCCGCACCACTCCATCCCAAATAGGCAGCAGGTATCACCATTCACATCTCGATGCCTCATCAACAAGCATCAATCACACACTACAGCCCATCAGCTTCCATCACGATCCGATACCCGCTCGTCTACTTAAGCGAATCGCGCTCGCGAAGCAGCCAAGCCCTACGACCTATACCCAAGCCGGTTTCACGGCAATGCCTTGATTTTTGTGGTTGCGTCGGAGGCTCAAAAGCGTCCCCACAATGTTTCTGGGTATCCACTTCCATGTTCCTTCGGCCTTTGTATATGAACAGCACAACACCGCAGACCTGCAGGAAGGGGAGAGCTGTCCATATTCTTTGTCTTGCGTCTGGATCAGGGTTAGCGAGAAGACGCGTATTGTGTTCAGTGGTACTTGCGAGAGAGTTTTTGGGGACCTACAGGAACACATAAGGTCTACTGCTTCTGTTCAGCTGAAGCCGACTTGTTTGTGGTCGCCACTACTTCGCGCAGAGCTGGGTTCGCAAACCTTGGGATTCACTCTGGACGTTTTCGCAACAAATCATCTCATTGATCATTTCACTGGACTATCACAATCGCCCGCAGCCATGGCGTTTGGAAGCATCTCTTTCCAGAAGGCTGCCATGCTGCTCGCTGGCCTGCTGCTTCATGGTACGCGAGAAGTCGCACCACTCCGACCATATCAACATGCTAACGCAATCATAACCAGTCACCTTCACCACCGCAGAGACACCAGCCTGGTGCACCAAATCCAGCAACAACAGCCTCCACCTCAACATCATGCCCATGGGCGCCTCCCTCGTCTACGGCCTCGAATCCAGCGACGGCAACGGCTTCCGCCTCGGTCTAGAGAAACTCCTCGAAACCAACGGCTCAATAGTAACCATGCTCGGCACTCAGGAATCCGGCGACATGCCCCAGAACCACCATGAAGCCTACCTCGCCATCACAATCGACAAGTACGCCGAGAAAGTCGCCAACTCCGGCGCCTACGAGATGAACCCCAACATCGTCCTGCTCAACCTCGGCGTCAACGACTGCTGGTACATGGCCGACGAGAAACACCCCGAAGACGCCGACCCTTCCATCGACCCCCGCGCCACGGACGGCAAATACACCGCGCTGCGCTTCGGCAATCTCCTCGCGAAACTCAAGGCCGCGTTTCCGGAGACGCTGGTGCTTGCTTCCCAGCTCACGTATAACACCAACGAGTGGCAAGACAAGTGCATCCAGGGCTTCAACGCGGTGCTCCCTTCCGTCGTCGCCAACGCCACCGCCGCAGGCCAAATCATCCGCTATGTGGATATGTACGACGCGGTGCCGCACGACATGTACCAAGAAGACGGTACGCACCCTAATGATGAGGGGTATCAGCTGATGGCGAAGCGGTGGTTTGACGCTGCGCAGACTGCGCTTGGGGAGATCTGTGAGGGCAAGCCTGCTACGAAGACTGGGGAGGGCGAGGAGGATGCTAACGCATCTGAGACGGCCTCGGCTTCTGTTTCTGGGACTGCGGATGGGAGTGAGGCGAGTTCGACTTCGAGTTCGAGGCCTTCGCTTACTGTTGATTCCGGGGCGGGTGTACTGGCGACGGAGGCGGTGTTTTGGCCGGCTTTGCCGTTGGCTGCGTGGGCTTTGATGGGATGAGGGTTCCTTGCACGACGAAGTGGCGGGAGTTGAAAGAAGCTGGAAATTGTTCTTTGAAGCAGCATGATTTGGGGCATTACAAATAATTTGTGCATTTCATGGTTTATAGAGAGACATGAGTATGGTATCCAGAAGCGGATAATGCTAGACGAAAGGGTCAAACAGTCCCCATAATATGCAGATCATATATTTTTCATTCGCCTTCCCTCTCCCTTCCCTTCACGTAAATTTCATTCATCTACAGCATAACAACACCAACCCCATCCATCTTCGTCTTATCAATCTGGTTATTCTCATCGACACCACCACCCAACTTCGGCGTCCTCCAGTTGAAGAGGTAGAAGTTCAGCTTGCCATCACCGGGCTCGAACTTGTTGTCTTTGAGGAAGAGCGGGTTGTCGAGCAGGGTCAGGGCGTTGAAGACGTGGAAGCCGTCCTTTTTGGCGAGGATGAGGGCGTCGTTAACGAGGGAGTCCAGGCGGGTTTTGAGGTCTGCTTGGACTTTGTCGGCGGGGCCAGAGGCGAAGGCGGTTTCCGAGGCGTAGTAGTAGAGGTAGGCGGCGCGGATGGTTTCGGTGGTGGTGGCTTTGAGGACGGTAGACTGGGAGGGGTCTCATGTTAGCATCTTCTTGTGGCGGGTCTAAGATTTGTAAAGCGGGTACACATACTGCAAGCAGGTAGTAGGAGACGAAGTCTGTAATTTTGCCGTCTTGCTCGACGACGTAGCTCCACACGACGTCTTTGGCGGCGGCGGAGCAGAGCAGGTGCTCGATCTCGGCATCTGAGAACTCCTGCTTCAGGTGGAAGCGGTCGAGGTAGCGGACTAGCAGGGCTTTCACGGCGGGCACGTCTTCGGGCTTCATGGGACGGAGACCCTTAGTCACCGTCTTGGAAGGTAGGAAGTATTTGCGCGCTTGCATGGCCTCGGTCGAGCGCTGGGGCAGGTGGCTGAATCCAGTCTTGTAGAGATGAGGCCAGTCGAGAGAGCGGTGGTAGTAGCGGCATGTGGTGACGGGTGTGGGGAGAAGAGTGCCAGCTGTGTAGAGAGCCTGGTAGATGCCGTTGCGGTAGCATTGGCGGGTGACTTCCTTGATAAGTACGGGTGCCAGACGCTTGGATCGAAGCTTGCGGTGGATGGTGAGGAAGTTGATCTCGACGGCGTTCACTTTGCTCTGGCGGATCTTGAGCGAGGCTGGCACGCCTGAGATGAAGGCTACGAGCTTGCCCTTCTTGCCCTCAGCAGCCTTTGCGCGCACACCAATATGCCACTCTTTCTTCCATCCAGGAGGCTTCAGAGCCCACTTGAGGAACTCGATCGAATAATTGAAGCGGAACGAGCCATCGGTGTCCTCGACGTAGTGGTTGTACAGCAGGTCATATAATTCCTGGAGCTCGGCCGTCTCTTCAAGATCCACCAAGTCCCAGACAAATCCCTCTGGCAGTTTCGCAGGCTCGGGCTTCGCGCTGGCCTTGCAGATGTGGTCGGGGAGGATGGGACCTTCAGGCAGCTTCTTGCCCTCGCTGCCGCCTTCGGTGGTCTGCAAGAGGTTGGGCTCTTGGAATTTGGGGACGGGCTGCGTGTTCCAGAACTTGTAATCCTCCTGCTTCTTGCCCTCAGGCTTGGGTCCTCCTTGGCTGAGCGCAAGCTGTTGCAGCAATTGCTGGAAGTCTTGTGGTGTCGCGACTGTCTTTGTCTCGGGTTCTTTGCCCTTGTTGTTGTCTGCGGGCTGGCCGCTTCCTTCGCCGGCCATGATGAAGCTGTCGCTGCTGGGAAGGGAGATGGGGTGTTTCTTCGTATGCGCCTCGGGTTGTGGGTTGCGAGTTGCTTAACAAATCGTTGGAGGAGTAAACTCGGGTTGTTTGCGCTGGACTGAAGCTCTGCGATCAACACACAGTTTGTGAGTTTGTGAGTCTCGCGTGTTCAATCAAATCCCCCCGCGAATTGGTGGGGCACTTCAGTCAATCCCGATGTTGTCATTCACGCTTTCTTCCTCCCTCTTCACCACCTTCAATCAATTATCATCATACCGACAAGCAATAGAAGCTTGTCGAAAGCCATTATTGCAGGAGATATGGAAGCGTTGCCTTCAATGCTCCTATTGATGTTCGCAAGCAAACGCCAGCTGGCGTGCTCTACATCAGTGCCGCCAACGAGAACCACGACGTCAGCTGCGTTTGCTTGACCACCTGCAGGCTTAACGGAGAATTGATTCAATCTGTGCCCTAGGGCATTGCTAGATCGACTCTGGTGCCTAAAGACATCATATACTCCCAATGCTGCCTGAAAGGCCAAGAGGATCTAGATTTGATCCTTCAGCTGGAGAGAGCAATCGCCTTCCAAATACGTCGTCGGCGGCTTTTGTAACCATCCACAAAAGCCGGTCTCCATCAACACACAGCAAATCAAGCTTATGCGGTGCTCAGGTAGCTTCACTGCAAGGTTCACAGCTGAACGGAAGACGCCGTGGCGCCTGTGCGTGCTGCTGTATGGGATGACATATAAGAAGGTGTGGCCACGACTCAGGTCGACGTCGCCTTTGATGCAACTAACATAGTCTTCACGATAAATGCGCACCTTGACACAATAAAAACATCACAGCAATACAGCAATCCCATCCACGATGCCTCTCACAATTGACCACACAGCCATCGTCGTCCCAGCAGCCAAGCTCGACGACGTAGTCAAGTTCTTCCTCGCAGCTCTCGAGCCTCTCGGCCTCAAAGAGATGATGCGCCCGATCCCCAACTCCGTAGGCTTGGGCGACCAAACGCCTTTCTTCTGGGTCACGGGCATTGAAGGCGATGCCAAAACCTTGGAGCTAGTCATGCAGAACGAACACACTGCCTTCTCGGCTAATGGTAGGTAGAGTCTTTACAAATCAGCTTTGTAACTCCAGCCAAAGTGCTGATAGACAAGCGTAGACAACAAGCTCGTCGACAAGTTCTACGAAGCCGCGATCAAAGCTGGCGGCAAAGACAATGGCGCACCTGGTCCGAGACCGCAATATCATCCTGGGTACTATGGTGCTTTCGTGAGGGACCCTGTTTGTGGAATCAACATCGAGGTTGTGAATCACAATATGGGAGCATACCAGTGAGACTTACTCGCACTCATGAACGTGGTTGGTATCGTGGGTATGTATGAGGTCTAGTATCTACAGAATGGAATTACAGCATCATGCATTGCTCTCGTACTTTATTCATCAAGCTCTCCCAACTCCCTGGCCCTTCTTTCATCGATATAATATTTTTCAACGCAGCTTCCGGGTCGCATTTACACCTTGATCTTGCCGACAAAGCTGTAGCTAGTGCGCGGCGCGTTTTGCCACTCGCTAATGTCAGTGTTAGGGCCACCACTGACATCCTTAACGTCGACGTAGCAGGTGGCGTTGTAGTGACCAGCCTTGTTGCGGCCGTCGTCGACGGAGACGTTGGAGGTGCCCTGGGTGGTCTTGACGGTGTAGGAAAGCGGCATGCTACAGAAAATCGTGCAAGTCAGTACGCAATCATATCAAGCAACCAAGAGACCTGATCGGGCTTACCATTCGGGGTAGAAGATGACCTCGCCGCACTCCTCAGGCGTAGTCTCGTCGGCGCTGCGGTAGAAAAGCGCGTCGCCGTAGCCGAACGTGTCGCCCTTCGCGCCGCCGCCGCAGAGGTAGAAGCTGCCGAACTTCTCGTTCTTGGCTTCCTTGTTGTCGTAGGTCAGGTGGTGGGGCTTCGTGTCGCTGATGTAGATGCTGGTCGAGCCGGCTCCGCAGCTGGCCATCACCACGGCGCGGCGGCCGTTGGCATCCTTCTGGTTCTTTTGCGCGATCTTCATCTTGTAGCCGCCGGCGACCATCTCTGAGGGGGCGTACTGGCCGGTAGTGGTGGCTCTTGGGTAGAAGAAGTAAGGCTCGGAGTAGGGAGCTGCTGGAATTAGCGAATCGCTCTGGGCTTTCGACGTTGGAGATACTTACCATGGTCGTTGAGACCGGCACGCGCGCTGCACTCTTGGTCGACCAGAGGTCCGGTGATTTCACCTCCGCCAGACTGTGTGAAGGGAGCGTTGTGCCAGAATTGGCGACGGTCCCAGTCTGGTGAACCGTAACCGATGTACTGCTCCGTGACGTTGGCACGGAGGTTGAAGACAGGCCAACGAGCAGACTGGGCGGCTTGAGCGGCGATGGGCGCCAGGGCGAGAAGAACTGTGGTGTACATTTTGAACGAAGGTGTTGAAGTGTTGGAGGTTGTGTCAGGTGTGGGTGGTGGTTGAGATGTGTTGGTAGATGATGAGAATAATTACCTTGAGAAGTGTATGTGCAGCATTATATATAAGTATCTGTAAACAGCCCTACCAATACCAACACCAGTAGTGAGGTCCGCGGGTAGTTATTTTGGTCTGCGTCCCGCAATGGAAGTCATGTGTGGAGCCATATCGTATACCGTGCAGAGCGCAGATGCCCTCACTACCTCATAGTAGGTAGAATACGAAGTCCAGCCGAAGGAAGTAGCACAGATACGAAGCTGTTATAGTGCTCAAGCCAGCCGCGTTGGTGGATAGGCGAGGTCTCAACGCCCTCCAGCGGTGTGTCGTTACGAGATGCTGCTTACATTTTCTGCTGAGCATGAGTTAGAGGCAACGTCCGTCAGCCTCGTGCTTGTGAATGTACACTGTCAAGGTTTACCTACTGTCAGTTTACCAATACAATGCTCGCCTATAGAACTATTGCAAACAGGGCTTTGCGGTGCACGGCCGAGGCCTAGCCGAAGGTGAAATTGCATCACAGCGCTGAAGGATCTAGTGCAAAGCCAATAATAGGTCAGACGGCAGAAATCTAGCAGTCCATTCTGCAGGCAGTAGAATCCAGGCTCGATCGCTTGATCGTCAATCTCTAGTTTGATCAGAGCTGCTTGTCTTGAGCAGAATCTGAAGCTCAGGGCTCAGCACGCTATGCGACGCTGCAAACATGATGTGGATCTTCAGCCATTGGGTGACCAGCTTGCTCAATGCGTTCGTCGGAGGTTGTTGTCTGATGAATGGTAGGCCGTAGATATGGAGAACACATTCGGAGACCAGCGACCCGAATGTATGGTTACACAAAGTGACGCAGCAAAACAAACAAATCGCCCGGCTTCTTCGGGATTGAGTAGTGTGTCCACTACGTAACGAGCTTAGCTTCAACGGCCATTTCCGTCGCGCTAAAGATCGCTTGCGGAGCTTTGTTTTCCTTTCTGTTGTACAGGTCTATCTCGTCTGCCACGCGATTCATGCAAACCTGCACGAAGACCGGTTTCCTCGAGCCATAGACCGCATCGCCTACTGGCATCCGATGCAAAATGATACTTTACTTTCTGTCCGCCGATGCTGTGACGTACGAGTCAACATAGCCTAGCATACGGGTCGTGGATCTCAGTGTGTAGTTGCGTAGGTGAGATTGACATAGAGTCAACGTGTAGAACGACTGGTTTCTATCCAATCGGAAGTGCAATGATGTCTCTAGCTAGATTGTTTGGATGGATGACATGTTGGCGCACCTTCTACCCATCGACACCATTAGTACCGTTGCTCAAACCACTCAACACCCCCACGACCTCATCAGTAGTATAACCATACGCGCGGAACAACGCATTTGACTCCCCCGGGAATATTTTCCTTGTCTCCTCCTCCGGATAGGCCGCGAAGTGTGGGTTGACATACTCCCAGCAGATATATCCATTCCTGGTGACTTCGAAAATTCGGCCAAAAGCGCTTTCACACAGCAGCGTGTTGCCGTTCTCTAAGCGCTGAGCACTGCCCATGAACGGCGTGAAGAAGTTGTGCATCTGCGAGCGGTCCCGGTACTCCCAGACGATTTTCTTGGTAGTGCGATCGACCTCGATGGCACGGGTATATGTGATTGACTCTCCAGCGCGGAATGCCCCGTTGTCGAAGATTAGGATGTTGCCATTCTCAAGCTCCGTCGCATTGTGCTGT
>Ga0265797_10009652_pt1 | contig 12475 bp, 10 predicted proteins | sample P2T30metagenome_FD_192433 | JGI IMG/M metagenome (GOLD analysis project Ga0265797, IMG submission 192433) | Plant litter microbial communities from East Loma Ridge, Irvine, California - P2 T30 | ecosystem: Environmental > Terrestrial > Plant litter > Unclassified | place: USA: California... | reverse complement strand
ATGCAGCCTGCTCAGCAGGCTGACTTCGCGTGCCCAGTGCGTCTTCGGACGCACCGATCGCGAGCCGGTCCGTCCGGTTCCGTTCGTCACCGGCCTCCATCTCCATTCGGTCCGACCGCATCCCAGGGTGCGAGCGGCGGAGGTGCGCCCGGGCACCAGGCAGCGACGACCGACCGGTCGTCCGACAACCGACAATCCGGTGCACCAGCGTGTGCGCCCAGAAACAGGAGAACGACCATGGCCGTCGTCACCATCCGCCAGCTGCTCGACAGCGGCGTCCACTTCGGACACCAGACCCGCCGCTGGAACCCGAAGGTGAAGCGATTCATCCTCGCCGAGCGCTCCGGCATCCACATCATCGACCTGCAGCAGTCGCTCGGCTACATCGACAGCGCGTACGACTTCGTCAAGGAGACCGTCGCCCACGGCGGCACCATCCTCTTCGTCGGCACCAAGAAGCAGGCTCAGGGCTCCATCGCCGAGCAGGCCAACCGTGTCGGCCAGCCCTTCGTGAACCAGCGCTGGCTGGGTGGTCTGCTGACCAACTTCCAGACCGTGTCGAAGCGCCTCGCCCGCATGAAGGAGCTCGAGGACATCGACTTCGACGACACCACCCAGGGCTTCACCAAGAAAGAGCTCCTGATCAAGAAGCGCGAGCTCGACAAGCTGCACAAGACGCTCGGTGGTATCCGCAACCTCACCAAGACGCCGTCGGCGCTCTGGATCGTCGACACCAAGAAAGAGCACCTCGCGATCGACGAGGCCAAGAAGCTCGGCATCCCGGTCATCGGCATCCTCGACACCAACTGCGACCCCGACGAGATCAACTTCCCGATCCCCGGCAACGACGACGCGATCCGCTCCGTCGGTCTGCTGACGCGCATCGTCGCCGACGCCGCCGCCGAGGGCCTCGTCCAGCGTCACCAGAAGCCCGAAGACGCCGACCAGCCCGTCGAGCCCCTCGCCGAGTGGGAGGCCGAGCTGCTCGCCCAGGGCGAGGCCAAGGCCGCCGACGCCGCGACCGAGGCGCCCGCCGCCGAGCCGCTCCCCACGGAGGAGAACGACGCCGACGCTCAGGTCGCCGCGAAGCCCCTGGGCGAGCCGGTCGCCGAGCCCGTCGCCGAGGCGACCGTCGAGACCGCTGCGGAGCCGGCCGACGCCGACGCCGCCGCCGACTCGAAGTAACGCACCTCCTCACTCCGACTCCACGAAAGGAAGTCAGACATGGCAAACTTCACCGCCGCTGACGTCAAGACCCTCCGTGACCGCCTCGGTGCGGGCATGATGGACAGCAAGAACGCTCTCGTCGAGGCCGACGGCGACATCGAGAAGGCCGTCGAGATCCTCCGCGTCAAGGGACTGAAGGGCGTCGCCAAGCGCGAGGGCCGTCAGACCACCGCGGGTCTCGTGGCCGCCAAGGCCTCCGCCGGCTACGCCACGATCATCGAGCTCGCCAGCGAGACCGACTTCGTCGCGAAGAACGAGAAGTTCATCGCCCTGGCCGACTCCGTGCTCGAGGCCGTCTCGGCCGCGGGTGCGGCGACCGCCGCAGAGGGCAACGCGGCCGCCATCGGCGGCCAGACCGTCGAGGCGTTCGTCAACGACGAGGCGGCTCTCATGGGCGAGAAGGTCGAGCTCCGCTCGGTCGCTCGCGTCGAGGGCTCCGAGTTCGCGATCTACCTGCACAAGACCTCCAAGGACCTGCCCCCGCAGGTCGGAGTGGTCGTGGGCTACACCGGTTCGGACGCCGAGACCGCCCGCTCGATCGCCCAGCACGTCGCCTTCGCTGCGCCGACGTACCTGTCGCGCGACGAGGTCCCCGCCGACGACGTCGCGAAAGAGCGCGCCATCGTCGAAGAGACCGCGAAGAACGAGGGCAAGCCCGAGGCAGCCCTGCCGAAGATCATCGAGGGTCGCCTGACCGGCTTCTTCAAGGAGATCGCACTGCTCGACCAGGCCTACGCGAAGGACAGCAAGCTGTCGGTCGCCAAGGTCGTCGAGCAGGCCGGCATCGAGATCCAGGGCTTCTCCCGGATCAAGGTCGGCGCCTAGCCACATACGCGATGGGGTCTGAGACGGTCATACGTCTCAGGCCCCATTTCCGTGTCCGCCGCCGATCCCGGTCGGGCGGACAGCGTCCAGCGCCGAGTCGCTAACCTGGCTACGGCCATGAACGAAGGAGACCCCACATGACATCAGACATCACCGGACGCCGACGGGTCCTCCTCAAACTCTCCGGCGAGGCCTTCGGCGGCGGCCAGCTGGGCGTCAACCCCGACGTGGTGGGCGCCATCGCCCGAGAGATCGCCGACGCCGCCCAGGACGTCGAGATCGCCGTGGTGGTCGGCGGCGGCAACTTCTTCCGTGGCGCCGAGCTGAGCCAGCGGGGCATGGACCGCGGCCGGGCCGACTACATGGGCATGCTGGGCACCGTGATGAACGCCCTCGCCCTGCAGGACTTCCTCGAGCAGGCGGGTGCGGCGACGCGCGTGCAGTCGGCCATCTCGATGACCCAGGTCGCCGAGCCGTACATCCCGCGTCGCGCCGAGCGCCACCTCGAGAAGGGCCGGGTCGTCATCTTCGGCGCCGGCGCGGGTCTGCCCTACTTCTCGACCGACACCGTCTCCGCCCAACGCGCCCTCGAGATCGGCGCCGACGAGGTGCTCGTCGCCAAGAACGGGGTCGACGGCGTCTACTCGGCCGACCCCCGCCACGACCCCTCGGCGGTCAAGCTCGAGACGCTGACCTACCAGGAGGCGCTGGTCAAGGGGCTCAAGGTCGTCGACTCGACCGCCTTCAGCCTCTGCATGGACAACGGCATGCCCATGCACGTGTTCGGCATGGAGGGCGGCGGCAACATCGCCCGGGCCATCCGTGGCGAGCGCATCGGAACCCTCGTCAGCAACTGACGACTAAGCTCGACAACGAATCAAGGGAGCATTGTGGCGATCAACGACGTACAGAACGAGACGCGCGAGAAGATGGAGCGGGCACTCGAGTCCGCCAAGACCGACTTCGGTCAGGTCCGCACCGGGCGCATCAACCCGGCGCTCTTCCAGAAGATCCCCGTCGACTACTACGGCACCCCGACCCCTCTGGCGCAGCTGGCATCCCTCCAGGTGCCGGAGGCGCGGACGATGATCGTGACCCCGTACGACAAGACGGCGCTCAAGGAGATCGAGAAGGCCATCGCGACCTTCCCGAACCTCGGCGCGAGCCCGACCAACGACGGCACGCTCGTCCGTGTCACGATCCCCGAGCTGACGCAGGAGCGCCGCAAGGAGTTCGTCAAGATCGTGCGCAGCAAGGGCGAGGACGCCAAGGTGCAGATCCGCAACATCCGACGCAAGTCGAAGGACGACCTCGATGCCCTCAAGTCCGAGGTCGGCGACGACGAGGTAGCTCGTGCCGAGAAAGACCTCGAGGCTCTGACCAAGGGGTACATCGACTCGATCGACGAGGCGTTGAAGAAGAAGGAAGCCGAGTTGCTCGAGGTCTAGATGAGCGACGCTCCTGACGGCCCTCGTCCTGACGATTCGGGGCCGACCCCCAAGACCACCCTCGGTAGCCGTCGGGCCGACTTCGATGCCAGGGCGCAGGCCGCTCGTCACGACCTCGAGAACCAGCTCCGCACGCGCCGCGCCGCGCTCGGTGCCCGCAACGAGAAGCTGACCGCCCGCACAGGGCGCAACCTCCCCGCGGCCATCGGCGTCGGCGTCGGTCTCGGCGGCGCCGTGCTCGTCAGCCTGATCTTCGAGCCGGCGTTCTTCATGATCGTGGCGGCGGCCCTCATCGGCTCGCTGTGCTTCGAGCTCGCGAGCGCACTCCGCTTCGCGGGTCGCGACGTACCGCGCCTGCCGAGCGTCCTCGCCGGTGTCGCCATCGTCCCCGCCGCCTTCTACTTCGGTGCACAGGGGCAGTGGCTGGCTCTGGTGGGCGGCATCCTCGTGGTGTCGGCGTGGCGGCTCGTCGAACTGGTGCGTCCTTCACACCGGACCACCGCCTCCTCGGTGGCCCGCGACATCGGCGCCGGCGCGTTCGTGCAGATCTACTGCGCGTTCCTGGGCAGCTTCATGGCGCTGATGGCCGCTCAGCCGAACGGCGCCAACTGGACTCTCGCCGCGCTGATCATCGTGATCGCCGTCGACACGGGGGCCTACGCGACGGGCCTGTCGTTCGGCAAGCACCCGATGGCTCCGCGGATCAGCCCGAAGAAGACCTGGGAGGGCTTCGCCGGGTCGGTCGCCGCGAGTCTCATCGCGGCGGTCCTGCTGTCGTGGCTGATGCTCGACGAGGCCTGGTGGTTCGGCCTCATCCTCGGTGGCGTGATCATCGTGACGGCGACCATCGGCGATCTCTCCGAGTCGCTCATCAAGCGCGACCTGGGGATCAAAGACATCTCGACCTGGCTGCCGGGCCACGGCGGATTCCTCGACAGGCTCGACAGCACGCTGCCCTCGGCGGCCGCGGCTTACGCCCTGTACCTCATCGTCACCTGACGCAGGGGGCATCCGCTCAGGCTGCCCCAGGGCGTCGGTGCGGCATGATGGTCTGGTGAAGACGACATTCCCGATGGCTCAGCACGGTCGACTCGGCTACGACGTGACCGAGGTCGAGTCGTTCCTGGAGAAGGCCCGCGCGGCGTACTCGGGCGCGGCGCCCACGCGCGCCACGCGGTCCACGTCGATCGACTCCGAGCAGATCCGTCGCACGGCCTTCACGATGGCCAAGGGCGGCTACTCCACGTCGCACGTCGATGCGGCCCTCGAGCGCCTGGAAGACGCCTTCGCGAGTCGCGAGCGCGAACGGTCGCTCGCCGGCGAGGGCGACGCCGCATGGTTCGCGGGTGCGCGTTCGGCGGCGGAGGAGATCGTGGCGCGTCTCGATCGGCCGACGGGCCACCGGTTCGACCGGGTCGGCATCGTCACGCAGGGCTACCACCCCGCCGACGTCGACCGCTTCGTCCGCAGACTGAAGGGGTACTTCGGCGACGGCGAGGCCCTGAGCATCGACGACGTCCGCGCCGTGGTCTTCCGTGCGAAGCGGGGCGGGTACCGAGAGGTCCAGGTCGACGTGCTGCTCGACGCCGTCGTCGACGTGATGCTCGCCGTCCGCTGAATCGACCCGCCGAACCTCCCTGTGCAGGCCTGCGCACGACGATCCGTCTTCCCCGTGCCCGCCGAGGCGATCGCCTCCCGCTGAGACACGCACGACGTCGTCCTGGCCAGTTCCCGGGACTTCGGTTATTCTGAGTCCACTTATGAGTAGGCACGCTGCAACTCCGACGACCGGCATCACTCCTCGAGAGCACCCGGCGCTCGTCGCGAGACCCATCGCGGCACGCCGTATGGTCCCCGCGTCGAGTCTGGCCGTGGCCGCTCCGACCCCTGCGCCTCGGCGCCGTCGGGGGCGGTACATCCTCCCGGCATGCGGCTTCGTCGCGTCGTTCGCATTCGTCTCGGCTTCGCTCGTGAACCCGATCTCCGGTGCCGAGGCGACCACCCGCGTCGTCGGCGGCGCCAGTGTGCTGGTCGCGCCCGGGCAGTCGTACTCCGTCATCGGCGCGTCGGCCTCCACGGCCGATCGAGACGGCTACGACGTCACCCTGCCGCCCCCTCCGCCCCCGCCCGAGCCCGAGCCGGTCGTGACCGAAGAGGCTGACGACTCCGTCGCCGCCGACGCCTCCACCGCGTCGACGTCGAAGTCCACGAGCTCGGCTCCGGCCCCCGCTGCCGGTACCCCCGATCCAGGCAGCGCGAAGGCCATCGCCGCCGGCATGGTGTCCGCCCGTGGTTGGGGCACCGGCGAGTACGACTGCCTCGTCTCGTTGTGGAACAAAGAGTCGGGCTGGAACGTCTACGCCTCCAACGGCTCCAGCGGCGCCTACGGCATCCCGCAGTCGCTGCCCGGCAGCAAGATGGCGACTGCCGGTGCCGACTGGCAGACGAACCCCGCGACGCAGATCACCTGGGGTCTCAACTACATCTCGGGCGTCTACGGATCGCCCTGCGGCGCCTGGTCGCACTCGCAGGCCGTCAACTGGTACTGATCCCGTCCACGTGCACCGGACGGGTCGTCCGGGGCACCAGGGCGGCACCGTCAGCGGCTCAGCCGCTGGAACCCGAAGCCGGACTCTGACGATGTCGACGGCGCCGCCGCGATACGGTGGTGGTCATGCCCCGAAGCAATCGACCGCGACGCCCTCGCGACACACGTCGACCTGACGAGCCCGCGAACGACATCACCCGGGCGATCCGAGGCGGCGCGGTCGTCGAGACCCGACATGGCCGGTCGTTCACCGTCCAGTCCATCGGGGCGTCGTCGTCCGTCAAAGAGTACGTCTGCCCCGGCTGCTCGCTGATCGTCGCCCCCGGCACGGCGCACGTCGTCGTCTGGCGCGCCGACGGGCTCTTCGGTGACGCCGACGACCTGGCGTCCCGTCGTCATTGGCACACCCACTGCTGGAGGATCTCGTGACCGACCCGACCCGTTCGACCGACGCGACCGACCCGACCGGGTCCGTCGAGGTGCGGGGCGGCGTCCTGCTTCCCGCGCGCCGTCGCGACGTCGAACTCCGCACCGACGACGGTCTCCGCCTCGTCGGCGAGCTGTCCGTTCCCACCGACCGCGCACCGGTCGGCACGCTGGTCGCCCTGCATCCGCTGCCGACGGCGGGAGGGTTCATGGACTCTCACGTGCTCCGCAAGGCCGCCGCGCGCCTCCCCGCCCTGGCCGACCTCGCGGTGCTGCGCTTCAACTTCCGTGGCGTGTCATCACCGAGGGGGCGGTCCGAGGGCGAGTTCGGCGAGGGGATCGCCGAGGCCGCCGATCTCGCGGCCGCAGTCGCGTTCGTGCACGACGAGGGTCTGCCCACGCCGTGGCTGGTCGGCTGGTCGTTCGGCACCGAGGTCGCCCTGAAGCACGGGCGCGGCGTCGAGACGGCGGGTCTGCTGCTGCTGTCACCGCCCCTCCATCGCACCACCGACGCCGAGCTCGCCGCCTGGAACGACGTCGCGACCCCGATCGTCGCCGTCGTGCCCGAGTTCGACGACTACCTCCGACCCGAGGAGGCGCGGCGCCGCTTCGCCGTCGTGCCCCGCGCCGAGGTCGTCGCCGTCGAGGGCGGCAAGCACCTCTGGGTCGGCGAGAAGCAGACCACGCGCGTGCTGTCGGAGATCGTGCAGCGGGTCGCCCCGCAGGCGCTGCCGCTGCCCGCCACCTGGCCCTGAGCCGTTGCCCGAGCGGACGTGACCGCAGAGCGCGTGCGACCGCACAGCGCATGGAGCGCCACCGGCAGCGGCAGAGGCATCGCCAGGGTCAGAGCGTGTTCTGCCGGGGGACGAGCACCTCGCGGATGATGAGCAGCACCGACGCGGCGAAGGGGATCGCGATCAGGGCCCCGAGGACTCCGAGCAGCGTGCCGCCGACGAGCGCCGCGATGACGACGATCACCCCGGGCACCCTGACCGCACGGCGCATGATGCGCGGGCTGAGCAGGTACGCCTCGATCTGCATGTAGACGAGGTAGTAGACGGCGGCGGTGATCCACGTCGAGGGCGAGTCGGGCAGCAGGGCGACCTGGGCCAGCACGATGATCGCCGAGCCGCTGATGGTGCCGACCAGGGGGATGACCGACCCCACGAAGGCGATGGCCGCGAAGACCGCGGGCTGCTCGGCGCCGATGATGCTCAGGAAGATGAAGCTCAGGATGCCGTTGATCGCGGCGAGGGTGAACTGGCCGATCACGTAGCGACCGACGGAGTCGCCGATCTGCTCGGCGATGACGATGAACTTCGGGCGCTTCGAAGCCGGCACGAGCTGGTAGACCGCGCGCTTGACGCTGTTGATCGACGACGTGAAGTACAGCGTGAGGATCAGGACGACGATGGTCGCGAAGAGCCCGTTGCCGATCGCGACGCCGACCGCCAGGACCCCGCCGCCGATCGTGACCACGTTGTCGGGGTCGCCGAGGAACGCCACGACCGAGTCGAGGCCCTGCTGCACGTCGAAGACGTTCTGGGGCACCAGCTCTTGCAGGTTGTCGACGAACTGCTGCGTCGTGACGCTCTGCAGGTAGGTCACGAGGTTCGTGATCAGCGCCGTGGCCTGACTGACGATCACCGGGACGATGGCGAAGACGACGCCGACGACGGCGCCCAGCAGGGCGACCATGACGAGGGTGATCGCGAGGGTCCGAGGGACGCGCCGCTTCTCGAGCCACGACACGATCGGGTCGAGACCGAGGGCGATGAACAGCGCGGCGCCCACGTACGTGATGATCGTGGACAGCTCGCTGACGGCACCGCCGATCACCAGGGCGACGAGCACGCCGAGCCCGGCCAGGAGGCCCAGCCGGAACGGATTGTGGATCTTCACGCGGGCTTACTCCTCTTGAGCGGCGGAGTCGTTCAGCACGGGACCGCCGCGTGACTACTCTGGCGCAACCTTCGCGGCTTCGCTCAACATGGCGCGGAGGTTCTCGAGGTACGAGGCGACCGCGTCGCGCTCCTCCCGCAGCTCCGAGAGTCGGCGCTCGGCGTCGGAGACGAGGTCGCGGGCCCGGTTCTCGGCCTCCGTGACGATGTCGCGACTGCGCACCTCGGCGTTGGTCAGCACCTCGTGCGCGGTCGAGTCGGCCTCGCTGCGCACCGTCTTGGCGTGGTCGTGAGACGAGCGCTCGAGCTCGTCGGCCTCGCGGCGCACGTCGACGGCGCGCTGCCGGGCCTCGTCGAGCTGCGCGTGAGCGTCGTCCAGGTAGTTCTGCGTCTCGGCGACGGCCGCCTGGTGTCGGGCGACGAGGTCGCGCTCGAGCTCGTCGAGTCGGGTCGTCCGTTCGAGCGCGAGAGCCGTCCGGGCCTCGTCCGTCTCGCGGGCGACGAGCGCCTCGGCGCGGTCGCGTTCGGCGGCGAGCCGGGCACGGGTCGTCTCCGCTTCGTTCTCGAGTCGTGCGCGCTGCGCCTCCTCGTCGTCGAACAGCCGCGCCTGGCTCTCGGCCACCTCGGCGTCGAGGTCGGCACGGGCGTTCGCCGTCTCGGCCTCGACCTGCGCCCGGTGCTCGGCGGCGTCGCGCTCGAGGCGTTCGGCCTGCTGCTGGACGTCGCGGGCCAGGCGCTCACGGGTCTCGACGGTGGTGCGCTCGATCTCGTCGCGGGTCGTGGTGCGGTCGAGCTCGATCTCGTCGCGGGCGGCTCGGGCCTCGCGCTCGAGCTCCGCACGGGCGGTCTCGATCTCGAGCTGGAGCCCGGCTCGCATCTCGAGGGCCTCGGTCGCCAAGGAGGCGCGGGTCGTCTCGACCTCGCGGCTCAGGTCGTCGCGGCCGGCGTCCACCTCGCGCTCGAGCGCCGCGCGCGTCTCGGAGACGTGGCGGGCCAGCTCGGCGCGCTGCTCGGCGATGTCCCGGTCGAGGTCGGCGCGACGGTTCGCGACGTCGTCGTCGAGGTCGGCTCGAGCGCCGGTGATCTCGCGCTCGAGATCGGCGCGACGGGTGGTCACCTCGACCTCGAGCTCGGCGCGGGTGGTCTCGTCGAGGCGGGCCAGCTCGGCACGGAGCGTGTCGCCCTCGCGGTCGAGGTCTGCGCGCTGGCGTTCGCTGTCGCTGATGAAGAGGGCGCGGGTCTCGGCCGTGGTGCGGGCCAGCTCGGCGGCGTCGGCACGGGCCTCGGCGACCTCGCGGCCGACGACGTCGCGCTGCTCGGCGACGTCCCGTTCGGCGTCGGCGCGGAGCGCGGCGGCCTCGTGGCGGGCGGTCGACACGTTCTCGGCGGCCTCGGTCGCCGCGGCGCCGCGCATGGCGGACGAGTCGCGCTGCGCCTCCTGGAGGAGCGAGCGGGCCTCGTTGCGGGCTCGGGCGACCATGCGGTCGGCGTCGGCACGGGACTCGTCGATCTGGGCGGCGGCGCGACCCCTGGCGTCGCCCAGCACGGCGTCGGCGCGCTCGGTGGCGTCGGCGACGAGTCGCTCGGCCTCGGTGGTCGACGAGCGTCGCAGCTCTTCGGCGTCGATGTCGGCCTGGCTGACGAGTCGGGTGGCCTGCTGCTCGGCGAGGCGGAGGGTCTGCTCGAGCTTGCTGCCGAGACCGGCGTAGGTCGGGGTGCCGGCCTCGTCGAGCTCGGACTGCAGCTCGTCGAGGCGACTCTGCAGACGCTTGAGGTCGTCGACCGTCTCGGCGCGGTCGGTGTTCGACTTGATCAGCTCGCGCCGCAGGTCGCCCAGCGCGCGGTCGACCTCTTCTTTGCGGTACCCGCGGAGTTCCGTCCCGAATTCCGATTCGTCAGCGGCCACGGTGTCTCCTCTTGCTCGGCGGCGGGAACGAGATCGCTCGGCCCGGACCCGACGATTTTAGCGGGCGAGGGAGTGGTCGCCACCCGGCCTGAGAGGACTTCTCGTCGGTCACGCGCCTCCCAGGTCTTTTCGGATACGCTGAGCCGTCTTAAAATCTGCTGCCGCGCCCGGCCATCCGGCCAGGCCCGCGCCGGCGTGGCCGTCCCGAGCGGTTCGTCGCGACCCGACCGGGATGGTGGCACGGAGGGAGAGAAACGTGCGTTTCATCGTCGCAGTGTTCGTCGTCGTCCTGGCGGCGCTCATGGTGGCCCTGGGCTTCGCTCAGCGGACCGTCTTCGCGCCACCTCCCAGCGTCTCGTCGACGGTCTCGACCTCCGACTCCGAGGCCCGCATCACCGTCGTGCCCTCCGAGGCGCTGCACGGTCACGACGGCCGCCAGACGGTGAGCATCTCGGGTGCCGACACGGCCTTCGCCGCCACGGGCCGCACCTCCGACGTCCTCGGCTGGGTCGGCGACTCGGCCTACAACGAGGTGTCGTTCGACGAGACGAGCGGCGAGCTCGTCAGCACGGTGGTCGACGGCGACACCGCCGACGTCCCGAGCCCCGCCGACTCCGACCTCTGGAACGCCGAGTACGCCGGGGCCGACCCGACCTTCTCCCTCGACGCCCCCGACGACGTCTCCCTCGTCGTCGTGTCCGACGGCGCCGCGCCGGCACCCGACACGATCCGGGTGACCTGGCCGCTCTCGACGGCGACGCCCATGGCCGGTCCGCTGATCGCCGGTGGTCTCCTCGTGCTGCTGATCGGCGTGCTGCTCTACATCTGGGCGATCGCCCACCACCGCCGCAACCGCGGTCCGCGCCGGCGCTCCGGTCAGGGCAAGCCCCTCCGTCCGACCCGTCGGACGCGGCGCGAACCGTCGAGCATCGGCGACGGCGGCGCGGGCGACCGTCGAGCGATCCGTCGTTCCGTGGCGATCGTGCCGGTCGTGCTGGTGGGGGCGTTGGCGCTCTCCGGCTGCACCCCCGACTACTGGCCGAGCGCCGTCGGGGGCACCGGGTCGGGTCCGTCCGCGACGCCCACCCCGACGAGCACCGGCGCCGCGTCCGACGACGAGCAGGACGACCTGCAGCCCCCGGTCGTCAGCGTGGCGCAGGCCGAGCGCATCGTGCAGCGCATCTCCGCCGTGGCCTCGCAGGCCGACGGGACCCTCGACGCCGAGCTCGCCGCCACCCGCTTCACCGGGCCGGCCCTGGCCCAGCGCGAGGCCAACTACGCCCTGCGCGACAAAGACGCGGCCGCCGCCGAGCCCATCGCCATCCCCGAGGGCGACGTCACCCTGACCCTGCCCCAGCAGGCCGACACCTGGCCCCGCAGCGTCTTCGCCATCGTCCAGTCCGACGACACGGCCGTGGCGCCCATCGCGCTCACCCTCGTGCAAGAGGAGGCGCGGGCCAACTACCAGGTCGAGTACCTGACCAGCCTCGAGGCCGGGGCCACGCCTCCCACGGTCGCGCCCGCCAGCATCGGCGCCGCCCGGCTCTCGCCCGACGTCAAGCTCCTGACCCTGCAGCCGGACCAGCTCGCCACCGCCTACGGCGACATCCTCGCCAACGGCGACGAGAGCGAGTACGCGCCGCTCTTCGAGCCGGAGGGCGACACCCTGCGCGAGAAGATCGGCAAGCCCTACAAAGACGCCAAGCGCGAGGCCCTGCCCGAGACCGCGTCGATCGACTTCGCCTCGAACCCCGACGACGACCCGGCCGTCGCGTTCGCGACGAACGACGCCGGTGCCATCGTGTCCGTCGCCCTGAACGAGGTCGAGACCGTCAAGCCCACAGCCGAGGGGGCCGAGGTCAACCCGGCCGGTGCGGTCAAGACCCTCACCGGCATCGAGAAGACGACGAAGGGCATCGAGGCGACCTACGGCGTCGAGCTGCTCTTCTCGGTGCCCGCTGTGGGCAGCGACCAGAAGATCGTCCTCCTCGGATTCAGCCAGGCCCTCATCAGCGCTAAGGAGCTGCCATGACCAACGTCCCCCCTCTGCCCGCCGGTCTCCGCGGAGCCGTCGACCTGTCGTCGCTCGTCGAGCGGCCCTCCGCGGGTGGTGCCGGCCGACCGGCGCCCGCGACCGGGGGAGCACCCGGCGCTCCCGACGGCGGGGCTGCGGCCACCGTGGGCGTCCCGTCGC
>Ga0265797_10009650_pt1 | contig 12483 bp, 11 predicted proteins | sample P2T30metagenome_FD_192433 | JGI IMG/M metagenome (GOLD analysis project Ga0265797, IMG submission 192433) | Plant litter microbial communities from East Loma Ridge, Irvine, California - P2 T30 | ecosystem: Environmental > Terrestrial > Plant litter > Unclassified | place: USA: California... | reverse complement strand
GGTGGTGCAGCTTGGCTGACGTTAGACTCTGCTACTGGCTCAAGAACTACAAGCAACTTGCGATCGGAGCTAGAGATTCATACAATCGCCACCAACATCTTCGTGCCTGGTGCATCGTGGTCTGTACAGAAGATGCCGTCCACGCAACCCAGCACCCATCCTGCGCATGCAGCAAACATGCTGTTGATACCTCAAATTCTGCTCACCTTAACACCATCACCTTCATCTGTTTCAAGAACCGCCGCATCACCCTATCTTCGGAACAGTGCCATCTCAACACGGGTGCCGGCGCTTGTGTTGGCTATCGACGCCAATGGAGCTATCCGCAACTGCATGAAGCTCTAGTGGGTCCCACAAGAGGAGCGACCAGCAGAGCCCCCCGGGGCCGCTGCATGGAGACCTATGTATAGCAACATCACCATTCCGACTAAACATAAGTTGTAAGTTCGTCAAAACTTCACCAAACTACTCGTCTTGAGTCAGTAGGCTGTGTAGAGGGTAAGAATAGGTTTTTCGATATAGCTATTGCATATCAGCTGCAGCTCGTCGAGTTCACGAGCTGTCGGCATAACTTCCGTTACGCAGTCTATCCTCAAGGTGGTAACACGCAAACTGTATTAGCACTGCAGCAAGAATATCCGGCGGTCCCTGTGTGGAGTACGTTCACGAAACACTTAGTGTCGTTGATTGTTAGAATAGTGTTCGTTCATAGAGGTGCCTGGATGGATTGGCCGGGCCTCGGCAACGCGCCAGCTTTGGGCAGGTGCTGTCCACCCAAGCGCGACCTTGGAAACAAACGCATCATCATCTCCACCCACTGTCGACGAACACCGAACAGCGATGGTGTGACTGGGTGGTACCCTACAAAGAGCCCGACAATTTCGTGAGCGTTGTCGACGCAGGAAAAGTACATTCTCCGGCGAGCCCAATTCGTGGCGCGTCCTGGCGCCCGCGGCGGCAATGCTTCTACTACCAAAACTGCCTATAAGCTTTGTACATCTATACCGAGCATGCGCAAACTCTCGTGGCAATAGCAACATCACCAACTGCTGGTCTAACAGCGGATCAAATACGATACAGAACGGCAATCAGCTTAGCTTTCCATTCACTATGGGGCTTATGGCCGTACGCCTCCTTGGTACACAATACTTGAGGTGCCTCTCATCTGTGAGTGTCTCATCGTCGTTCAGGTTGCGGGAGTGCTGGGTAGCTCCTCCACTCTGCGTCATCGTAGTACCCTTGGGCGTATACCTCCTTACTCCCAGCCTCAGTCTCATCCTGGAAGCTCAGACTCGAAAGCATCATGTACGCATCATCGACCTTGAAAAAGAACTTGTCCAGCTTGCAATCGTTCTCGTCGTCTGCGAACACGAACAGCAACCCTCCAGGTTCTTTCCAATCCTTTCGAACCACGACGATGAACGCAGTCGGCCACCACTCTATTTCATTCGGTTCGCTGTCTGCCCCTTTGTCCAAGGCTATGTGAGCGTGTAAGACTTCTTGAAGTGTCTTAAGCTCTGATGTGGAAGGCGCAGGTCGAACGAGATGATCCTCGTTGCCCTGCTCTAGCCACTGCTTCTCAAGAGTCGAGGCGACATCTTGAAGTGATACCCCGTCGACAAGGGTGTAGACAGCAAACGCGGCGCGATTCCAGTTGAAGTCGTCGCATTGACCGAGCTCCGGGGCCTGAGGTGGTAGGGATAGGTCGGGTGCCATCAATGCAATTGAACGATATTGATGGGAAGATGCCTAGTAACCTTATCAACGCCGAGCCGCTCCTAGTGTTACATCAAACTGACCGAATAGATCCGACGGGTGGTCCCTGCGATAGGTATGCACGTTCGGAAGGTCGCTGCCCGCAGTACCCGCAGCGAGCTGGGCCTTAGATAGCAGGGTGGGGCATTAGCCGATGCCGGTGCTCTTACTCCAACGGATATCTATTGACATCGGCATTTGAGTACCACGTCAGCTTTAGACTAACATATCCAAAAAGTTCAGAGCACTGGTATCACTTGACATACTGAGCATACGATTTGCAGTTCACAGGTATGTCGAAAAACTTGGCTTGGCCTCGTCGCATACTGATAACTTGCTAGCAATTGACACAGCATCCATCGCAATGACGAGACCGGAAGTGAAAATTACACAGGGTACTCTGTTAGGTATGACATTGCAGGGCGACTATCCACGGGCCGTTGAAGCCTTCAGAGGAGTCCCCTATGCTTTACCACCAACTGGTGAACGCCGATTCCGACCACCACAAAAGGTAGCACCTAGTCAAGACACTATAGATGCTTCAAGTTTCGGCCCAAGAGCTCCAGCACAGCAGCTCATGATAGTTGGACCGAAATTAGAGGAGAGTGAAGACTGCCTTACAGTAAACGTCTTCCGGCAAGCTCAACCCGACAAAGCGACCGCTCTGCCAGTTGCAGTCTACCTTCATGGGGGAGCCTTCAATCGAGGAAATGCTGCGATGCACGATACGGCGTCCATGGTTGGATGGTCTGAATCGCCCTTCATCGCAGTATCGTTCGGTTACCGTATAGGAGCGTTGGGTTTCCTACCATCAAAGCTGAGCGTTGCAGAAGGCGCACTCAACCTGGGCTTGAAGGACCAGATTTGCTTACTTGACTGGGTCGAAGAGAACATTGAGCACTTCGGTGGCGACAAGAACAATGTCACGCTTATAGGGCTTTCGGCCGGTGCACACTCTGTACGTGTGAAACCACTGCACACCCCAACCAGGCTTACTGACATTTGTCTAGATAGGGCATCATCTTCTGAACTATGAGGAGGGTGTAAAGCCCAAGTTTCATCGTGTCATCATCGAGTCAGGCGCTCCGACATCTCGCGCTGTTCGCAACCCCGACGCAGAGATCCACGAGATGCAATTCAAAGACTTTCTGGAAGAAGTTGAATGTCCTTCAACCCTACCAGAGTCAGAAGTCTTCAGCTACCTTCGCAAACTTCCCACCTCCACGATCGCCAAAGCTCAAACCAAGGTATTCCAAAAGTACAACCCCAGTCTACGCTGGGCGTTCCAGCCAGTAATCGACAATGAGATCATCCGCCGCCGTCCAATCGATGCATGGCGGACGGGTAAATGGTACAAGATGCCCATCATGACCGGATTTCAAGGGAATGAAGGCTCGCTGTACGTCAACAAGAAGATGTCGACTTCCTCGGAATTCCTAGATTTCTGGAAGACCTTGCTGCCACAGATGAGCGACGACGATATCCGAACGATACACAAGTTGTACCCTGACCCGACCGAAGTACCGGACTCTATCTACAAAGAGACGCGGCTCGAGCATGGTGTCGGCGCTATGTACAAGCGTATCGAGGCGGCCTACGCGCACTACGCATACGTAGCTCCAGTCCGTCAAACGGCTTTCTTCGCCAGCCATGATGCACCTGTATACCTGTATCACTGGGCAATGAGACGCGACATTGTCGATGGTGCTCGTCACGCAGACAACATGTTCTACGAAATGAGAGACCCGAAGTTCATTGCGAAGTCTAAGAGCCAGGACGAATTGTCAGGCATCCTTCACGCGTATATCACTAGTTTCATTTGTACAGGCACTCCGAATGGACTCGAGGGCACATATGCGAACAGAACGGAATGGAAGAGCTATGATAGAGCGGATCCGAAGGTGATGATCTTTGGGAGGGATAACGAGGAGTTTATTGGTGGGGAGATCATTGGTGAGCCGGCTATCATGGTTGACGACACGTATGCGAAGGAGGAGAGTGACTTTTGGTGGTCCAAGGTTGAACTGTCTCAGCAGTAGTTTTGATCTTTCCGCTACTAGCAATCAACATCATAGCTTAGCTTGCAGCCCAATCTCACCAACAAGCCCTACAACCTCCTCCGCACACCCAAACGAGCCCTGGTATCCCCACCCCGCATGCCCATAGTTATGCACAACCCAAACCCCATCGACCCTCTCCTTCTCAAGTCTGACACCAGCCTCCCTTCCCGGTCTCAGCCCAACGCCATGCCGGATAACATCAAGGTGCTCTGGCCCTTTCCCATCCGTCAGCTCAGGCAACAAACTAACCGCCCTCTTCATGATGCGACTAGTGATATTGGGATCGGGCTGACTCTCCCAGTTTCCGCTTTGCATGGTGCCTCCCAGTACTGTTCCGCCGCCAACTGCTCGCGTCATCATGTAGCAAGCCTCGTCTTCGCTGTCGTCCGTGCCAGACACGAACACCATAGCTGGGGCTACGTTTCTTACTACAACGACCTGGCCCCGAATTGGGTAGCAGGTCTTGTCCTCTACACCTCCTAATTTCCCAGCTGATAGCCCAGTCGCGTTGACGATGATGTCTGGCTTGAAGTTTCCGATGCAAGGAGACCGCAGATCAGATATATGCGATACAGATTTCCGATGGAATTCCACTCCGTTTGCGCGGCATTGGCCTACGAGCCATGGGAGGTAAAGGGCGGGGTTGATGCACACAGAGCCGAATTCGCTGCCTGATGCCATTCCTGATGGCAACTCGGAGGAGGGGATGTTGCGATAGTCGTCGACTAGAGAGCGCCACCAGGGGTTTTCGGTAAAGACGTTGTTGAAGGATGTGGCGCCGCCGCTTTGCAGCTTCTTCATGTCTCGTTTTCGGCGGTAGATGCGGCATTCTGGTTTTGTTTAAGTATGCTATTGTGGTCTGGTCGTGAGAGAGTTTGCTCACTCTGTAGGTGGATACCAGCTTCTGGGACTTCTGTTGCTAGTCTTTTGAGTTGCGGCCATGTTCTACGTTCATAGCGACTTTGCGGTTCTGAAGACATTCTGCACCACACATATCAGCTGACTGTGTACCCAGCTGTTCGCGTATACTTACGGCATGAAGTTTGCGCCGGCCCATGGTGATGCATATTCGATGTCGGAGTCGCCGGGCATATGCTTCGCTACGACCGCAATTCTGTTACTTGGGTCTTTGGAGAGAAGATATGCTGAGGTCAGCCCGGAGACGCCTGCTCTTTACACCAAGAAGCGTTAGTATGACCAAGCTGACAGCTGTCGGGAAATGGAACGAAGCGTACCCGATTACGATGATGTTAGGCATCTTCTAGTTGCAATATTTCTAGCTTTCCGTGAATGTTCCAAAGGCGAAGATCTTCTTCTCGGGTTTCAAGAAGAATGGGACGCTTCCTTGAGGCGCACAAGCATTCACTAGGCTCGCCAGGCTTAAGTAGTCGGGTCGGATATGCAGCATCGATGCCAAGCCCGAGCCGCGAGTTCTCCGCCGGGGAACTCAACACTATTGACAGTTGTTGCCTGGAAGGCTTGAACGTGCTCGCCATTCTGTTGATCGCTTTACATGAAGCAGAAAGTGTGATTTCTTTGGGGTTCGCGGTGTCAATGCTTATCGATAAGACAGTGCCACTCAATTGAGCAAAGACCTCGGCTGCAGCTGCACCGTCCACCGAATCTCTCCTGCCTCACTGTCCCCCTTCACAAACCTCACAACAACGACAGCGGAGAGATGCGTCACACACACGCAAGCCACATCTGATTCTCAGATGAAACCGTCTCCACGACGCGAGAAAAGGCTGCTAAGGTCATAGAGAAAGACTCGTCTTTGTAGCCTAGAGACCGGCCATCAAAATCACAGCATTCTCCATTTTGAAGAAGCCTTGCTTCGACTTGTGTCGAAGATAACCAAAGGATTGAACCTGTTAGCTATCTTATCTAAGTGACATATCGTTCGATGTTTTGCGCGGTGATGGCATTGGTGATGCCGTCTTCGGAGCTCTCGCACAATCGATGCAGGTATGGCGGAGCCGCTAACGGGTACTGGTGGTCACTAGGATGCGACCCCAGCTTGCGACCACCACTCTACGAATGCCGCGGGGCGCTACCGGTATCTCACATCTGCCATGCGACTCCCTTATCACTGCCGAAGTATTGCCGTCGGGCGATGGCATGTTCACAAATCTGCTGCATCCTTTCAAGGTCACTTACCAGGGCGGTGATCCACTTCTTGAATCCTTATCCAGGTTTGATTTCAGCTTGCAGGCGTATACTGGCCCACTATGATAAGAAGGTAGCAACGAGTCCCGGATATATCCTCTGGGCAATGCGATCGGCCGCCTGTCTTCCGCTATCACGCGTTCTTATCGAATCCTACATGGGTTCCGTTCATTTGCATTGAATGATTGATGTCGCGGGGTAGTTCGACGCGGGTATCGCATCCGAAGTTATGTTAAAGCTCTACTGCAAGCATCCTCGTATGGCTGCTCTGGTCCCCTACGCATAAATCACTCACTTTGTTGATTGTCGACCCTCGTTTTCAACCATGTCGACGCAGCCGAATACCACGAAATGCGACGACAAAACACCGACCATGTCAAAAGACATGGAGGTTCAGCTCAGCAGCATGGACGCGAACTCTCTTCACAAGCATGAAAGCGCTATTGTGGGTGAAGTTGAAGACCTCGATGAAGCAAACCTGTTCCTAAGGCAACATAATATCACACCGGAGTACATGGCTGAGCTCCTTGAAGACGACATAGCCAACAAGCGCGTTTCCAGGAAAGTCGACCTGTTGCTGTTACCACTACTATGTGGAACCTACTTCCTCCAGTACATCGACAAGCAAGCAATGGGCTACTCCGCCGTCTTCGATCTTTTCGAGACTACTGGCATCACTGGTGATCAGTACTCCTGGCTGGCGTCGATCTTCTACTTTGCCTACTTGCTCGCTGAATGGCCATCAGCATACCTTGCGCAGCACTTTCCAACCGGCCGAGTGGTGTCGCTCTTCTGCTTCTGTTGGGGCTCCATTATGCTACTTACAGCTGCTACCCACAACTTCGCGGGCTTCGCTGTCATGCGCTTCCTCTTGGGTGTCTTCGAGAGTGTTGTGACGCCCGCGTTTATGATGGTGAGTCTTGCTCTTCAGGTTACATGCCGTACACACACTGACGCTTTTTCTTTACTGTTGCAGATCGTCGGAATGTGGTACGTAGGAAAACAACAACCCGCAAGGGCGGGTACGTTCTACTGCTTCAACGGCCTCGGTAGTGCCGTCGGGGGCATCCTGTTCTACGGCGCCGGATATGCGAAGAGCTTCGTCGTCTGGAAGATCATATACATCATCTGTGGAGGTATGACCGTCTTATGGTCTGTAGTCCTCTTCTTCAGGTTGCCGGACAACATCATGACAGCCAAGAGCTTTTCTGTCGAAGAGAAGGCTCTCCTGATCGCGCGCGCCGCTAGCAATCGCACCGGAGTGTACAATCGCAAAATCAAGCTGCCTCAGGTCTGGGAGGCCTTGATGGACCCGCAAATCTGGATACTCTTTCTGTTTGTCACGCTCAACGAAATGATCAACGGTGGCACTGCGAACTTCGGCAAGCTCATTGTCAAGGACGCAGCGGGAGGTGATCCACTAAAGACAACACTGTATGGCATCCCGCAGGGCTTCGCTCAAGTGTTCTGGGTTTTCACAGGCCCTTTTCTCGCCTCTCGACTGCCGAACGCGCGCACATACATTATGGCTCTTTACCTCTGTCCAACGATCATCGGCGCATGTCTGATCTGGCAACTTCCACGCACTAATCTGGCTGGGTGTTTGGCGGGTTATTACATGGTTCGTCTTCACCATTTGTCGCTCTGCAGAGATGTTGCTAACAAAGGTAGATTGGCGCCTTTGTTGGCTCTCTGGTGATTGCGCTTCAATTTCCGGCATCAAACGTAGGCGGCTACACCAAGCGTACTACTAGCACAGCTTTCGTCTTTCTGGGTTATTGTGTTGGTAACATCATCGGTAAGCCTCACCACACCGTCAAAGCCCAGCTCAAAACCGCGGTTACTAACATCACCTACTTCAGGTCCACAAGCCTTCTTGGCGAAGGAAGCCCCAAAATACGAGACCGGTGTGAAGATGATCTTGGGATGCGCAGTCTCTCAAGTTGTGCTAGCGCTCTGCCTGCGAGCCCTGCTCTTACGGCGGAACGCCCAACGCGATCGCGAAGAAGCGGAGAGCTCACATGCTCAAGGCATGAATTCGAGCGATGTGGATTCCATTGAGGATACTACCGACTTCCACAACAGGAAGTTTCGGTATAGTGTATAAATTTGGTGTCGGCATTGGACACCCCGTCATAGGGCTGCTATAGTTAGCGCGTTGCCATATCCGATCAAAGAACGAGCATATTTGCTTACTTATGGTATTATTCATGTTCCATTTTGAGCCTCAGGGTCTCCTTCCCTCGCTTTCATCTCTTCTTTCTGCCTCTCCTTGACTTTCTTCGGTTTCTTCGCGCTAACCGGCCCATCGGCACTTCTATCCTTCCACTACCCACGACCTCACATTAGCCGCCTCTCTTTCTCCCAGAACCTTTCAGCAACTCACCATGCCCCCATACCGGTAATATGGGTATTCATCTTGCATCCCTTTTGCGTCTTCAACGCCACCAGAGACCGATTTCCAGCATGCACCAGGGCAGACGAAATGCCATTTTTGCGATTCGTCGATCTGGCAGCGCACGAGAACGTCGCGGGGTTTGAAACAGAGAGTGCAGGACTTTGTCATCGCGTAACAGTACGTATCGTGAATGAGAGTTCATAGTTTGAGCATTGAAGACGAAGTTCGCTACTAGCCGCAAGCGGAGAGAAGTGATGACATCATGAAGTCTCCTGCGCCGGCACAGACGTGCGCCCGCCATCCTCACACATTTCCCCAAGTTTTCCTTTCCTGGTACTCCCCATAATCCATGTAGCTGTCACCCCATCCCTTCGTTTTCACGGCGTGGCCGATGGACCATTCGAAGACAACACGGCCATGATCGATAACCGAGCGACCTAGACCTCAGGTAGGATCAAATCCTGATGAAATCGCTTCTGGAATCAAAAGCCACATGTCTAGCTCACGGATAGACCAACACACGCATGTCTTAGCTCGTCAAATGGACAAATAGTCCTAATACTTCACAATCTTCGCTGTACCGCACGGTGTTGATTAGCTGACGAATCCGCCATTTCGATGTTTACCGCTTAAGCGCCATTTCCGCACTCACACCTCAAAATTCATGGCACTCAAGCACTGTTCCTGCAGTTTAAACTTCGATGCGCGAAGACTTCGGACAGAACCCATGGCTGGTGATTGGCGGGTCTTGATTCAGGCCTCCCACTTCGCGGGGTTGCGCGCTCTAGACACTGACTTTGTAGACAAGGCTACACGAGGCTGGCTGAACATCGCTACTCTATACCACAATGGCTGAGCTACTGCGTAATACTGCGGCTGAAGATGTTTCCCATTCTGGACATACGTTGGCCAGAGCCATGCCATATTGGACTGAATCTCGCTGAGTATGACCCATTTCGTACGGTGGCTTTCTGGGCACATCACTAGTTATGGAAACCTCTGGAGTTACAGCAATGCTAGAGGCATCGAGAACACCAGTAGTCGTACTGGGCTTTGGTATACTGCAGTATTTAGATGCATGTCGAGTCGCAGTTTTTCTAGATCTACACGCACTCCTTCTACTTGAAGATCACACACTCAAGCATCTTTCATCACCATGAAGGTGGCCACTCTTCTTCTTTTGGTCGGCGCGAGTGCAGATCTCGTGCTTGGAACCGGTAGCTTCAGCACCAAAACAGTCTTGAATGTTTGTAAGACAAAGCTCGGGCCCACCGCAAAGAAACCAGTTCCCACGACTTCGCGATACCTGACCATCCCTTTGGTGGCGAAACGATGGATCACCAGCACGCCTTCCACGACTGTCACTCCAGCACCGATCACGGATACTGTAACGGGCGTCGTTACAGCTACCCAGACGACGACTGCACTCCAGATCACTGACACCGTTACGGATACCTTCGTCAGTACCATCACTGCGGTTGAGGAGACAACGACAATCATCACTTCCTCGGTCATCAGTACAGTCGTTAGCACCGCTATCTCGACTACAACTATTCCAGCACCCGCCGGCTTCACTCCGGTTCAGTCAACGATCCCCAACTCGATGAAGAGGCGCAAATCATCGCAATTCGAAAAGAAAGACCCCGTTGCCGAACGAGCTCGAGGAACTAAGGACTGGGTCAGAGGTGGATCAAAGAGATACCCAGTCAACGTCTACTGCGGAGGTATCGTCGCCGTGATAACTACAAAGACTAGCACCGTCACTGCAAAGAAGACGAGTACCATCACTGCTCCTACACCAACCTTCACCAACAGCGTCACTAGCACTGCAACAGCGACCATAACCGACTTCCTTGCTGACGCAGTTGTCACTAACACTGTCACATCTGTTACAGAAGTGACCTCCACCTCCACAGTATCGGTCTTCACCACAGTCACCTCAACTACCACTATTGTCGCTGAAGTCCCCGGCCCGACCATCTACGCCGCCTGCTCCACAAACAATATCGTGAGCACAAGCAATGGACGTAAGATCACCAACGGCAACGTTGGACCAGGAGCGACATTTAGCTCAGCCAGCGCGCCCACTGCCTACGACTGCTGCGTCGCGTGTATAACATCCCTGGCGTGTGGCGCATCGATTTTCTACTCGCAGGGGTGCCTTTTGTCCACATACGAAAACGGGAGGACGTGCAGCCAGAATGATGTGGCGTTCAACGGCGTTTTCGACCCCCAGTTTGACTTTGACCCTCTTTTTGTATCTAACGGGAACTGTGGGAAGGCTATAGTGCCATAAGTGGGTTGGACTGAAAAGCGATTCGATATAGGTGGCATGTTTGACTGCCCTCGTAGAGCTTTCGAATGCATGCGCAAATGATTCTTGTCATTGATCTGCCTTTGCATCACTTCATGCGCTTTATAACATCTACAGTAGAATATTCATTTACTCTATACACGAGAATGCGAACTCTAAGGTGCTTGCCTACTAAAAATTGTCGTTGTGATGTCATATTCTTAGGATTGAGAGGTGATGATAACTACCCCGTTATCCCGTGACCGCCAGCTCCCCATGCTTTTCCTTCATGACATTCCTCCAACCCTCATCTAGAAGCCACTCTGCATCTTCTTCTCTCACAACATCCTCAATGCGCAGACCATTCGTCGCAAGTGCGCTGCACCATCCATCCCATGCGCCACAGCGTCTGGCGTACATACTCGGGGTCAGACCGTCATGGTCGCGGTGATGCACATCAACACCCGCTCTTATCAACGCATTTGCAATCTCTTCGACAGCGACCGGATCTCCTGGACTACTTCCATGATCAATAACGCGGTAGCAGCGCTGTATCCTGTTGCGGCCAAGACTCCCGATGGTGTTGATGTACGCAGCGTCGACTTCGAAGAGTGGAGCCATGATGCTCGATACTGAGGGCCAGTCCCACGGGTCGTCGTTCATGATTACGGAGTCGGAGATGAGACCTTCTTGCTGCAATCGTTGAATTTGTTGTCGTAGTAGGGAGCGCGGTCTTCCTTGGTAGTAGTCCCAGAGCAGCATGTTCATTGTCGTCTCGAAGAGGAATGAAGATGACTCGTATACTTGGGGGATGATGTAATCGACGGTTTTCTCGAACGGGGCACAGTCGTCATCAACTATCGAGCGCACGAAGAGACCTGCGACTATGCTGACGTCGTGGCTGGTGGATGTTATGAAAAGGTTGCTGTGGGGTACTGGAATTGCTTACTTCAGGTTCGATACCCCAATACCTTGGGTTGCCAAATAGTCGAGCAGATCTACCCGTGTGTTCTCTGCAGCATACTGTATTATGCAAGTCAGCTTCTTTCATCGCTGTATTAGAGACCGTTAGGGTAAAAGCTCACATATAGACACAGGTTTCTTCCTTCCCGGTTAATCTCATACGGAGAGATGACGCCTCTCCGTAATGCGTCGTCAATCTCTTCGACACCAGCAGATGCAAAAAGCTGGTTGTAATGCGTCTCGGACTCAGCCAAGGTGAACACACTGAGTTGAGCGCAGAGCCCCGGATTCGACGCATTAGCTGCGTTACGAAGGAAGTGGGCGTGAATGGCGTGGACTGATTGGCCAATACCACAAGTGAACGTGAAACTGGCCTCGTTATTTGGACGTTTGAACTTGGCTTTGACCGCTCGTCGAGGAGACTGTATACGTAGACTACCGAAGGGAGTAGTTTGTGTATATGCCCTTTGGCCCGCGATTACTGGCGCGCTGAGATAGAGGTTTGCGTAGTCTGCTTCCGGCGTATCTGAACTGGTGTTTGACTCTTCAATAGCACGCCCAGATACCTTAGAATGATGTGGCATTGTCTCCTCAGAGTAGTGCCAACGGTCGAAAGAGGCTGCGGAAGATCCGCGGTGTCTTGTCGCTTCTTCTTGCGATGCTGATGCGACAAGGTGGTCGAACTCGTATCGTAACCAATCGACATAGTGAGGTGGAAATCGTTCGATACCATCGGTCAGCAGGTTTCGGAATGCTGCCTCTAGATGCGGTTTGACGAGAAGTAGATAGGCCATGATCATGTCACGACGTTCACCAAAGAAGAAGATGTTTCTCATCCATCTCTGAGT
>Ga0265797_10009648_pt1 | contig 12484 bp, 10 predicted proteins | sample P2T30metagenome_FD_192433 | JGI IMG/M metagenome (GOLD analysis project Ga0265797, IMG submission 192433) | Plant litter microbial communities from East Loma Ridge, Irvine, California - P2 T30 | ecosystem: Environmental > Terrestrial > Plant litter > Unclassified | place: USA: California... | reverse complement strand
GTCGTTGCGCGACACCGATCCGAACGCGATCATCGGGACGACCACGGCCAGCAGGGCGATGGGGATGAGCAGGTAGCGGAGCTTGATGCCGGCGAACCAGACGGCTCCGAACACGAGCAGCAGCATGACCATGGTCGTGCCGAGGTCTCCGCCGGCGACGACCAGGCCGACCGCGACGAGCACGACGGGCACCAGCGGGATGGCCAAATGGCGCCAGTCGTCGAGGAGGTCGCGCTTGACGGCGAGGATCATGCCGAGCCAGATGGCGAGGGCGAGTTTGACGGCCTCGGACGGCTGAGCGGTGAACGAGCCGAGGTCGATCCAGTTGCGGTTGCCGCCGACCTCGATGCCGAGACCGGTGAAGACGAGCAGCTGGAGCACGAGGGTCGCGCCGAGGATCTGCCATGCCCAGCGCTTCCAGAACCAGATGGGGACGCGCGAGACGATCAGCATCAGCGGGATGCCGACCGCGGCGTAGATCCCCTGGCGCACGAACGATCCGAAGAACGAGGTCTGACCGGAGGCGATGTACGACTCCACCGACGACGACGAGAGGACCATGACGAGACCCAGGACGACGAGGAACAGGGTCGTGCCGAGGATCACGAAGAACGAGCCGGTCTCGGCCGCGAACAGACGCTTCACCGCGACGACCGCCGCGGCGGGGCGCCCCGACGGGTCGGTCGAGTCGGTGTCGGCACCCGGATCGGTCGTCGGGCGGGAGCGGCGCCCGGTGAGGTCAGCCAAGCGGCGACGCGGGAGGCTGGACGGTGGATGGGCCATCGGCCGTGCCTCCCGAGTGGTCGTGGACGGCGGAGGAGAATGCCCTGCCGCGCGCGGTGTAGTCGCTGAACTGATCGAACGATGCCGCCGCCGGGGCCAGCAGGACGACGTCGCCGGCCTGCGCGGCCTCGGCCGCCAGCCTCACGGCCGTCGGCATCACCTGCTCAGTGTCGGTCGCCTCGACCTCGAAGACGGGCATGTCGGGCGCGTGTCGCGCGAAGGCCTGGACGATGCCCAGCCGGTCGGTGCCGATCACGACCGCGGCACGGACCCGGTCGACGGACTCCTCGACGAGCGGTTCGACGTCGACGCCCTTGAACACGCCGCCGACGATCCACACGACCGACGGGAAGGCAGCCAGGGAGGCGCGCGCCGCATGCGGATTCGTCGCCTTCGAGTCGTCCACCCACGTGACGCCGTCGGCCTCGCCCACGACCTCCATCCGGTGGTGGTCGACCCGGAACCCCGCCAGCGCGGTCTTGATCGACACCGGGTCGACACCCGCGGCCCGGACGAGTGCGGCGGCCGCGAGCACGTCGGCGACGAGGTGATCGGCGCCGAGGCCGACCTCGTCGAGGGCCGTCGTCGTGGTCAGCTCGAGCGCGCTCGTCCGGCGGGCCGCCAGGAACGCACGGTCGACGAGGACTCCCCCGTCGTCGCCGGACACCACGCCGAAGTCGCTCGGACCGGGCGCCGACAGGCCGAAGCCGATCGCACGGCAGCCCTCGGCGACGTCGGCGTCTTCGACCATGCGCCGTGTGGCGTCGTCGGCCTTGTTGTAGACGCAGGCGCGGACGGCGTTCGAGTAGACCTTCGCCTTCGCGTCGCGGTAGGCGTCGGCGCCCCCGTGCCACTCGAGGTGGTCGTCCTCGAGATTCAGGCAGACGGCCGCGAGCGGCCGCAGCGCGCCGGGGCCGTCGAGCGGCAGGCTGTGCAGCTGGTGACTCGAGAGCTCGACGACGAACAGATCGTGCCCCTCGGGGTCGCGCACCGCGTCGAGCACCGGCACGCCGATGTTCCCGACCGCAGCGGCTCGCCTGCCATCCGCGGCGGCCATCGCCGTCGCCAGCTGCGTGGTGGTCGTCTTGCCGTTGGTGCCGGTGACCAGGAGCCACTCGGCGACCCGCGAGGTCTTGTCGCGGACGCGCCACGCCAGCTCGACATCGCCCCAGACGGCTGCCCCGCTCTCGTTCGCCCACCGGACGAGCGGGTGGTGCGGCGCGAATCCCGGCGAGACGACGACGACCTCGGGGTCGAAGGCGACCAGCGCCTCCGGAGCGGTCGACATCTCGGGTTCGATCAGCAGCTCCGCCCCGATCAGGTCGAGGAGCTCGGCGCGATCGTCGTCGACGGCCGGCGCGAGCACCACGACGCGTGCGCCGAGCTCGGTCAGGGTGTCGGCCACCGAGAAGCCGGTGACCCCCAGCCCGAGGACGGCCACCCGGAGACCCGACCAGTCGGCGTGCCAGCTGTCGAGACCGAGGAGGCGCTGGGCGGGTCCGCCGTCGAGAGGTGCGTCGGTCATGAGGTGCGGGAGATCCATTCGAGGTAGAACACGCCGACGCCGGCGGCGACGAAGAGCCCGGCGATGATCCAGAACCGGACGACCACCGTGACCTCGGCCCAGCCCTTCAGCTCGAAGTGGTGATGCAGCGGACTCATCAGGAAGATCCGCTTGCCCTTGGTGAGCTTGAAGTACGCCCGCTGGAGGATGACCGAACCGGTGACGACGATGAACAGGCCGCCGATGAGCACGAGGAGCAGCTCGGTGCGGCTGAGGATCGCCAGGGCGGCGAGGGCGCCGCCGAGACCGAGCGACCCGGTGTCGCCGAGGAAGATCTGCGCTGGGGAGGTGTTCCACCACAGGAAGCCGATCAGACCGCCGCAGATGGCCGCGGCGACCACGGCGAGGTCGAGCGGGTTGGCGACCGTGTAGCAGGCGGATCGCGTCGTCTCGTCGAGGCGCGTGCTGAAGCACGACTGGTTGAACTGCCAGAAGCCGATGAAGATGTACGACGCGATGGCGAGGATGGAGGATCCGGTCGCCAGACCGTCGAGCCCGTCGGCGACGTTCACGCCGTTCGACGTGCTGACGGTGATCAGCACGACCCAGATCAGGAAGAGCCCACCGCCGATGATGCTGCCGAAGAACATGAAGTCGAGCCACGGGATGTCGCGGATCCCCGAGATCTTCGTCGACGCGGGCGTCAGACCGTTCTCGTTCGGGAACGAGAGGGCGAGGATCGCGAACACCGCGCCCACGACGACCTGACCGATGATCTTCGCCCAGCCGCCGAGACCGAGACTGCGCTGGTTGCGCACCTTCAGGAAGTCGTCGAGGAAGCCCACGGCCCCGAGACCCACCATGAGGAACAGCACGAGCAGACCGCTCGAGGTCAGCTCGTCCTGTGCGACGAGATGGCCGACGAAGTAGCCGATCACCGTGCCGAGGATGAGGACGATGCCGCCCATCGTGGCGGTGCCGCGCTTCGTGTGGTGCGACTGCGGACCGTCGTCGCGGATGAACTGGCCCCAGCCGAGACGGTGGAACAGCTTGATGAACAGAGGCGTCATCAGCAGCGTGAAGACGAGGGAGACGGCTCCCGCGATCAGGAGGGCGATCATGCGTCGACCCCCGCGAGACGGTCTCCGAGGAATCTGAGCCCCGCTGACTTGGACGACTTCACGAGCACGACGTCGCCGGTGCGGAGTCCGGGATGGAGGAGGTCGTACGCCTCGTCGATGGTGTCCACGAGCAGTGATTCTCCGTCCCAGGAGCCCTCGAGCCCGGCTGCCATGTGGATGTGCCGCGCGGCCTGACCGACCACGATCAGCTGCGAGATGTTGAGACGCACGACGAGGCGGCCGATGCGGTCGTGCTCGTCACGGGCGAACTCGCCCAGCTCGGCCATCTCGCCGAGGACGGCGATGGATCGGCCGTCGGTGGGCGTGATCTGGGCGAGGGTCTTGAGGGCGGCCGCGACGGAGTCGGGACTCGCGTTGTACGCGTCGTTGACGACGGCGACCCCGCCCGGTGCCTCGAAGAGCTCCATGCGCCAGCGCTCGGCTCGGGCCACGCCCTCGAGGACGGTGGCCGCCCGATCGAGATCGACTCCCCACTCGCCCACGACGGTGAGCGCGGCCAGGGCGTTCATCACGTGATGCTCGCCGAGGATGCGCAGAGCGACACGGCGACGCAGGTCGCCGTGCTCGAAGACGAAGGTGGTGCCCCCGGCCGTGACGTCGACGTCGGACGCCCGGTAGTCGGCCGTCGGGCTCTGCCCGAAGGTGACCACGCGTGCCGCCGTGACGGACGCCATGCCGGCCACGCGCTCGTCGTCGGCGTTCAGCACGGCGGTGCCCGACTCGGGGAGGTCCGTCACCATCTCGGCCTTGGCGGCACGAGTGCCCTCGATCCCGCCGAAGCCGCCGGCGTGAGCGAGCCCCACCTTGAGCACGACGCCCGTGTCGGGGCGGGCGATGTCGACCAGGCGAGCGATCTCACCCGGGCCGGCAGCGCCCATCTCGACCACGAGGTACTCGGTCGAGTCGTCGATGCGCAGCATCGAGATCGGTGCGCCCACGTGGTTGTTGAAGGACCCCTCGGGAGCGACCGTCGGAGCGATGTCCGACAGGATGGCGCGGAGCATGTTCTTCGTGCTCGTCTTGCCGTTCGAGCCGGTGATGCCGACGACCTTGAGCCGGCCGTGACGACGCACGCGCTCGACGACGGCAGCGGCCAGACGCGAGAGCGCCACGACGCCGTCGCCGACGACGACCGTCGGGACATCGGTCTCGACCGGCTGCTCGGCGACGACGAGCGCGGCCCCGTTGGAGACTGCGGCGTCGACGAAGAGGTGACCGTCGGTGACCTCTCCGCGCAGGGCGAAGAAGATCGACCCCGGGGTGACGAGACGCGAGTCCGTCTCGACGGAGCCGTCGAGGACGAGCCCGTCGACGACGGCGCCGCCGAGTGCTCCGCCGGTGATCTCGGCGATCTCGTGAGCGGTCAGCGCGATCATTCGGCCCACCCGGCCTCACGCAGGGCCGCACGGGCCTCGTCGCGCGCCGAGTAGGGCGTGCGCTCACCCCGGATGTCGCGGTAGTCCTGGTGACCGGGGCCTGCCCAGAGGATCGAGTCGCCCTCGCCCGCCAGCGCCACGGCGGCACGGATGGCCGCCTCGGGCGGACTCACCTCGTGGATCTCGTGCTCGGGGTAGGCCTCGCGCGCAGCGTCGACGAGCGTGCGTCGGATGGCTGCGGGGTCTTCGAACCGCGGGTGGTGATCGGTGACGACCAGGATGTCGGAACCGGCGGCTGCGACGCGGGCCATCTCGCCGCGCTTGGTGGTGTCGCGGTCGCCGTCCGCGCCGAAGAGCATGACGACCTTGCCGGTGGTGAAGCGCCGGACCGCGGCGAGGGTGGTCAGGAAGGCGTCGGGGCTGTGCCCGAAGTCGACGTACACGCTCGGCCCTCTGTCGCCGGAGACGCGCTCGGTGCGACCGGGCAGGTACGCGACGATGCCGCCCTCCGTCTCGAGCGCCTGGGCGATCGCCCCGAGCTCGAAGCCCGCCTCGACGAGCATGACGATCGCGAGCGCCGCGTTGGCGACCATGTGCCAGCCGATGAGCGGGACCCTCGTCACGAGCGACCGGTTCTCGGGGCCGGTCAGGCGGAACTCGGTGTAGGCCGCCTGCTCGTCGACGATCTCGACCGTCCAGTCCGCCTCGACGTCGGGCAGGACCGTGATCGTCGTCAGCGGGATGCGGGCGTTGTCGACGACGCGCTGACCGTAGGGCGAGTCGAGGGAGATGACGGCGCGCTTCGCCCGATCGGGTTGGAAGAGCGGCAGCTTCGCATGGAAGTACTCCTCCATGTCGGCGTAGTCGTCGAGGTGGTCGTGACTGAGGTTCGTGAATGCGGCCACGTCGAAGACCAGCCCGTCGACGCGATTGCGGCTGAGAGCCTGGGCGCTCACCTCGACGGCGACCGCACGGACCTCGCTCTCGCGCATCCGCGCGAGAAGAGCGTGCATCTCGCTCGCCTCGGGCGTGGTGAGTCGGCTGACGACCGTGAGGTCGCCGATGTGCCTCTCGGCGGTGCTGCTCAGACCGGTGACGAGCCCGAGCTGGCGGAGGATGCCCTCGAGCAGGTACGACGTCGAGGTCTTGCCGTTCGTGCCGGTGACGGCGAACAGCAGGGGTGAGCCCTCGCCGCCCGTGCGGTAGATCCAGGCGGACACGTCGCCGAGGGCGGCGCGCGGCGAGTCGACCAGCACGACGGGCAGGCCCGACTCGCGCGCGATGTCGAGACCGGCCTGGTCGGTGAGCAGAGCCACCGCACCGCCCTCACGGGCCTGGGCGGCGAACTCGGCACCGTGTCGGTGCGCGCCGGGCATGCCGACGTACAGGTCGCCGGGGTGGAGGTCCGCCGTGCTCAGCGTGACGCCCGTGACTTCGATGCCGTCGAGGGAGCCCTCGTGCTCGAGTCCGAACTCGCTGACCAGTTGGGCGAGGGACCTCGCCGACGGATGTTCCGGTCGGAGGACCGGGGGGATCCGGGCGTTCAATGAATCCTCTTCTCTCACCAGGTCTCGGCGATGTCCGGTGCCGGCTCCGTCGACGGAGGGACGCGGTACATCTCGAGGGCCTGGGACATGATCTTGTTGAAGGTCGGCGCCGCGGCGGCCGACGTCTTGATGGTACTGGGCTTCGTGAAGGTCACGACGACGACGAACTGCGGGTCTTCGGCGGGGGCGATGCCGGCGACCGACACGATGCGGTCCGAACCGTAGCCCGTGCCGTCCGACTTCGCCACTTCGGCGGTTCCGGTCTTGGCCGCGACGCGGTAGCCGGGGATGGTCAGGACGTCTTTGAGGTCGCCGTCGCTGACGACCTTTTCGAGCATGTTCACCGTCGTATCCGCCGCGTACGACGAGACGACCTGGGTGCCCTCGGCGCTCGGCGTCTGAGACACCGAGCCGTCGGGTGCCGTGCACTTCTGCACCAGGTTCACGGGAAGCCGCTGACCGTGGTTGGCGAGGGTCTGGAAGACGCTCGCCAGGTGCACGGCCGTGGTGGAGACGCCCTGCCCGAACATGGAGTTGATGCTGGTCTGCTGATCCCAGTCGGAGACGTTGCGGACGCCCTGCGTGGGCTCGCCGAGGAACCCCACGCCCGTGGGCTCGTTGAGCCCGAACTTCAGCATGTAGTCGTACCTGGCCTGCGCCGGCAGGTTCTCGCCGAGCAGCGAGATGCCGACGTTCGACGAGTCGCGGAGGATGCCGGTGAGCGTGAGGTTCTCGGTCGGGTGGAACACCGCGTCGTGGATCGAGCCACCCCAGGGGAAGCTGCGCGAGTAGGGCACCGTGGCCGGGCTCGTCGGGGTGGCCGTGCCGGAGTCGAGGAGCATGGCCGCGGTCATCGCCTTGAACGTGGACCCGGGCTCGTAGGAAGCGGTGAACGCCTTCGATCCGAGGTCATCCACATCCGTACCGTCGACGTCGTTCGGGTCGACGGCCGGGTAGTCGGCCACGGCGAGGAGCGCGGCGGTGTCGGCCTTCATGACGACCGCCGTCGCCGACTCGGCCCCGATGGCCTGCGCCTGCTCGGCGAGCGACTGCTGCGTCATGTACTGGAGGTCCTTGTCGATCGACAGCGTGAGCGCACCGCCGGGGACGGCTGCCTTGTCGGTCACGGTGCTGCCGGGCAGCTGGACCCCGTCGGCGCCTCGTTCATAGGTCTGGCTTCCGTCCGTGCCGGCCAGGCACTGGTCGGCGCTGAGCTCGAGACCCGCCTGCGGACCGTCCGTGCCGATGAACCCGGTCAGGTTGCCGGCCACCGATCCGTTGGGATACGTCCGAGCCGACTGGCGCTCGTAGTAGAGGTAGGAGATGCCGCTGTTCTTCAGATCGCGGACGGCGCGGAAGGCGTCGACGTCGACCCCCTTGACGAGGTACGCGAAGTTCGCGGTGGGGTCTTTCGTGATGCTCTCGTACATCGCGTCGGCGTCGCCGCCGGTGATCTCGGCCACCTGGGCCATGACCTGCTCGACGGTGAGCGTCTTCTTCGTCTTCTCGCCGTCCGCGTCCTTCTCCGTGATCGTCCGCGTCTTGGCGAATGCCGGTGCCGCGGTGATGTTGTAGCGCGTCACGCTGCCGGCGAGGACCGTGCCGTCGGAGGCCAGGATGTCGCCGCGATCTCCGTAGATGACCTGGCTGATCTCGCGCTTGTTCTGCGACTGGTCGTTCAGCTCGGCCGCCTGGACGAGCTGGATGTCGGCCAGGCGGACGACGAACACCCCGATCAGCGCGATCACGAGGGCCATGGCCAGGGTCGCTCGAAGCCGGCGGCTGCGGGGTGTTGCGTTCACGAAGGATTCCTCACCGCGGCGGGCCGTGCTGCCCCGACCGCTGTCGTCGTCCGGTGGCCCGGACGGGGATACCGCTAACGGGTCTGCGGAGCCGCCAGCTGATTCGGGTCAGACGCTACCGACTGCTCGGGCGATCCCTCGCTCGGCGCGCCCGCCACTGCGGAGTCGGTCGCCGACGCGGCCGACCCCGCGGAGGCGACCCTCGTGTCGGACGCCGAGGTGCCCGAGTCACCCGCGCCTGCGGCCGCGACGGACGGCGCGACCTCGGCCGGTGCGGCCTCGGTCGGTGCCGCCTTCTCGGGAGCGGTCGCCAGGGGGACGCCGTCGAGGAGGGTGTTGGGGATGAGATTGTCGGTGCCATCGGCCTCACCGTCGGCGGGTGACGGCTGACCGTGCACCACCCCGGTGGAGGGATCGAGGTAGACGGGGTTGGAGTTCCGCACCATCCCCAGCTCCTCGGCGTTGTTCGCCAGGTTCTGCGGAGACGACAGCACGTCGAGGCGCTCGGAGTACTTCTGCTGGTCACGCGTGAGCTCGGTCTGCGAGGCTTGGAGCGCCGAGATCTTGTAGGCCCCGTCGCTCAACGCGATGCTGATGGCCAGCTGCGCGAGGAGGAGGACGAAGAGGGCCGCCGTTGCGACGAGTGCGTAGGCGATCTTCGGCCGGGCCCGCCGTTGCGCGCGGCTGGCGACGATCTCGACCGGCCGAGCACGGGGGCCGGGAGCTGCGTCGACGAGGGGCGTCGGGTCGACGAGGGCGAACTGGCTGCTCATGCTGATCTCCGGATTCGTTCGGCTGCGCGGAGGCGCACGGGTTTGGCCCGGGGGTTCCGGTCGATCTCTTCCGCTGAGGCCAGTTCGGCTCCGCGGACGAGGAGTCGGAACTCGGGGCGGTGCTCGGGGAGCTCGACGGGCAGGCCCTGCGGCGCCGTCGAAGTCGTGCGGGCCGCCAGCTCGCGCTTGACGAAGCGGTCTTCGAGGGACTGGTATGCGAGCACGACCATGCGGCCAGACTCCCCCAGCCGGTCGAGGGCGACGGGTACCGCCGCCTCGAGGGAGGCGAGCTCGCCGTTGACCTCGATCCGGAGGGCCTGGAAGACCCGCTTGGCAGGGTGACCCGCGCGCTGAAGGGCCATCGGCGTGGCGGCGACGAGGAGGTCGACCAGCTCGCCGCTGCGGGTCAGCGGCGAGTCGACGCGACCTTCGACGATGCGACGGGCGTAGCGGGGAGCCAGCTTCTCTTCGCCGTACTGGTAGAAGATGCGTCGGAGCTCGGACTCGGGGTACTCGGCGAGGATCGTCTCGGCCGTGACCTCGGACGTCGGGTCCATCCGCATGTCGAGCGGTGCGTCCTTCGAGTACGAGAAGCCGCGCTCGACCCGGTCGAGCTGCAACGACGACACCCCGAGGTCGAAGAGCACTCCGTCGACCGTGCCGATGCCCAGGCCGTCGAGCGCGTCGCCGATGCCGTCGTAGGTCGTGTGCACGAGCCTGGCGCGGTCGCCGAAGGGCCGCAGACGATCGCCGGCGATCTCGAGGGCCTGCGTGTCGCGGTCGAGGCCGACGACCGTCAGCTCGGGGAACCTCGCGAGCAGGGCCTCGGTGTGACCACCCATGCCGAGCGTGCAGTCGACGGCGACGGCGCCCGGTCGACCGAGCGACGGGGCGAGCAGCTCGAGCGTGCGGTCGAGGAGGACGGGGGTGTGGATCTGTTCTGCCATGGCGATGTCGGCTCGTGTTCTCAGGCCCTGATCCCCATCCGTCCCGACCTGGCACCGGGGAAGGTGCGCCAGGGCGGACGGCTGGGAGTCGGGGCCGAAGACCTAGAAGAGGCCGGGGATCACCTCCTCCGTGGTGTTGGCGAATGCGGCCTCTTGGGCCTCGTAGTAGGTGTTCCAGGCGTCGGTGGCCCAGATCTCGGCGCGGTTGCCGGCGCCGATGACGGTGAGCTCGCGCCCGAGACCGGCGTAGTCGCGCAGCTGAGCCGGGATGGTGACCCGGTTCTGCTTGTCGGGGATCTCGTCGCTGGCACCCGACAGGAACAGGCGCATGTAGTCGCGCCCCTCTTTGCTCGTGATGGGCGCCTGTCGGATCCGCGAGTGCATGTCCTCGAACTCGCGCTGCGAGAAGACGTACACGCAGCGCTCCTGACCGCGGGTCATGACGAGGCCGGAGGCCAGCTCGTCACGGAACTTCGCGGGAAGGATGATCCGGCCTTTCTCGTCGAGCTTGGGCGAGTAGGTGCCGAGGAACATGCGCCTCGCCCCCTCCCGCATCGCACCCGGTGGCGCCATGTACCTCCACTTTACTCCACAACCCACCACTCGACAACGAAAAGCCCCGTTCTGGGCACAGAAAAACCCCCTCGATCGCCGCTGTTCAGCGGATCGAGGGGGTGGAGGAAGAGGGAGCAGCAGGACTGCAGGAGGAGCGGGTCGACGAGCTGGAGCACGTCCCATCGCCGAAACGGCCGGTCTCAGAGCCCCGTGCACGCCGAAGGGGCCGGCCCGGAGGCCGACCCCTGAGATCGGTGGAGCGCTGTGGAGGAAGTCGGTTACCGACCACCGTCGCCGTCGTTGCGGCGATCCCAGCGCTCGTTGAGGCGGTCCATCATGCTGGCCGACGACCTGCCGGATGCGGTCGTCCGAGTGCTCGACGACCGGGACGAGCTCGGCGGCGGCGGGACGGACGCGCCCTTCCGCTTCGGCGGGGCGATGGCGAAGAGCGCACCGGCCACGACGAGGACGAACCCGAGGACGCCGACGAGCGGCTGGCGCAGGATGACCCCGGCGACGATGACGGCGATGCCGAGCAGACCGCCCAGCACGCCGACGACGACCATCGTGTAGTTCGGTCGACCGCGGCCACTGCCGACGGCCGCCACGAAGTCGGAGTCGTTGCTGTAGAGGCTGCGCTCCATCTCGTCGAGGAGCCGCTGCTCCTGTTCGGAAAGTGGCATCTTGGTGTTCCCTTCGAGCACAGGCCCTACGACCTCGGGATCGACGCGTATGAGTAGCTGGCAGTGTATGCCTGAGTGCTGTCGCTAGGCTAGGCAGCGTGGCTGAGAGTACGCGGTTAGTGGACGTCGTTCAAGAGCGGATAGACCAGTTCCTCGAGCGGCAGCGGCCGGTGCTCCGCGCCATCGCTCCGGACCTCGATCCGTTCGCGGTCTTCTCCAACGATCTGCTGCGCGGCGGCAAACGGTTCCGGGCGCTCTTCTGCTACTGGGGCTGGCAGTCCGTCGCCGGTCTCGACACGGGGTTCGACCCCATGGGCACGCCGCCCGACGCACGCTCCCTCGACGCCGTGATGGGCGCCTCCACAGGGCTCGAGTTCTTCCACGCCGCGGCGCTCGTCCACGACGACATCATGGACAACTCCGACACCCGGAGGGGCATGCCGTCCGCGCACCGCCGATTCGAACGACTGCACCGCGAGGGCTCCTGGCTCGGCGATCCCACCCCGTTCGGCACCTCCGGGGCTCTCCTGATGGGCGATCTGCTCCTGGCCTGGAGCGACGAGCTCATGTCCGAGGCGTTCGACGGGCTCGCCTCCCGCGACGCCGCTCGGGCGGCCCGGGCCGAGTTCAACCGCATGCGCACCGAGGTCACGGTCGGGCAGTACCTCGACATCCTCGAGGAGAACGCCTGGCGCACGGTCGACGACATCGACCTCCTCCCCCGGGCGCAGCGGGTGATCGTCTACAAATCGGCCAAGTACAGCGTCGAGGCGCCGCTCACCATCGGCGCGGCGATGGCCGGGGGCTCCCCCGAGGCCCTCGAGTCGCTCCGTCACTTCGGTCTGCCGCTCGGAATCGCCTACCAGCTGCGAGACGACCTCCTCGGCGTCTTCGGCGACCCCGAGGTTACGGGCAAGCCCGCCGGCGACGACCTCAGAGAGGGCAAGCGCACCGTGCTGGTGGCCATGGCCCGGCGCTCCCTGCCCGCCGGCGCCGTCCGTCTGCTCGACGAGCTCCTCGGCGACCCCGAACTCGACGACGACCAGATCTCGATGCTGCAGGCGACCCTGCGCGACTCCGGCGCGGTCGACGCCGTCGAGCAGTCGATCAGCGACCAGGTCGAGCGGGCCACGCACGCTCTCGACCGCTCGGGGCTCGCGCCGTCGGCGCGCGCTCAGCTCACGCGCCTCGCCGACACGGTCACACGCCGGACGTCGTAGCGGACCGCCGGGGCGTCCATTCCGCGGGGGACATCGTCGGCGGAGCGACCAGCGGCTGCGTCAGAGGAGACCCTGGGCGACACGTCGGACCTCGGCCTTGCGACCGGCCCGGAGGGCCTCGATGGGACTGGTGGCAAGTGACTCCTCCGTCG
>Ga0265797_10009647_pt1 | contig 12486 bp, 14 predicted proteins | sample P2T30metagenome_FD_192433 | JGI IMG/M metagenome (GOLD analysis project Ga0265797, IMG submission 192433) | Plant litter microbial communities from East Loma Ridge, Irvine, California - P2 T30 | ecosystem: Environmental > Terrestrial > Plant litter > Unclassified | place: USA: California... | reverse complement strand
GGATGAGAATTGAGATTTTAAATATTATACTAACCCGCAAAAGTGTAAACCAAAACGGAACCACGTCAAGATCCCTTACAACCAAATATACCAGTTTTAGTAGCGCCTGATCTGAGGTAAATGCTCCTTTCGTTTTTGTTACTTTTCGAATTTGTCGATGTATTCCTTCGATAGCATTTGTGGTGTAAATAACCTTTCTTATTTCAGCAGTAAACTCAAAAAAGGTGGATAGATTCACCCAGTTATCCATCCAGGATTTCACCGCCAGAGGATATTTCTTTCCCCATTTGTCATCGAATTCAAGGAGCCTTTCATATGCTTGTTCCTGGTTAACGGCCTTATAAACAGGTTTTAAATCTTCAATAACAGCCTTTTTATCTTTCTCAGGCACATAACGAATGCTGGTGCGGATCTGATGGATTATACAAAGTTGAACTTTTGTTTTAGGAAATACAGCTTCTATGGCTTCCGAGAAACCTTTTAAGCCATCTATGCAGGCTATCAAAATATCTTCAACACCACGTTGTTTTAAATCTGTTAGTACAGATATAACCGCCGGGCGGCCCCGCAAAATTTAGCGCCCTCGTTTTCAGATAGATAAATCCCAATCAAATCTTTTTTCCCCTCACGGGTTATTCCCAATATGTTATAAATTGCCCTTGACTCAACTGTGCCGTTATCTCGTACTTTATAGTGCATGCAGTCCAGGAAAACAAACGGATAAACGGCTTCTAATGGCCTGTTACGCCATTCATTCATCAGCGGAATTATCGCCCGGCGACCCGGCTTGTCAGTGATATGAGAAATCTCAGTGGCAGATATTTCCATTGCATACATTTCCTTGACATACTCGGAGATATTACGGGTACTCATACCGCGCGCATACATCGCAATTACTTTATCTTCAAGCTCTTCAGTGATAATCAATTGGCGTTTAGGCAGGATTTTAGGTTCGAAAGTGCCTTGGCGGTCACGGCTGCTTTCAACCTCTAAATGACCCGATTGAAGACTTCGGACAGTCTTTTTTGTTCTACCGTTTTTACGGTTGTTCTCGCCAGCAGCTTTGCTTTCTTCCAGGTGGTTATTCAGCTCACATTCAAGCATGGATTCAAGCAGATGTTTCAAGATTGGAGCAAATACACCGTCGGTGCCACCCATTTTTTTGCCGTCATAGAGACCTTGCATTGCTTCTTCTTTGAAGCGTTGGAACCGGGTCGCCGGGCGATCGAAGGATTCGTTTGTCTTCATCGTGTCTATAAGTTAAACTAATTTACTTATTTTCCCCCTTAATCAAATTAAGAGGTGACACAGTTTAGTTTACAGTCTCTGTTACGTATAAAGGAATGATCTGCGTTATGGTACAGTTTATAGTTCCAATCCAAAATATAAATATAGTTACCACCAAATCTGCTTCTTATTATAACTAAAAACCCTTTCCTTACCGTTGCTATTCGACGAAAGTAGGCGATAAATTGCATTAACAGGAACATCGTTAAAAATTAAATCACTATTCGGGATTTTCTTTTTCTCTTCAACTAATACCCATTCGTTATCCCAATAAAACAATTTATAGCTTTCGCCATTGATAGGAATACTTCTTTTTTTGTCAGACATAACTGCTTCCATACGATGGTAAAAAGTATCTTTGGAAATATCAAGACCATACAAGCTTAGCGCATCGAGTTCTAAAGACTGGGTATGAATAATTTTTATATTCGTCAACTGATTCAAAGAAGGCTTAAAATTTATAATTTCCTTGTTAAGGACAGCAAAAGGATGGCCAATAGATTTAATCCCTTTTTTATTGTCAAATGAAGAAGGCAAGTATAAAAGTCCGCTTGCCATTTTATCAAATTCAAAACAACCTAGGTTTGCCTTTGCCCAATATATTGGCTGCCAGGAACCATTTGAAAAAACAGAAAGATATGCGACCTTCGGAACAGACTTACTTTTTAAAGCAACTCTGATATTACTTGTCGGCAGGTAGTGATCAGTTACATCAACGGCCCGGTCAAAATGTAGGTTACTAGGAATTGCATCCGTATCACTGATTAAATGGGGCAATGCCTGCAGGTTTTTTGAAAATGTTTTTCTGAAAATTTTAGGCGGATACCGATCTATTGACTTATATATTCTGAAAGGACTATAATCAGGTGGGGAGGCCTCAAAGCCAAGGAACGGAATATTCTTACCGTTGTTTAACACCAACGCATTCCATGCATGACTTCCTCCGTTTGCATTCCCCCAATTAGTGATAAAATCTATCGCTGCTGGAATCCCCAATGCCCGTAAAGGATAGGTAATCGTATTCGTCATCGCCCAGCAATCACCAGTTTTTACCTGCATCAATTCACCCCAGGTTTGAAAATTTGCAGGCTTTGACTTCGAACTGTATTTAAATTGGTCTATTAATCCATTATTGACAACTGCTACAACATAACAATATTTTGAATTATTCCCGTTAATAAGGCTCATGCTATCAGCTAGGCTTCTGTATTTCAAGAGACTCTTTTCCCGCCAATCGGATAGCGGTTCATTCCCGAGCCGATATGGAAGTACATATTCGCAGAAATTCCCGAAAGGCAGACTTCCCTCATTCAACGATTTTCCGCATTCCTGAAAGGCTAAATCGATATTGTCAATAAGATACTGCGCCGTTATGTATTGAACATCGGGTTTTTCGATTTTTTGTACCAAATCCACTGATGATAAACCAGGCATATTCCGAATCAGGAATAAAGCAGCATTGTAGTGCAGCGTGTCACCATTTTTTTTATAATGCCCCAAAACGCTTTGAAGTTCCAGCTGTTTCACCGCTGACCCATCTCCAAAAACCTCCTTTCTTGACTGCCTCCCATCACAGGCCACTACCAATACGATTATAACAAGACAGATAAACCTCATGACATTCGGTTAAAATTTAAGCAAAAAACAATCATTCCGCTCTCAGCGCTTCAATAGGGCTAAGAGATGCAGCATAATATGCCGGAAAAACAGCTGAAACAATTCCCGACAGAACGAGTAGCGAAATCGAAACGATTATTACTGGCAAGTCAAGAATCGGCTTATCGAAAATTTCACTGTCAGCAAGTGAAGAGGAGAAATAACCGATCAGTTTAAGAAAACCCATTCCCAGGATCATACCCAATAGGCCAAAAAAAATAGTCAGGACTACCGATTCTCTAAAAAACATAAAAATGATGCTGCTCCTCTTTGCACCAACTGCTTTTCTTAGTCCGATTTCCTTGGTGCGCTCCTTGGCAGATATAAACATCATATTAGCCACACCAATTACACCACTGATAAGCGTACTGATACCTATAAAAAGAAGAAATTTCTTCAAAACTGAAAAAAATCCATTGACCGCCTTAGTCTGCTCTATCAAATTGTTGAATATTAATACCTTATGATCCTCATTATCAAACTTATGTCGATATGCCATAATAGAACGTATCCATCTTTCTACTTCGCTGGAACTATTTGAATCACTATGACATAAAACGATAGTGCTTATATTTTTTGTAGAGCTATATTGACTTTGAAAACTTGAAAAAGGAACATAAATCAGGTTTGATTCAAAAGCAGAAAGCAAACTGTTTCTTATTAAACCCACTATTTTGTAGTTTTCGTTATCAATTTCAATGTAGCTACCAATCGCACTTTTTCCTTGGTTGAGAAGAATTTCCGATACGCCTGAACCAATCAAAGCCACTTTTCTACTTGCCATCAAATCCATCCGATTAATTAATCTTCCATCAGAAAGATGAATGGATCTGATGTTGAAATAGGCGTCTGAAACTCCTTTAATGGTAAATGAGCCACTATTAACACCCTTTCTTGCAATCCCTAAGCGACTTACCTCCGGGGAAATATGACTAATAGACGGTATGGCCTTACCAAGAAAAAGCAGATCTTCCTCTTCAAAAAACACTTTTCTTCCAATTGTAACACCAGTCCCTGAACTGGATGTGCTTCCAGACGACACATACATGGTATTTTTAGCAAAACCCTCAAAAAGCTTTTTAACACCTTCTTCAAACCCCTTTCCCACACCTAGCAAAAGGGTGAGTATCAGAATACCCCAGGAAATCCCCAAGCCACATAGCATACTCCGCAGCTTATTTTCAAGCAGGTTATCAATCATCCCACCTATAACTTAAGTGAAACATATATTTCCAACCACGCAGCTGCCAATATAATAACCTGGCCAAAAATGAAATAAATCAAAAGCCCCTTTAACTCTTTGACTTCCGGAAAAACTTCCCTCTTAATGTATCGGAAAATGAACCTCGCGATAGTTAATCCAATACCACTGCACATCCAGATCCCCAATAATTCGATACTATGGGGTAAGGTAAATTTCGCCAGTTGCTCAATTGTCAGCCCTCCACCGGTATAAATGGAAGCCAGAATATCCGCAGTAACATAACCATTCATGATTAGATTCAGTAGGGTTCCGATACCTAATAAAACCCCACCCAATACATTGTAAATGCCCACCGTTGCATTATTTTTCCAAATCGATAAAAATGCCCCATACTGGTCACCTTTGGAGAGATAATGGCTCGTTTTTTCAAAAGGATCTATACTGGTTTGCTCTTTACTCATGTTCTTTGTTTCGATTGCAAGCTCTGTTGTAAATGCAACCCTTAAACTGAAAGGAAGTAGCCACATCAACGCCGACAACAATACCAATCTCCAATAGCTCGCTTTCATAATGACTGTAACAGTTTACCGATCAACCTGGTATTACTGATCATTTCGTTGACCGCAAGAGACGGCACCTTTACTGGCATTTTCATCATTTCATTTTGCAAGATCTTTGCTTTTTTGTATTGTCCAGATTCCATGTACACTTTTAGTAGTAAATGTTTACAGTAGAATTTGGACGGTATCAGGTTGCACGAGTACAATAAGTTCTCCTCCGCCTCCCCATATTGTTTCATTTTATAATGATTCTCACCTAGAAGTGTATACGCATTGTAAGATCCGGTAATATCTTTTGCCTGGCTCAGCAACTGATTGCTGTAAACGTACTCCTTCTGCTGAGCCAGAATGTAAGCATACTTAAAAAGATAATCCCCGTCGTGCCAAAATACAGGATAAACACTTTCATATTTAGCAATTGCTTCCTTTGGCCTGTATTGTGACACAAGTATGGCGCCCTCCCTTAAAACAACCAAAGCCCGGTAGTTCTTATATTGATAATATCCCAGCCAACCAGCAAAGCCTAGTAATCCAATAGCAAATGGTTTCGTAACCCAAGAACCCAGAACAATTGTACCAGATTTTACCTCATTTGAACCAATTGAATTGTAGTAACCCAAAAGAAAAAATAAATTCATCTGTATTGGAAAAACGCTCAGAGGATATGTGGTTAACGACAAAATACCCATTATCAATAAGGAGGCCAATGTAGCCTGCCGTAATCCCTCCTCTTCTTTGCTCACAACAACGGTACGAATGCGTTTCACACTGAGCCAGAGGAAATACACAAATAGCCCACACCCTATTATACCGGTTTCTGCTGTAAGTTCCAAAATGTCGTTATAAGCGGTTGTGACATAATCAGCGAGGAATTTCTCACGGGGTGTACCCTTACCAGATCCGAAATAATTAGCCTGATATGCCGCATAGCTCTTTGAAAAATTGCCATAACCCACACCTGTCCAAAAGTTATCCCTGATTAAAGACAACGCACCCTTCCATACGAGAAACCTTCCCTGCGCCGAATCCAGTTTCACCAGATACAACCAGTGTAACAATTTGCCAAGCACAATAGGGGAAACAATCATCACTATAGTTAGTAGACCTTTACTTTTTAGATAGTTTCTGACTTGATGATACCAATGATACTTCTGATCCAGCATAAATAGCACCCCAATCGTTGTCGCCACAATTGCGCTCCTGGATTGCGTCTGTGGTAGAATGGCTACGGAAAGTATCAGTACCGTTAATCCCAGATAACCCATTATCCTGTTTTCTCCCTCAGTTTTCAGGCTCGCATAAAAGGCAAAAGGAATACAAGTTGCTATATAACTGGCAAAAGGTGCTGGATTACCCATTGAACCAGTGATATAAAAAAAGGGATTCCCATTTTCAATAACTTTAAAAAGCTGCAAATATCCAAAAACAACCTCGGTTAAAGCTCCACTTAATAAAGCACAAATAATATGACATGAACTAATTTTAGGTAAGATAGATATTAATAAATAAATCCAAATTGAAAATACTAGTAATAAAACAAATTTAAATTCTTTGAAAAAAAGCCAAAATTCACCCAGTATAGCTAAACAAAACAACAGAATAACTGCACTCTGAACACTAATATTAAGATTCCATTTACTGCATGACAGAAATATTCCTGATATCAATAAAAACAAAACAAATGGTATAGATAGTAACGATATATTAGAGATGAAAATTGACAAACAATCAACCTCAACATGAATAACAAAAAAAATAATTATCAACAAAAATATTGAAATTTTAAACACAATCTACTCTAATTAATGCTTAAAGCAACTTACACCATTAAGTTAAAATTATGCACCAAACATCATTGCAATGCTAGCCACCGCAATTGCTCCCGCAGGGCCAGCAACAAATCCTGTTGTTACCTGGCTTGCGGTAACAACAGCCAAGCCACCAAATGCTGCTGATGTAGCATATAGCGTTCCTGACTCGGCTCCTTCCGTATGTCCCGCATAATACTTTGTTATGCCAGCTACTTCTACCAATTTTTGATTTTCATTGGAAGACATTGTCGTCATTGCTGACAATGAAGTTACTAGCGCGATAAGACATGCGAGTACTGCTCTTTTTGTTTTCATCCTATAATTGTTTAAAATTCCAATAATTAACCTACAACCCTAATACACCAGCTCCCACTAACCACGGAACCGAGCCAATACCGGTTACAAAAGAAACTCCTGCCAATTTGTAGGCTATTCCTGTACCCGTACCAAGAGCACCAGCAGCTGCAGCCCAACCCGCACCGTTCTCCTCCGAATGGCTAGACATGTAAGTAGCACCCATAGTTGCATTACTTATTTTACCTTCTGTCGGTTGATTAGATTGCAATGCAGCTAATGCTACTAGCATTACACAACTTGCTGTCAATAAAGACTTTTTGGTTTTATTCATTCTATGGAAGTTTAAAATTTAAAATAGGTGTAAGCTGCTTTAAGATTTATTAATCAGTCGTTAACAAAGTCAGACTGAAAAGTAGAGTAACAATTTCTGATATCTGTTCTTAATAAATATTTTAATTGAAAAAGGAATCCATAATTTACAAGACATTATAAAAAAAATTTCGATACTTATGATCAAAGCTCTTGCAAAAGAACTCCCAATCTCCTTCACTAAGTAATCATCTAAAGCGAAAAGTATCCAAACCAAAACCCACATTATAAAGAAAGTAATTGTAATAGGTTCTTTTTTTTTGAAGTCCCTAGGCCCCTTTGTATTACTTGTTAAGTAACCGCTAAAAACTGCTGATGTGCACAGCATTATAAAAACACCAATACCCATATTTAAAAGAGCTAATTCAATTAATTTAAAAAATAAATTATTTTTTTCAAAAAATAATGATATAGGTATAACACAAGCTATAAAACAAATCAAAAAACTTTTTTTATAAAAAGTATAAATAAATCTATACAGTGAACCTCTTTTATTGTCAAAGTCAATGTAAAATGAGCTAATAAAAGAAAAAAACTTCTCATAAAGCTGGTTAATTCCTACAAATGATAGCTGCATAGGTATTACATAGTTTGATACATTATCATCTTTCTCATCTAAATAATAAAATACAAAACCTGTCACCGAAAACATAAAAAATGCCATTACCAACGACATAATAATAGACCCACGGATTACATTATTCCTCCACAAGAACTTGTTTACAAAGTCCGAATATGAAATTATCATCTCGCTTTATTTTAATACTAAGCTATATATAACACCTTGGCTATTTGGCTCTTGATATAATGGAAAATTATACCATTTAGTAAAAGTACCAGAATACCAAAACGCAGGAAGTTGTTTTCTATTAATTCAGGAAATTTGATAATGGTATCAAACATGTCAACTTCATTATCGTATTTCAAGTAAAAGATTACGACCATTCCAATAAAAATCACTAAAAAACGAAATAGCCAGTTAATAAGAAGTAACCTGCTAATGATGATTTTTAGATTTGTATTCATTACAAGCATCATCAAAAAGTAAATAACTAAACTTACACTTTGCATCGGGAAAGGCCACTTTAAAAATACCAGCCACCCCAAACCAAATAGCAAAACGAACATCATGGCATTGGCCTGTCCAAAAAAATAATTAAACATGATGAGCCTGGCCAGATTAGTTTTCGAGACCATCAGAAACAAATAAGGGCGAACAGGTGCCTCTAGTTTAGTTGCGGCTAACGGCCTTAGGGCAAGATCCAAAAGCAAGAAAATGTTAAGTACCAAAGTCAGAACGGTAAATGACGTCACTTGCGGAAACGCACTTTTATCGAATGTTTCCAGAAAATAGCCCGCAACGAACAATATGGCGATTGTCATAAGCATAGTAAGAGCCATTAAAGCTTTTTCCAAGACACCCATCAAAAACATCGGTACGCGCATTGCTGCCAGCCCTTGATGAAACAGATATTGCCTTACTGTCATTTTTGGCTGTTTTTGGTCTTAACCTTTATTCGATCTTTCATACTCAACCCTTTGGTTACTTCTACAATTAAACCATCCGAAAAGCCAAGCTTAACAGCCCTCTTTTTAACAAAATCCCCAATCAGTAGCTCTACGAATACAGAATCGCCATCAAATATCAAATCCTTTTCTTCTACACTCAAAGCTTTCGTTTTCTTGGCCGTGACAATTTGCGCAGTAGCACTGGATCCGGCCCGTATCATATGGCCGTTCAAATTGGCCGTTGGCAGCATTGCATGAATTTCAAATCTTGTAACACCATCTGTACGCTGCCCCAAGGGAGCAATGTATTCCAGCCTTCCACTTACCTGATGCCTGCCCGATGTACCGATTTCCAATAAAGCTGGCATTCCCAAATGCAGTTCATTTACATCATCCTCAGAAACAGACCCTACAAATTGTAGTTTTCCAGTATCAGCTATTTTCGCAATGATTGTACCTTCATTAAAACTGTTTTTCCCCAGCACATTACCTCCCGCCTCCACTGGTAACTCGAGAACGGTTCCTGATACCGTAGAGACAATGATGTTCGAGATTTGATCGGTTTTCATTTCTCCTTCATATAATTTCAATTCAGTCCGAATTGATTCCACTTCCGCTTTTGAAATAAAGTAGGCCGTCTCGTACTGCTCATATTCCATTTTTGATATAACCTTGTCTTCGAACAACTTTTTATTTCGTACAAATTGCCTTTGGTCATTCTCATATTTTACAGTAACGGTGTTAAGACTACGGAGTAACCGTTCCCTTTCGATCGGATCCGATACAAATTTTACCTTCGCCAGAAACTGGCCGTTTTTTACAACATCACCAGGTTTTACAAATAGCTGCTCGACTACCCCGGATATGTTCGAATTTACCTTAACCAATCGTAACGGTTGAATTACTCCTGAGACAACCACTTTCTCTTCAATAGTCCGGTATTTTGGTAAGACCGTTGCAACTTCAATTTTGCTATCACTATTGATGTCATATGCCAACGCAAAAACCAGTAAACCAGTAACCGTAAGTAGAATTAATGCTTTCAGCCAGTTTTTCATATTTAAAAACATGCCGTTAACCGGCGGGTAGGCTTTTCCGGCGACCAGGAAAAATTCGTTCCCAATAATAAACAATTAAAAAAACCAAAAGACCAATAAACAGTGATATCCCGAGCTCCTTCCATCCCATACCATTCTTACGCTCTATTGGCGGTATATATTTATAGTCATGTTCAACTATTATTTCTTTGATAATACCCTGAAAATCCTTTTGCAAAACACTGTTATCATTTCGTTTGGTGTACCCAGAAATCAAAATAATACCCTGCCTTATAGGAACATACTTTTGAATAATGCGAATATCTCCTTTGTCAACTACATTGGCTTCAATGGTACATCTTACTTCATAGTTAATCGAGTCTATATCTGTGGAAACAATTTTATATGACTTGAATCTCTTGAAAATCCCATTCAGTTCTTTTAGGGAATCTATTGCCAGCATTTGAGCAGATTGCATTGCCTGCACACCTTGTACCAAATCAGTGAACTTTACCTGGGATAAATCATGCTCTGATGGTAAAAACTGGATAATACCATATGGATAGTCAAAAAAATCTTTGTTTGATTTCTTGTAGAAACCTGCTTCAAAGCTCACACCCATTTTATCCATCCCTTTTTCTTTCACATAGCGAACCATTCGGGGGTGAGGTATGGTATCCCATTGATCGTCAAAGGCAACTGTAAAATGCTTCATTTCATTCGGAACAACCACCTGGGCTATTGCCTGAAATGAACCAATGAAAAATATTAAAAGGACTTCAAATAACTTTCTATTCATGGGTTTGCAATTCTTCTTCCGGATAAAAAATAGTCATTTAATTTTTCAAGAATGTTATCGCTGGCCAGAATATCATGTCTGATCAACCCCTTCTCCAATAAAACCGCCCGGTCACAAATCGGAGCAAGTTGGCTAATGTCGTGGCTGGATACGATCACCGTGCACGGATAGTTTTTGTTCACATCCACCAATATCTCCTGCAACAGCATCTGTGAAGTAGGATCCAGAAAGTTGAATGGTTCATCCAGTAATAATACCTCCGGCAGTGAGATAAGTGCTGCCACTATACCTATTTTTTGAACGTTTCCTGACGAAAAATCCCGGATGTACTTTTTCTTCTTTCCAAGAATCTCATCATTGAAAAATATGCCGTATTTTTTTAGTAAATCAGCAACATCACTTTCTGTACGACCAGACAATGATCCAACAAAATAAAAATATTCTTCAGGAGTCAGAAAGTTGAGCATGGAATCACTTCCTAAAAATGTACTCGTTTTTTTTCGCCAGTCCTCACTTTTTGCTACAGACCATTCCCCTATTTTGATAACACCCCGATCCAGTTGTATCAGATCCAGAATTGCCCTTAGCAATGTGGTTTTTCCGGCACCATTATTACCTACGATTCCGGTTATCTTTCCACTTTCCAATACCAGTTTAGGAATATTTAATACCTCTTGCTTATCATACGATTTACTTAAACCTTCTATTGAAATATTCATATATCACTTCATTAGCCCTACACTATGAGCTAAATATAACTAAATAACTGAGTAAGAATAAAGTATAATAGCATAGGACAGGCAACACTGGCAATTGATTTTGCTATACTTAACTTATGCAGGAAGTACACTGCATAAACAACCCACACATAATACATCATAAAGCCAATGTTGATGAGCACCAATGCACTGTTAAAGGATTCATCTTGCTGCATTTGCTCAATGGCCAACCCTTTTGGAATACCAGTCATATACACAAATAGTACAACCAGGTACGTTATCGCAATTGCTCCAAATCCGTAACCTGAGAAAAACAAAAAATTCTTGAAATCGGCTGCGCCGTCAAAAAGTAACGCAGTCCAATGACATACCAGAGAAAGGATTATCCAAACAATAATCGCAGAAAGTACAAATACCAAAAAAAATATAACATTGAAAACTACAAACGCATTCTTCTCCAATCCAAACGACTTCAAATTCATCATAAAAATGAAAAACTTTGCTTGTAACAGTGCATATAAAACCACTACAAAAGATGGCATGAGCCACTCCTGCCTCCTCACTACTACATTTATATTTTCATTTTCAATCATCATATCCCTTCTGTGATGCGTTTCCGGTGACACAAACCTACAAATCATTTTAGCCACAAAATGCTATCCTAAGCTAGCAATTAATAGGATAAATCAAATAGTTCGTTGTACTTGTAGATTTAGTTAGGGAGGGTAAAGCTGCTCATGCATGTCCCTTAGAAAGGGACCGTTTTTTCTGGCGTACCTAGCCAAGCTATCCCGACCAGAAATTATAAGCTTATCAGAAATACGTGCCCGATATGTTTTTACACTTTCTGCGGTTAAGTGAAGCTTATCAGCAATTTCATTGTTTGAAATGTCCTCAGCAACAAGTAAAAGCACATCCCATTCGCGTGAAGTAAGTGAACCAAGGTTCCTCTTTATTGTTTCTAAATGTGTGTTTGCAGTTTGCATGAATATAAAAAATGAGATGAAAATTTCATTCATTTTTCATAAAGTTGAGCAGCAATATGGCAACCGGGGCTACTATCAAAGTAAGTGGAACAAGTAAGTAAAAATAATTTACAGTACAATACCTTTCGTAAATAGAATTTACCCACGTATTTAACAAAAAAGCCCTCACTTTCCAGCAAGGGCCTCTCTCCTAAAATATCAGAATATCAATCTCAGCTTCCGCAAGCCTCACATCCTTCCGGATCATCCAGA
>Ga0265797_10009646_pt1 | contig 12487 bp, 9 predicted proteins | sample P2T30metagenome_FD_192433 | JGI IMG/M metagenome (GOLD analysis project Ga0265797, IMG submission 192433) | Plant litter microbial communities from East Loma Ridge, Irvine, California - P2 T30 | ecosystem: Environmental > Terrestrial > Plant litter > Unclassified | place: USA: California... | reverse complement strand
AACTCCAACTCTCAATCACAGACGCCTTCTGCGCTCATCCTTCCGCATAGGTGCTAGCAGGTACCGGGGTTGCCAGTTAGCCAAAACTAACAGATAATCCGTAGCGCACAACAACAACAGGCCGCAGTACTTTGCCTCCAATACGCTTGCATGCATTCTGTCGATCACTAGGTGTAAGCCCGGACAAGGTTCGCCGCCTCCGATGCAGAAATCGAGACATGGATCGAAGCGCATGGAAAAGTCGTCTATTCGACATGGGGAAGTTGCAAATTGCCATGTTTTGCTTTGAAATCCGATCAGACCCCGCCCCAACCAAGCCATTTTTACATCATCGCACATTAGCTCCATGTTCCACCTAGATGCCGCTTCACTCATCACCATGCAAATTGACGTATCATGCTCGGAGTACGCTCGCTTCATGCCTTTTCCTACCTACGCAGTTGACCACGTGGGGAATTATCTCGTAGCACTTCACCGCAGCCTGTCAAAAGCCGTTATTGTGGTTTCCAGGCTCTTCAGTACCCCACATAAAAGAGTTTTACGAAACTGATCCTTTGTCTATCGTATTTGCCCTTCGGGTAAATATGCCGTCGGCGGACACGCCGCGTCTGAGTGCCCGGGCAAACTGCGAAAGTGTCATTTTTTGTACTTCGTAGTACCCTTTGCTGGCATGCCCCACTGTCACTTCCATGCTGCTGAACCCTAGTTGCGGACTGGGGAATTATGGGTACCGTACCTAACTTCAGGGCTGCCCAAATCATTACCAGAGCTGACATTGGATAGTGGGCCTTTGATCAACGGCCCAAGAGTTTCCACTCAACGTCGTACGCCGTTGCGCCGCGCCTAGTTATTGGCCGACTCTTGCTACAGTGTGATGCTTGCAGAAGCCATCGTATGGCGTCGGTTATTTGGATCTTCTGGAGAGATCGACCTCTGCAAGACAGTCCAGATTATGCAAGAACCATGGTCTATGAGCACGACAGCGTAGCTCGAAAGATCGGTATGAAACATGTGCTGTATCTGCAACAGAGCTGTGTAGACCTCTTCCAATTACCATGTCGCCTTTATTCTTGTGGCCGCCTGTGGAATGTTGCCTGGATGTTACATTGCCGTTGGGTTTGGAAGATGAGCTGTTTCAACGGTGAGATAGTAGCATCCCAGAGTCGCAGAGGTATTCGATCTGAGACGAACTAGTAAAAGTGACAGGAAACCTTCTCAGTGAGTCGATAGATGAAGAGGTGACGGTGAGACCACTCAAGCATAGAATGCTCATAATGTTCCTCGTCGCAAGCATTCGGGTCGAATACAGATGTCGATATCTGCACTCTACTTCTTTGTAAGCCTAGCCCTCAGCCACACAGGCATGTCTGCTACAACATTGGAGGTTTTCGTGACGACGTCACGTGGGGTGATTGATGCGCGGAAGACGATTGGGGTTAGCGTGTCTTGGCAGGCAAGCGCGACGCGCACCGCGTCGTCGGTGCAACAGTGGGCAAACACGAGCTCACCATCACCACCGCAACCCCGCTATGTCCTGAAGTTTCCCATCGCGATCGCATACACATACCATACGCGACCGCCAATTCCACCCGATCCGATCTCTCGCGCGCCGTGATCGCGCTCCACCGCCGCGATGGGATACATCAAGCAGATAACGATCCAGGGCTTCAAGAGCTACAAGGAGCAAATGCAAATCGAGCCTTTCTCGCCCAACTGCAATGTCGTCGTTGGTCGCAATGGATCTGGAAAGAGTAACTTCTTTGCCGCTGTGCGCTTCGTGCTGGGCGACGATTACCACAACTTGGGCCGTGAAGAGCGTCAGGCGCTGCTACACGAGGGATCTGGTTCAGCCGTCATGTCAGCATACGTGGAAGTATGCTTCGACAACACAGAGGACCGCTTCCAGACTGGCAAGCCCGAATTCTTCTTGCGCCGGACCATTGGCGCAAAGAAAGACGAGTACTCGGTCAACCGCAAGAACGCTACCAAATCCGAGGTCATGCAGATTCTTGAATCTGCTGGCTTTTCACGGTCAAACCCATACTATATCGTTCCGCAGGGTCGTGTTACGGCGCTCACCAACATGAAGGATTCTGAGCGCTTGAAATTGCTGAAAGAAATCTCCGGTTCCAATGTATACGAAGAGCGACGCGCAAACAGTTTGAAGCTACTAGCCGAAACCGAGAACAAATGTTCCAGCGTTGACGTTGTAATTGAATCCATCAACGGGCGTCTAAATGAGCTCGAGGGTGAGAAGGAGGAGTTGGAGGCGTGGAGCAGGAACGACAGGGAGCGCCGATCGTTGATGTATGTACTGAAGTCGCGCGAAGAAGCCGATTTGGAGGCCTTGATCGAGAACATTGATCACCTCGAGAACCAGGGTCGTGAGATGAAAGAGAGCAACGAGGCAGCCTTTGTTCAAACCGAGGCCGACATTGCGCAAATCGACATGGACATCAACCGACGCAAAGGTGACCTAGACGTCCTTCGAGAGGATCGTGTGCAGTCTGAACAGGAACGCAAGTCGGCGACACTGGAAAAGGCCAAGATCGAGCTTGAGCTCAAGGCATTGCAGGACAACCAGTCAGTCACCCAGCGAACGAAGAAATCGCGGGACACGCAGATCAAGTCGCTCCAACAGCAAATACGCGCACGAGAGGCGGAGCTCAAGCAGCTGCTTCCTCAATACAATGCCAAGAAGGAAGAGGAGGAAGCTGTCAGATCCCAATTGCTCGAAGCTGAGGGCCAACAGAAGCGGCTGGAGGAAAAGCAAGGTCGTACAGCATTCTACACGACCAAACGACAGCGAGATGACGCACTGCGTGCTCAGATTGAGGCTGCCAACGCCGACCTTAGCCGCCGCAAAGCCGTGCTCATGCAGACCAACGAGGAGATTACTCAGTTGGAGAGCGATGTCGAGCGTCTTGAGAATGAGATTGCTGAACTCAGGTCAAACATCGAGAGCGAGGGAGACGCAAGTGTCAATCTTGCGGCCAAGGTTGAGCAAGCGAAAGACGCATACAAAGCTGTACACGATGAGCAGACGAGTCTCTACCGAGAAGAGAACAGAGTCAACACTCAACTTACAAACTCACAAGCCGAGCTTCGGAAAGCGGAAAGTGCCTTCTCCCGGCTACTTGATCATGGCACAAGCCGGGGGCTGGAGTCTCTCCGTCGGTACCAAAAAGAAGGAGAACTGGAGGGAGTACATGGCACCATCGCAGACCTGCTCGATGTCAGCAACGACTACAGGGCCGTCACTGAAGCAGCAGCTGAGGGTGCACTCTTCAATGTTGTTGTAGATAATGACGAAGTGTCCACGAGGCTGATCGACAGGCTTATCAAGGACAAGGGCGGACGTATTACTTTTATTCCCCTCAACCGCATTCGGACTCATGACTTGGACCTTCCTGCGACCGGCGACATGCAGCCGCTGCTACCGAAGCTGAGGTATGACGAGAGATTCGAGGATGCTTTCAGGCATGTGTTCGGCAAGATCGTGGTCTGTCCTGACCTGACTGCCTGCAAGAAGAACGCAAAGCAATACAACGTCCGTGCTTATACTCTCGACGGAGATAACGCCTCACGGAAGGGACAGTACCGAGGTGGTTACCACGACATGTCTAAGTCAAAGATTCGGGCTTATCAAGCACTGGCCGAAATCCGCACTCAGTACGACGAGTTGCAGAAGCGGAAGCGGGACATTGCTATGGAACTCGAGCAAAAGCGCCAGCAGCTTACCGCAGCACTAAGCGAGGTTCGCAGACGGGAACACGAAAAGGACAAGGGCGAGAACAGCTACGCGCCCATGCGAGAAGAAGTACGCGTGAAGCAGAGGATTCTGCGAGATACCCAGGATAGCCTCGCGAGGAAACAGACAACCGCTTCGTCATTACAATCAACAATCAACCAGCTAGGCGCGCAACAGAGCGACTGGGAGGCGGAAATTGCTTCCAAATTCGAGAAGGCGCTGTCAAATGATGAGGAGCAGATGTTGATCACGTTACGGAGCACTGTGCAAGACCTGAGACGGCAATTTGCGCGAACAAAAGAAGAGCGCGCCACGCTAGAAACTCAGAAAGACGAGGCTGAGCTGGATCTCAACGAGAACTTGCAGCCAGCGCTGGATGATATCCAAATACAGCAGGGCGGCGCAAGCGGCTCCACTGGCCAGTCAACCCGGTTACGAGAATGCGAACGAGCACTAGATGCAGTCAATCAAACCATCGCGAACCTTGATCAACAGATACAGGAGATCGACGCTCAGATTGAAGACATCCGAGCCCAGTTGAGCGAACTGGAGGATGCAAGAAACGAAAAGGAGACTAGCAATCGACAGCTAGCAAAGACAATGGCGAGACAAGAGCAGGCCATGTCCAAGAAGGACTCGGATCGTAGCCGTCATACAGATCGATTGGCAGAGGTCAAGCGGGATATCCGAGATTTGGGTACTCTTCCTGAAGACGTTGATCGGAAGTACACTCGATGGGACACTACCAAGGTAAGCTGGATGCTGATCTTTCGAATCCGCATATAGCTAACATTTCGAAAAAGGTCACTAAAGAACTCACCAAAGCCAACCAAGCCCTCAAGAGCTTCGCGCACGTCAACAAGAAAGCTTTCGAACATTATGAGAACTTCACACGCCAAAGACGCACCCTTACAGAACGCCGCGCCGAACTCGACACATCGCGCAAATCCATTGAAAACCTCATCGACGTGTTAGACCAACGCAAAGACGAAGCCATCGCCCGAACCTTCAAACAAGTCGCCGCCGCCTTTGGCGAAGTTTTCCAACAACTCGTGCCCATCGGCCGCGGCCGCCTAATCATCAACCGCAAATCCGACCGCGATGCACGAGGTGACATATCCGACGATGACGACATGGAAGAAGAAGAGACACAAGGCAAGAAGAGCAAAATCGAAGAGTACACAGGTGTCAGCATCGCCGTATCCTTCAACAGCAAGCACGACGAGCAGCAAAAGATTGGCCAACTCTCTGGTGGTCAAAAGTCGCTCTGCGCACTCGCCCTCATCTTTGCTATCCAAAAGTGCGATCCTGCACCCTTTTACCTCTTTGATGAAATCGATGCCAATCTCGATGCGCAGTACCGTACTGCTGTTGCGCAGATGCTGGAACGATTGAGTGGTCAGGGTGGTAAGAACAAGGATGGAGGAGGCCAGTTTATCTGTACGACCTTCAGACCTGAGATGGTGCATGTGGCGGATCGATGTTATGGCGTTACTTATACGAACAAGACGAGTAGCATTGATGTTGTTGATAGAGAAGCGGCGCTTGAGTTCGTCGAGGGTATGCAGAAGGCATAGGCATGGCCGTAAAATGCGAAGCCTGAAGGAGAGAGGATAGGTAATATGGAAGCTTTTTCCAGATGTCAACGTCTCAGGTGGCTGTTCGGTTTGTTTCTTTGATATCAAGTCTTCATGATATATGTATATGTTTGCGACTGGGAAAGTAAGAAATGCGTTTTCGTATATTAGGTAGCTATATTACGCAGTCTCTACTTTGCTGTTCTTCCACATCCTACCTTTCTTTATTCCACCAACGCTGATCCAATACTTGAAACGAGTTCCTTCGTACAGCGTCAGCATCCTTTGCAATTCCTGCCCCTTCACTTCCCTTCTGTATAGATTAGAGCCTTCCACCACGTATGCTATACGGATTGTTGCCAAGAGCGCGAATCATATTTCAGGCTCTCTCTGCATTGCTGTTCCATGAGACAACGCCTTATCCATTCAAGTTCCAAGGAGTTGGCTTGATCGTGTCCCTTCTTGCGGTCATGTGTGCAGATGCGGTACCTAGACCTATCCTAATTGGACGCGAATTCCTCTTTCCCTTAGTTATGGTATCTGTGTAAGTGGATCTCGTGCCGTAAGAGTTCGTCTCGAGATCGGACACATCGCTGTACATCGTTGTATGCACTGCTCCTGCGACGTAGCGTGACCCCTGTGACGCATGCGCTGCGAAAAGAGCAATTCGTGTCGAGGATCGGACTTTACTAGGGGGATCGCGAAGTATGACATTCGCGATCTAGCCGGGTTCCACTCGATAGGGCGCGGGAGGCTCTTCCGGAGCTGCCTGTGCTTGTGTTCGACAACAGCGAGTGTTCTGAATCGAGATCACTCAGCGCTGCCGGCCTAAGCCGTCAGATGTTTTTTTGGTACTAGATGTCGCCGTATTCTCTCTAGTGCTAGTGCGCTAATGCCGGACATGGGCTTATTGATCCAGCGCTCGAAACAAGCAGTAGCTTTATCCCTCTGGCTAGATGCAGGAGAATGTAGTGCTACCAGTAGTAGAGGCGTGGCCATACGCATGTATGCAAAACCGTTTGTGTAGGTCTGCAGATACTGTGAAGCTTGCAGTATGATCGAATGTTGATGTGGTATCGTGAATAGAGAATCCGTATATCGTGACATAACGATGCAAAGAAGAATGCGAGCTGCGCTAAAGTATGCGACGGTCAGAGCCGTGAATTCGTCGCGGAATTGTACGGCTCCAGTCGTGACATCTTGCCAGAAGACCAGCGTGTCATTACTCGCTGCTCCACCTGCATACTCAAGCCAGAGCTCTTCGATATTGGTCGCGACCTCCGTATATGTCTCGGGGTCAATAGGGTGTTGTGACGCGTCACTTTTCTGTGCAGCGTTTTCTTCTATCAGGTAGGATACATGGCTCAGCAATCTCTGGAACACGGGTAATCGGATGTATTCTAGTGACCCGTACAAGATTCTTTGTACTTGAAAGGGTGTTTCTTCGCCATCCCTAGTCAGATTGATGAATACCATCTGGGTCCGGAGATGGTCTGCATAAGAAAGATGGGAGGTTAGCCTATACCCCAAATATACCCGTATGTGAGTGCTTACAGAAGATCTGACATAATGCCCCTCCTGAACATTGTTTTGGTTTGGTCACTTCAAGCATCCGGACAGCTCCGTAGATGTGTGAGCGATATGCTTCGGCATCTGTAGCCTGGATAGCCTCGAAGAAGCTGAACAGGACGCTCGTAGATACCATATGTACTGTAACTTCATACTTGTTCTGTGGCCGGGAAATGAATCGATAGTGTGTCCGTAACGCTTCGCCGTATAGTTTCCGAGAGTACTGCGTCAATGCTAGATTGTCAGTTTCGACAGCACAGTAGACAGATGCCGTAGCTTGTACTGCCAATACCAACGCTTCATTCGTGCCATCTGTGGTTAAGACAGGCAGGCTATGCAACCAAGTACGCCGATTCCTAATATCTGTCCCTTCGCCATCGGACGTGAAGTATGCCAGAAAGCGTGCGTAGAATGACTCGGTCACAATTGTTCGTTGCGAGGTCCGATACAATGGCAGGCCATCACAACGCATCCGAGCCTGAGTATTGAGCCCCGAGCTCCTGATCAGTGCCTTTGGCTTGCGCTTTTGCATTCCATTCTTTGCAATGTTCGTCATGTCTACGAACAAGGGTCCATCTGGAAGTCCAGGACATTCGCGACCGGTGCGGATGCACATTAGACATTGCGGAACCGTCGCATCGCACCTAATGCGTTTCTTTCGACACACTGCACATGACTTTGTTCTTGAAGGCATTGGAAGATCTCGATATATTCAGAAGAAAAGAGTGCATGGTATAGGTGTAGGATGCTTTAAAGCAACCCAAGATGTTCGCGGATTGATGCCGAGCCCCATTTTACACTAGCCGGGATTGGTGAGCTAGCAAAAATTTCCAGAAGTGGAATAACGCGACCCACATTTGAACATCCCCCTGGGCAGGGCAGAACTCGGGTCATTCAGCTCTTGTTTGCGCCAGCAAGCAAACCTCGGCCGTTCTATGTGGCCGCTGGATTCTAATGTGAACTCAAGGCGCTATAACACATGCACATCAGACAGTGCCGCTAAAATTGCTAAGCTACAGCTACCTAGGTACCCTGGAGCGAGACACAGGCTGCTCTGTACGATCGTGATCGAGCGAGGATTGGAGAATCAGTCGCAACCCAATAGTATCTGGCGTTACTTCGCATACCCAAACAGAGCATCGCCTGCCCCGTAGCACGAACATGGACGTCCGAAGGCTGGCCCAAGGGGGTATAGAAGTTTTTTTTTTACAAGGTGTACGGAATGCCTCTTGACAGCACGTAAAGTCTGTGAGTATTTGCCACCAAATTCGATACCCTGATGACCACAAGCACTCCATCTAACATATCTGCAGTAATGAATAGAAGCGAGGTATTCCTGGTGGACATGACGTGTATCATCGCGCATACTGCAAAATAGCGCGCTGGCTACCTACGTACGCTCAAATAGCAGGCCGACCCGAGGACCTTCTCAGATTCCCTCCAGGTTGTTTATGCTGCGTGTCTTCTGGATCCTTCGTACAGTTTTTGTTGCGATAATCTGACAGCCCGGGATGCCATGCCGGCTCGCAGGCCTCTTCTGCGGGGCCATTCGCTGCCCTGCCTCGAATCTCGATCCCGGCTGGGCAATACCCGCTTGTATGTAGAGCCATTGCTAAATCCATCCAACTTTATCTGCCCACCTCAAGATCGCAACACGACGCTTTTTCTGATCGTGGACTGACATTGCAGACTTTGATTGGCGGATGGGTATCCGCCTATCAGTCTTCTGAAAGGTGTAATAAGTTTTATCCCCCAGTAGCGGCACCTTCACAACCACCCGTTCGCGTTTACAGAAGTGGACTACCTCTTGTCTGAATCGTCCGCCAGAGCCACTCAGCGCTGTGCTTCTTCAACTACTGTGCGTCACCGGGTCCCTTCGCGCGCCATACCGTCCTGGAGAACTGTTTCCCCTCATACCTCATACCGTACGAGGTCTACGGAGACCTTGCCCGGAACTCAACACGTGACTAATCCGCTTCTTTGGAAGCGGATTTATGCGCGAGCTGCATCTGCATTGGCAGTACGGGTCCTCTACTGGTCTCCAATCGTCGTCAGCCTGTGCTATGCAGCAAATCCCACTTGGCCAGTCCAGCGATGGACAGGGTAGGAAGACCGCGATTCAAAAGACGGCGCCGCAGCAGGGTAACGAAAACTCGGAGAGACCCGACAGAGAAGAAAGAGTGTCAGTGACTCCACTCCCAACACCAAGACACTATATTCTAACCCGTTCTTTTAGAGCAAGAGCATGCAAAACGTGCCGTAAACGAAGTATACAGCCTTATACATCTGCACTCGATTGCCGGTGCTGACAAAACTCCAGAAGTCAGGTGTTCTGGTGATACACCGCGTTGCGCCAACTGCGAACGCAACAACCTGACGTGTGTGTATGATCCAGCACGGCGAGATCGCCTAGGAGAGTATGTAAAACAAGACTCCTTACTTGGCTACATGTATGCTAATTCTACAGGGCCATGCGACTGAACAAGAATCTCCTCAATCTCCTGAAAGACCTCAAGGGGCGCGTCGATGAGGAAGATAGGAAGATCATCAATCAGACATTACACGATGTAGGCGGCCCTTTGACCATCTGGTTTCCTATCATATCCTGCAAGGTAACCATTAACATTACTTCCATTGCAGGTAGAGGATGATTTGGTCTCGTCGGGTTCATTGCAGTCCGTAAGAATGCGGGGAAAGAGACCGCGCGATCATTCACCGACACGTCAAGATGAGAATCATAGTGACCACGGAGAGGCCTTCGTGACGGCCTCAGTGGGATCCAACGAAGACCTTGACTTCCTAGATGAAGATTTGATGCGTGATCCGCATGCAAGAGAAACCGGCTATATGGGTCAGAACTCTGAGGTCCAATGGCTACGGAGCGTCCAGCGCCAAGCAGAACGCGGCAACACAGATCCCCGTGGTCAACGGTACGGCCCCCCTGGTGCGAGTACTGAAGCGATCGATGAACGATCCGACGCTCTACATGAACGGAGGCAGAATGCTAGACCAGGATCGATGCACCATATCACGGACGCGACTTTCTATCTTGACAGCGACGACATCGAGATTGACATTGCGGTGGACCCTAGGGAGATGCCAAGCCCAGAGATCGCTGAGAAGTTCTTTGCTTGTTACATGGACACTGTGCACGGTACATTCCCACTCATGCCTGCCAATTTCGAGGACCAATTTCGCCGCTATATCCAAGCTTCTAAACATGGGCACCCGTTTTTCGTACCCGACGGATGGCGTGCAACCATGAATTTGCTCTTCGCGATTGGCGCAAAATATTCACACCTTGTTGGCGCAGAGTGGAGAGGCGACGAGAGGGACCATCTGATATACATGACAAGAGCAGTCCAGCTTCTGGGTTTGAAAGACACTCTGACCTTTCTTGCAGCTCCCAGCCTAGACAAAATCCAAGCTGTGAGTTCCCATTGGTCCTATCTGCTGAGAACTACCTAACATGCACTCTCAGACAGGAACGTTGGCCTTTTACTTCCTTGTAATTGGGCATGTGAGTAGAGCATGGATTATGATAGGACTTTCTATCAGGCTTGCCTTGGCGCTCGGTCTGCACTTGCGCAACGAGGACACTTCATTGAGTGATTCCAGGAGGGAGCCGCTGGTAAAAACATGGTGGTGTTTGCACTCAATAGAATGTCTCGTCTCTTCTATCACCGGCCGTCCTCCAGTCATCGGGAACGAGGATTGTACTGTATCCTTGCCACAACAATCCCCCGAATCGCCAACCCGACAAACATCTCGCATTCGCACCAACTACGGCTCGCCTCAGACCACGGCAAATAATAGAGCTTCCGAGTCTAGCAAACGAAAGACAGACAAGAGCCACTATCTCCATACGTATATTACCCTGACTATCATTCAACAAAAAGTCCTTCTCAGTCTGTATTCACCTCGAACTGCGGTACAATCTTGGCAGGTACGTGTACTTTCCCTCCAAATGGTTTTTTCCATTGCCAGCGAACAATTTCTCATACGAATCTATGGCCATGTCCTGACTAGTATGCCTACAGTACGTTCAAACGAAAATCACGGAGTTACTCAAGGAACTAGAAATCTGGGTGCAGACGGCTTTACCACCTGAGGACGTCCGTCCCAGTTCTTGGACTCAACGATCCGATCTCAACCGTGAGCGGTTCCTGCTCAGAATCTACTATTGGAGTACGAAAGTTCTTATTACTAGACCTTGTCTATGCAGAATCGAACGGAGGATAGCAACGGAGAGTTCGAAGTCCATGAACTTCAACACCGACACTGCCGAGACTTGTGTCGAAGCAGCTCGACAGATGGCAATGCTGTTTCCCGAGCAGCCAGATACAGGCTTTATCTACTCCCAGGGGCCATGGTGGGATGTGGTTCATATCAGTAAGTCTATCATGGTTGAAGTACTGTTTCATTAAAGCTGACTGTCGTCACGTTAGTTATGCAAGCTTTAGCCGTACTTCTGCTCGAGATGGCCTATGAGGGCAAGCATCTGAAAGACGAGAAAGCCGATATCCTTGCTTGTATCAAAAAGATGATACGCTGGCTTCGGGCCATGAAAGCGAACGACCCAGTTGCGGCTCGTGCTCACGACGTCGTTTACAAGATTCTGAATAGCTGCGCTCCAGTTCTTCGGGAGCAGGTGAAGGAGTTGATTGACGATGATAGTAATTGGACCTCACAGCCTGCGCGGCCCGCCCGTTCCGGTGCATCCTCTACGTTTCAGTCACAGTCAACTTCATGGGATACGCCAAGCGGTACAGGTTTCTCGGAAGAGATGCCGCCAAACTACCCACCCCCACTATCCCATGATCATCTCGTGGATCCGCTGCTCCAATATCCTTTACCCACACAACAACCAACACCTTCTGCTTTTGGTAACCCGTTCTTCACAAGCTTCGACCAAGGAGTGCCTATTGTTGAAATGCAACAATTGTGGTGGCATTCAGCGCCTTTCAGTAATCTGGACTGGGATGCTTCCGAGATGAATCTATCGCAGCAGCAGCTCATGCAACAACAGATGCAGCAGCAAATGCATCACCAGATGCAACCGGACGATCCCATGGAGCTGGAACATGAAGGAGGCGATTTTTCGGAGCCGCCTAGTTAGCAGTTGGGTAAAGTGATGACCCAAACCCATTTCTCTTGTCATCGGCTATGTAAGGGACTCTAGATGTCCGAACAGAGGTAGCTCAGTTCACGACATATACACGGAGACAACCCAGTCAAAACTGGTTTCCACTCGAAATAGCTTCTTTCATGCACGTGGTCTCTGTGAATCCTCCATTTCATCCGTCCCACTCTCCATCGACGGTCTGCCAAAACTTGACAACGACTTAATTACATGTCTAAATCAGCGTGCCTTCCTGTACTGCAAATCATCGACGTCGACTTACCTCATTAGGAGACAAGGTCCTGTAGAAGACGAAGCTCCGATATGCGGGATCGTAATCGTCCTTTTCATCTCTTTTTCAGCATTGGTCATAATTGCAGGCCGCAAACCAAACGAACAACTGCTCACCTTTCCGTCGAAGTGTCTAGGCAACAAGATGCGAGACAGAGTGCGGTAGATGGTTACAGC
>Ga0265797_10009642_pt1 | contig 12493 bp, 9 predicted proteins | sample P2T30metagenome_FD_192433 | JGI IMG/M metagenome (GOLD analysis project Ga0265797, IMG submission 192433) | Plant litter microbial communities from East Loma Ridge, Irvine, California - P2 T30 | ecosystem: Environmental > Terrestrial > Plant litter > Unclassified | place: USA: California... | reverse complement strand
GGGGTTGTTGTGGGTGGTGGGCTGACGTTCGGAGGGGTGTGTGGTGAAGTCGCTGTCGCGGGCGATGGGGCTGCGGGTGAATTCGTGGGCGAGCATCATGGGGGTGTAGAGGATGTCGGTGGCGTAGTGGCGGGCTAGGAGGCGGAAGGGGAGTTTGGAGTATCTGGGTGTTGAGGTGTGAGGTGTGAATATCTTGTGTCTTGAGGGGTGGTGTGGTTTTTTTGGTGGTTGTCGAGAGTCTTACCTCACCATCGGCGCGGAGACTGGTGTGTATGTCTTAGTAAAAGTGTCGTAAAAGGACAAGTAGGAGATATGTAGGTAATTATTGGAATGTCTACCTACCATGGAGTGTTCTGCCTTCGGCTTTTGCTTGTTCGAACAGTGAAAGGATGCTGGAGAGACGAAGACGTCAATTATGTTTTCTTTTTCTGGTGGCCTTTTGCTTGATATTGTTGTTGTGGTTCCCTTCGAAATACAGCATGACACATTTTCGGAAATCTTCCAAAGATGCGACCTACCGTGGTCGTGGATGTCCATTTTCACCCAGACTCAGGCTCTCCATCCCAGTACTGGGATCTGTTACTGGGTCCGGCATGCTGAAACTAGCCCTGCGTGGTTGTGGGTTGATGTTCTGGAAGGACGACGTTCGAGAATCTCTAGAAACATTGAAGTGGATAGATTCTGTGCTATCGATTAGATTAGGGTTATCGGAAGAGCTGTGCCGGCTTGTGATTGGTGCGCATTCGGGGATCGGGCAAGGGAATAATCGGACGCGACTTCTTCTCTTCTGGCACGTCACTTACAGTACAAGGCAATTGGGTTCAGCCTCGGGCAGTTGGAGACGCCCTTTTTTCTTTTGCTTCCCTTAGCGGATGCCGGACGAATAGTTACTTGGGTACATGGACACCCTGCAATCGCGTGCTCGGCCAGTCGACCATGACAACATCTTGCAGTGGCCGAATGGGTATGCTGCCATCACTCGAGGCGTGACAATTCACTTACCGCAGGCCAGTATCATCAAGGTGTTGTACCTGGACTCTCAAGGTTACCAACCAAACTACTCTCTCACGGCGTTGTACTCACGTACTGATGTACTGTACCTCCCAAACCATGTCATCGTGTCCGCGATTACACCGGCCCTTCTCCAGACCATGGTCATGCCTATCACCGCGCCGCCCATTCCGTCTTTCTTTCACGTCTTCAACAGAATATTGCGATAGCGGCCCTTTCTTGACTCATGTCCTCCCTTCTGCCATTCATCTCCCCTAGCATACTCGACATATACCTCCTCTCTTCTCCCCTCATCCCACTTCACCCCGCTCATGCTCAATCGCTTCAATCAAGCCAACAATGCAGCCCTCATATACTTCGTGTGTCGAGCACTTCCGCTCTCAGGAAGAGCCTCTACATCTGCCCAATGTATTTCCCTTGATCGCCGAAACCCCTAAAAGTACTGCCATTCCAGGCGACTCACCTTTCCTTCGCCTGCCCACCGAGATCCGTCTCCAAATATACCAATTGCTCGTCCTGCCCACCAACCACAACGACCTCCTCCCCTCATACGTAAAAGTCAGCAAGAGCGCACAAGACTACTTCGACTACGACGAACTCATCCCAAACACCACCCTCCCAGCCTCAGCAGACCTCCACAAACCAACCCTCCGCTTCCGCACAATCAACCCTCTCCAATACCACGCCCGCGACAGCAAAGACCAACACGTCCGCAGCACCTTCAGCGTCCGCTGCGACCGCTTCAGCGCGCGCTGCCTCGAGACAACCTACCACTGCCTCAACAACCCAAACCTAAGCCTCAGCGTCGGCCTCCTGCGAGCGAACAAGCAGATTCACTCCGAAGTCGCCGAGCTGCTGTACAGCCACTTCACCTTCGACTTCGACAATCACGTCGAGGCCATCGTGCCCTTCATGCACGACCTCACGCCCTTCTCCCGCTCCTGCATCAAATCCGTGCGCATCGTCAAGCGCTCGCTGGCCTACGAGAAAGAGTTCGACAAGTGCGAGTGGACAAACGCCATGCAATGCTTGGGGAGCGCGGAGACGGGCCTCTCGCTGCAGAATTTAGACTTGGGAATCGTGGCTGGTCGTCCTGGGCCGAACGGCTGGGATATGATCCCGGCGTACGGCGCGGGCGAGTTTGGCTGGCTGAAGGATATGGAGGGTATGGAGTGGTTGCGCGATCTGCTGGAGCTGAGGGGACTGCAGTCGTTGAGTGTCACGCCGATTGTCGAGCATTGCCCGCCTGCGGCTAGCAGTCGGGCGATGGCGGGTTATATTCGCTTTTCGGCTAGTATTGACGAGGGGTTGTCGAGGTTTTTGATGGGGGAGATGTTGGCTTGAAGGAGCTTTGGATGTGTGATATGGTGTTTGGAGACATTTTTTTTTTTGTTATGCGGTGTCCTTACAGTTGCAGCGGCGGTAGCGAACAGCACGCGCCTTGTGTAGTTTACGGAGTCGAATATGCGTTTGTTAAACGAATGCATGTACGGCATAGGTACGAAGCTAGATGATAGACTCAAAAAATACTGCGATCATGCTACAGGGACGCGTAGACCTTCCAGATCCGTGAGTTGCGTCTTGCCTTGTGAAGATGGCGAAAGTTAAAGCGATATCCCGACTCCACCACAAATGCAACCTCGCGATAAAAACATCGTCTAGTAAGATACATGCCTTAACGAATCTCGATTGAAAAAGACAACAGATCGGCAAGCTCCGAAAACATACCTATCTCGTCGGTGGAATTGATGACAAAAGATAACAGAAACTCACATATCGAAAAGTTTCGGATCGCCAGATGGAACGTTCGCATGGAACGAAAAGACCCACATCGATGATGGCATCCTTCCCGATTTCCAACGTCTCTTCTGCGTCTTTCACTTCCCTTTATCGACATCGCAGACTTGTATCGCCGGGCAATCGTGCCGAACGTATCCACTCGATGGTGTTTATGCTTTGCGCAATGGGTTTTTGTATCGTCATCGCGTGGTATGGCATGGTCGGCGAGGGTTGATCGGCAGACTACATATGTCGATGCTTTCATACTGTACATGTATGAGAGTTCAACGGACTGCTCATGCGTTGCTGATTATAAGTAGGTCGTAGGCCTTTCAACTCGTTTTACAGATTTTGTTCTCTTTGGATCTACTAATCAATATCGCCAACATGCTCGCTAAACAGACTCTTGTCTTCTCATCCTTGCTGTCGGCAGCATTAGCTGGCCAAAGCAATGGAACAACCAAGCCCAAAGCTATTCTAGACAACGACTGGTATCCCGCCGGTTTCCTCCCCTACGCACAAGTCCTCCGCGCCGGCTGGGATGTCATCGGCCTGACTTCTTCCACCGCGAACTCGTGGGCTCGCCAAACCGCCCTCCACGCCGTCGCCACTCTGGAACGAGGCAACCTGAGCTGCATCCCCGTCTACAACGGCTCTGACTACCCCCTCCTCAACACCCCCAAACTCTTCCAAGCCTGGGAACAAGTCCACGGCAAACTACCCTGGGAAGGCGCCTTCGCCCCCGAAAACTCCACCTCAGAAAACAGCGACCCAACCAGCGGCGACCCAACGCGAATCGTCCGCTCAGCCTTCACCGCCGGCTACCCCAACACCACCTCCAACACGCACCTCAGCGCCGCCGAATTCATGGTCCAAAGCGTGCGCAAACACCCCGGCGAAATCAGCATCTACGCCGCCGGCGCCCTAACCAACATCGCGCTCGCCATCCGCCTCGATCCGTCCTTTGCCAGGAACGCCCGAGAGCTCGTCATCATGGGCGGCTACCTCGACGTCAACCTCCTCATGACCACCGGCAGCGTCATGCTCGCCGACCTCCAATCCGACATCAACCTGCAGATCGACCCCGAAGCCGCCAAAATCGCCCTCACAGCCCCCTTCCCCAACATCACCATCTCGGGAAACGTCGCAAACCAAGTCCTCCTCACCCCCTCCTTCTTCGCCTCCCTCGCCGAACAGGCCCCAAACGCTTACACCCAAATCTTAAACGACACGTACCCTACGCAATTCCCGCTCTGGGACGAGACTGCTGCGGCGGTTCTTGTCGAGCCGAGCTTGGCGACTAATGTTACGGAGTTTTATGTCGATGTTGATACGAGTTATGCGAGCCCGAGTTATGGCAATATTCGGGCTTATCAGGAGGCGTTGAAGCCGGGGGCGCAGGATCTGAGGAAGGTGAAGTTTGTGTTGGAGGTGGATGAGGAGGGGGTGAAGGAGAATGTGAGGAGGGCGGTTTTGGAGCCGGTTTCTTGTGGGTATTTTTAGGTGTTAAGGTTGCTGTTTGATGGTATTTAAGTTGATGTAGTTTGATGTAGTTTGATGTAGTTTGATGGCATTTGATGTGGATTTGGTGATCGACGGGTCTGATTTGGTCGTTCGATCCTGACTGGCATTATTCCCAACGGGACCGTGTTCGTGCTTTTATCGTTAACTGTGCAATCATTTCCAAAGAGATGCCCGTTCAGCAGAGCTACTTAACCAGTTGGTTCAGATGTACTGTCGTTTGTTTATAAAACTTGTTGTATCGCTACGTTTGTTGTATAGCTCCTGAGAACTCGCAGTGAATATCGGATAGCTCGATGTTCAGATAGCGAAACTATAGCGATATTCAGGAGCTATATAATAGCCGTAGCGACACAACAAGTGATAAAGCACGTTAGAGTGATTGATGGTCAGTCCCAACGGTTGTTGTGTTCATGAAAGGTAAGGTAGACTCGCGTTGGAGAGTCGCGATCCTTGGACGTCAAGCTCAAAGTCCGATCCCCGCCAAGACCAAAGCATCTCAAGCGGCATTGGACTCCTCATCTTCTCAAGACTCATTCATCAGACAAGAGTATGTGATGCGCCCAAGTGTATACAGGTCGCGGAACGCTCTCTTCTTGAGCGCAAGGCGATATCAACACCATGTGAGCGCGCAAAAGCAGCCCAGTGGGCTCGATGCATCAGTTCACCAGACCAGGGAAGCTTCGGGAGCTCAGTCGAGTACGGAAAGACAATCTACAATCGCCATTGAGACATACTGACCGGACTGCACAGAATCACTCGAGGGTAAATCGATCGCTGTAAAAGACAACATCGTGACTGCATCTCATCCCACCACCGCGGCTTCGAAGGTCCTCTCTGGTTTCACCTCACCATTCGACGCGACAGTAGTCAAGCTTCTCCAGAATGCGGGCGCAGACATCCAGTCGAAAGCAAGTCTCGACGAATTCGGCATGGGATCTCACTCGCAGACGAGTTTCCCGAGTCCAGTACAAAGCCCGTTCAGTCGCGGCGGACAGCCTCTTTCCCCGGGAGGTAGCAGTGGAGGAAGCGCCGTGGCTGTTGCTACAGGAGAAGCTTGGGCAGCGCTGGGAACGGACACTGGAGGGAGTGTGAGGCTTCCAGCTGCATACTGCGGCGTGGTGGGCTTCAAACCTAGTTATGGGTTGTTGTCAAGATGGGGCGTGATCCAGTACGCGAACTCTTTGGATACGGTTGGTGTGCTGGCTGGGCATGTTGAGGATACTGGAAGGGTCTTCAACACTCTCAACAAGTACGACAGCAATGATCCGACGAGCCTAGCAGACAGTGTGAGGCAGCGCATCGCTTCACAAGCGCCGCCCAAAAGTAGCGGCCTACGCATTGGAGTCCCTCAAGAATACAACATCCAAGAGCTCACAGCACCTGTGCGCGATGCATGGAATATGACCCTCTCGCGTCTCCAACAGGCCGGCCACACGCTTGTGCCAGTATCTCTGCCCACAGCCCAGCAAGCGCTGAGTGCTTACTACGTCCTGGCACCCGCCGAAGCCAGCTCAAACCTGGCCAAATACGACGGCGTCCGCTACGGTCAACGCGCTTCCGGATCAGATGCTGTTCCCCAGGAGGACCTCCCACTCTACGCCCGCACAAGAGGCGAAGGCTTCGGCGAAGAAGTCCGTCGCAGAATCTTGCTAGGAGCATACGCTCTCAGCTCAGAGGCAATCGACAACTACTTCATCCAAGCGCAGAAAGTCCGAAGGCTGGTGCAGCAAGATTTCGACCGTGTCTTTGCCGCCGAGAATCCGCTCCATGACGCGGCGCCTCAAAGCCAAGCAAGCGACGGTGTGGACTTCCTCCTCACACCAACAGCTCCGAGTCTTCCTCCAACTCTCGCTGATCTGAAACGACAAACTACCGTGGAGGGCTATATGCTTGATGTATTCACTGTGCCTGCAAGTTTGGCCGGGTTGCCCGCGCTGAGCGTACCTGTGCCGATTGAAGGTTCGGCTCGGGAAGACTTGGATGCAAGCGATGTGCAGAGTGTAGGCATGCAGATCGTTGGGCAGTATGGCTCGGATCAAGGCGTTCTTGAGGTCGGGAGGATCATCGAGGGATTAAGTACCGAATCGCCACGCGCTTAAACACCAATGAATAGCGAATCCTGCATACACAGCCTGTCCGAGCACTGGTACTGTGGAAGTGTTTTATTCAGGACCCAACAACTGGCTATTTCGGACCCAAGTAGAGGTCACACATCCCTCTACCACTGTGATTGTTTTTCCCTTTCTTAACAACAAAGATCAAGAGCGGAGACAATAATACTATCCCTTACGGGAGGCTTAGCAATGCTGTGCCTCACATGCGCATCCACCCCTCCCTCGAGGACTAGGAGGGGTTGGGGTCCAAAACAGTCGGATTTTGGGGCCTAAATATCACTACAGTAGGTACTGTGTCGCGTTCAGCTGACCCAGATATACAGATGCCTCGCGGCATGCATGCAGGTGGCCGCATCTCAGCCGCGGCGCTTGCTACATGTACTCAGGCGACCCCGCTGATGTCTTCGCGAGGCTGCAAAGCCGCTTACTCTGTATTCCTTCCTTCTTACATTGTTCGCGTGTCTGACCATATTACAGAGACATTCGGATTACATACCTTGCAAACCTCCCAAGTGTTGATGAGCTCACCTCGAAGTACGGACGTTTTCGCCGAAGAGCTGCGCTAGCTTCACCAAGAAGGAGCCACAAGGAACCTACCAAGTGGTCCTTCCCGTCCACTTCGCGTCTCGAGCGATGCAAAATGAGCGGTGTTGTGCCGAAGAGAAGGCGCGACAAGTTTCTCGAGGCACTTCCATTCCGGTCTTCGTCCCGCTCGCCATCTTCTCGATCACCGGCGTCGCAACTTCCCGTAGCGCAACCACCTCAGGCATCGTCTCAATCATCAGTACCCCAGCCTCCTGTAACACAATCACATCCGGCATCATCTCAATCGCCAGTGCCCCAGCCTCCAGTAACGCAACCACATTCGGGATCAGCTATCACTATACGAGGAACGCCTACGGTCGCAAATGCTGGCCTCACCGATCAGGCTATGGGTGGGGCAACACCTACAAAAGATGACACTTTCCTGGAGAAAGTGCTAGAGCGTCTTACGGAGGATCAACGGAATGTTCTTGACTTGAGCTATGCACAAAGCTCCGGGGACATCAGCTCTAATCTCGCGGCGGCACTCCAGGCCGCTGAGAATAAGAAACAACTGTGCATCAGCAAGCAGTGGACGCTAAAGATGGGATCTCGGACCATTTCGACCAGGGAAAAGGCCGAGAAGGTTGTCGAGCTGCTTGACAAATTCAAACGAATTGGTGACATCGCCGCAGGCGCAGATCCATTACACTTCGGACTTCCATGGGCCGGCGTGTCTCTCATCCTGCAGGTGGCTGCTAGTGAGAAGCAACAAATGGACGCTATGTTGAGTGGCATTGCTACCGCGCTATCGATGCAGCGGACATTAGATGTGTATCACGCGTTCTACAACACACTACCACCCAACCCTGCGGCGAGGATCTTGGAAACGGCTCTCGTCGAGGCCTACGCAATTATGCTCGATTTCCTAGCAAGCTCGATTAGTCTCCTCAGCAAAGGTTCTGCCTCTCGCTTCTGGGCCGCTCTACTGGGCGAAGGGGAACTCCAAACATTTGGATCGACTTGCCTCGCCGCAGAGAATCGATTGAAAGCCGCAGCAGATAATTGCGACAGGAGCCTGGATGCTTCCAGTAGAGCACAGACTCAGGAGTGCAGAGACGTTCTAAACCTAGTACTTGGAGACCTTGATGCCATCAAAAGTCAGACCGCTCGTATAGAGCTGTCGATCAGCCTTGCAAAGCTGCCAAGAGCTTCTACTGCCGCTTTTGACTCCACCGACGAGGAACGTCTCCCCAGATGCCTGAAAAGTACACGGGTCGAGCTATTGTCCGACATTGAAGGATGGGTGCAAGACCCAGGCAGCGCGCAATTCTTCTGGATGCAGGGAGTTGCTGGCACTGGCAAGTCTACGGTGGCTCGAACGATAGCTGGCATTCTTCACGACCACCAGATCCTTGGTGCTAGCTTTTTCTTCAAGCGCAATCACGCCGAGCGCGGCAGCGCCGACCTTTTCTTTGCCACCGTCGCTATCCAGCTAGCTCACAGGATCCCTGGACTCGATGGCGTTATAGCAAAGCTTCTTGACAATGAGATTGGTGTGTACAGGAAAGGCATACATGCGCAGTTTCGAGACCTTGTCCTCACCCCACTCCAGGCTACAAGCCAATTACGCCAAGCAATCCATCTCGAGCTGGTCATTATAGTCGATGCATTGGACGAGTGTGACGACGAAGGCGACCGCAAGGGCGACACAAAACACCTCTTAGAGTGTCTTGCGCAACTGAAAGGCATAAACGGCCTACGCTTGCGAGTGATTGTGACAAGCAGGCTTGAGTTTCCCGTCGAGATTGGCTTTGCCGCTCTCGGACCTGACGCTCACGACGACATTTTGTTACACGAACTTCCACGCAACGAGATCGAACGAGATATTCGGATCTTCATCGAGGCAGAATTTCAGGAGCTTCGTCACACGTTGTTCCAGCGTCGGCGCCGCGAGGTCTTGCGCGATGGCTGGCCTGGCGACGACGTCGTTCAAGATCTGACCAAGCGCTCGGTGCCACTTTTCATTTTCGCTTCCACCGTCTGTTCTTTCGTTGCGGATGGACGATTCACGCCACAAGATCAACTCAAGAAAGTACTCGACGACCGCAATCCCGTACAACTCAGCTCAACTTACCTACTGGTACTGCAAGCCATGGTCCCTGAATCGGACGCCGGCACCAATGAGTATTGGGATGTGAATGTCATGGATAATTTCCGCAAAATTGTCGGGCTCATCATCTTTTCGACGGAACCTCCCTCGATGAACACCATCGCCGTGTTGCTAGAATTGACGACCGACCAAGTTGAGGCAACGTTGGACAGCCTGCACTCAGTCTTGGACGTCACGACAGACTTAGACCGCCCGATTAGGCCATTTCACTTGTCGTTCATTGAGTTCCTCGCTCGCCCCAACAGCGCGCACAACTTCCAGATCGATGAGCGCGCAACACATCGTCTCCTTGCTGACAGGTGTTTGGCCGTAATGATGCGAACGGGTGGCCTCCGGAGAGACATCTGCCAGATGCGGAAACCGGGTACACGACGCCTAGCCGTTGAGTCGCGTGTCATCGAGTCGCACATCCCTCCCGAGCTATCATATGCCTGTCGATACTGGGTGCACCATCTTGAGGCTGCGAACATGGTAGTCGACGATCAGCATGACGCCCTCATATTCCTCTCCGGCTGGTTGCTGTACTGGTACGAGGCAATGTCTTGGTTGGGCAGAGCATCCGAGGTTCCGCGAACCCTTCGGAGGCTTCAGATGTCGCCTAAGGTAGGCAAGCAAACTTCACTTTGAGAGAAGAAGAGGGCTAACTGAAGTCTGACGCTTAGATGGACCTGACCTCGACGTCTGTTGAAATTCTTGTTCATGCATACCACTTCGCGCGTAACAATCAGTACATCGTTGATCTAGCGCCTCTCCAATTGTACACCTCTGCACTCGTGTTCGCCCCAGATCTCAGCATTATCAAGACACTCTTCAAGTCTTGCATGCCCTCGTGGCTAGCAAGGGTACCGAAAATCGAGGGCTCTTGGCATAACGATATGCTTAAGTTTGTGGGCCATACCGATGAAGTCACAGCCATCGCTTTCTCTCCAGACGACAATCTGCTCGGGACCTGCTCATTCGACAGAACGGCGCGACTCTGGGACACGACTGACGCAAACTGCTCGCTGACGGTGTCTTATCACGAATCAGATTTCAAGCCCGTTGCTATCGCCTTCTCGCCGGATAGTTCGAAAATTTCTGTGGCATACTGGAAGATGCAAGTGAAAAAGCGGAACCTAGTCTTGAACACCGTTGTAACGGTCACATACAATACGAAGACCGGGGTGGTCTTCCGAAGATCGGAATGCTTACGTGCTCCTGAAGGCTGGATCGGGCTTGCAGTTGCCTTCGAAGATTTTGAAAACACTGTTTTGGCAACAAGAGACCACAATGAAGTTCAACTCTGGCGTTTTGGAAGGGATCCGCACAGGCTTGTCCAGTCATGGACCTCTCATATTGAATCACCTCGAAGTTTCAGCCCAGCCGTGGCTATCTCTCACGACGCGTCGTTGCTTTGCTGTCAGGAAAGTTCGAACGTGGTTAGAGAGCACAAGACAGTCGTCGTTTTTGATCTCAAGAAAGGCGTGCTTCTCGGCAGGTATGACTGGGCTTTGTCTAATTTGCCCTTTTCCGGCTTAGATCCAATATATCATGCGACGAGCGCAATATCTGGCGTCCCAGAGATACGATGCCTCGATATCGAAACGGGGAAGTCTCGTCGAGTTTGCAATTTTCCGGATGATCAAAAGCTTCCCTTGGGGCTTGCTCACGCAAAGGACAGGTTTGCTTTTCGCGAATATCGGTCAAATACCGTGTACATGGAGACGCTGTCCCCAAACAAGAGGTTCAATGCCTCCATGGAACTCACAGACAAAGCATCTCTGGACATCGTGGCCGTCGCTCCAAAAGGTGATCTGGTGGTCGTTTTACGCGGGAAGCGTTTGGAAGTGCTTGACTCACGAGGCTTTGTCCAAAAGATTTTCCCGTTCGGCACCAAAGATTACTCACATCCAGGCGCTGCCCTGACAATCTCGCCTGACGGCCAATACGTTGCTCATGGGCAAAGCACAGGAACTCTTCTTTGGAGCATCGAGGATGGAAACTGTATGCGGTATGATGGGATGGAGTGCAGTTATCTTCAATGCTTTTCCTATGACAACAGTTCAATGGCTTGTGACCGCGACCACGACATCACCATTTGGAGTCTTCGGCCGGAGAGAATGCTGTTGTGGCAGATACGTAAGCCCCGTGATCGATACCTCACGCACTTGCGATTCTCGGCGGACGGGGAAGTTTTGTCGACCGATCAAGGCCGTCTTCACATAGCCAGCGCCACTTGGACTCCGGAATCGACGCCAATGTCTGCCACAGATATTGACTTATCCAGACCTCATCCCCCGCGGGCCCAAGTCGATTGGGTTCTGCTTGGCGATGAGGGTCTAGTATGGATTCCGGACGCGCATCGCTGTGATCCCCGTAAGGGCTCTGCCCGGGGAGGTACAGTGGCACTCGGACAAGACGATGGCAGTGTCATGATTATGGAGTTCCGCGACCCAACAGGTAAATACGAGATAGGCGAGCAATGACGAAGGCGCACTTCCCTAGTAGCTGGAAGACAGGCACACGATCTGACATCACTCGAGAATATCGCCACCAGTCTGGGACCCCATGGGAAGCAGACCAATCCAGGCGTTGCGTCTAGCGAAGACTCCGTCCAATGCGCAAGACCAACAACAACCCCGACGGCCTCTCGGAAAACAACTGATATCGAATCATCGGCAAATCCTCACGCATCCCCCAAAATACCCGAGTGCAACTAGCCGCAGCCAACCATCGCACGGCCGGACGGGGAAGCACTACAACTCCTCACATCCCACCGCGCCAATTCCAACTCGAACTCTCCCCCATCCCTCATCCACCAACACAGGCACCGCACCACCGCCCCACAAACCCACCAAATCAACCCCCATCCCCTCCAAACCCTCCGTCCAAAACCCACCACCAACAAATCACTCACTGTCTCCAACCCTCCCCTCCCGCCCATCCGCACACACAACCTCGCCACAATAACAACCAACCAACCCATTCGCCGGAATCTGAACAATGTCGCGAAGCATCTGCCATAGCGCTCATACGGGCAAGCGCAGTCTGATGCGGTAGGTTGTTCTGCGCGAGAGCGAGGAGTGGGCGAGGTGGTGGGACCTAGTGAGGGGAAGGAGGGGGTGGATTGTTGGTGGGAGGGTGAGCGTGATCAGAGAGGAGGATGGGCTGTGGGTGGTGTTCAGGTGGTTGATGAGGGGCTTTATTATTTTTGGGATGGGGTCTTTCGTTGTGGGCTGCTGGCGGTGTGGCGGTTTCGAGAGGCGGGGAGGGGGTGTTGTTGGCCATTTTTATTGCTCTGATCTCATCAGGCTTGGTGGGGATGGGCGGGTGGTTATGGGGTGGGGAAAGCTTGGGAGTGAGGTTTTGCTGGCACGATACTGTATAATGA
>Ga0265797_10009641_pt1 | contig 12494 bp, 9 predicted proteins | sample P2T30metagenome_FD_192433 | JGI IMG/M metagenome (GOLD analysis project Ga0265797, IMG submission 192433) | Plant litter microbial communities from East Loma Ridge, Irvine, California - P2 T30 | ecosystem: Environmental > Terrestrial > Plant litter > Unclassified | place: USA: California... | reverse complement strand
GGTGCGGGGCCGGATCGCTCTCGCGACCCGGCCCCGTTCCTCGGCGTGCGTCCTCCGGCGAGGTCAGCCGACCCGACGGCGCGACAGGCGCCGCAGGACGAGTCCGGCCGTCACGAGGCCGGCCGCCGCGAGCACGAGCACCCCGGCCCAGTCCGACCCGGTGAAGGCGAGCGGTCCGCTCGCGGTCGCGGAGGGGCGCGCCGGCCCGTTCCCGACCGAGCCGGCGTCTCCGGGCGTCGCGCCCGGAACCGTCCCGCCGGCCCCGGGGGCGGCCCCGGGGCCCGCCCCCGGGTCGGGCGCCGTGCCGCCACCGGGCGCAGGCGCGGCGACCGCGGTCGTCGAGAACTCGACCCGGGTGGCCTGGCCGACCGGCCTGCCGGCCACGGGGACGGTCACACGACGTGTCGCCTCGTCGTAGGTCCAGGACGTGGCAGGCACGGGCTCGCCGTCCACCCGCACGGTGACGGGCCGGTCGGCGTCGGTGAAGACGGCCGTCAGCGTGCGCTGCGCGACCTGGCCCGGGTACGAGCCCTCGACCGGCGCCACGTCGAGCGCGCCGCCGTCAGCGGACTGCGTGAAGGTCACGGCCGTGGTGGCCGACGCCGTGGTGTCCGTGCTCTCGCCGTCGTCCTCGTAGAGCGAGAACGAGCCGTCCGCCCCGGTCGCCGTCGTGAGCGTCAGCTCCGACAGCGGAGCCGAGTCGTTCGCGACGTCGGAGCTGCGCGTGGCCACGATCCCGCCCGACCGGACGAAGACGGGCATGGCGTCGAGGCCGGTCGTCACGTCGGCGGTGCTGCCGCCGGCGTGGGTCTCGCCGGTGAACCAGTCCGTCCAGTCGCTGCCCGCCGGGAACCACACGCGGGTCGTCGCCGTGTCGCCGGGCTGCGTCGCGGGGGCGACGAGCACGTCCGGCCCGAAGAGGTACTCGCTGCCGGCGGTCGCGTACGCCTCCTGCTGCCCGGGCTCCTCGAGGTAGACGGGCCGGACGACGGGCACGCCCGTGCTCGTCGCCTCGGCGGCGAGCGTGTAGGTGGTGGGCATCAGCCGCTCACGGAGGTTGAGGAACGACGTCGCGGAGGCGTCGGCCGCCTCCCCGTACTGCCACGGCAGACGGTCGCTGTGGTTGCTGTGCAGCCGGTCGATCGGCTGGAACGTGCCGAACTGCACCCACCGTGCGTAGAGGTCGTCGTCGAGCTGCGTGCTCTCGGGCTCCGCTCCCGGGCTCGTGACTCCTCCCGTGTGCCCGCCGATGTCGTGGCTGACCGCCGAGAGCCCCGTCGAGGCGGACTCCCCCGGCGTGTAGCCGACCTGGGCCTGGAGCATCTGCCACGTCGACGTCGTGTCGCCCGTGAAGTGCAGCGTCGTGCGCTTGTCGGCCCAGGGCCCGGTGGGAACGGCCTGCGGGTTGCCGTAGCCGCCCGCGGTGAGGGCGCCGTAGGCCCGCGAGAACGCGAAGCCCCGGCCGTCGACGCGGTCGGCCATGCGCGTCGCGTACTCCTGGTTGATGAACGCGTCGGGGGTCACGCCGGGCAGCGAGTAGCGCGACTCGTCGCTGCAGCACCAGTCCAGCCAGAACGAGTCCACGCCCTGGTCGGCGATGTCGTCGTGCAGGTCGAAGTAGGCCTGCAGCTGGGCCGGGTCGGACCAGTCGAAGAGGAACCGGTCGTCGCCGTCGGGGATGAGCGCCCCGCCCGCGGTGGCCTGCGCCGCGTCGAGCGCGGGGTCGCCGCGGCTGATGCTCGGGTGCACGTTGAGCGTGTTGTGGACGCCCTGCGCCTCGAGGCCGGAGAGGAACCCTGCCATGTCGGGGAACCGGGTCGTGTCGACCGACCAGCCGTTCCACTTGTCGGGTGCCTTGTAGTCGGTGTCGACGGCGAGCACGTCGAGCGGGACGCCCTCCTCCGCGAAGCGGGGCACGATGACGTCCTCGAACTCCGCCTGCGTTCGGTCGTAGTACTCGCTGTACCAGACCCCGTACGCCCAGCGGGGCAGCAGCACCGACGGGCCGGTCAGCGTCGCCAGGTCGCCGAGGGCTGTGCGGGGCGCGTCGCCCGCGGCGAAGAGGTAGCCGTCCTGGCGGACGCCGTCGCCGGGGCGTGGCGACAGCGTCTCGGTGGCCTCGTCGTAGGTCGCCGACGCGCTGTCGTCGAGCAGCGACCAGCCGTCGGCGTACAGCAGCCCGGGGTTCGTGCGGACGGTGCCGTTCGCGGTGTCGAGGTCGCGCCGGTACCCGCCGAGGGCGGCGTGCGGCGCGAGCAGCGGGGTGCCGGGCTCGACGAGGGCGACGGTGTCGACGTTCACGGCGCAGCTCGCGTCGTCGGGGCAGCTGATCGTCACGTCGTCCTCGCCGGCGGCGAGCTGGACGGGCACCTCGACGGTGCGCCAGAAGTCCCAGCCGCTGGTCGGCTCCAGGGGCACGGAGACCGACGGGCCGGAGGCGGTGGTCACCGTCACGGGACGCGCGGTCGGCTGCCCGCTCGCGTACCGCACCTGCAGCACGTGCTCCCCCGCCGTGGGGACGCCCGTGACGTGGGTCGTCTGGGTCGCCCCGCGGACGAGCCCCGCCGCGAACGCCTCGCCCGAGGCGCCGTTGTGGTCGCCCGCGGCGTCGGCGCCGCCGGCGAGCCGGGTCGTCTCGGCCTCGCAGAGGGCGCCGAAGGCGCAGTCCACCGACGTCTCCGTCGCCGACGGCTCGGGGAACACGGCCCCCGGCGCGACGACCGCGACCCCGTCGAGGTTCACGTTGCCGGAGTCGTCGGGTCCGCGGGCGACGACGACGTCGTGCTCCCCGGCGGTGAGCTCGACGCTCGTGCGGGCGAGTGCCCAGTCGTCCCAGCCCGTGGTCGGCGGCAGGGTCACGGTCCGGGCGGCTCCCCCGTCGACGGTCACGCTGAGGGTCCGCGTCGTCACCTGCGCGTCGCCGCCCTGCGAGTTGGCGTAGCGCAGCACCACGTCGCGGGCGCCTGCCTCGTCCGCCGTCACGCGGAAGCTCGCCGCGTCGCCGACGCGCTCGTAGCCGGCGACGAAGCCGTCGCCGGTGGCGCCGGTGTGGTTCGTGGCCGGGGCGAGGCCCGTGAGGTCGAGGGTCTCCGCCTCGCACCGGACGCCGATCTCGCAGGTCGCGACCGCCGCCTCCTGCCAGGGCGCGGCCGTGACGCGCTGACCGGAGTCGAGCGCGAGGCCGAGGGTCAGGGAGTCGGCGTCGAAGCGGCCCGAGCCGATCTCGTAGCGGAGCTGCGCCTCCCCGGTGTCGATGGTGAGCCAGCCGTCCTCACGGGTCGTCGTGAACTCGGTGGGCGCGAACGCGTCGCGGCCCACCGCGTTGAAGGTCGCCTCGTCGGTGAAGTCGCCGTCGGGCGCCCACTCCGTGCGGACGAGCGTGGGCGACAGCACCTGGAACCGGGCGTCGCCCTCGACGACGGTCTGCGCTGCCGCGACCTCGCCGGCGGCCGGGGCGGCCTCGGCGGGCGGTGCGCTGCCCAGGGCGGCGAGCCCGGCGAGCAGGCCCGCCGAGAGGATCGAGGTGGTCGCGACGACTCGTCGTCGGGCAGGTGCGCGCATGCAGGGACTCCGTCGTCCGGGGATGGGGGATGCCCCTCCGGGGTACGTCGGGGTACGGATTGCAGCCTGGCGATCTTTGCGCACCTTGTCAAGCACGGGCTCGGCGACGTCCGGGCGCGCAGGACGGCCCCGGTCGAGGTGACCGGGGCCGTCCTGGCGGTGCGGGCGGCGGAGCCTAGGCGCGCGAGTTCTCGAGCACGTAGCCCTCCTCGCCGTGCAGGGCGAGGTCGATGCCGGCGACCTCGTCCTCGTTCTTGACGCGGAACCCGATCGTCTTGTCGATGACGAAGCCGATCACGAAGGCGAGGACGAACGAGTAGAGCATGACGGCCACGGCCGAGAGCGCCTGGATGCCGAGCTGGCGGAACGAGCCCGAGAAGAGCAGGCCGCTGCCCGTGGCGAAGAACCCGAGGTACAGGGTGCCGATGAGGCCGCCGACGAGGTGGATGCCGACCACGTCGAGCGAGTCGTCGAAGCCGAGCCGGAACTTGAGGTCGATCGCCAGGGCGCAGACGGCGCCGGCCACGACGCCCAGCACGATCGCCCAGAAGGGCGACAGGGCCGCGCAGGCGGGGGTGATGGCGACGAGGCCCGCCACGGCGCCGGAGGCGGCGCCGACCGACGTGGCCTTGCCGTCCTTGATCTTCTCGACGACGAGCCAGCCGAGGATGGCGGCGGCCGGGGCGGCGATCGTGTTGAGGAACGCGAGGGCGGCGACGCCGTCGGCGGCGAGCTCCGAGCCGGCGTTGAAGCCGAACCAGCCGAACCAGAGCAGCCCGGCGCCCAGCAGCACGAAGGGCGGGTTGTGGGGCTTGTCGGCGCCCTTGGCGAAGCCGACGCGCTTGCCGAGCACCAGCGCGAGGGCGAGGGCCGCCGCGCCGGCGTTGATGTGGACGGCCGTGCCGCCCGCGAAGTCGATCACGCCCATGCTCGCGATCCAGCCGCCGTCGACGACCGATCCGTCGTCGCCCAGGGTGAAGTTGAAGACCCAGCTGGCCACGGGGAAGTACACGACCGTCGCCCAGACGCCGGCGAAGACCATCCAGGCCCCGAACTTGGCCCGGTCGGCGATGGCGCCCGAGATCAGGGCCACGGTGATGATGGCGAACGTCGCCTGGAACGCCGCGAAGGCGATCGTCGGGTAGGCGCCCTGGGGGTCGGCGCTCTCGGCGAAGAGGGAGTCGAGGCTGAACATCGACGGGTCGAAGCCGAAGACGCCGTCCCAGCCGATGTAGGTGTCCGTGCCGGCCGGCCCGTCGGGGCCGTTCGAGAACGCGATCGAGTAGCCGTACAGCACCCAGAGGACGCCGATGAGGCCCATGGCCCCGAAGCTCAGCATCATCATGCTGATCACGCTCTTGGCCTTGACGAGGCCTCCGTAGAAGAACGCCAGGCCTGGCGTCATGAGCAGCACGAGCGCCGCGCAGATCAGCATGAAGGCGGTGTTGCCTTGATCCATGGGTGGTACCTCTCGAGTTCGGGAGCCAGGGGCGCACCGGTCCCGATCCGTCCGCGCGGGTGCACGGGCTGTGATCACGGTCCTCGGGCGGTGCGGTCCCCAGTGTCGCGGCGCCTCGTTTCCGACCGGGTGCACCCGTGTTTCGGCGATGTAACAGGACCGGGCCCCGTGTGAACAACGCGTTTCCCGAGCCCGAGGGCCCTGCCTCAGGACGCGGTGAGCGCCACGAGCCTCGACGTCGCCCGGAGGTACTTCTTGCGGTAGCCGCCCGCGAGCATGTCGGCGCCGAACACCTCGTCGAGGGGCGTGCCGTCGGCGATCACGGGGACCTGCGCGTCGTAGAGGCGGTCGACGAAGGCGACGAAGCGCAGGGCGTCGGTCTGGCTCGTGAGCGGCGCGACGCCGCGCAGCGCCACGGCGTCGAGGCCGGCGACGAGCTTGACGTACCGACTGGGGTGCACGGTCGACAGGTGCTGGACGACGGCGGCGAAGTCGTCCGCCGACACCGTCCCGCCGTGTGCCGCCACGGCCGCGTCCAGGTCGTCGACGACGACGGCCCTCGCCTCGACCTCGCGACGGCGGTAGTCGTTCCCGTCGATGCGCAGGGTGCGGAACCGGTCGGAGAGCCCCTGGATCTCGCGCAGGAAGTCGGCCGCCGCGAACCGCCCCTCCCCCAGGGCCCCCGGCGGCGTGTTCGACGTGGCCGCGATGCGGGTGCCCGCGTCGGCGAGGTCGCCGAGCAGCCGGGTCATCATCATCGTGTCGCCCGGGTCGTCGAGCTCGAACTCGTCGATGCAGACCAGCGCCGCGCCCTCGAGCTGCCCCGCGGCCCCCGCGTAGCCGAGCGCGCCCACGAGCGCCGTGTACTCGATGAACGTGCCGAAGTAGCGGCGCCCGGCCGCGCGGTTGTACGTCGCGGCCAGCAGGTGCGTCTTGCCGACGCCGAAGCCGCCGTCGAGGTACAGGCCGGGAGGCGCCTCCTGCGCGTCGGGTCGACGCCGGAACAGGCCGCGGCGGGCCGGTCGCTCGGCGGCCGCCCAGAACCCGGCCACCGCCTCGACGGCCTCGGCCTGCGACGGGAAGGCGTCGTCCGGACGGTAGTTCTCGAGCGACGCCTCGGCGAACTGGCGGGGCGGGACGAGCTCGGCGACGATCTCCGCGCCCGTGATGGTGGGCGCACGGTCGAGGAGGGACACGACGGGACGGACGGGATCGGTGGGCATCGGTGCGACCTCGCAGGCGTCGGGACGGGCGCCCGCGGGAATGCCGGGGGCACGATGTGTGTCAGAGTCGGAGGGCACCCGGCCGGGGCGCACCGATGGTGCGTAGCCTCGACGGGGCCGCGCGGCGATCCTAGCCGCCGTCCCGACCGCACCGCCCGCACGCCCGCCACGGCACCGTCCGCCGTCGGCGGCGGCGGCACCTGCCCCTCGCGGGGCCGACCCAGGAGGTACAGCAATGGTCGTCGAGCACGACACGTCCGCACGGTTCAGCGAGTACGCGCACCCCGAGCGCCTCGTCAGCACCGACTGGCTGCAGGAGCACCTCGGCACCCCCGGCCTCGTCGTCGTCGAGTCCGACGAGGACGTCCTGCTCTGGGACACCGGCCACATCGCGGGCTCCGTCAAGATCGACTGGCACCTCGACCTCAACGATCCGGTGCAGCGCGACTACGTCGACGGCGAGGCGTTCGCCGCGCTCATGTCGCGCAGCGGCATCGCCCGCGACAGCACCGTCGTCATCTACGGCGACAAGAACAACTGGTGGGCCGCCTACGCGCTGTGGGTCTTCTCGCTCTTCGGCCACGAGGACGTCCGCCTGCTCGACGGCGGGCGGGCAGCCTGGGAGGCGGAGGGCCGCGAGTACACCACCGACGCCCCCGAGCCGGTCGCCACGGACTACCCCGTCGTCGAGCGGGACGACAGCCGCATCCGCGCCTACAAGGACGACGTGCTCGCCCACCTCGGCGCGCCCCTGATCGACGTGCGGTCGCCCGAGGAGTACTCGGGCGAGCGCACCACCGCGCCGGCCTACCCCGAGGAGGGCGCCCTGCGCGCCGGCCACATCCCGTCGGCGCAGAACGTGCCCTGGGGCCGGGCGGCGGCCGAGGACGGCCGGTTCCGCAGCCTGGGCGAGCTCGACGCGATCTACCGCGACGGCGCGGGCCTCGCCGAGGGCGACGACGTCGTCGCGTACTGCCGCATCGGCGAGCGGTCGAGCCACACCTGGTTCGTGCTGCACCACCTGATGGGGTTCGAGAACGTCCGCAACTACGACGGGTCGTGGACCGAGTGGGGCAGCGCCGTCCGCGTGCCGATCGTGCAGGGCTCGGAGCCCGGCACGGTCCCGGGGCGCTGAGCGCCGTGCGGGGCCCGCTGCCGCGCGCCCTCGCCGACACCCGCGAGGACTTCCTGGCGCTCGGCGTCAAGGACCGCCTGCAGCTGCTGCTCGAGTTCTCCGACGAGCTGCCGGCGCTCCCGGCCGAGTACGAGGGCCACCCCGACCTGCTCGAGCGCGTCGAGGAGTGCCAGTCCCCCGTCTTCATCTTCGTCGAGGTGGTGGACGGCGTCGTCACGATGCACGCCACGGCCCCGCGCGAGGCGCCGACGACGCGGGGCTTCGCCTCCATCCTCGCCCAGGGGCTCAACGGCCTCTCCGTCGGCGAGGTGCTGGACGACGTCCCGGACGACTACCCGCAGACCATCGGCCTCGGCGAGGCCGTGAGCCCGCTCCGCGTGCGCGGCATGACGGCGCTGCTCGCCCGGGCGAAGCGCCAGGTCCGAGAGAAGTCCGCGGCGTGACCCTGCGGGTGCTGCACGGCGACGTGGCGGGCGACGCCGGCACGGGCTTCTCGGCCGAGACGGACGACGGGCGGGCGCTCCTGCGGGAGCTCTACGCGCCTCCGGCGGTCGACTGGCTGCGCCTCAACCTCATCGCGGCCGTCAGCGGCGACGCGGCCGGCGAGGACGGCACGTCCGACACGCTGAGCAACCCCGACGACCGCGCCGTGCTCGCCGCCATCCGCGACCTCGCGGACGGCGTGCTCGTCGGCGCCGCCAGCGTCCGGGCCGAGGGCTACCGCGTGCCGCGCTCGTCGAAGCTGGTCGTCCTCACCGCCGGAGGCGACCTCGGCGGACACCGCATCGACCCCGATCGCGCCGACCGGGTCGTCGTCGTCTGCCCCGCCGCGGCCGTCGAGACGGCGACGGCGACCCTCGGCCCCGACGTCGCCCGGCGGGCGACCGTGCTCGTCGTGGACGACGTCGACGGGCGGGTCGCCCCGACGGCGCTCGTCGCCCGCCTCCGCGACCACGGCCTGCGCTCGCTCGTCTGCGAGGGCGGCCCGTCCCTGGCCGGTCAGCTGCTGCACGACGGCCTGGTCGACGAGCTCTGCCTCTCGACCTCGCCCGTCGTCATCGGCAGCGGCCTCCCGGTCTTCGGCCGCGAGCGGTTCGACCCCTCGCGCCTCTCGCTCACCCAGCTGATGATGGACGCCCAGAGCGCCCTGTACGCGCGCTGGCTCGTGGCAGACGGCCCAGCCAGTCGCCGATGACGGCCTCGAAGCGCTCCGGGTCGTAGTTCCAGATCTTGGTGTGCCGCGCGACCTCGAAGACCTCGAGCTGCACGATGTCGGGCCGCGCCGCGGCGAGGGCGTGCGACGCCGTCGAGGGCACGAACCCGTCGTCGTCGCTGTGCAGCACGAGCACGGGCACCCGCAGCTGCCCGGCGCGCTCCACGAGGTCGAGCCGGTCGAGGTCGAGCGGCCCCTCGCGCCCGGTGAGCCGGGAGGCGCGGGGCGCCTGCAGGAGGCGCATCGCGAGTTCCTGCACCACCCGCGGCACGCGCATGGCCGCGCCCTGGTAGCGCAGGGTCGTGCGCCAGTCCACGACCGGCGACTCGAGGACGACCCCGACGACGCGGTCGCGGCCCTCGGCCCGCGTCACGGCCTGCAGCACGGCGGCGCCGCCCATCGACCACCCCATGAGCACGATCGAGGTGGCCCCGTGGTCGAGGGCCCAGCGCATCGCGGCCTCGACGTCGGCCCACTCGGCGTCGCCGAGCGCGTACCGGCCGTCGTCCGAGCGCGGCGCCTCGGTGTCGTTGCGGTACGAGACGAGCAGCGAGGTGACGCCGGCGCGGTGGAAGACGGGCGCGGCGCGGACCGTCTCGGCGCGCGTGACGCCGCGTCCGTGCACGCCGATCATCCACGGCCCGTCCGTGCCGTCGGGCCCGGGCACGAGCCAGGCCGGAGCGGGCCCCACGGGCGTCTCGACCTCGACGTCCTCGACGACGAGCCCCGCGTCGCGGGGCGTCCGCCACAGCCAGCCCCCGATGCGCCCGGCGCGGGCCGTGGCCAGGTCGCCCTCGTCGACGGACTCCACGCGGCGGACCACGCGGCGGCCGTCCGACTCCACGACCTCGCCCAGCCGGGCGTGGCCCCGGCCGTGGTCGAACCAGAAGCTGTACCGGCCCGGCAGCCGCGTGTCCGCGTTGGCGGAGAGGGCGACGGTGCCGGCGACCGGGTCGTGCCCCAGCACCCGCACGTCGTCCGAGCGCCGTCGCGCGGGGGTGACGACCTTGCGCGCCATCGTCACGGCCCCGGCGGCGAGGGCGACCGAGGCGGCCACGACGGTGCCGCCGACCGACACGGAGACGACGAGCCCGGCGACGGCGGCTCGGGGGCGACGGGGACGAGGGCTTCGGGACAACGGGACCTCCGGTGGGTCGGGGAGCGGCCGGTCGGCACCTGCGGCGTGCCGCCCGGCTGTCAGTCGGCTGGGAGCCTAGTCTGCTGAGGTGCCCGACACCTCCTCGCCGACGGTCCCGCCCGCGTTCGCCGCCGCGTGCGCCGCCGTGCGCGAGGCCATCTCGCGCGACGACCTGGCCGTGTCCGAGATCCCCGCCCCCGGCGGTCTGGCGCCGCACGCCCTGGCCCTGGCGGGCGACGTGGTGGGCGCCTCGGGCCGCGCCGACGCCGAGCTCGGCACCGGCCGGTTCGTCCTGCTGCACGACGAGAGCGCCCCCGAGGCCTGGGGCGGCGTGTTCCGCGTCGTCTGCTTCGCGCAGGCGCCCCTCGAGACCGACCTGGCCCTCGACCCCTTCGTCGCCGACGTCGCGTGGTCCTGGCTCGTCGACTCCCTCGACGCGGGAGGCGCCTCCCGGCACTCCGCGTCGGGCACCGCCACCAAGGTGCTCTCGACGGGCTACGGCGAGCTCGCCGCCCAGGGAGACGGCGCGCAGCTCGAGCTGCGCGCCTCCTGGACCCCCACCAGCACCGATCTCGCCCCCCACGTCGCGGCGTGGAGCGAGCTCGTCTGCACCCTCGCGGGCCTCCCGCCGACCGTCGAGGGCGTCACGCTCCTCGCCTCGCGTCGCGTGGGCCGCGACTGACCGCACGGAACGACGGAGACATGACCGCCCCCACCACCGAGCCCACGCCGGCCGACGAGTCGTCGACCGCCCCCTCCGTGACGGTCGCGCCGACCGTCGTCGTGCCCCGCGCCGCGACCGCCGACTCGGTCCACGGCGAGGTGCACGTCATCGACGACCGCGACGAGTACCTCGCCGCCGTCGAGGCGATCGCGGCCGGCCACGGGCCCGTGTCGATCGACGCCGAACGGGCCTCCGGCTACCGGTACTCGCAGCGCGCCTACCTGATCCAGGTGTTCCGGCGGGGCAGCGGCGTGTTCCTCTTCGACCCGCCCGCCATCGGCTCGTTCGACGAGCTGCAGGCCGTGATCGGCCACGAGGAGTGGGTCCTGCACGCCGCCAGCCAAGACCTGGCCTGCCTCCGCGAGGTCGGCCTCGACCCCGACCTCGTCTTCGACACCGAGCTCGGGGCGCGCCTCGCGGGCCTGCCCAAGGTCGGCCTCGGCGCCGTCGTCGAGCAGCTCCTCGGGGTGCACCTCGCGAAGGAGCACTCGGCCGCCGACTGGTCGACGCGCCCCCTGCCGCAGAGCTGGCTCGTCTACGCCGCGCTCGACGTCGAGCTGCTCGTCGACCTCCGCGACGCGATGGCCGAGCTGCTCGAGGGCGCGGGCAAGCTCGACATCGCCCGGCAGGAGTTCGCCGCGACCGTGGCCCGGGACGCCAAGCCCCCCAAGGCCGAGCCCTGGCGGCGGCTGACCGGCCTGCACACGGTCCGCGGCGCCCGCTCGTTGGCCGTCGCCCGGGAGCTCTGGCTGGCGAGGGACGAGTACGCGCGGCAGGTCGACACCGCGGCCGGGCGCCTCGTGCCCGACCAGTCGCTGGTGGCCGCGACGAAGGCGCAGCCCGCCGACAAGCGGGCCCTCGCCGGCCTCAAGGAGTTCGTCGGGCGGGCGAGCCGCAGCGAGCTCGACCGGTGGTGGGCCGCCATCGAGCGCGGGACGACCACGCGCGACCTGCCGTCCTCCCGCGGCCCCGCCAGCGACACGCTCCCCCCGCCCCGCAGCTGGGCGGACAAGAACCCGATGGCCGACGCCCGCCTCCGTCACGCCCGCCCCGTCGTCGCCGAGATCGCGGAGGGGCTCGACCTGCCCGTCGAGAACCTGCTCACGCCCGAGCTGCTCCGGCGACTCTGCTGGGAGCCGCCCATCCCGTTCGACACGGCGACCCTCGCGTCCGCCCTCGTCGAGCTGGGCGCCCGGCCGTGGCAGGTCGAGGCGGTCGCGGCCCGGCTCGCGGACGCCTTTGTCGACGCCCACCAAGAGCCCGAGAGCGACCCTGCCGACGCTTCGTAGCAATCCGCGAAGGATTCTCCCCCGAGGTGGCGCCTCCCTAGGATCGGACCAGTTCCGAGCACTGGAGGCACTGTGGCCGAGAGATCAGACGTCGTCTTCGTCGACGGGGTACGCACCCCGTTCGGCAGGGCGGGCGACAAGGGGATGTACTGGGGAACCAGGGCGGACGACCTCGTCGTCAAGGCCATGAAGGGGCTGCTCGAGCGCAACCCCTCGCTGCCCCTCGACCGCGTCGACGACGTCGCCGTCGCGGCGACCACCCAGCAGGGCGACCAGGGGCTGACGCTCGGCCGCACCACGGCCCTCCTCGCGGGGCTCCCCCGCTCGGTGCCGGGCTTCGCGGTCGACCGCATGTGCGCCGGCGCCATGACGAGCGTCACGGCCCTCGCGGGCGGCATCGCCTTCGGCGCCTACGACGTCGTGGTCGCCGGCGGCGTCGAGCACATGGGCCGGCACCCGATGGGGTTCGCCGCCGACCCGAACCCCCGGTTCCTCACCGAGAAGCTCGTCAGCGGCGACGCCCTCAACATGGGCTCGACGGCCGAGCGGATCCACGACCGGTTCCCCCGGCTCACCAAGGAGCGCTCCGACCGCTACGCCATGCGGTCGCAGCAGAAGCTGGCCGCGGCCTACGAGTCGGGCGACATCCAGCCCGACCTGGTCCCGGTCGCCGTCCAGACCCCCGAGGGCTGGGGCCTGGCCACCCGCGACGAGGCGCCGCGGCCGGAGACCACGATGGAGGGGCTGGCCGG
>Ga0265797_10009637_pt1 | contig 12499 bp, 10 predicted proteins | sample P2T30metagenome_FD_192433 | JGI IMG/M metagenome (GOLD analysis project Ga0265797, IMG submission 192433) | Plant litter microbial communities from East Loma Ridge, Irvine, California - P2 T30 | ecosystem: Environmental > Terrestrial > Plant litter > Unclassified | place: USA: California... | reverse complement strand
CAACATGCTCGACTGCGTTGCCATGAACCTGGCGCTGTGCGGTGGCCAGGTGGCGCTGTTCGGGGGCGACTACTGGTTCAATTCGCCGCTCAGCCAATGGGGCGCGGTGGTCACCTACCGACCGCTCCCCGCGGTCTACCTGCGTGCGGCTGCGTACCAGATCAACCCCCGCTATGCCGATGAACGTGGGGGTGGCCTGCGCCTGGCACCGGCCGGCACGGTCGGCACCCTCACACCGCTGGAACTGGGCTGGGAGCCGTCATTCGAGGGGCGCAAGGGTCGGTATGCGGTGGGTGGCTGGTACAGCAGTGCGCCGCGTGCGGACGCGGTGCAGCCGCTACCGATCCCTGCGGGCGGCGGCATGGCGTTGCTGCGCACCGGTGCCTACGGCGGATGGGCCAGTGCGCAGCAGCAGCTGACCCACGGCAACGCAAGCAGCGAATCATCGGGATTGCGGACCCAACTGGCCTTCGCACAGGGTGATCGCCGCACTGGCGAGATCGACCAGATGATCAGCCTGCAGCTCGTCCACACCGGAACCACCCGCTCGCGGCCGGATGACCGCATCGGCCTGGGGCTTGCCAGTACCCGGGTCAATCCACGCGTGGCCGACAGCCAGCGACAGCGCCACCGCGGTCCGCCCGCAAGGCGCGAACAGGTCGCCGAGGTCTTCTACGGCTGGAAGCCCGCCGCCGGACTGGACCTGCAGCCCGGTGTCCAGTACGTGCGCCACCCCGGTGGGTTGGCATCGCGCAAGGATGCGGTGGTCGTAGGCATCAAGGCGGACGTGCGCTTCTGAGCCGTCTCAGCGTTCGCCGGTTTCATCATCCAGGCTGATGATGCCGCGGCGCAGGGCCATGGTGACCGCATGCGTGCGGTCACCGACGCCCAGCTTCTCCATGATGCTTTTCATGTGCGCTTTGACGGTCTGCTCGGAAATCTGCATCTGCTCGCCCACGCGCCGGTTGGACATGCCGGCCGCAACGTGGACCAGCACTTCGGTTTCGCGCGGGGACAACCGGTCTTCCACCACGTGGGCCGCGATGCTGGCGGCCAGTTGAGCCGGAATGGCAGCGCGGCGACCGCCAGCGACGCTGCGGATGGTGTCGATCAGCTCATGCCGCAGCATGTCCTTGAGCAGGTAGGCACTGGCGCCGGCCTGCAGCGCGCGTACCGCGCGGACATCGCCGCGGTACGTCGTCAACACGATGATGCGGGCCTTGGGATCCTGTGCACGGATGCGCATGATGGCTTCAACGCCATCGATGCCGGGCAGCTGCAGGTCCATCAGCACCACCTCCGGGTGCAGCCGCAGATAGCATTCCACCGCCTGTTCGCCATCGGCGGCTTCGCCCACCAGATGCATGTCCGACTGGGTGGACAGCAGCGCGCCCAGGCCATCGCGCAGCAGCGGATGGTCGTCGACGATCAGCACGCCGATGGAATCGTTGGGGTTCATGCTGGAGGTTTCCTGTTGGGCAGCCAGCGTCGCCATGGGGAGGGGCGTTGCCGGTAGATGCGATTGGCGGGCACCGACAGCGCGATCTCGGTGCCCAGCCCGGGACGCGACCAGACGCGTAGTTCTCCGCCCAGTCGGCGCGCGCGCTCGCGCATGCCCTGCATGCCCCAGTGGCCGTCGGCGGCGCCGTGGGTGTCGGTCATGCCGCGGCCGTCATCGCGCACGTGAAGCAGCAGGCAACTGCGCCCGTAGGCCAGTTCCACTTCGATCGCCCCGGCCTGGGCATGGTGCAGGGCGTTGCGGATCGCTTCGCGACCGATCAGGAAGACTTCTTCGGCCGCGTGGGCCTGCAACGGCGGTGCCGCCCCTTCGATGGTCAGCCGTAGTGGATTGACGCCCTGGCCGGCGAACTCTTCATGCACATGGGCCAAGGCGGTCACCAGGTCCTGGCCGGCAGCCGGGCCGTCGCGCAGCGCCGCAACGCGTTCGCGGCCTTCGGCGAGGTTCTGCTCGGCCAGCTGCATGGCCGCCTCCAGGCTGCTGCGCACGGCGGGCGAGGCGTGGGCGGACTGGCTGATGGCATGCAGGCGCAGGATCAGGCCCTGGCTGCCCTGCAGCAGGGTGTCGTGCAGGTCGCGCGCGATCCGCTCGCGTTCGCCGTGGCGCTCCTGCAAGCGGGCGCGCACCAGCGCGGCAAGCTGCCCACTGCGGATGCGCACGGCCATCACCAGCAGGGCCAGCACCGCCAGCACGCACAGCAGCTTGAACCACAGCGTCTGCATGAAGGTGGGGGCGATCTGGAAAGTGCGTGCCGCCGGGGTGCTGCTCCAGATTCCATCTTCGTTGGCGGCCATCACCTCGAAGCGGTAGGTTCCGGGCATGAGGTTGGTGTAGTGCGCGCGGGTCTGGCTGCCTGCCTCCTGCCAGCTGCTGTCCACGCCGGACAGCTGGTAGCGGTAGCGGGTGCGCTCGGGTCGCGCCAGTGACAGCGCCACGTAGTCGATCTGCACCTGGTCGGTGCCGGCGGGAAGCCGCAGTCCGTCGCGCAGCAGTGCATGCTGCCCATCAAAGGACACCTCGCCGATGCGCACGTCCGGCGCACGTTCGTTGCGATGGGGCAGGGTAGTGTCCAGCCACGCCAGGCCCTGGTTGGTCGCCAGCCACAGCAACCCATCATCGGCCAGCATCGCCGTGGCGGTGGGGCTGCTCTGCAGCGCGATGCCCGGCATGCCGTCGGCATCGTCGAACAGGCGCGGGGAAAGCGCGCGAGCGCTGCCTGCCGCCGCCCGCAGCGCATCGGCATCGGTGCGCAGCAGGCCGCGGCTGCCGTTCAACCAGCGCGTGCCCGTTGCTTCACCGGCGATGCCGGTAATGCCTTCCAGCACGCCGGGGATATCGGCCTGCAGCACGTGGAAGCGCGCGCCTTCCAGTGCGGCAAGGCCGGATTCGCCGGCGACCAGCAGTTCCTCACCGCGTGCGTACACGGCGGTGACTGGACCGACATCCAGGCCCTGCGCCGGACCGTAAGCGCGTACCGAGCGGCCATCGACCACGTGCAGCGTGCCATCGTCATGCCCGACCAGCACACGCCCGCGCTCGTCCACGCTGACCAGGCTGCAACTGCGTGCGGGCAGACGCGGATCATTGCGCCATCGACCGTCCTTGAAGTGCAGCGTGTAGGGGCCGGCACACGCCCATGCTTCGTCCTGCGTGGCGAAGAACACCGAATTGAAGGATTGCCCGGCGGTCCAGCTCGGCGCGGCGAACGCTACCGTCCGGCCAGCGGTACGTCGGTACAGCACGTCATCATGGAACAGCCATAGTGGAACAGCAGACCGCAGGCTGGCGCGCTGCATCGCCGCCGCGCCGGCGTGGACCAGGCTGCGTTGCAGGTCGAACATCCGCAGGTCGTCATCGTAGCCCTGCACCTGGCCACCCGCGGTGCGGTACAGGGTCCGGTACGGCCCCGACGAACCGACATCCTGCAGCGCATGCACGCTGCGCGCACGGAACCGGTTCAGGCCCAGGTTGGTGCCGATCCAGATGTTGCCTTCGCGGTCTTCCAGCAGCGGCGAGGCCGAGGTCGACGTCAGTCCCTGCGCCACGTCGAAGTTTTCCAGCAGTGTGGGCTGGGTGCCGTCGAAGCTGAGCCGGAACACGCCGCCACTGCCGATGCGGGTGCCCCACAGGCTGCCATCGCGCGCGAACAGGATGCGATCGGCGCGCAGGTCGGCAAGGCGTCGGGATTCGCGTTGCGCGGGCGACAGCACGGTGCCGTTGCGCGCCACCGGCAGGATGCCGCGTCGCCGGTCGGCCAGCCACAGGCTGCCATCGGCGCGCTCGGCCAGCACCGACTGCGGTGATGCCTCCACCTCCGTGGGCTCGAACCGCTTGGCGCCACGCGGAAGCCGCCACAGTGCGTTGCCGGCCAGCAGCCACAGCGTTCCCTGGTGGTCGCGCTGCAGCCAGTGCGCGGGCTGGGAGGGAACCTGCATCGCCGGCGTGGGCGGCTGCCACTGTCGGCCGTCGTACCAGCGCAGGCCGCCCTTGAGCGCCGCCCACAGCCGTCCACCGCCATCGCGTGCCATGCGCGGCACCGGGCCGTTGGGGACATCGCGCCCGGTAAGGAAACTGCGCAGCCGGTCTGGGTGCAGATGGCTGATGCCGGCCTGGAAATAACCGATCCACAGGCTGTCGTCGTGGTCCAGCAGCAACGACACCATGTTGGTGGACGGAAAGCTGCTGCCCGGCGGCGCCGCGTCGCGCTCGAAGCGGTGGCCATCGAACCGGTAGAGCCCGGATCCGGTTGCCAGCAGCAGTGTGCCCTGGCGATCCTGCGCGATGTCCCAGACATCTCCCGGCGCGCCCTGGCCGACGCGCCAGGCGCTGTGCTGGAAGCCGGGCAGCCCGGCCTGCGCCTGCGGTGGCACCGGCAGCGCCGCACGCGCGGCCATCGGCACCGCGACCCACAGCAACACCCCCTGCAGCAGGCAGGTGCACACGTGGCGCAGCAGCAGGGAAGGTGCAAGCGGCATGCTGCATTCTCGCAGGCCGGGGGCACTGGCGGCCTACCCGATCGGGGCAGGTGGGCCGGTGCTGGATCAGGTAACCATGCAGGCCTGTCCACGGGAGGGTGGAATGCAGCGTCTGTTCGTGATGTTTCCTGATCGTGCCCCGGGTATCGGCCTGCTGTGGATACGGCTGTGCCTGGCGGTTGCGATGTGCTGGCCCTGGCCGGTGGCCGCGTGGCAGCAATGGGGCGCGGCCTCGGCGGCGCTGCTGCTGGCCCTCGGCGGGCTGACCCCGCTGGCCGTGGCGTTGGCTACGCTGGTGTTGTGGACCGGGGAGGGCGGCGCGGCGCTGGTCCTGCTGCCTGCTTGCCTGTTGCTGCTCGGTCCCGGCGCCTACTCGCTGGATGCCTGTCTGTTCGGTCGGCGGGTGCTGCTGGCCGCCCGGCGGGTGCCCCCCCCGAAAGAGTGAGCGTGCTGCCCACCCCGTCGGGGGTAGGGCCTCGGCGCGTCTGCCGCCACGCTATGCACTCCCCACCACGAGCACTGCCGATGGCCACCGACACCCCGTGCCGCGGCGCACCTTCGGCGATGCCTGGTCTCAATGCGGGGCAGGCGGCAGCGGTCCGCCGCGCGCAGGCGTTCATGGAGCAGAACCTCGGCCAGCCGATCGACGTGGTGCAGATCGCCGCCGCTGCGTGTGTCAGCCGCTTCCACCTCGCCCGCTTGTTCCGCAGCGCCACCGGGCTCAGCCCGACCGGATGGCTGCGCCAGCGTCGCATCGACCAGGCCCGCCACTGGTTGCGCGAAGGCTCGCAGCCGGTCGGCCGTATTGCCAGCGAACTGGCGTTCTTCGACCAGAGCCATTTCACCCGCAGTTTCCGCGCCGCCACCGGTTGCAGTCCGCGCCGTTACGCGCTGCACGCTGCGTCTCCTTACTGATTCCCTGCCACCCTCCCTGGAGCCAACCGCATGAACAAGGCCACCGCCGTCCCCGGCAACGCGCTGCTGTCCCCGACCGACCACGCGCTGGTGCTGATCGACCATCAGTCGCAGATGGCGTTTGCCACCCACACCATCGACATCTCCGCGCTGCGCAACAACGTCTCGTTGATCAGCAAGGGCGCCAAAGGCTTCAAGGTGCCGGTGGTGCTGACCACCGTGGCGGAGAAGTCGTTCTCCGGTCCGCTGTTCCCGGAACTGCCGGCGATCTTCCCGGGCCAGCCGGTGTTCGACCGCACTTCGATGAACGCCTGGGAAGACCAGGGCGTGATCGATGAGATCAACCGCATCGGCAAGCAGCGCCTGGTCATCGCCGGCCTGTGGACCAGCGTCTGCATCGTCGGCCCGACCCTGTCGGCGATCGAGCAGGGCTTCGAGATCTATGTCATCACCGACGCCTGCGGCGACGTGAGCGAGGAGGCGCATGAGCGCGCCGTCACCCGCATGGTGCAGGCCGGCGCGGTGCCGATCACCAGCGTGCAGTACCTGCTGGAGCTGCAGCGCGACTGGGCGCGCGGTGAAACCTACGACCTCACCACCGGCATCGCCCGCGAGCATGCAGGGGGCTACGGGGTGGGAATCCAGTACGCCAAGACCATGTTCGGCGCACAGGAAGGCGGTCACTGAGCATGGGCAGCAGCCATGCCCTGGACGTGGCGCTGCTGATGCTGCGCGTGGCGGCGGGAGGATTCCTGTTGCCACACGCGCTGGGCAAGTTGTTCGGCTGGTTCAACGGCCCGGGCCTTGCCGGCTTTGCCGGCGAGCTGCGCGGGTTCGGCCTGCCTGCCGCGACACCGTTGCCGCTGCTGCTGGCGGGGGTACAGGTGCTGGCCGGGCTGTCGGTGCTGCTCGGCTGGCAGACCCACCTCGCCGCGCTGGTCGGCGCAGCGTTCATTGCGTTCACCGCGCTGCTGGCGCTGCCACGCGGGTGGTTCTGGATGCGCGGCGGCGTGGAGTACCCGGTGATGTGGACGCTGCTGCTGCTGTCGGTCGCGCTGGCTGGCGCCGGTACGTTCTCGCTTGATTCCTTCCTTGCTTCCCCTGGAGTGCCGTCATGAGCCCCGACCCCACCCTGCCTGGCCGCCGCGAGGTGCTGCTGGGGGCTGGCGCGGCACTCGCGCTGGGCCTGGCCGGCCGCGGCCTGGCAGCGGCTTCTTCCCCCTCATCGCAGGAGCGTCGCATGAGCACGCTGGTCATCCGCAATGCCCGCATCACCACCCTCGACCCGGCGCAGCCGCACGCACAGGCACTGGCCGTGCAGGACGGGCGCATCGTCGCCGTCGGCAGCGACGAGGACATCATGCGCGGCTGGTCCGCTGAGGCAACGATCATTGATGCTCAGGGGCGCCGGCTGGTGCCCGGGCTCAATGACAGCCATACCCACCTGATCCGCGGTGGACTCAACTACAACCTGGAACTGCGCTGGGACGGCCTGCGCTCGCTGGCCGATGCGTTGGCCATGCTGAAAGTGCAGGTCGATCGCACGCCCGCACCGCAATGGGTGCGCGTGGTCGGTGGCTTCACTGCTGCCCAGTTCACCGAAAAGCGCCTGCCGACGCTGGAAGAAATCAACACCATCGCCCCGGATACGCCGGTGTTCCTGCTGCACCTGTACGACCGCGCGCTGCTCAACCGTGCTGCGCTGCGGGCCTGCGGCTATGACAAGAACACGCCGGATCCGCCCGGTGGGCAGATCGTGCGCGACAAACTGGGCAATCCCACCGGCCTGCTGCTGGCCAAGCCGAACGCGGTGATCCTGTACGCCACGCTGGCCAAGGGCCCCAGGCTGCCGATCGAGTACCAGGCCAATTCGACACGCCATTTCATGCGCGAGTTGAACCGGCTGGGGATCACCTCGGTGATCGATGCCGGCGGTGGCTTCCAGAACTATCCCGAGGATTACCAGGTCATCGAACAGCTGCACCGCGATGACCAGCTCAGCGTGCGCATCGCCTACAACCTGTTCACGCAGAACAAGGGTGGTGAAGTCGGTGACTTCCAGCGCTGGAGCGAGATCCTGCAACCACGCCAGGGCGACGACCTGCTGCGCCACAATGGCGCGGGCGAGATGCTGGTGTTCTCCGCGGCGGACTTCGAACTGTTCAACGAACCACGACCGGAGTTGCCGCCGGAACTGGAGCCGGACCTGCACGACGTGGTGCGGCTGCTGGTGGAAAAGCGTTGGCCGTTCCGCATCCATGCGACCTACGACGAAAGCATCTCGCGCATCCTGGACGTCTACGAGCAGGTCAACCGCGAGGTGCCGTTCGACGGCCTGCACTGGTTCATCGACCACGCCGAGACCATCACCCCGCGCAACATCGAGCGCATCCGCGCGATGGGTGGCGGGCTGGCGATCCAGCACCGCATGGCCTACCAGGGCGAGGCGTTCGTCGAACGCTACGGCGTGCAGGCGGCACGCCACACGCCGCCGGTGAAGCGGATGCTGGCCGAAGGCGTCCCGGTGGGTGCCGGCACCGACGCCACGCGCGTGGCCAGCTACAACCCGTGGGTCGCGCTGTCGTGGCTGGTCACCGGCCGTACCGTGGGCGGGCTGGCACTGTATGGCGATGAGAACCTGCTGGAACGCGAACAGGCGCTGCGCCTGTGGACCCAGGGCAGCGCGTGGTTCTCCGGCGATGAAGACCACAAGGGCACGCTGAAGGCCGGCCAGCTGGCCGATTTCATCGTGCTGTCGGCCGATTACTTCCGCGTGGACGACAACCAGATCGCCGACATCACCAGTGTGCTGACCGTGCTGGGCGGACGCATCGTGCACGCCGCCGAAGACTACGACGGGCTGGCACCGGTACTGCCGCCGGCAATGCCGGACTGGTCACCGGTCAACCGCTTCGGCGGCTACCACGTCGGCGGCACGGCCACGGGTCTGGCGATGGCGCATCACCATCATCACGGCGCGTCCTGTGCCACCCACGGCGCACACGGCCATGCGGCACAGCATGCGGCGCCTACCGGTGACCTGCAGGCGTTCTGGGGTGCCATGGGCTGCTCGTGCTTCGCGTTCTGACCCTCGCCGTGCTGGCACTGCCTGCGCTGGCACAGGCGCGGGCGCAGGCCGCCTGCGAGGCGGGCCATTGCAGCGCACTGGGCAACGGCGATGTGCAGTGGGACGCCTCGCTGCGGCTGCGTGGGATGTACTTCGACCCCGCCCGCTTCGGCATTGGCGGCAGCGAAGATGGCTATGGCCTGCTGCGCGCGCTGGGATCGGCGACGTATCGCCGCGATGACTGGCAGGCACGCGTGCAGCTGGGCGTGCATGCCGAACAGGGACGCGCCGGTGGGCCCGGCGGCACCGATCAAGGAGCGCTGGACGTGCAGCAGGCCTACTGGCGCTGGCAGGGGCGGCACGCTTGGCTGCAGCTGGGACGGCAGGAAGCCAGCTACGGCAGTTCGCGGTTGCTGTCGGTGCGCGATGGACCGAACATCCGGCTGGCGTTCGATGGCGTGCGGCTGGGCTGGCGTGGCGCAGTCGGCCGGCTGGATCTGCTGGCGCTGCGCGCGGTGGACAACCGCCCCGGCGCGTTCGACGACCGCAGCGAGCCGGGTGCCCACCTGTGGGGCGCGTACGCGACCAGCGCCGCAAGGGGCAGCAGCGGCCAATGGGATGGCTACCTGCTGGATTACCAGCGCGACGGCGCACGCTTCGCCGACGGCAACGGGCGCGAACGGCGGCAGACGCTGGGCACGCGCTGGTTCGGCCAGGCCGATGCACTTGATTGGAACGTGGAGGCAGTGGCACAGCGGGGTCATCTGGACACCGCCACGCAGCGGCTGCACGTCCGTGCCTGGACGCTGGCCAGCGATACGGGCTGGCGCTGGCACCAGGCGCCGCTGCAACCACGGATGGGGGTGAAGCTGGACATCGCCAGCGGTGACCGCGATGCGGGCGATGGGCGCCTGCAGACCTTCAACGCGCTGTACCCGAAGTCGTCCTATTTCAGCGAGGCCAGCCTGCTGGCGCCGGCCAACCTGCTCGACGTCCAGCCGACCCTGGACCTGCAGCTCAGCGAGCGCCTCAGCACCCAGCTGGGCGTGCAGCTGGCCTGGAAACAACAGCGCAGCGATGCGGTGTACACCACGCCGGCACCGCTGCTGCCGTTGCCCGGCAGTGCCGGTGGCGCGCGCCGCATCGGCACCCAGTACAAGGCCGAAACCCGCTGGCAGGCCAGCGATGACTGGCTATGGCAATGGCAGCTGGCCTGGGTGGATGCCGGTCCGGCACTGCGCCAGGCCGGTGGCCGCAACACTCTTTTTGCCTCCATCGTAGGAGCGTGGCAATGGTAAACACCGCTTCCCCCGCTGCACCCGGCGCCTGGGCGCCGCTGCAGATCAGCATGTTCCGCGCGTTGTGGTTGGCCATCATGGGCAGCAACATCGGCACCTGGGTCAACGACGTGGCCGCGGCCTGGGTGATGGCCGAACGCACCGGCTCGCCGCTGATGGTCGCGCTGGTGCAATCGGCCACCACCGTGCCGATCGTGCTGCTGGCACTGGTGGCCGGCACGCTGGCCGACATCGTCGACCGTCGCCGCTACCTGCTGGCCACCCAGGGCTGGATGCTGGCGGTGGCCGGCACCATGGCGGTGCTGACCCAGCTGGACATGCTCAGCCCGACCCTGCTAGTGGTGCTCACCTTCTGCATGGGCTGCGGCGCGGCGATGGCGATGCCGGCGCAGGCGGCGATCGTGTCCGAACTGGTACCGCCGCCGATGCTGGCCTCGGCAGTGGCGCTGAACTCGATCGGCATCAACATCGCGCGTTCGCTGGGCCCGGCCATCGGCGGGGTGATCGTTGCCCAGCTGGGGGCTACGTGGGCGTTCGGCTTCAATGCGATCAGCTTCGCCGCCATGCTGGTGGTGCTGCTGCGCTGGCAGCGCGATCCGAAGGTCGCCAGCCTGCCGCCGGAAGGCTTCGGCGCCGGGCTGAAATCCGGCCTGCGCTATGCCAGCCGGGCCGGCCACCTGCAGGCGGTGCTGATCAAATCCGCAGGTTTCTTTTTCTTCGCCAGTGCGATGACCGCGCTGCTGCCGGTGGTGGTGCGCGGGCAGATGCAGGGCGGGGCAGGGCAGTACGGCATGTTGCTGGGCTGCGTGGGCATCGGCGCGGTCAGTGGTGCCCTGCTGCTGCCGAAACTGCGCGCGCGGCTGGACCGTGACCTGCTGGTGCTGCTGGCCACGCTGGCACTGGCGCTGAGCCTGGTCGGGCTGGCCCTGCTGCGCAGCTGGGTGCTGTTGCCGCTGGCCATGCTGGTCAATGGCTTTGCCTGGATCACCGTGCTGTCCTCGCTGCAGATCGCCGCGCAGACCGCGGTTCCGGCGTGGGTGCGGGCGCGTGCGCTGGCGCTGTACATCATGGTGTTTTCGCTCGGCATGGCGGCCGGTGGACTGTGCTGGGGCGCACTCGCCCAGCGCAGCACGCCCACCCTGGCGCTGCTGGTGGCGGCCGTCGGTTCGGTGGTGGCGGGCCTGCTGGTATGGCGCGTGCGCATCTCCGGGACCGAAGAACTGGACCTGCGTCCGGCCGGCCATTGGCCTGCACCGGAACTGTCGGTGGCGGTGGCGCATGACCGCGGACCGGTGCTGGTGACGGTGGAATACCGCATCGATGCCGCCGACCGTGCGGCTTTCCATGCGTGCATGCGGCTGCTTGGCCGCGTGCGCCGCCGCGATGGCGCAGTGCTGTGGGGCGTGGCCGAAGATGTCGCCAGCCCCGGCGTGCACCTGGAGTATTTCCTCACCGCGTCGTGGCTGGAGCACCTGCGCCAGCACGAGCGCATCACCTCCGATGACAAGGCCGTACAGGAGCAGCTGCGTGCATTGCACCGGGGCGAGCGGCACCCGGTGGTACGTCATTTCGTCGGCGGCAGCGATGCACTGGAAGCCGCCGTGCCGCACACCCACAGTGACATCTGACCCACTGTTCCATCCACTTCGACAGGAGCCAACCCCATGAGCCACTTCGTTACCGTCAAAGACGGCGCCCGCATCTTCTACAAGGATTGGGGCACCGGCCAGCCGATCGTGTTCGCGCATGGCTGGCCGCTCAGCTCCGACGCCTGGGACCCGCAGATGCTGTTCATGGGCCAGAACGGCTTCCGCGTCATCGCCCACGACCGTCGCAGCCACGGACGTTCCAGCCAGACCTGGGACGGCAACAACATGGACACCTACGCCGACGACCTGGCCGCCGTGCTGGAGCAGGCCGAGGTCAAGGACGCGATCCTGGTCGGGCATTCCACCGGTGGTGGTGAAGTGGCGCATTACGTGGGCCGCCATGGCAGCAGCCGCGTGGCCAAGGTGGTGCTGGTCGGTGCGGTGCCGCCGCTGATGCTGCAGACCGCCGGCAACCCGGAAGGCACGCCGCTGGACGTCTTCGACGGCATCCGCAAGGGCACCGGCGGTGACCGCTCGCAGTTCTTCCAGGACCTGGCCACGCCGTTCTTCGGTGCCAACCGCGATGGCAACGCGGTCACCCAGGGCATGCGCGATTCGTTCTGGCTGCAGGGCATGCTGGGCGGTGTGAAGGGTCAGTACGACTGCGTGCGTGAGTTCTCTGAAGTGGACTACAGCGAAGACCTGAAGAAGATCGACGTGCCGACGCTGGTGATCCACGGCGACGACGATCAGATCGTGCCGATCAAGGCCGCTGCCGAGAAGTCGATCAAGCTGCTCGCCAACGGTACGCTGAAGGTCTACCCGGGTGCGCCGCATGGCCTGACCTCGACCCACGCCGATCAGTTCAACGCCGACCTGCTGGCCTTCGCCAGGGCCTGATCAGGCCCCACGCACGAGCGGTACATCGGAATGGCCGGAGCGCGTGAGCGCTTCGGCCAGTTCGTTTCCGGCCTTGCCGGATCGCGGTGAAGTACGCAATGACCGGGGTGCCGCGGCGAACCAGGCCACAGCCTGGAGCGTGCGCTGTCATCGATGCGACTTGCGGCGCTGTTACAACGAGCAGCGTCCCGCGTGCAGCGCGGCACATTCCGGCAACAACGGGCTAAAGTCCGGCC
>Ga0265797_10009634_pt1 | contig 12504 bp, 11 predicted proteins | sample P2T30metagenome_FD_192433 | JGI IMG/M metagenome (GOLD analysis project Ga0265797, IMG submission 192433) | Plant litter microbial communities from East Loma Ridge, Irvine, California - P2 T30 | ecosystem: Environmental > Terrestrial > Plant litter > Unclassified | place: USA: California... | reverse complement strand
CGTCCACAGATATTTCCTCGATAGAAGTAAGGGTCAGACGCATCTGCCCCGTTTCATCATCAATATGCCCCTGCAGCCGATGCCTACCGACTTGGAGGCAGCCTTCGCCCTGTGCGTGGAAGAAAACCTGCTCAAGCACCAGTACGTCGCCGGGTCGTAAAGTGCGCAATTGGTTGACAGGTAACTGAACGCTCCCGACCGTCACGGCGATCGACAGTTGAAATCGCTTGGGTATCGGCTCGGCGGTGGGCAACCAAGGCCCTGCATCGCACAGCGTCATAAAGCTTTCGGGCGACAACCATAAATAGCCCATCACCCGTGACTCGCCGCGACTCACAGACAACCTACAACCAAAATCCGGCAGCTGTGCGTCGAGAGCAACGCGCAGGTAACCCAACAGGTCTCGCACTTGCGCGCTCAGATGGTGTTCGAAGAAGGCCCAGAACCAGGAATCAGGGTCATTGGCGGCCTGAGCGATCGTCATAGGGCAATCGCCCAACAGGCTCAGTTGGGGCGAGGGCTCACTGAGTGCCATGACCCCGCATGCCGTCTCGAAAAGCATCGGGGTTACGCCCGCTGGCGCGGATGCGGGTTCGAGAAGCAGCTCACCCCGTTGCCCGGATACGTGAAACGGCATGCGCAGCCCGCGCCCCAAGCGACGCCGCGCGACGACCATGTCGCCGTTGACCGAGCGCAGCACCAGAGACGGCAGCATCATGCGCACCCCTGACGCGTCACATGCAGGCTCACCGACTGTCCCGAGGCTTGGGCGATCCTGCTTTGACAGCATTGGCGTACGCCACTGAGCCAGCGCGCCGCAGCCTCGTGCTCCGCCTCTAGCTCAATGTTCCAGGTACCTTGCTTTCGCTCAATACGGGTTTGAATCCGCCCCAATTTCGGTAAATAAAGGACCGCTTGCAGAGCCGCCGGAACGCCTTGCAACCGCGGCACCAATTGCTCAGCCAATGTCTGGACCATGGCTATTTCCATTGCCGTACTCTTGCCGGCAGGCGAGCCGCCGCCATAGCTGTCGTCCTCACCGTCATATGTAAAGAGTTGGCTGAAAAATCGACTCTGCTCCGTAGCAATTGCAACGCCAGCACTCAGGTCCCTCTCATCGCGAAGCTGCCGCGGGAGTTCCACTCTTTCTGTCGGCACCTGATTCACATGTCCTCCTGAGCCAATAGCTTGACCAACTCTTGAAGCTTTTCTACCTCGCGCAGGCACTGAGTGACCCGCTTCTGCACGACGCAGATGTGTGACGCTTGCTGATCTCGTTGCCCTTGCAGGCTTTGCAACTGGCCCGCTTCACGTTGCGTGCTGGCCGACAAACTGCGTTCCTGTGCGCCCCAGGCCTTCAGGTCGTTGAACGTCATGACGGTGCCTTGGTGCTGCTTGAGCAACTGCTCAGTTCGCCGAGCTTCTTCGGCGCGAGTCTGCTCAAGGACCTTCTGCGCCTGTTCTATTTGCGCAAGCAACGCTCGCTGGTGTCTTTTAGCGGCACTCAATTCCCGCTCGACGCGGTCTGCTCGATGCCGACGCAAGCGCCGCAACGTTTCTATCTCAACGTTGAGCGACTCAGAAAGGGACATGAGCCGTCAGCTCCGTCAAATGGGCCAGCGTCGTCGCAATCGCTGATGGCTCGCGCAAGTCCTGGCGTAGAAAGGCATCCACCGCCTGTCGGCTGTCTACCGCCATGTCAGTCAGGGCATCATTGCCTGCCTGGTACTCGCCCAGCTTGAGCATCAGCTCGATCTGCTGGTACGCCGACAACAGGCGCCGCAATGCCGTACCGGCCTGGATATGCCCTGGCTCGGCGACATTGGTCAAAATTCGCGACAGACTGGCGAGCACGTCAACGGCCGGATAATGCCCCCGCTCGGCCAATTTGCGAGACAGCACGATGTGCCCGTCCAGCAGCGAACGAACTTCATCGGCCACCGGATCGCTCATGGAATCCTGCTCGATCAGCACCGTGTAGATCGCGGTGATGACACCGTCACGTGTCAGCCCCGCACGCTCCACCAATCGGGGTAACAAGCTGTACACCGAAGGCGGCAAACCACCGCGCCCCAGGGGTTCGCCGGCGGCCAGGCCAATTTCGCGCTGGGCCCTCGCAAATCGGGTCAGGGAATCGATCAATAAGAGCACGCGCTTGCCTTTGCGCCGATAGCCTTCGGCCAGGGCCGTTGCCGTAAAGGCCGCCCGGGCACGCTCCATGCTCGAACGATCCGAGGTGGAACAGACCAGCACCGCCTTGGCACGCAATTGATCGTCGAGTTCATGATCAAGAAATTCGCGCAGCTCTCTGCCACGCTCACCGATCAAACCAAACACAATCACATCGCACTCCACGTTACGTGCAATTTCGGCCAACAAGGTGGTTTTGCCGCAACCTGCGCCGGCAAACAAGCCGACGCGCTGGCCCTCTCCCAGCGTCATCAACCCATCGATCGAGCGCACCCCGGTGGCCAGCGCCCGATTGATCCTCGGCCGCTCGGTGGGCAGGGGCGCTTCGCACAACACGGTGCTCGCATCGACGGTATCGGTTTCAACAAACGCACTGGGGCCGTTACCCGCAATGGGGCGGCCAAAACCATCCAGCACCTGCCCCAGCAACTCATCGCTGACGCGTACTCGATGGGGGACTCCCAGGCGTTCGACACTTGCTCCCACGCGCACGCCTTCCAGATTACCCAAGGCGCTGAGCACCGCATCCTGCTGATCGAATCCGATGATTTCGGCCAACATGCAATCGCCGGGCTTTTTTTCCACTCGACAAAGATCACCGATACGGGCCTGGGGTAGTCGGCATTGCAGCAGCATGCCGTTGACTCGCTGGATGCGCCCGCGCATCGCGACCGGCGCAAAACTGGCCAATGCCTGCGACTGGCGTGCCCGCCACGCTTCGAGGCGCGCTTGCGTCATCTCGCTCACCAGCGCACCTCATACCGTTGCTTGCCGTCGAATACGACCTTGCTATTGTCGATCAATACCAGACGCAAGCCATCGACCTCATCACCCACAAAAAGCCGCCCGCCCTCCTCTAGCACTACGTGGCCGTTGGGACCTCCAACGATCTGCAAAATCCTGAACGGGAAAGCGCGATCAGTCACACGCACGCGACTCATCACAGGGACGGCAGTATCAAAAAGCTCGGCAAAACGGCTAAGCATGCGTGCCACCATTTCTACCTCTTCGGAGGAAACGTCCCCATTGAGCACAATCTGGCCATTGATCACCTGCAAGCTCACATGTTGGGTCAGTTCTCGCTCGCTGAGCATCTTCAATAGCTGCTGACGTACCTCAAACGGCGAGCCCAATTCGGGTTTCTGAACCGCTGCCGGCATCAGCGACGCCTGAGCCTGGCGGTCGCCGCTGAAAATAATGCCGACCGCTGCAATGAACACTGCAAACGCAAGCACCAGGCTGAGCAAATTCTTTTGCTGGGACGATGAGATCAACGATAGTTTCAACGCGAGCGGCGCCTGTCCCGAGGGTTCATCCGGAGGCGGCGCAGGCTCAGTGGCAGTGGCCTGCGGCCAGGGCTGGTCCGCGGGGCTGACACACAAGCGGACGGAACCAATCAAAAATGGGGTATTCAATGCGAGGTCGCTGATTTGCGCCAATATTTGCTCGTCGCGGTCCCTGAGCAGTCCCGCCTCGGCCTGCACCGACCAGCGGCCATCGGCCAACTGCAAACGCGCGTGATGCTCAGCAACCCCAGGATCGTTCAACAGCAGATCAGCGTCCGCGTTGGCACCCAGGCTCCACTGTTCGCCAAACAACGGCAGCGCGGCGCCTTGATGCAAGCCATCCAGCACCCGCAGTTCGAACATCATGGGGCCGCCCTCGATCCGGATAAGAACTGAGCGCTCATGCCGCCGCCCCACGTATTGGTTCGTCCTGACCCAAGTCGAAACGGCCCAGGACCTTGACCTTGGAGTTGCTCCCCAACTCGGCAAACGACATCACTGGTACATGGTGGAACTCATCGAGCAAAAGCGCGCGCAACGGGCTGCGCAAATCCTGAGCCACCAACAGCACGCTCTTGGCTTTCGGGCGGAGCACAAAGGCCTGGTTGAGCAGGCCGACCAAGGCCGCACTGCTGTCGTTATCGAGGGAGAAAAACACGCCGCTCTGGGTCTGGCGCAACGCTTCGCGCAGGATGTTCTCGGTCTGTGGCGACAGCAGCCACGCGTGCAGGCCGTCGGCCTCGCTGTACTGGTGATAGATCTGGGACTTGAGGGCAATACGTGCGTAATCGGCCAGGGCGTCCGGTTCGCGCTCATGCTGGCCGTACTCGATCAATGACTCCACGATCAAGCGCACGGCGCGCAGTGGCACGCCCTCGCCCGCCAGGCGCTGAAGCACCGACGAAAAGCGCGAAAGCGGCATGATGCGCTGCAGCTCCTGCACCAGCTCCGGCTGGTTGTGTTCAAGCCAGCTGAGGATCGACTTGCTTTCCTGGATGCCGAGGAACCGCGGCCCGCTCAGCAGCATTGCCCGCTTCATGCGTTCGATGATCAGGCTCTGTGCGGTGAAATATTCAACCTGGGGGTCCTCAAGCAGCGGGTCATCCGGCTCCAACCACAACCAGTCCGCTTCGTCCCGCTCAGGCAGCCCTCGTTCACCCCTGTCCGGGGCCGGCTCCAGGGCGGCGTATTCGACAGCCACCCGGTCGCTGAGCGTTGCCTTCACCACTGGCACCTCATGCACGCAAAAGCGCATCTCATCGACCGCCAGCGACTCACTGAACTCGGCTTCGAACGGCGGCAGCGTCAAACCGATATTGGCAACCAGCGCATTGCGGGTCTGACGAATCTTATGAACGATGTCGATGACTTCAGGAGCGCCATACTTCTCACTGTTGAATTGCAGCAGATATGGCCGCGATGGGTCGAAGCCACGCAGGTCTTCATCACCGTTCTCTTCCGGACGGACCGCTGTCTCGTCCGGCGCCTCTGGGGACTCCTCGCGCTGACGCTGGCGCATGAGGTAGTAGCCCAGGCTGCCGGTCATCAGCGAAATCAGAATGAACACCATGGTAGGCATGCCGGGGAGCGTCGCAAAGGCCAACATACCCACTGACGCGATCATCCAGCTCTTGGGTTCGCTGGTCATCTGCCGCGCGATTTCGGCGCCCATGTTGCTGACGCCCCTGCGCCCGTCCGGCGCCACCCGGGTAATGATCATGCCGGCCGTCAGGGAAATCAGCAGCGCGGGTATCTGCGCGATCAGGCCGTCACCGATGGTCAGTACCGAATACAGCGCCATTGACTCGCCAGCGCTCATCCCGTGCTGGAACATGCCGGTCGAAAAGCCCCCCAGCAGGTTGATGACCACGATGATCAAACCAGCAACGGCGTCGCCCTTGACGAACTTCATGGCCCCGTCCATGGCCCCGAACAGCTGGCTTTCGCGCGACAGCTGCTCACGTTTGTCGCGAGCCTGCGCACCATCGATCAAACCGGCGCGCAGATCGCTGTCGATCGACATCTGCTTACCCGGCATCGCATCCAGACTGAAGCGGGCAGCCACTTCGGCGACCCGCTCCGAACCTTTAGTGATCACCAGGAAGTTGACGATGGTCAGGATCATGAAGATCACCAGACCCACTGCCAGGTTGCCGCCCACCACGAAGTTACCGAACGCTTCCACAATGTCGCCTGCGTCCTGCTCCAGTAGAATCAGGCGCGTGGTGGCAATCGACAGGGCCAGACGAAACATGGTGGTCAGCAGCAGGATCGAGGGAAACGACGAGAACGCCAACGGCCCCGGCAAGTACAGCGCCAGTACGATCAACAGGCAGGAAATACAGATATTCAACGCGATCAGGATGTCCACCAGCCAGGTAGGCAGCGGCACAATGAAGATGAACACGATGGCCAGGACCACCACCGCGCCGAGCACTTCGGCACGCCGCGCGACCTTGAGCAGTACGCCGTTGATCGATGACAGCAGTGTCACCCGTACGTCCTCGTCTCGCCGGGAAAGTTCAGGTGACCGCGGTCTTCGCGTGCCCACTCAACCATGACGTCCTTGAAGGTTTTCACGGCAGACGCCTGGGCTTGAGCATCAAGCCACCAGGCCTTGGGCAGCGCTTTTATCTGCGTGGCCAATTCGTTGAGCGATTGCAGTCGGGCGGCAAGCAGCGTGCCACCAAACTCACTGGCCAGCCTTTGCACCTCAGCCGAATCGATGCCGGTACTGGCGTAACCTAGAAAACGCTGCAACAAATTCACCGCATCCTGATCGACGTTCAAGCGCTTGATCAACGCCTCACAGTTGCCCAGCACCGAGCGCAATTCGCGGCACTGGGCCAAGCCCTTTAGCAGCAGGCGCAATTTTTCCGTAGGCACCGACTGCGTATGCGCCGCGATGTCGCCATTGAGCGCCTGAGTCATCAGGTCGACGCCTCTTGAAAACTCGGCCAAGCCATACATCTTCAACAGCGTTTGCAGCATCAATGCCAGCGATTGGCGGACCACCACGCTGGCGTAATAAAGCGCACGCACATCTTGACGTTCCTGCGGGTCAGCGCTGGCTTCTTTCAATGCCAAGGCGATATTGAGGCCGGCCTGGATCGGCCCGCTGAACGCATGCCTCAGGTCTTTCAAGGCACCCCGTGCCAAGCCCTCTTCTATTTTCAATCCATTGGTTTGCGCTTCGTTGGCGATGAACTGAAGCACCACGAAGGCACGTGCGGGGTCGCTACCGGCCAGGCTTACCAGCTTTTCGACAGTGGGCTTGCGCAGCAGCTCGAACCGAAAGCGCCGAACAATGGTTTCCAGAGTGGCTTGGCCGGGATGACCGAGCTGCTCATAAAGCTGCGCAAACTCAGCGAGGGGCGAAACTTTTGCGCCAATGGAACGACGGCCCAGGGTCTGTGCGTTGAGCTTTACTTCTTCGCTGAAAATCTGCGCAAGGTCATCCAGACCAAGCGGACGGCCTGGCGCTTCGATAGTGTTCGCACTGGTTCTGTCCGCAGGTTGGATCTGCTGCACATCGCTGAAGGATTCAACTTTCATGGGCCGGCCGGAATGGGAAGTTTGTGTCCCTGTGTGGCAAGCCGCTGCGACTCAGTTCCATCGAAACATTTCACGGCAATGGCTATGAAAATACCCGCACGCCCAGATCACCTTGTTTGCAATTTACGGCACAATAAAAGCGCCTATTGAAATATATATCTATATATATCAATAAGTTATGAGTTTTCTCCGTTTGGCACAGCCAGTGCAAAAGGGGCTCTATCGAAACCATTTCGATAGAGCGTTCCCGGAGGAAAACTACATGAAAATACCTATTGGTGATCTAGCGCACCTCGTCGGCAGTTCGCCTCAGTTCATGGTACAACTGACGGACGACCAGCAAAAAAAACTGCGACGCTTCATTCATAAACGCGTACTCAACCCCGAAGACGCCGACGATCTTCTGCAGCTCACTTACCTGGAAGCCTGGCGCAACCGAGAGCGTTTCAGCGGCCAGGCTACCCTCAGCACCTGGATGTGCGGGATTGCCCAGAACCTCATCCGCAACCACTTCAGGCGCATGTATGCCAAACCTGTGCATTGCGAGTTCGACGAATCGTTGTGGCATGGCCAGGAAGAACACAACAGCCTGGACTGGGAGTTTGAAGTCAACCGACGCCTGGAAAAAACCCTGAGCGCCATCGACCACCTGCCGGTGGAAATGCGCAAGACGCTCTACGCTTCGCTCGAAACTGATGGTAGCTATCAGGACACCGCAGATGCGTTGGACATCCCCATCGGCACGGTACGCTCACGCTTGTCACGGGCGCGCGAACAGCTTAAACGCGTGACTCACAACCCGTTGCTGCCGTAAGTACCGCTAGAGGCAAACCGTTGGGCGAAAGGGATCTGCGCCCAACGCGATCGCGTCTTTACGCGCGTGGCTGCAAGAGACCCGCAGCATGAATGGCACCCGGCCACTCGTCGCCACTGAGCCTGTTTTTCGTTAAACAGTTGAAAGCGTAGAAAAAACTTAACAAAAACCCTTGACGCATTCCCGTTCTACGCGAATAATGCGCGCCACTTGGCTACATAGCTCAGTTGGTTAGAGCATAGCATTCATAATGCTGGGGTCCGGGGTTCAAGTCCCTGTGTAGCCACCAAGTACTAAAAACGGCTTACCGAAAGGTAGGCCGTTTTTTTATGCCCGCTGTTTACCCTGGGTGGGAAAATGGTCGATAACGTCACGCTGCGGTCGGCACACCTCTAATCTTCGGTGCATAACTCCCTCCTCTACTGCGCTAAAGTCTGCCGACAGGAAGACCAGATCATTCTCAAAATGAACGGAGTTCAGCGCGTGCTTTTTATTTCCCGCCGTCAACTGACAATAGTTGCCACCACTCTCGCCCTGGCCGGCTGCCACACCGCGATCAATGATCAACCACCCGCGCCGGAACTGGGTTCAGGCTATCGCACCGACCTCACCCCCCGCCACGCCGAGCGGCATATGGCCGCCGCCGCCAACCCTCTGGCCGCCGAAGCCGGGCGCGAGATGTTGCGTCAAGGCGGCTCGGCAATCGATGCGGCCATCGCCATGCAAGCGGTGCTGACCTTGGTGGAACCGCAATCCTCCGGCATCGGCGGAGGTGCCTTCATCATGCTGTGGGACGGCAAAAAAGTGCACGCCTACGATGGCCGTGAAACCGCTCCGGCCGGGGCAACCGAGCGCTTGTTCCTGAACGCCGACGGTACGCCAATGGCATTCACCGATGCGCAGATTGGCGGGCGCTCGGTGGGCACGCCGGGGGTGTTGCGGGCCCTGGAAATGGCGCACAGCAAGACCGGCCACCTGCAATGGGCCAAGCTGTTCGAACCGGCGATTCGTTTGTCTGAACAGGGCTTCGCGATTTCCCCGCGCTTGCACAGCTTGATCGCCGCAGACCGTTTTATCGCGCGGTCACCCGACATGGCAGCTTACTTTTTGAATGCCGACGGGTCGCCAAAAGCCACCGGCACACTGTTGAAAAACCCGGCGCTGGCCAAGGTGTTCAAACGTATCGCCAAGGAAGGACCGGACGCGCTGTATCACGGCCCGATTGCCGATGAAATCGCACGCAAGGTGCAGGGCCATCGCAATGCTGGCAGCCTGACTCAGGCTGACCTTAAGGGCTACGCGGCCAAGGAACGCACGCCGTTGTGTACCGACTACAAACAGTGGAAAGTGTGTGGCATGCCGCCGCCATCGTCGGGTGGCATCGCTGTGGCGCAGATCCTGGGGACGCTGCAGGCGCTGCAAGCCCGTGACCCGCGCCAGGCCATCGCGCCGATGACGCCAACCCAGAGCACCTCGCCCGCCGGGCTTGAACCAACGCCTGAAGCCGTGCACCTGATCGCCGAGGCCGGGCGCCTGGCCTTCGCTGACCGCGCGCTTTACGTGGCCGATGCGGACTTTACGCCGGTACCCGTTGCAGGTCTCGTCGCCCCCGATTACCTGAGCCGGCGCGCCGCACTGATCGGTGAACGCAGCATGGGCGTGGCCAAGCCGGGCCAACCGGCGGGCGTCCAGATCGCCTATGCGCCGGACCGCTCGCCGCTGCGCATTTCCACCTCGCAAGTGGTGGCCGTGGATGACCAGGGCGGCGCCGTATCGATGACCACCACGGTGGAAGCGGCGTTCGGCTCCCACCTGATGGTCCAGGGCTTTTTGCTGAATAACCAGATGACCGACTTCTCGTTCATCGCCGAAGAAAACGGCCAGCCCGTCGCCAACCGCGTGCAGCCTGGCAAACGTCCGCGCTCTGCGATGGCACCGACGCTGGTGTTCGACCGTCAGAGCGGTGAATTGCTGGCCACGGTGGGTTCGCCGGGCGGCTCGCAGATCATCGAATACGTGAGCAAGTCACTGGTGGCCATGCTCGACTGGAAACTCGACCCGCAAGCGGCCATCAACCTGCCCAATTTCGGCAGCCGCAACGGCGCGACCGAACTGGAAGCCGGGTTGTTCAGCCAGGATGTGAAGCAGGCATTGAAGCGCAAGGGCCATGAGCTGAGCGAAATAGAGATGACCAGCGGCGTCCAGGCGATCGTTCGCACACGTGATGCCCAAGGCAAGGTGTCGCTGAGCGGTGGTGCAGACCCGCGCCGCGAAGGCCAAGCATTGGGCGATTGATTCATCCTGTGTGGCGGGGGAACGGGCTCCCTCGCCACCGCGCAGACGGTTCAGCGGTTGATCTTCAAGCCCTTGCGCGCGGCATGCCGCTCCAGCGCCAGCTCGATCAAGCGGCTGACCAGTTCGCTATAACTCATGCCCGCCGCCTGCCACAACTTGGGGTACATGCTGATGCGGGTGAAACCGGGCAGTGAGTTGATTTCGTTGATCAGCACTTCGCCGTCGTCGGTCAGGAACACATCGACCCGCGCCAACCCGGCGCATCCCAGCACCTGGAACGCTTCAATCGCCAGGCTGCGAATGCGCTCGCTGGCTTGATGGCTGATATCCGCCGGCACCACCACCTGCGCCGCGTGGGCATCGATGTATTTGCTGTCATACGAATAGAAGCCGCTGCTGACCACGATCTCGCCGCAGCCGCTGGCGATAGGGTTGTCGTTGCCCAGCACGGCGCATTCGATCTCGCGGCCCTGGACGGCGGATTCCACCAGCACTTTTTCATCGAACCCCAAGGCCAGCTCGACCGCCGCGTGGTACTCGGCTTCGCTGCCGACCTTGCTCACGCCCACTGATGAGCCCTGGTTGGCGGGTTTGACGAACATCGGCAAACCGAGCTTGCCTGCTGCCGCCGCAAAGGAGGTGCGCGCCGCATTGCTACGGGTCAGCGTGATGAACGGCGTGACGGCAATGCCGGCGTCACGCAGCAGGCGTTTGCTGATGTCCTTGTCCATGCACACCGCCGAGCCAAGCACGTCCGAGCCGACGAAGGGCAGGTCCACCATGCGCAGCAGGCCTTGCAGGCAACCGTCCTCGCCAAGGGTGCCGTGAACGATGGGGAAAATCACGTCGATGTGTTCCAGCAAGCCCTGCCCGGACGTCTCAACCACTTGCTGGCTGGCTTTGCCGGGCACCACCGCCAGTTCACGGTTGGACTGGTTGAGGGCAATCAGCGCCGGGTTCTCCTGGTTGATCAGGAAGTTCGAGGTGTCATTGAGGTGCCAGTGACCGGCCTTGTCGATACCGATCAGGACGGGCTCGTAGCGTGAGCGGTCAAGGGCGTCGACGATGTTGCGCGCCGACTGCAATGACACTTCATGCTCGGCTGAACGTCCGCCAAAAATAATCCCTACCCGCACCTTGCTCATGACCTGGCCTCACTGCTGAAAGTAAGGCTTCTTACCACGGGCACTCGGTGGTTTGCCAGCCTCTGCACGATCGTGCAAGACCCCGGCAGACAACGCATACAGACTGGGTTAACGTGTTTCCACCTCCTTTTGTGACAAGTCACCATGGGCAACCCTACCCACACCTTCGACTGGCTGCACCGCGCCCCGCACGCCAGCGGCCTGGACCGTATCGAGGCGTACTTTGCCGGCTTTGCGTTCGACCCCCATCGCCATGACACCTACGCCATCGGCCGTACGTTGTTCGGTGTGCAGAGTTTTCATTATCGCGGTGGCATGACCCATAGCTTGCCCGGCACTACCATGGTCATTCATCCCGATGAAATCCATGATGGCCGTGCGGGCAGCGCGGAAGGTTTCAAGTATCGGATGATTTATGTGCAGCCGGCGCTGATCCAGCAGATCCTCGGCGGCAAGCCGTTGCCATTCATACCTGGCGGTGTCTCCACCGACCCCCGACTGCATCGCGCCAGCGAAGTGCTGCTGCAAAGCCTGGATTGCCCGATCGACCCGATGCAGGAGCAGGACGCGATGTTCGACGTGGCCCAGGCGCTGAGCGATGCCAGCGGCGCAATCGCCAAGCGCACATCCTTCGACTACGTCGCCGCCGAACGTGCCCGGGAATTTATCCACAGCGCCCTGGGCCGCAGCATCACCCTGGATGAAATGGCCGAGCATGCCGAGCGCGATCGCTGGGCGTTGTCGCGAGATTTTCGCTTACTGTTCGGCACCAGTCCCTACCGCTACCTGACCATGCGCCGGCTGGACCTGGTGCGCCACCTATTGGCCCAGGGCCAGCCATTGGTGGACGCGGCGATGACCGCCGGCTTCAGTGACCAAAGCCACATGACCCGGCAATTTCGCAGCACCTACGGTATGCCGCCGTCGCGTTGGGTGAAGATGCTCGGGCGCTGATCCAAGACTTGAAATGCATTCACATGTGGGAGGGGGCTTGCTCCCGATGGCGGTGTATCAGCAACAGATAGGCTGGCTGACACGCCGCTATCGGGAGCAAGCCCCCTCGCACATTTTAGATAAGGTGGCGTTGCTGGCATTTGGTCATGGTTTGTAAAGGGCCAGCAAGCCGTGTCCCTTTAAATTGCATGACGTTTCCGAGACAATCCCCGCCGCCTTGTGCCTGTTGGAATCGATGGCTAGTCTTCGCTCCGTCACTGCCTTC
>Ga0265797_10009633_pt1 | contig 12506 bp, 14 predicted proteins | sample P2T30metagenome_FD_192433 | JGI IMG/M metagenome (GOLD analysis project Ga0265797, IMG submission 192433) | Plant litter microbial communities from East Loma Ridge, Irvine, California - P2 T30 | ecosystem: Environmental > Terrestrial > Plant litter > Unclassified | place: USA: California... | reverse complement strand
AGATGACGGCTGGGTGTTGGCATTGTCGTTAGGGGAAGTGAGAGGACTACCGTCCATAGACCAAACGCGAATGTAAGACTCGTTCATGCCAGCGGCCACGAGTTGATTGTCACCTGAGAAGTCTATACAGTTGATGCTACCACAATATTAGCCATGCGCGTTGAAGTAACACAAAGCGAGCTCTTACCTGTCGTACGTGTTGTGAAAGGTATACATGGTAACGCTGACCGCGGGACCGACACCACCAGTTCTGCCTTCCATCTTGTAGCGGTCCCGGTGTTCGATGATCTTTTGAACTTCCATGGAGACGTCGCGGGCAAGGGAAGGTGGTAGGGGAACGAATTCACGCGACGGTCCGTCTTCTGTTGGCTCGCGCTTGATGCGCTGCTCAAACTCCTCCACCAAGCTCAGCTGACCTGGTCTTGGCGCGGACCTTGCGTCCTCGTCCTGGAGAGCGGCTCGGACGTCGTCTTGTAGCTCTTGCTCTTGCGGGTATGCGCCCAACTGCAGCCTGATTCGCGCAGCCTCTGCGTCGGGATCGTGGCGTGTGGTGAGTGGGTGGCCGGGAGCGTGTCCTGGGATGCCTTCGTCTTCTGCCGGAAGCTCATCTTCGCCATGTCCGCTGGCAAGAATGGCGGCAATACTCTTCTCCGCAGTCGCAGTCCGGTCAACTGTGACGATGTTCAAATGCTCCCGAATGACGTCAATGATAGTTGAGCCGCCATCAAAATGCTTGGATTCAAGAAATTGAATGAGGTTGAAAAAAGGCATCGTCGTCAGCGTTATGCGGTATTTGTTGTCAAGATACAGCTTCGCTATGCGACTCTCTTGCAAATGAGCTTGTAAACGCACTTGACGAAGTGTCTTGACGTCCTCATCGTGGTCGCGCTCGAACAAGCCTTGATACGCCGCAAAGAAGGTCTCCGCATCCTTTGTGTAGAAGTCACGAACCAAGTCCAAGAACGAATAGACAAAGACAGGCCATAGTAACTTGCGTAACTCCGGTCTGTACAAGTCCAAATTGTCCTCGGTATATTTGCGCAAGAGTTCGAATGCTTTTGTGTATTTTGCGCCGCCTGCCTCAGTACTCTGCGCTGTCAGAGGTTGGCCGTTGGTTTGTGGCTCGGACTCCTTGCGCAGCATCGCCTCGGTGCGAACATAGCCTTTCTTGGAGAGATATTCAAGTACCTGCGGACCCGTTAGCAAGAACTGGTTGGTAACACGATTCATGTCCAGCTGTCCGGATGCGCCGCGGCCAACCATGTATAGTGAAGAGCGCGCAAAGTTGGAGGCAATCGCCGTAGAACGCTTCAACATTGAGTGCGACGTTTCAGCTATACATGGGCAAGTTGAGCCCAGGATTGTGACAAATTATCAAGGTGACTGCGACCCGACGTGAAGGAACCCTGGGCGCTTCATCCCTCTAGCCAGGCAACGAGAGAGTGAAGGCCACATGACAACGGCATAATGATATCTGGTGTTCGTGGGCATAAACAATCGGGCGCATCAGGACACGATAGTTGGTCACCTAAACGACAAATACAATTTGCTGAGACAATGCGCAATTGGCCAGGCGCAAGTTCGCGCATGCGCCGGTGCAGCCAAAGTAAGAACAGGAGAAGGAAAGAGTTATGAGATGTTTACCTACTATTTGATTCAGGTTCTGCTGCGATTGCGGCCCTGAAGAACCCGGGGGTGGTGGACCGCCTTGCGGAGGCATCGCGTTGTGAGGTGGTAAACCAGCACTGGGCGGTCCATTTCCTACGCTCATGGCCCTTACAGGCCCGGGCCCTTGAGGGGGCCCTGACATGGCTATGGATGTTCCTTCTCTTCTACGTTATGCTGGCGCGGAGTTGTCTCTCCACCTCTAGAGTGTGTACCGGCAGGTCGCAATACCCATGAAAGGGTCGAACTCGTGCTTGGGCGGTCGCGTCTTGGTCGCGGGGGGTAATTACGGGGTTGCTACACGTGATTAATAGGTATGAATGGGTAGGTCGCGTCCGGAGTAATACACGAGGTCGGCGAGGCTTGCCGTGTTGCGGAGTGGAGGTCGGAGGTGAGGTCTCAATCGCGCGGCCCGCCAAGATGTGGCGGTGCGCCTTCGTGCGGAGCTCAAGCTTCCCCAGCCCTTACTTGATCGTCCCAAGAGCAGAAGTCGAGGCTTGAGCGCGTTGCTTTCTTGATAGTTGCGCTCTTGTCGCAGCATCTTGTAGAGCACCCTCATGCTTGTTTGCCATTAATTCGGCTTCCAGTTCCATTTGTTGCTCACGGCCTCCAAACACCCCACCATGTCCACCAACGCAAACCAAGTCGAGCACCAACAACCTGGAGGCGCCGCCGCTCCAGAGAAGAAGTCCGATGAGCCAAAGACGTACCGCGAAGTCGCCGCCGAGCACATTGACACGCTCAACGAGATCAACCACCAAATCCCCAAACTGCTAAAATACTTTGCTACCGCACTGTCCCAACTCACAAACGATCCCATTCCCTTCCAGAACGATGCCATGCAATGCACCCCCGGCACCCTCGAGGCGCGCAAGGAAGCCTTTCGTCTGAACGCCATATTCTGTGGAATGTCTTGCGAATTGATACGGAACGAGCTAGTCAAGCAAATCAACGCCCTCGAGAGATACAAGGTCATACCCAAGAGCCATCCAAAGTTCACTGTCGTGGGTCAAAGCCAGAAGGGCAAGGACGAGGAAGAAGTCGTGGATCCTAGCAAGGACGTCAAAAATGGAGGCTATGGCGAGTTTGATGTTGGTGTATTGAACGCGAGAGCGAGCTCAGGACAGGTTGGCGCTGAGGATGTATTGGACCGAGCCAAATCGATACTAGAGGAGCTACAAAAGCGAATCCAAGAGGCACCAGGTGCCGAGGATATGGTTGTCGACGGATGAAGGTATTGACAGATGCATGCACATGAGAAGGTACTCAGCCGACGAAAGATCGGTGACCCAAGAGCGCTTAGATCTGAGGGCAAATAGCACAACATGCCGCGAGCGCTAGACCCAGCATGATTGTGGCACACCTGGTTCAGGTTTTGATCAACTACCAGGAGAAGGCGCCATAAAGCAAGCAGGCGTACTGCGCATTGCATGACACTCTTCGACCATGATTCTGTCGCGGATTAAGCTTTCCAATACACGCTAAGCGGCTGACCAGGTCAATGCATCGCCCAGGAGGTGTGTATAGAAGTAAAAACCAACGTAGTTGTATTTAGTGTAAACATCCCGCTACACACGAATGCTTACTTCGCTGTCCAAACAAGACACTTTTCTCCAACCAAAACCACACCAAACCCTCTATATGCATCAGCCCTCCTAGTTCAAAGCTTTCTTCATGACCCCAATATCCTCTGGCGTCGTCCGACAGCACCCTCCAATCAGCCCCGCACCAGCCTCCCTCCACTCTCTCGTCTTCTCAGCCAAACTCGATCCCTCCGTCCTCTTTCCCTCCCATTCCCTCGCCTGTGCATTCCACTGCTCACCAGAATTAGGATATACAACCAATGTCCCCCGCTTCACCAGAGGTTTCAATGTCTTGAGTGCAGCCACCGAAAGATCGTCTGGCACACAGTTGAACCCCAGGGCAATAACTTGCAGCACATTGTCGAACAACGCCGCGATCTCCAACAGAGACGTCCCGTCACTGATGTGCTCGCTGTCTCGGAGCGTGAACCCAAACCAGGCTTCCGTAGAAGCAAACTCGGTGGTTAAAAGGTCAATGAGGGCTTCAGTTTCGGTTTTGGATGGTATTGTCTCGCAGGCTAGAATATCGACGCCAGCTTCTACGAGAGCTTGGATGCGTCCGCGGTGGAAATCTTTCATTTCTTCTCTCGGGATGGAGTAGTCACCTCGGTATTCCGAGCCGTCTGCGAGAAAAGCGCCATAGGGCCCTACGCTTCCTGCAATGAATAGCTGGTTTCCGACATCTGTGGTCGCTTCGGTGATGTATTCGTCTCGAGCCTCTTGGGCGAGTTCCACGCTCTTCTTGACCACGTCTTTGGCGTCTTTTTCACTCAGTTGCAGGTGCTTGACCAGTCCAGGGATGGACGCTTGATACGATGCAGTGATTGCGACATTTGCGCCTGCGCGGTAGTAGTCGAGATGTGTTTGTTTGATCAAGGATGGCTGGTCCAGGAGGATAGAGGCGGACCATAGTGCGCCGCTTATGTCTGCTCCTAGGGTCTCGAGATAGGTTGCTAGTGCGCCGTCTAGGATCATGGGAGACCCCTTTGCGATGTGTGGGGATAATCTGTTTGGTGGGGTTGTAAACGTCATGGTAGGCGACTTTACTGGGATGAGCGAATTCAAAGGAGCACAAAGTGAATGTCTTCTTTTGATAGACCTGAAGGTGAGGTTGTTCTAGAAAGAAGATTTGTATCGATCACATCATCCATGGCCGATTTGCGGAGTTTGAAGTGCCGACGCTTGTTAGCGACTCGTCTTTTCAAGATTGACGCCCTATGTCGTCCCTGCTGTTGACTAATCATCGGAACCAGCGGCGTGGGAGACAGCTATACTGAACTGGGACCGCAAGAGTATGCTCACTGGCTCAAGTTCTATGTGGTGCTGGGCAAGGTCGAAGGTGACATGGCCGGCGAATGAGCGACAGCAGGGTAATTGTGGGTCCGTCATCTACGCGCTAACCTTTGTTTGTACGCGTCCCATCCACGATTCTTGTCCGGATCTGTCGCCTTCCCTAACCCTTGATCTGGTACTGATGTAATTATCTGGCTCATCTCTGCGGTTGGGTCCACTCCGAAGGGTTTTTCAGGCCTGGGCGCAGGCATGTCACGCTTTCATCCTTCCTCTGGCCTGGTCTACAGAGAGTCGATCTCAGAGAGTGTTCGATCAATGCAAACGACATGGGCGAGCCATTCTCGGGGTAGAAGGATGGACCCTTCAAAGTTCCGGCATGCAGTCCAAGGCTGTGCTACTCTTCAGTCGATGGCACTGCGTGTTTGTGTATGGAACATAGACAATATGGAACCAGAGGCACTTCAATGGCTCACATGGACCTATGCTCGTCAACTCTACGATGACCTAAAATCCAAGTAAGTCAAAAGTTACATCAGCGACGTTGGTAAATTCATGACTGACATATATAGTGACACTCTCACCTTCAAGACATGGACCCTCTTTCATAGCGTGTTTCCCAATGACATTGATCGACACGCTACGTTTCGTTTCCACGAGGCGGGCATTCACGCTACGTCATTTGCATCTCGTCAGCTTCCCTCCATAGTCGATCGCCTATCCAGGCTTGATATCAGCATGCTGACTTTCCTTTCCATCCGGTGCTTCGATCTGTTAAGCGAAGATCTCGCAGCTCTCACTAAAATCAACACGCTTGCCGTTCTCACACTAGAGGTTGAGAGAGTCGCAGATACTTCTGTCAATCCAATACGTGATTGGGGACGCAGAGTTCACGAAAGTGGTGCATTTCAAAAGCTGCGGGTACTTGTTTTTAGTAGCTACCGTGAGTTCCAGAGAGACTCTCTTCTCATGCACATCTCCTCTTTCAACGTTCTTAGCCTCGTTGGTATCTACGACCAGGATAATGGCCCTCAGACTATGGACGAATGGGTAGATTGGTCTGCCAGATCTCCACGACAGTAAGATTCAGCAAATGTCGAGACACAAGGTGCTCTGTTAACATTGATCGCTCTAGCATCCAATCCGCGGAAAGAAACCCTGCGGCTATCTGGGATGATCGCGGGATTGAAGGCGCTACCAAGATGCGACGACTATATGATCTCTCCCTCGAAATCTCACAAGAGACTTGCGAAGAAAATACCTATAGATCACTGGCCATGGCTTATGGTTCTAAGAATCGGTCCACACTATCAGGCAGTATTAAATGGTTCTTCCGTGAGTCCAGAGACGTGCCTGGTCAGGTAATCAAACGGCTTCAGAGCAACAAACATCAGGATGAGGGAACGGAGAGTCGTGGAAAGAAAAGGAAGCTTCGCGATAATAGGAAGGTCGACGTAATGTCACTTCTGGGTAACTTTGCTTAGCCATGGCATTGCGCAGATGTTCGTGGAGGCTAGGCTTACGTTGTGTCGGGAGAGTTTGCCCATGCAAAGCCAAGCTACTGGACAAGAGTCTTCGCTCAGATCGGTCCGTGTTTGATCAATTGTCACTGTTGCTGCTCTTCAGTTTCTTATGAGAAAATCATATGTTTGTGTGGTCACGTTGAGCACCTTTTCCTGACATATTTATCTCAAACCATTCTCAACTAACTTCCTCTTTTTAATTTGGCGGCGCATGTCGAACACAGAACGCCTCGATTTGGAATGCCTTTACTTGACCGCCCCGGGACCTCCTTTACCTGCATCGACACTTGGCTCAATCCGGAGCGTTGCAGTCATCGTTTCGGACTTGATCTATCAACCCAATATGACCCCCGAATAACCTACCAGGCCGCATCATCCGGTACAAAAGCGCAGAAATGAATATTTCTACGTGCATAGTTAGTCCTATTAATGCTATCATTGAGCAGCGAATCCCTGATTACCGATGTGAGCAGAGCCAAGTTTATAACGAACGCACTATGAGAGCTGTTGAGATGCATGTCCGTGAAATATGACATATGCAGACCAACTACAGAACGTGCAGTTCTTACTTTCTTTTTCTCTCCCGGTCGCACAGAAACTGTGGATGAGAAGTATCGTTCAATTTTATGCTGCATCTGCCTCGGAACTTGTAGCCGCACCACACCTACCGTCTTCTGCCTAGACTTCTACGACCACATCATTGGCAAACCATGCGTAGAAGCTTGGCTTAGCAGTACCTCAGCCAATAGAATCCTCTGCTCACATTGACGCATACACATCTGTAAGTGCGAAGATCGCGGAATAGAGGGGAATGATGATACTGTCAAAAGATACTAATCATCTCAAATGTAGCCAGCATAGCGACCTATCATTTTAGGCATCCAATGTAGATGAGGAACAAGGAACAATTCGTGTAACATGAGAACTTAAGCATCTAACTCGATCCGCACTAGGCTATGGAGGCTGCATCCCGCGGACATTGCGTATATCTAGTTTCCCAGCCCTCGACACTGTTCTATTCTCTCTCCTCAAAATTTACACTATAAAATGGAAGGGTCTGTCACAACGCTTGAGGAAGCCTGTGGCACGCCTACTGGCCTCCCCAGAGAGCTATGGCTTTCCATATTCGAGCACTTTGTGGAATCGCATATGTTCAGTCAATCTAGGACGCAGAGAAAAGCATCATTACAGGCTCTACAGAGGCTGCAATACGTCTGCAAGTTATGGAGGGTAAGTGTGTCGGTTTCCAGGATGATAACTTGGTTGACTTACACTGAACAGGGTATGATCAAGCCCCTTCTCTATCGGTATGTAGACCTTGACTTGTCTATTTGGAAAAACTCGACCAAGAAAATTTTTTATCACTTCGGGCTAGAAAAAACCCTTGCTTCTTCAAAGGCTTCGTGGATTCACACATTAGGCGTCAGCATTCCGACGCACATCATGCCTGACGAGCCGACGTTGACACGGCTACGGAAAGACTCGATCGCTCTAATCACGCGCTCGACTGCTTTACGCGAGCTTCGTCTTAACTTTCTTCTCGATAGGGAAGACTTCACGACTATCGCATGTTGCCATGGTCCAGCACTTACCAAGCTATCTGTTTGTCTTACCTGGAACTTGCTACCACTCTTGCAACATTTCCCACTTCTAAAGGACCTGCAATTGCGATTCTACAACAAGAATCGAAATGATTCAGAGCTTCAGGACTTATTCCGCAGGGATTCTCTCAACCCCATGAAATTTGCTAGGGGGGTCACTCTATCAAACCTGCGAGAGCTCGTGGCTTTTGTAAACTTGGCAAATATCAGATTAGTGAAATATCTGACAAATTGCAACCTGCCCAAGCTCAGAAAGATGGTGTTCACGGGAGGATATAGAACTCTCCCCGATGATTACACCCGCATATCCACTTTGGTATTGAGACATGGTCTTGGCCTGGAACATTTTGGATTCGGTGGCGAGCATGTGAGGGAAGACAGTGAAATGCCGAATATCCTTTTCCACATGCCGAGATTATCCACACTGGAGGTATCCACACCATTCAGATACGGACTCCACCTCAGGGATCTTCCCGTGTCAGTCACCCAGATCATCCTTTGCGGATTCGACCGCCACCGTGACTACCGGGGTAACCCGGACTTTCTCTCAGCTGCAAGAACATTTCAACAGTTGGTTGGAGTAGTACGGCGACTTCCTCCAAGACATTCATTGTCTAGTTTCCGTATGGTTCGCGAATACGGAGCTGACGAGCCCTGGCTTTGGGAGGATGCCATGAAATACGCCAATACAGGGAGATACTGGATTGGTAAGAGATTCAGAAAGCCCGTTATACGTCTCGAACAATTGGGCATTGATCTTCTGGATGAGCATGGTGTTGCGCTTGCGAGTGTGGTGAGGGAGTTGGATAGGGTGCAAAGCTTGACTAGGTGCCCCACGTGCAACACTCTCCCTCAGAACCAGCCTACTCGTACTATGGGGCTTGAGATGGTATAATATATATATCGTGTCTTGTGTTTTATTTTAACAAGAAAACTGGTACTGTGTTCTGCGTGTGTTGCTGGTTTATTAAAGTGTTTGAAGCGATACACACACCACCAGGACTAATGGAGCAATGTACACCACATCTAACACATGAAACAATAAAACTCCTATATCCATTACCAGAATCCCGGTAGACAGATAGGATTAAACTAAAAATGAGCTAGGTCGTCATCAAAAGCTACGCGGAGAAAGTGATAGTGAAAGTGAAAGTGAAAGTGAGTCGAGCAAACGCTCTCAAGCAGGAAATGACTACGCATAACAGATCCAACCTATCAAACCCCCTCTCCTCTATCACTCACCTTCATTACACCCCCACAGATTAACCGCAGTTCTGATAATTTGTAACAATAGACACAACCTCACAATAACCCCCTCCCCTCCCTTCATCATGCCCTCCTTACCCACTCCTACCTTCTCCTACCCACCCTTTACCCCGTCCCCCACAATCAGCTACCCCTACTTTGTGCGCTCAGAGCCCGTCGACGCGCTCCACCAGCCCTTCCAGCCCTTCCACATGGCACCGCAATCCACCGAGCTCAGCGCGGGCGCCATGGCCACCTTTGACAAGCTCAAAACAAGGAGCGCACTACACATCAAGCTACTTGCCGAAGACGTAGAGCGGTTCCGAGACTTCAAGCCCAAGGCCGAGAGCGACAAGCAGAGCATGCTGCGCGACGTGGGTATCCTGCTGCAGCTGCGCAGCCAGACGGTCGAGTCCGTGTTTGCCATTATCAAGGGCCCGCAAGACAAGGTGGACAAGGTGAAGAATGCAGAGTTGAAGAAGCTGATTGAGAAGATGAGGGGCAAGTGGGAGGACAGCTACATTGAGACGGTGGAGCATACGTGGAGCGAGTTTGATAAGAAGAAGTGCGCGGCTGGCGAGCAAGGGGTACGGTACTACAAGGACCTGGGGTTGCTGATGCAGTTTTCTGCTGAGCAGCATTGTGCGTTGGTGGAGAAGCTGTTGGGTATGGTTCAGACGGGCGAGATTGAGGAGGATCCTGACGAGGTGGTCATGGGCAGGAAGAACTTCGAGTTCTACTTTATGAGGGAGGAGCGCGGCAAGTGGGTGGTTGTGGCGGATGAGGGTGCGGGCAGGAAGCGTAAGATGGATGGCGAGGGTACTGCATGCAAGAAGCGCAAGGCGCTGGAGGAGAAGCATGCCCAGGGTGAACACCGGGCTCAGAAGAAGAAGAAGATGGTTATGAAGACGGAAAAGATTATAAAGACGGAGAAGACGGATGATGGAGAGAAGCGCCGCGAGTACGTTCCCAACAAGTACGTTCCCAAAAAGGGCGAATGGAAGTGTGGAAAGTGTGGTTGGTATAGCGTCGGAGGATGGTGCACGAAGAAAGATTGGCGTGGAATGTCGATGTGCATAGGAAGGCGTGAGGGGTGAGTATGTGAGAGCGCGCGGTTTCGAGAGAGTTTGCCGTACTTGTTTGGTATCATTGGGCCTTGACGATATGGAGTGATGAAGAATGTTGATGAAGGTACAAGGGAAATGTTAGATGCCCGCATACCTCCTAGCACATACATGATTGCACAGAATGTACAAGTGCTTCTCGACATGCTGACATGCTAACACGTCCAAAAACTCAACATGCGCCATGGCAGAATATGGAGGAAGATGAAGTCATAATCGAGGCTTTCGTGCCTGGCTCTTTTACAAGTATAGTACATTGTCGTTGCTCGTCCAATCTCATGACCATCGAATCTTCATCTTCCACTCATCCACCTTGGCCTCCCACCACGTCTTCTTGGGCGCACGCTCAATCTCGTCCATCAGCTTTGTATAGTGCTCGGGCGCAGACTTTGGCTTTAGCACCCCCGGCGACAGCGCATATTTTGTGCTATAGCGGTTCTCCAGCAGCGAAAACAAGGCGTTTACTTGGGCCTGCTCGAGCTTGGAATTTGGCGGTGGTGAAGATGCGGCGGGGGTGGTTGCTGTGGGGGACTGGGGTTTTGCGCCTTCTTCTGGGGCGGGAGTGATGGGCTGTACACCAAAGGGCTGGCCATGGTGCTCGATTGCACGGGTGAAGGGAAGATTGGGGCGCAGAGCATCCTTGGGCCACAGGGCAAGGGCGCGCGTATATTGCTTTGCTATCTAGGAGTCGTTAGTTTTACTACGACATTCAAACGCAATGCAACTACACTCACAATACTTGCCATGGTGGACAATGTGAAGAGTGAGGTTGGTAGCAAATGATGCGACCAGGGTAGGCAAACCACGGACGCCAAAAAAAAGTCGATGATGCTTCCGTTACCAGGGTCTGTTGGTTTAGTCTGTGCATTTATTGGATCGTGGCGCAGCACCCGCATCGAGTGGCCGAAAAGCGACAAAGTCGGGAGAGAGCCTACGCCGAGGATTTGAAACGCCTCCTCCACGCACCTGCCGCCTGATACGCTCCACCACTGCCTTTTGCCGCCGCCGCTTATCGCATTTGAACGCTCACTGTCCCCCCCCTCCGTCCCCTCTGATTCCTACTGCTCCCATTTCAACGACTAGGGATAATATAATCACCCCCACAAGACCTTTGCAACATCCCGGCTGTCCGCGCAACATGCCCAGCCAGGGCTATGAGAGGGTACGTTGGCCTGGTTACCCTCGCCGGTTCAGCCTTGATCCAGCACACGATGCGACTGCGCAACCCTGGCATCGCTCGAGACGCACGAGACCGACTGACAGAACAACACAGGTGGCCGCCCAAGATGAAGACGACTCGCAGGTAGCGTCCCTATCCGCTCAGCAGTGGCCCCCGGCCTCGCCACCCCCGTCTTTCCACTCCCGCGCATCCTCCCCAAACGGCACATCGCGACGTGTCTTGGCCGAGGACCCAGCACCCAGCGAAGAAGACCGCACACTCGCCGACACATTTGATTCCGACTCTGACGACGACGATGATGAGCACGATGGGCGCGATGATCGACAGCGCCTAATGCGGGGGAACCCCCAGCCCGAAGACGACCCGCCTGTGACGCCAGGCATGCCACGACGATTAACGGAACTTCCAGTCTTCAACCCGCAAGCACAAAGCAACGGACGGGTTTACGGCGGCGGAAACGGCGGCGTGTGGGCAAATTTGAGCGCAAAGCCGACAAGAGGGGAGGATGCCGAGGAGAAGCCTCCAGTACGTATCACACCACTCGAACACCAGGCCATGTGCTAACATGCTCCAGACATACGAACAAGCCGCTGCTGATGCAACGCCACCCTACTGGGAAACCACCATCCTCGCCCCTGGTACTTTTGGCGACGAAGTGTTTGTCGAAGGCCTTCCCGTCGGCTCCCTCTTCAGCTTCCTCTGGAACGCCATGATTTCAATGTCCTTCCAGCTCGTCGGTTTCCTGCTCACCTACCTCCTTCACACGACCCATGCCGCAAAGAACGGATCCCGCGCTGGTCTCGGTATCACTCTCGTACAATTCGGTTTCGGTTTCCGGTCCGCTGTGCTCAGTCCAAACAACGGAAGCAACGACAACCCGGGCCAGGGATTTGATGGCGGCGTACCCAGCGACCCGAATGCCCACGACTTTGACCCGGACCAGGTGGGCAGTGGAAGCACGGGAGGCAGTGACATGACGCCCGCGGCCAGTGCCATTACAGGCAGCGACTGGGTAGCCTACGGACTCATGATTGTGGGTTGGTTCATCTTGATCAAGAGTGTGTCAGACTTTATCCGCGCAAGGCGGCACGAACAACTCGTGCTGCAGTCCCCCGACCGCGGACTAGGTGTTGCCGTGATTGCCGAGGGAGAACACCCAGAGCGTAGTGTATAGTTCAACTTGTCAAATTGAGAGAAAGAGACAGCCTTGGACTGGGCATTAATTCTCTTTCTCTTTTTTCTTTTCTTCTTGTCTCTCACTCTTCTCGTCCTTCTCATAGCGTTTTATTCCTTGG
>Ga0265797_10009632_pt1 | contig 12508 bp, 16 predicted proteins | sample P2T30metagenome_FD_192433 | JGI IMG/M metagenome (GOLD analysis project Ga0265797, IMG submission 192433) | Plant litter microbial communities from East Loma Ridge, Irvine, California - P2 T30 | ecosystem: Environmental > Terrestrial > Plant litter > Unclassified | place: USA: California... | reverse complement strand
GGTTCGCCAAGCTGCCGGCGGAGTGCAAAATGGACTCCTACAACGCCGACCAGAACTGCGCCACGGGCTACCTGCACCTCGCCTACTTCGCCACCGAAATCAGCATCCACCGCCGCATCGTCCAGTCCCTCGACCCCGCGACTTCAGACCCTTACATGCTCTACATCTGCCGCTCCGCCGCCAAAACCCGCCTGATCAGCGCCATGGACTTCGTCAACCGCCTGCGCCCGGAACACCTCAGCGCCTTCTGGTATTTCGCCTCAGCATCCAATTTCGCTCTGATCGGGACTTTCGGCGCCCTGCTGCAAGCGACCAGCCCCGGCAGCGAAGAAGCGGCATTCTACGCCGCGCGTCTGAACGAGTTCAAATGGACGCTCAGCGTCAGCGCGCGCAAAGCACCCTGGATATCCGGCGCTCTGGATCTTCTGGACGCAACGGCGACGATGTTGACGCGCTTGCCGAGTAAGCCTGTTAGCGTGACGGATGATTCTGAGGGGATGGATCAGGAGATGATGATGACTGGGTTTGGTGTTGGGGCTATGCGTCCTGAGATGGAAGTCGATGGGTGGTGATGATGCCTTTTTTTTCTTCTTTGGAATATGTTTTCCGTGTCAACTGGAACTCGGAGGCGTCTTCTGCTCCGGAAAGGAGTTTTTTCAACAATGCTTTTTTTTATGCTGTTCGGACAAGGAACAGAATTTTTATGATACAGGGATACCAGGGAATTATTTGGAGTTCAAACTTTCGACAGAGGCCGAAATATGCATTATGTTTGTTTTTTGTCTTTAGAGAGTCAAAACCCAGATCTTAGATATGCACAGACAAAATGCTATGATGAGTTTAGACTACCAGGCCGTCCGAAGACAAACGGACTTCCAGTCAATCGTAAGGAAAGTAAAGAAAGTAAGAGAGAAAGAAAAAAACAGAAACGCCTCGCTACTACCCAAGAAACCCCATTAAGCGCCGTCAGATTCGTCGTTAAAAGTGCGAAAGTCGGAATGTGGTCCTCCTCCTTTCTTTCCGTCATCAATCACCGAGCAGCAGCCGCAACCACTCTCTCCGTCTCCCTGGTATCGCCGCCCAGTCTTCCAACAGTCACACGCTCGACCTTGCGCGCTTGGTCCTTCACCATCATGCCTCCCCAATACAACTTCTCGCCCATGTTGATGTCCTTGTCGGCATCGAGTCTGCCCAGACCACCGTTGGCGATCCACTGGCTTACCACGTCGACGACAAACCTCAGCTTGACTTCGACGTCGTTGGCGCGCACGACCTTTGAGCGCACGCGTCCGCTCCCGTGGAGCAGGCCTTGCACTGTGTCGGCCAGGATCTCACGGCCGGTGATGTGGTGCGGGAGCAAATCGCCGTTGACACGCAGGTACTCTGCGGCTTCAGCCGAGATGCAAGTGGCGCTGACCAGAGTGCCCGCCGCAGAAATGACTAGCTTGGTGTGGTCCGGGAAGTGCACTTGCATTGCGCCGTCTGCGAACACCCAAAGACCAACGTTGCCGATGCGCTGGTAGAAGCGCACAAAGCTCTCGCTCTTCGCGTCGCCCATGCCGACGTCGCCTTCGAGGCTTTGGCACATGTAGCGTCCGAACTTGGCCCACAGCACGCTGAGAGTCTTCCTACGAGCTGCTTCAGCAGCCAAAGGACCTTCCTTGACGCTGCCGAGGCCCTTGTAGACCTTGTGGATGATGCCGTCGGTGCCGCGGTCCTCGAGGATCTCCAGAGGGACCACCTCGCTGTTTTCCAGGTCCTTACGGAGCTTGGAGAGCCAGCGGCGGCCGTCGTGGTTGTAGACATGAGTTACTGGGGTATTGTGCTTTGCGGAAGCGTTGAAGACGCAGCCGACTGTGCCGTCTTTGAGGACGTAGCCAACACCGTGCTTGACGCTGTAGTCTACCCACTTGCAGACGAAGGGGAGGTTCTCAGCGTCTGCTGGGTCTGGGCGGCTGGTTTGTTTCGCCAGAGAGGGTGAGTTGTTAATCGCACTGGCCAGGTTATCGCGGAAAGCAGTAAGGCGCTCAAGGACTGTCGTAGGGTCGGTGTCCGGGTGCGCATCCGAAGGAGTTGTGACTTTACGAGGTCGAGGAAGAGTCTTGCTCATGCGAGGTGGTGGTGGGAGAGATAGCGCTGGCGCAGCCTGTCTCTCTTCAGGCTCTGGGTCGGAAAGAATCTCGACTACCTCTGCTTGAGGCACCTTTCGGCGTGGCCTTCTTACGGGAGAAGTCTGCTTCAGCTCGTCCAAAGTTGCGTAGGGACCTGTCACAGGAGGAGAGACTGGTCGCTCTGCCTTCTTCACGGTAGCCCTAGGTCGTCTCGCGAGACTCGCGTCAGCGCTTCTCTTGATTGAAGGATTCCTTTGTGGTTTCGCTTCCGTCGACTCTGTGTTCTGTGAATGAGATGCTTGATATCCAGCGCTCGATATTGTGTTCGTTTCCCGCAATGTGGTGGTGGTCGAGCTTGTCGCAATCCGGGTCCTGGATGCACGATAAGGGAGTACAAGTTCAGGATCAGACGCCACCTTCAGCGACTCGCCAGCCTTCGCTGCCTCCTCGCTGATCGTCCTTGCTGCGCGGCGCACTGTGCCAGAACGCGCTGCTACTCTTGAAGCTGGTCTTGATGGAGGTGGCATCATTTCCGCATCGCGCGCAATCCGTCTCTCGCTGGAAAGTGTCGTTCGTGGCTTAGCGACCTCGTTGTTGGAAATCTCGCGCATTCCCCGTGAAGACGATTGTGACGAGGGAATATCTTCTGGTTCTGGTGTGCCCGAGACGTCCCATGCGCTCACAGTCGAAACGTAGACTGTATCCTTGGGAATCGGCATAACAGGTGCTGTGCCCAACTGCGCCTCCTTCTGGAAATCGTGAACAATACTCTTAATCTTCCTCCCGCGATTGAGTTTGAAGGCCGTTCCATCAGGCAGCTTACCGACACCAGCTTCCTTGCAGAGACTATACCAGGAATCCGTAAATCCTTGGTCGCGCGCAGCTTTGCTTGGTAGTGATACCTCGGACCATTGGGGAATCTTCTCGCGTGCTGCAACTGGAATGTGATGGGGGACGTAACCCATTCTGAAGAACGGCTGGCCAATGATGTCGTCGGGCTCCGGACGCTCCTCTTCGGGCACTAGTAATGAAGCAACTGTGTTTCTCAAGTCCGTCGAGATGTCGTTGTGAGTTGCGCTAAGTTCTGGCCATTTATATTCGCCCTGCTTGAGCTTCTTGTAGATTTCTTCTTTGCTGCTAGCGTGGAAGGGAGCCTTTCCGACGGCGAGCGTGTATGTGATGACGCCGATTGACCAGAGGTCCACCTTCTCGTTGTGTCCCTTGCCCTTCTCAAGGATCTCCGGCGCAAGGTAGTTGGGTGTGCCACACATGGTCGTTCGTCGCTTCACCTCCATTTCCTTCTCAGTAACCAGGAGAGCGGCCAGACCAAAGTCGCCGACTTGCACATTCATGTTCGCATCCAGGAAAAGGTTGCCAGTCTTCAGATCGCGGTGCACGACGTGTCGTGTGTGGAGGTACTTCACAGCGCCACATATCTGGATCATGAATCGTCTGATCTCGGGGAGGGTCAAGCATTTTCGCTTCTTCAGCATGTCGGCCAATGATCCATTCGGGCACATATCCAGGACGACGTAAGTGCTGGTGTTGAAGGAGAAAGCGCGGTAGAATGTGACGATGTTTGGATGTGAGAGCTTCGAGTGGATCTGGAGCTCGGAAACAAACTGACGGCTGTGTCAGCAAGCTTGATGTTATGAAATAATAAATGGTGGCATTTTTTGTGTACCTTCTGCGCGAGCTTCGCAGGCTCCATCTTTGTCTTGACGATCTTGAGAGCGACAATGTGTCCAGTGGGCCTGCTGCCATCATACCGCTCTGCGCGGTGACAGATGGCGAAACCGCCTTTTCCGAGCGACGGGCCAGTCGCATAATTGATACCCGTCGGCTCGGTGACAATTGGTGGCGGAGGCTCAGCGTGGATGGAAGACATGGTGGTTGTCGCTGGCCGTGGATGCACAAATGCTGTGCTTGTCGAGCTTGTCTGCGCTGGACTGGACCATCTCGAGACGAAGGACGGGCGGTTGAGTTTACGGCTGCACACACTCGGTCGGCGTTGCCATGGGCGACGCCTTCGCCAGCGAAAAGCTCGGGTCGCTTCCGGCTTGCTCCACATCTCGATTCAGAGCTCAAGCTGCACGGATGAAGATGACATATATCTCAGCCCTTGCCAGTCATTGCGCGTAAATTGCCGTACTGTTATATTACTGTGACCAGGAGCAATGTTCTGAACGTCGATCACAACGGGTTGCTGCGCCCGTGATAACCATTAATCTCAACCATGTCGCTCACTTTCAAGATTCTCTCGCTGGTCATCCGCACAGCAGCGAAACCCATTGGCGTACGTAGGCCAAGCGTCCATTCCACTATCTTTGGACCTCGTTGTTGACATGCGATCATGTAGAACTATATCAAGAGGCAAGCCAAGGAACATGAAGGCTTCAGACGCTTTGCCGTCAACCAGGCGCAGCGCGTTCACAGGATTGACATGCGCATGCGCCTGGGAATGCTGCATGACAGTGCTGCACAAGATCGCATGGTCGAGCGAGAGCGGAAGCTAGCAGAAGAGAGAAAGAGGAAGGCAGAGACACCTACAGTGTTGAGTGAGCTACAGCAAAAGAAGGCGGATGAGGAGGCAGCGCGAGAGAAGGCAGAGGGCGGGACAAAGAAGGAGGAGAAACCACACATGCCGAGAATTCGGCCGCTCAGCGAAGCGAAAGCTATTGAGTAAGGCATACAAGCAGTGGCAGATGGAGCTTTGCTGACTCAGGATAACAGACTCGGAGCGAACTTCTTTTCAGAATCCTTCATTTTCGCTGTGGCTGTTGGTCTACTGGTCTGGGACAGCTGGCGAAGCAGAAGCAAGGCCAAGGACCAACGAGAACTGCTGGAAGATCGACTGGACATTGTAGAGGCCGAAGTGGACAGGCTGCGCAACAAGTACGAGCCAAACTGGGAAGCACTTGCGGACAAGGAACCGGAACCTGAGAAGTATTCTTGGTATAACCCAGCCGGATGGTGGACGCGCACAGAGCCCCAGCAGCTGCCAGCAATCGATGTTGTTAAAGATCAGACGGGCACAGTGTCGGCCGTTGCATCCACAGCGCACAACGTGCCCAAGAAGGGCGAGGAGGTCGCCAAATCGAACGATGACCAGCACAAGCCGACCAAAGAGGAATTGGTCAAGAAGCAGGTGCTCAACGCACCACCCGAGCGCATAGACTCAGTGGCCGCCGCGAACAAATCACGGTGATTCGGCTCGAGATCTGAATGCGCTGTATGTATGTATATATTTAAGATACCCCACTTCTGTAACAACAAATGTATATACCATGGCTCCAAGCTGCGTCAACAATCAGCCAGTTGCCAGCTAGGCAGCAATTGTGAAAGTCTACCTTGACCTCACTCCTTGGCCAGCTTTCCGGCACTCCAGAACTCACATCAACAACTGCAACACCGGACTCGTCCAAGATGTTCTGCACAACACTCAGAAGGCGTCCTTCATACGCCTCTGCGCTGTCTTCACTAACCGCGACCGATGGCTTGAAGCTTCGAGGTGAGTTACGCCAGCTGCGTTCTAGCACATACTGACCCTAGGCGCACAGAGAACCGGCTGGAAACTCATGATCTTGCGATTCCCTTCTCTACCTCGCTAAGCACCAACACAAGCAAGGTCGAGCCGACGCGCGAGCTTCGAGTGCTGCTCTTGGCGCCTTCTTGGACACTGGAACCTGCCCTGCCGAATACGCTCGACCGCATCCACCACTTCGCTTCGCTGACCGGTGGCCAAGATCTCGCCATCGTCTTCTTACTCAACCCACCCAAGACTTCCAGCTTCATATCAGTAAAAGACCTCACCTTAACCGACAGTGATCCTGATGCCGGCACAGAGGGAGTTCTTGCTTACGCCAAACTTCAAGCCTCGCTGCTCTCGCGTAGAGACATCCCTCACATGCCCATATTGCCACTCGCGTCAGTTGAAAGCTTGCCAGGACTGCTCACAAAGACCATCGCCGCTCTCTCGCTCAAGCCCCGGTTTACGCCAGCCTCTGCAAATGCCTTTAGCATGCTTCAGCTCTCCACCACCGAGCCGCTCATGGACAGGCAGACGGCGTACTTCGCGACAGACTGCTTCGCTAATCTGCGGGAGTTGGCTGTTGCGTGTACGGAACCGCCAACAGGGCCCACCTCGAGCTCGCCTCCATTTGGTACTGGTGGGAGTGCATTCTCACAGTCTAACGCTGGTGAGCAGTTTGACAACATGGGAATTGGTTCTCAGAGACGTGGTGCTGAAGAGGGCTTGCGACAGCTACGAGGTCTCGTTGGCGAGCAAAGATACACGGAGCTTGTGGAATTCTGGCTTGATGAGTGGGTTGTGGAATGATTACTCATGCCAAATGAGGTAACATGAAATCGGGACCGGACTTGACAGGTATGGAAGCCCATCCGCGTGAGCAAGCAAAGTCGCCCTTCAAGAGACCCAGATCGTTGCTAGCACGGGCCACCAAACAAACAGCTCCAACATAAAGTATACCCTTCTCCCAGACTCTTTTCCCTCACGCGTTCTCGCAATTTTGCCTACTTCAGCCAGCCAGCCAGCTCAGCAATCGCCGATCAAGCACTCAGCCACACCGCCGCCCTTCTCAGCCACTGCATCACAGCATCGCCAGCCGCCTCGCACAGCCAATCATGTCCGACTACGTGTACGACTGGGAGCTTCCTGCCGACATGGCCAGCTACCGATTCGATCTAGACGTCAACCTCGACCAATACATCGATCCAGCGCTCCTGAGCTTGCATGCTCCGGATGCAGACCAGGATCTCGATCCTGCAGCCCATGGCCTGCGCCCCTCTGATGCTGGCCAATCTGGAGGAGTAAAAAACAAGCCACTCGCTAACAAAAGGGCAAATTCAGCGCACCTCGGGCTCCCTTGACTATTCACCGCACATACGGCACGTGCTCTGCCTCCGTGAAACGCGACGAGACTGCAGCCCTGGAGTGCGATTTTCCTGGATGCGACCATAGGGTGCCCTTTGCCAGGAAGTTCGAACTCCGGCGTCACGTCAGGTCTAAGCATGGTGGCGTTCGAGCCTACACTTGCGGCGCTCAAGGATGCTTCAAACGTGGAAATACCCGTCGGACGTTCTCAAGGCTTGACAAACTCACCGACCATATCAGAACTGTGCATGCTCACGACACACTGTTCTCAGGTTGTCCTATCGACAACTGCTTCTTTGGACCGCAAACTCTGGGCGTGCTGGGAGTCCACCTCCGGCGAGCTCATCCCTGATGCGAGGCTGAGGCTCGCTCAATATTGAATAGCACGGCTATTGGGCGTCGAAGATGTCCCTTGTCGGGTTGCAATAACAAGATGTTTTTGCTGAACGATTCCCCTGTGCACCTCGAGACACACGACTTCAACGATCTCCGAGCAGCTAGTTCGAATCCTTGTTTTGATGGCCTCGTTTTCGAAAGTATGACTTCTAATGGCATACCGGATGCTGTCGCTCCTATGTTCCGCATCAGAGTCGCTTGCCCGGCTTGTTCAGATGTCTGTTCGTCGTTCGAAACCCTGAAAATGCACCTATGGGAAGGTCATCTGTTTCTGGATCCATTGCACGGCGTGGAACACTTCCTCGGCTGGCAATCCTATCTGGCACAGTTTAAAGGCGCTACACTTCTCCCTTGGACGAACCCTAGACTGCTTCTTAATAGAGGGCATCGTGCTCAATGTCCAACATGCGACCATTCCATCACCCAATCTTTACTCGCGGATAAGCAGGTACTTCAGAATGCTCAGCATCCTGACCTAGTCAAGCCAACAGAGCTGATCAACCTGGAGCTCAAGCACGTTCGAATGCAAATTCTTATGCTATACCCGGACTTCCTGAGCCACCCCATCTTTGACGACTGGGCATGAGGCGATGGACGAAATTCTCAGTTGCTTTGGGCGTACCGCATTCTACGATCTGTATCTCCTAGACGAGCCCAACGGAGCTTGTCTTGTCCAAGCGCACGAGTCACGCTGCGAGCACTTCGCACGGTTCTACTTCACATTGAGGTTCAACTAGCCTTCTTATCCCTCCGAAATTGCATTCAACATGCATTCCTAGCTACTCCACTTATATACTTCCCAAATCCAAGTCATCAATGGCGTAGTGCGTAATTTGTTCTTGATTTACACTTTTATACACCCTTGTTGTATAATGTCTCTAAGCTTCTTAATCCACACCGCAGGCTGACCCGTACATGCGATGTGCTTGACTGTAGTTCGCAACAAAAGAGCATGGCTGTCAAAGTCACAATCGATTGGCCGCATGTTACAGACAACCTCCCAATCTAGCATAGAGCCTCACTGCCATAGAACCTTGGAACGCTCCTACGTCGTCCGCCCTCCGAAAAGTGGAGCAGCTTTCGCGAACATCACACATCCGAGCGATAAAGCAAAGGGACCGCCCACACCCGTTCTTCCCACACTTTTTGCACTCTGCTCAGCATCTCTCCGCCAAAAAATCAACACAAGCATTGCAATCACCGATCACGCCACCAGCTACACATCCGCCCTCTTTGCGAACCATTTGCCTTGCATACCGCCCTCCGCTTAGCCTCATCCGATCAGCCAATCATGTCCGACAACATCCCCTTTGACGCGCAGGAGATTCCTTCGGCCATGGACTTCTAGTACGACTTGGACCAATGGACAGATCCGGATCTCAATATCCCTGACGACTTCGACTGGTCCGACTCGACGGACGCGTTTGACTGTAGCGCCATCACTCCTGATGCCTTGGGCAGCTGCAATGCTGGCCCAATCAGGTGAGTAAAAAAAAAGGCGCACGCTAACTCAAGGGCGAAAGTGTAAGTCTGCATTCCCCAACTGATTCATCTGCGGGTGGACCGCTCCCTTTGGAAAATCCTGGTTTCTCGGCCACCCCTTCCCACGATGAACACGTGAGGTCAATGCAGCTGGATGGATTTTCGACCAAAGAATCTACGAACAATATCCGATTCACAACTACTGCAAACCTTGATCAAACAGCTCGCATCTCGGATAATGATAGCTCGAATGGTCCGTCGTCTTTCCTGCATTCGCAGCATCACGAGGGTACCGCAGCTACCTCGTCACCCGCAGAAGAAATCTTCAGGAAATGCATTGTCGACGCTTGCACATACAAGGGATCGTTCAAGAGTGCTTACGAACGTGCCCGGCACATTCAAGCTGTACACGGCGGTGAATCTGCAAAAATCTTTGTCTGCAATGCTTGAGAACGCGGCAACATCAGGCCAGCTGCCAGTGTTGAACAAGGCAATCTATGCGATTCAAATGGCTGTGAAGAAGGTGCAGGAGGCAGGTCAGGTGCGATGAGGCGAAGCTCGATTTTCGAGGGAATGGCTTTTCGTAAGACATGGCTTATTCCTGTTGCATCAGCCAATCATTTCTTTGATCCACGGAAGGAAAAAGATGTGTTATATCGTCGTTGAAGAGACCAGTATCGGTATGTAGAGCCATATCCATGTCTTGTGAAGGAAATTCCCAGAACGACGAAATTCCACTTGCGCCGAAAAGCTCCGCGAAGGAATCGTAGTTCTCCAAAAAATCTGGAACATGTTGTTGAAAGACACAAGAAGGCTCACCAAAAGATGCGTTCTCGACTGCACAGATACTGTCTGCCTGAGTCTCCATATGCCTGGTTTGTTGAGTCTCATGGGTGGACTGCTCCAGGAGTGCAGTAGAGATCATCCGATGAGTGCTGTCAGCGAGTACTTCAAACTGGCCGGTGAGCTTCGCTAAAAGAGTGTGAGACCAGCGTTGATTCATTATCGCAAGGCATACAGCACATCTGCGGGTCCAGGCAGGGAAGTCGACCAACAACAGTGGCAATGATACCTGACGAGGGATCTTCAAGAAGTTCGTGCGTGAGGTGACGAGCATCGTCAGGCCCGCAAATAGCATACCTTGTGCCAGCATCCAGGAAGTAGGCACGTCGCTGTTCTTGAGCAAGTCGTACACATCGTCAATGTAAGCCCCAGCCGTACAGATGCAACGTTCCAGAGAAGCGGTCGAAGGTACGGGGCACAGAGGGCTCTTCCGATGGAGCACAAAAGATGTGCCATGGTAGAGTCGATTCCAGTAGCTGCATTCGTCAGACAGTGAATGATAATATATGTGGTCAGTCGTACGCACCTTTGCGGATACGGAATCCTGCCGCTTGGTGGACACAAAGCATTGACATCAACTTTCCAGTCATCTAGCTCGGTCTGCAGTTTGGTAATGAGTTGTTGCTGTTCTTCAGCGGTCTTGTGCCCGGCCGCGAGAGCTCCACAGTAGATCTGTGAGATGATGCGACTCTGAATGCGTCGGTGTTTGATGTGTTGGACTGCGAGAGCAGTCTGTTCGGAATACGTGGGATAATTCGCAGTGATGTGCTCATCGCTAATGGAGGGAGGTCGGCCCAGGTTGTAGGAGATAGTGATCTCTATAGCATAAGCTGTCCAGAAAACGCGGTTGCGGCTTTCGGTAACATCTTCCGACATGCCGCAATTCGTTGATGAGTGGTGTAGTCCAATCTCCACTGCAGACTACTTCGTGTCAGTAAACATCCCTTGTTATACGAACGATCAGATATGTCCACCTACCCGCATCGCAAATGCTGCCAACTGCCACTGACTTGGTCCAAGAGGGCTCTGTGAGCTGTAAATGCACACCAACAAGAGCACTTGTATCACCGGAACGCTTGCCTGAAGATCTGTTGATAGAGATTGGAAAGACTGCATGGCTAAGGCGTACAATATGGTCGGAGATGGTGTTGCCACTGTACGCGAAGTCAATTCCGACAGGGCATCTGGCGGGAGCTGCGATAAAGTACGGGCGCGGTTCATTGCGCCCAGAGCCATGATCAAGTAGAAGATGGCCATCTCACTGGCTTCCCCGATACACTCGGGAGGGAGTTCAGAATGGTTTGTTTGGGAGCTCGCGCATCTCGTCACTAGGTCGCTCAGGTTGTGCAAGCTTATGAGCGGATACAAAGGGTTGATCCACATCTCGTAAGACATTTGTAGGAGTTTTACCATATTCGTCTGGAGCGGAAGTTGCTGTTCAATTGTGCGTTGTGATATTTCAACGGCAGTCCGTGTGCCAGCCTGCTCAGAGTAAATGTATTTTTGGCCAGGAGCGCATGACCGGAGGATTGCAGCTGCATAGCTGGCAAAGAACGATCCACTTGATGGTCCAAGGTACCTTTGCTCGCCGGTCGCGTTCAATGCAAGCATGCTCATGTTAGAGCCTTCGGCATGAGAGGTCTCGTCATGGGCATCCTGACCAGGTTTGGTGGTGCTTGCATCGCCGGCGTCCGCCTGTGCGGTCGTGGGTGGAGCACATTGGGCAGCCGTTGGTTGTGGTATTACTTCACCATGAGCACGAAACGAGACTGGTGTCCCAGTCGGCAAGCGTTGGCAATCGACCCCAAGCTCTCTATCCATGAGACCTTCCAGCCATCGAACTCTGTCCTCCGCGTCCTTGAGGGATCTACCACCGGTCGTCAGTTTTTCGTCAAAGAGCGCAGTGCAAGATCTACGAGTCGCAAGTCTATGGCAAGATTTACTGTGTCAGATGTTCTTTACGTCGTCGAGTGTGTGGTTCGCACGTCGCATCGATGTCGTTGCACGCACGACATTGAGGGAAGCCGGAACACTACAGCTGGTGGTCAACGCCAGTAACAAATTGCATGGAGAGCCTGCAGGCTACCTTGATCTTCTTTTTGTGACATCTGACGCACGCTCGTATTGCATTTTCGACCATGGCTCTTGGTCGTTGTGATAGCGTCGTGAAGACGAAACGAAGGTGTCAGGAATACCGATCTCAAGAGCGGCGACAAAAGCGCCTACCGTGACGGCGGTCATTAAGGGCGACTCCGACAATGCCATAATTCCTAGTAGCGCCTACCTACGCCTACTAAACGCCTACTTGAACGCGTACTTCTGACTTTAAGTCCTAGGGTAACCTCGACCTTTGTCCCTCTAATCCGAGGAGGGGGGCGCTTCGGCGTAGGCGCCTGCCCCCTCCTCTACGTTTTTTTTGACACATAATAGGGGAGTAAATTCAATCTAGATTAAAGAGGATATAGGTATATAAATAAGTATAGTATAAGTATGTAGAGTGGTAGGCGAAATACCAAGAATGATGGCATTGTCGGAGTCGCCCTTAATGCCTTCCTTGGACCGTGCGTGATTGCCCGGCGAAAAATCGCCGGGCGACGGCGGCAACGCTGCCTGTACTTCCACGACCGAGCATTGAACAGGTCCGTATGGTTCACCGTCCGTGCAGCGGCGAGGAGATAGGTCTAAGGGAATGATGGCGGGTGCTCTGCTCCGGGGTATATGCTTCAAAGATAATGCCGGGAAGAAGACCCAGGGCCAGATCCCACATGAAGGTGCTGTACTA
>Ga0265797_10009630_pt1 | contig 12509 bp, 18 predicted proteins | sample P2T30metagenome_FD_192433 | JGI IMG/M metagenome (GOLD analysis project Ga0265797, IMG submission 192433) | Plant litter microbial communities from East Loma Ridge, Irvine, California - P2 T30 | ecosystem: Environmental > Terrestrial > Plant litter > Unclassified | place: USA: California... | reverse complement strand
GATCTTTGCCTGGATGTCTGATCTCAGTCCGCATGATGCAGAGCAACGAGCATTCGTGCTCGGCTTTAGCATTGCATTCTACTACGCTGTCGGTGAGTATTCACATCGGTATTCTCGCCTTGCTGATGTTGCAGGAGCATGGTCCAATGTACTCATCTGGCCCGCGAGCCAAGTCCCGCATTATCGAGTAGCTTGGCAATGCTCCATCGCTCTCTGGGCACTGGTCATAGTATTACTCTGCGCCCTGCGATATACCGAGTTGAAGTTCATCAGGTCAGCATCGAATTTTACCACGTGACTGGCGACCAACTGCTGACATCACAGACCCAGGAACAGACGAATTGCGGAAGAAAACTACGATGAAGCCGCAGACTTGCCGCAGCCGTCTGCAAAAGATATCGATGCGAAGGATGCTGCGCTGGACCGAGTCACATCCGTTGGCACGGCTAAGCACTATGTTTGAGGTCTGAAACCTTGTCTTCTGTGATGAGTCGAGATCAAAGTGCGACGGTGCTTGTATAGTGTACATTTGCGAATTGGATAGCATGCATGGGTCGACGCCAGGGTTTTGGCGCATCTGTAGCCCTAGTTCCTGTCAATATGGGAATTAAGGGGGTCAGGGGCGTGGCGCTTCCTGCAAGCTGTGTCCCTGGATCGTCAGCCTGAAATAAGCATCAACCTTTGAAGAACATCTTTTCAAGGCTCGGTATGCCTACTATACTACTACTTAATCAATATGAGTGACAAAAGCCTGTCTAGGCAGGATAAGCTAGTCGTGGCTCTCATCGTCGCACTGATCATGACGCTGGGATGGGGTAGCTGGCTACCGGAAGTTGCGACAAAGAGCATGAACAGGACGTCTACAGGCGCCCTCACGCGGGCATCCCAGTCGCGCGATGTTCCCAAATACGATGTGTGAGTCCCGCTCTATAGACGATGATCTCCATATCTGATCCCTGAGTGTGGTAGCCCATTACAATGAGGAGATTAGTATACTGGCGGATACTATAGAGCAGGTGAAGAAGAGGTTGAGCGGGCGCACAAGAATCATCATTTATTCCAAGGGGGATAGAGATGAGGCGGGGCTGCAAGAGCTACTGGCACATGCGGACGAAGTCGTGCCGTTGAAGAACATAGGAAGGGAAGGCGAGACTTACCTGGTAGGTTTCTTTGTGTATCATTGGGGGGTCCGAGCTAAAATCCAGCGCCATATCGCACGTCACTACGATTTAGGTGCTACCTCATTAGCCGATTATACCCTTTTCTTGCAGCCTCATCTCGCCTGGCATTGGATTCTACTACCCAGGATTGAGTCAATACGGCACGATACTGGATTTCTATCTTTCGGGCCTTACAAGGCAAAGACATGTACGCATGACAGTCAAAACCTTGGTTTCCCAAGAATGGCCGATGTCTACAGTTCCTTCCAGGGGACACTTTGCCCCCCTGGCACTCATCTTGTGAGTCGTCCTGTGTCTCATGGAGGGCATCCACTTACGATACAGTCGACTTGGGCTGGACAGTTCGTGGTATCCAGGAAACGTATATTGGACAATCCGTTACGCAATTATCAAAACCTCATCGACCTATTTAACGCGCCCGAGCATCATTGGATGTGGAAGGAGGGCTGGGGCAACAACCAGCCGTCTAATCCTACACTTGGTAGGTCGTCTTCTGTTCACATACAGGCAAGAGCTAATGCTTGTAGGTCATGTGCTAGAGCGCTCGTGGCCGGTGATATTCAATTGCACGGACGCACAGAAGGCGGACGCCAAAATATGTGATGGCAAGGAGGTGGAATGTCAATGTCTGGATGGATAGACCATACAATTAGAACAAGGCGGCGATACCGGACCGGCGCAACATCATTACACCATCGATCAAGAACGCACGAGTTGGTGCAACAGACAATAACGATAAACATATGAAGCGCGAAATACATGTATAAGTGCGCAGAAAATGAGGATACGATGAATATGAGTATGGTCTATTGTCGTATATGTAGCCGTGTAGCAAAGAAAAATACCTCGCAACGTGATGCTCTACTTCTGGAACCGCCTCTCGGTGTTCCTTCGCCCGTTGACCCAGTCGGTCTCGTTAAGTGTCATCTCCGGTGCACCAAACAAGGCGTTATCGACAGCTTCTACTCCCAACATGAACTTGAAACGTCAGCCTAAGGAACTGGTCGGAGACACCGGACTCACTGAATGATCCTGGTTCCCACACTCGTACTTCCAGCTTCCGAATCTTCCTCTTGAGTGAATACCCATTCCATCTCGCAGAGCTGGTAGGACTTTGTTCAAAGCGGCGTCACGACTGAGAGAAGGCGTGGGGCTACTGTCAACAAAAAATGCCATTCAATATGTAGTGCAAAGAACTCACTAGCCATGATCAAATCGCCTTTCGTAGGTTGACACAATCTCATCCTCTGGCCTCAATAGCTCGGTAGCGACCGCTCCTTTGATGGTTTCTTCCAAAAGCGTTTCCAGGTTGACTTGTCGCTGCTCTGACTGACATACTTCGAACATGATACTCCAGTATGGTCCTTCCTGAGGAGAGGTCTCGAAAGCCGTCGCTGATGATGCTCGACGCTGAGTGGGCAATTTCGTGGATTGCTGAGGAGTGTTGAAATCGGAGTAATTTGAGAAGATCGTTGCTCGGTAGAAAGGAGTGTTGTCTTCTGGGAAATATAGCCAGCCTGACATCAGTACTGGAACAACCCGAGAGAGGTAGCATACATTTATCGCCAATCCTGTCTGGTCGGACTCCCCTGATTCCGACGCCGAGGACGATGGTGCTGGAAAAGACCAAACCTTTCGCAGCCTCCTTCAATGGGTCCACAGTCTCCTTTGGAGCGTCCAGTCGGTCCAGTAGACCATCTAGCGCCATGGTCGAGACAAGATGTTCGTATTTGACAGTCTTGCCGGTCGAGAAGTGTACGAGCTTCTTGGCGGGATCGACTGACTTGACGATAGCCTTCTCACCCATTCGCATAGTCTTGGCAGGTAGCATATCGGCCACTGCAGTCCAGATACCTCCAGTTCCACCATGAGTCGGGAAGCGGAAAGTGGCGTTGGGACCCCAATTAGGTGCAGGTTCTTTGGTGACGGCATTACGGACGACTGTGCGTAATGAGGGAGCGGCAACTCGTTCGCCGAGCCATTGGCATTGCATCTGAATATCAGTGGGCTCCTGGGATCTCATCGTCCGGCTCACTTGACTAGGTGGTACGCCCCAGACCTTGAAATTGTATGGCCTCATGAACAGGTCGGCAATTCCCTCTCCCATATTCCTCACAATCCACTGATCGAAGTCAGTTGGTTTGGCATCAGGCTGCTTATGTCGGGTCTCGGCAGCAGTAATAAGACCATCGAGACAGTTTAACTGAAGCTCCATTGGAAGCTGCGAGATGTTGTTCTGGAACGGATCTGTGGCATCAGACATGTCTGTGGGTGAAGGACAGGTGCGCACATGGGATCCAGGTATCTGCGAGCCTGACATAGCTGACCCGCTGATGGGTCTGCCAGTCTCCATCTTTGGGAAGAGCGGCATGTAGGACGTCGTCAAAGTAACTATAATGACTGTCGCTTCAGTTCCACGCTCAAGTTGGAGATACTCACGAAAAGATTACATGTCCGCCATAGTCGAACAAGAAACCTTCCGCAGTCTCGTCCGTGCCAGCGAGTCCTCCTCGCTGCTCGTTCTGATCTACCAGCAAGAAGCTTCGGTCGAGCTGGTGTAGTCGGATAGCGGCTCCCAGACCGGTCTTTCATGATCAGTCAAGACGCGTTGGCTGACAACGGAAAACTGCCACTCACAGGTCCAGCACCAATAACTAGTGTCTCTACGTTCTCTACCTCTCTGTCATGATTTGCGTCCGAGCCACTGACTAGTGCACTATCCTTCAACATGGTCGATGGTCAGATCACGAGTGTATATGGATGTGAATGTATCGAAACAAAGATTTATGCTTTTCATGCGTTGACTGCGATAATTGATTATTATTGATATAGCATCCAGGATAAAGACTATTCCCCTGATGATCCCCCTTTTTTTACCCTGATTCAGGCATCTAGAAATTGTATGGAAATTGTAGGGCGTATCTCGTCATGCCGAACGATTTTCCCGGAGCAATTCTCGCCCTCCGACCCTAGTGGTTCCACCCGCTGATTACTGCTTGTCCGCCCATGTGCTCTTCAACGCCCAAACTTTCGCTTTCATCTCGACGCCCTCAGGGATTCCACCGCTTACGCTAAGCTCAAACCTATCGAGGACATTCTTGGGGTAGACATTGACTGTTCCCTCGAACGCACCATCGTCCAGCCAGACTTCAAGGAGACTTCGGTCGAATACTCCGCTGATCTGGTATGCAACAGCCGCTTGACTGAGCGAGAATTTGTCGTTGAACAAAGGCGACTCAAACCCTTGGAGCTTGCCTCGGTCAACGAAAATGGTGAAAGGTGCACCAGCGTCCTGGAGGTAGTAGCCTCCAGTGAGCTTTTCTGTGGGGTCGACAGATGAGCTGAATGTGAAGTTGACGGCAGCATCTGACGTGTAGACGGTTCCTTCGGGTATGGTGAGGTTGACGGTAAAGTAGATAGCGTTCGAGGAAACGTTGTCGTAACCGATGTTGGCCGACAGAGTGGTGTTGATGAAATCGTCGCTGGATGCGAGTTCTCGGTCAAGGACCGGCGACAGGTCGTGTGGGGTCTGCACTAGCGCCCAACCCAATCGCTCAACTTTGGTCAGATGGGTATCCTTTGCCAGTGTCATGGCGCTCCTCCAACCCTCTTCAGCGGTAGGAACAATGTTGGTGTATTGCCAATTCGAGGCCCAAGCGATCGAGATGGGATCTGGGTATTTTGTGGAAGGCGATCCGGTTCCATAGAAGAACTGACCAGCATAGTTGTCCTTGGCGAAATTGGCGAGTCGGGCGGCTGGATCGAGGGGCTCGAAATGTGTGCCGTTGAACCGTCCAGGGAACCATTCGGTAACGGAACCCCCTAATGGTGCGCCGGGGTTCAGCGAGATAGTCAAGACATAAAGCTCCTCCTCGCCTTCCACGCCCTTGACTGGAACAGGAACCATGTTTGGACACTCGTACTGAACACCTAGAAGCCCGACATGACTGACATTCGAAGCGTGTGTCCACTCGATCAAGTCCGGCGAAGTGAAGATTCCGATGACAAATTCAGTCGAGTAGGCAATGACCATGACCCAATGATCCTCATACCAGATGACTTTAGGGTCTCGGAATTGATTACTACCAATGTCAAGGACCGGGTTGTTCTCGTATTCGGTGAATGTGTAGCCATTATCATACGAGAACGCAAGATTCTGGGTTTGGTTGTCGGGCTCGTTGAGAGTGTAGACTGCGACCACTCCGTTGGTCTGATTCGAGAAAAACCCGGAGGTGTTATTTGTATCGATGACAGCTGAACCGGAGAATACTCCAGTGCCTTCCCTTGGTGGGTAGAGGGCGATTGGCTGATTTGTCCAATTGTATAGATCGGGCGAAGTAGCATGTCCCCAGTGTTGGTTGCCAGCCACCACATCTGTTGGGTTGTCTGCATATTAGCAGAGTGAGCTTCCGATACCGTCAGCACTGGCTTACATTGGTAATAAAGATGCCAAATTCCTTCTTCATCTACGAACATTCCATTGGGGTCATTCATGAATCCCTAGTATAGTCAGCTTGACGACCTAAGTGCGGTGACACGGGACTTACGACCGGGGGCGAGAAGTGTACCTGCGGCCTGTACTGTCCAGTATAATCCCCAGTAGGCGTCTCTCCAGCTTGCGGAGCCGTCAGAGTGCTGGTAGCGTCCTGAGCCATGACTCCCGATGCCAAGATACCAGTCAACAAGCTCTGAACAATCATCAACATGCCTTGGGTTTTGGCGGTCTGAAAAGATGATATTAGTCAAAGAAGAGGAAGAAGTCCGAAGAAACTACGCTAATGCTTTATAGGCCGCTCGTTGCACTGGAGCGGAACGCATTGGGCGAATTAGGAAGAAAGAACGTCACCACGGGCTGTAATTTACCGCCGGCGAAGTTGTTCCGAAATTGACATTATTAGCGCGCCTTGGCAGATCTCGTTTTGGCCCCGACTGCAGCATATGCATCAGTTCGCTAACCAAGGAGAGACGAAAGAGGCATCCATGGATCGCCCAATAGTCAGCGAGCGGCCGTCTCATATATGAGATGCATTGCAATAAGTAGGATATGATTTTGCTGATGCTAATGCTAATGCGCCGCCAGGACCCTCTTCCCTTCGGTTGGGGGCGGCGTTCTATAGAAGATCCAGAATAACAGCAGCCAGATCGCTCCCCATCCCATGACAAAGTAGAACGAGGCCGCAATATTTCTGAAATCTTCAATGCCGTCTGGATGTATTGTCATCAGGCCCGCTTGAATACTGACTGCGATAGCGTTTCCAGCTTGTATAGCTGTTTGTAGGATCGCTCCGACTACTCCTGCTTGTTCTGCAGGTGCGGCCGTCATGGCGCCGACACTGTCTGGTCAGGGATACGCGCGTGAGTGAAGGAGTAGACCTACATGGCGCAAGTTCCGGCTATGTTGTTGGCCATTGTGCCAAGAGACATGCCGGGGAAGAAGAACTTCCAGTACCAAATCCCTGTTCTAGCCTCATTGGCAACAAACAGGCCGTATCCGATTAAGCCACCGAGGATTCCGATCGTGTATGACCAACGAGGCCGTAGAGCAATGACTGGGTATCGCCTACAAAGTCAGCTTGAAGTGTTCCTCCTTTAGAAGCCCAATGACTCACACAAGAAGGATACTGGAAAAGAGGGAGAAGATGCCAGAAGGCAACACCCTCACAGCTGCGACGATAGGTAGATCCCCTCTGATCTCGGTAAACACCTCAATAACCGGGATTTGGCAGCAAGTCCACCAAGCATAGCTGAAAATGTTGAGGGCGACCCACAAAGGGAAATTTGGGTATGTCCAAGTGACAGGCGGAATGAGGGCGTGGGTTGCCGGTAAGCGACTTTCCCAGTAGAAGAACGCTGGAAAGAGGAAGACGGAGAGAATGAGGGGAACGAGGAAATATGCTGTGGCCCAGCCGTATGATGCGCCCAAGGTCAGACTGAGGATGAGGAGAAGGATAGCAGCGAAGATGCTGATGATTAGCTTGACAGTCGTATTGCTGAAGAAGGACTCACAGCATCGATCCTTGTAAATCTAGCCTTTTCCATTTGTGCTTGACATCCGCCTCTTCTCCTTGGGGATCTGGTACATATTTGAATGACCAAAGTGATACCGGAAGACTACGATGTAAGGATCTTCCTCCCTAAGTATGGTGATGGACTCACATGACAGCAGTGGTAATTCTGAAATACCATCTCCATCCGGTCATCTGTCCACCAAGGGGAATCAACTCGACTAATCCTCCAATCTGGACTCCAAAAGATGCTCCTAAAGCTCCACTAAGCGAGTAGACCGTGAACGCTCTGGGCAGCTCGTCCTCCTCGAAGACGGCCGTGATCAAGCGGTAAGAGGAAGGAATGAGCGCTGCTGCCGAGATACCGCTGATCGCCCTTAAGATCAAAAAGGAGTATTTATCGGTCAAGAACGATATGATGAGGTTGAGGATACCGAGTCCGAGGAAGCCGTAGCAGAATACAGGTTTTGGGGAGTATAAATCGGAGAATCGGCCCCAGAACAGGAGGAATGATGCGAAAGTGACGGTGAAAGATGTCTGCATAATGAGCCAATGCGACTGACATGATCGCTACTCACAATGACCCATGTCTGCTGCTCGAAGACGATATCTAGGTCCTGCGCCACTGGCGCTATGAGCAGGTAGAACACGCAAACTCCCAGAACTAGCGGGTCAGCTTAATGCAGCTCTGTCGTGTGCAATTTCGACTCACCGTCGATGAACACCCCTAAACAGAAGACGCCGAGTAGCAGATACTTGTGCGAGGTCGTTCTTTTGGGCAATGATTGCGACAAAGTCGTCACTGGAGCCGGTCTTGCATCCTGATCGTATATGGTGAGATCCTTCGATCGTCCCCGTTCCAGATCGTCCGTCATCTCTACACTATCGACTATCATATCGCTCATCTTAATCGTTGTGCGATACGCAGACGCATGGGCTGGAGGCAAACTAGGACCCCGCTTCGAACAGTAATTTTCAACCCTGTGTGAGTGATGGTGAATCCTTGCATAGACACGAGTCGGGTGAAGTGGTCTCAGTCTGTGGAATTGGAAAACATAAAATTAGCTTGGCGTGTCGGCTATTTCCCGAGCGGATCGGAGCTTGGTGGAGTCTCCGAACACGCGGGGGCGTGTCCACTTCATGTGAGCGTAACATGCTTAGGCTGTCTAGCTATCAAACGGGTGATTGAGTCGAGTCCCAGTAAGACGACCAGATGGCTCGGTGTCTAGCTTCACTGTACAGACAGGCCAAACCTCAAAGGAAGCGCGATGTTGGCACGTTTTTGCCGGCCTCATAATTCGGAAGATTTGCCCGCTCAGGCAGTCATATCCTAGACGTACAGACCGCCATGTTCCCTGGCTCGACCTGTTTCTCTGATGCCGTTCCAACCCCTTAAAGATCGTGGTTGCCAACGACTCTCACCCGCCGCGCACCCAATGACTGGCGAAGACCTCACGGGGACGGCCATGGCACGTGACTTCGCCGAAAAATCTGGACACATCCCACCAGTCGACCATATTGAAATATCTCAATAGAGGCATAGTGTCATCGACACCTTCAACTCAACGGAACTTAGGATTCCGAGAACGTACGATTCTTCAGTGAACTACCTGTGCCCATCACAACTCGTATTGCACCTTCTTCGAAACATCTACAGGGACTACCAAATGGCATCTGTGATTGGTCGACAGATGATCGCCGGCCGTTCCGTGTCACCTATGGCCATCGGTATGTGTTATGTCAGATGTCAGAACTAGGCATAGTGATCTGACTCTCAGGCTGCTGGTCATGGGGTGATGCACGATCATGGGGTTACGATCAAAGTAAAGATCTTCAGGGTGTCGAAGACGCTTGGCACAAGTCTATTGAGAAGGGTATCACATTCTACGATACCGCGTGAGTCTTATGTGGGGATCACTCCAGCGTTGGCCTGATATTTCAGCGAGATATACGGTAGAGGAGAGTCTGAGCGGATTCTTGGTAAGCTCATCGGCGAGGCGAGTCCAGAGACTAGAAAGGAATTGTACATCGCTACCAAGTGTAGGTATACGGTCCACTTCCGGTCAGCCTCAGCTGACTTGATAGACCTCGGGATGCCATTTGCAGGCCATTTGTTCCTCTTTCGACCAGCTATCTTGACCGCGATTGATCTGTCATTAAAGCGACTAGGGGTAGACTCCATTGACCTGTACATGGTATGTCTTCTCACTTGGGATTTGAGTATCACTGAATATCAAGATTCACGGCCCTCTCACCCTTCATTCCTTCGAATCGATGGCCAAGCAATTAGTCACTGCGTTTAAAGCTGGATCAATCAAGGCAGTCGGTGTATCGAACTTCAGCAAAGATGAGCTGTAAGGCGGACTCAGGTCGTACCGGCTGACTATCCAGTATTCAGATGTATGACATCCTCGCTCGTGACAATATCCCACTTGCGGTCAACCAAGTGGAATATAGCATTCTCCGTCAATTACCAGAAAAGAGTGGATTACTGGAAGAGATGAAGAAGCGGAATGTGACCTGTCTTGGCTGTAAGTTTATCGTTAATCCGAGGCGCAAAGCAACAATGCTCATCTTAAGACTCCCCATTGGCAATGGGTCGTCTGACTGGAAAGTACAGTGCCGCTAATCCACCTCCAGCAGGCCGAAAGTTAGTCGACACCTATGCCAGGGCGATCCACAGCTGATATACTCAGATTCGGGGGAAGCCTGACCTGGGAGCAGATGGACCCCCTTCTCACCGAGATGAAGACTTTGGCAGAGAAGTACGACGTACCCATGTCGGCTATAGCACTTAATTGGGTTATCTGTAAAGGCGCTATACCCCTCGGAGGAGCAAGGAACGCCGAGCAGGCTGAACAGGTGAGGGAAAGCACTCGGCCATAGCTGATATTCAGAATGCCAAGGCCTTGACGTTCAGGATGACTGATGCCGAGGTGGACTCGCTGAGCTCCAAAGGTGCCACTGGATCTACGTAAGTCCTTCATAGAGGCTGAACCTCTTTCTAACATTTCAGTGGCTGGTGGCAGCATGGATAGATAAATCCCTAAATATCTATTCGTCGGCTCCACTCGATATCTTGTAGTATGTGCGATATGGTATTGCTTGAATGCTTCCTGAGATTATCATGACTCCAGCAGGCATCCTTGAATGAGCTCTCGGCTATGATCCACGGTCTACGGTCTAAGAAAGGAGGCGATAATCACTGCGCCGCTGATCCACGACGCGTCTTGCTTTGTCTTGGCGTTTCCGTTTTAGCACTTTATATAAAACTTGACTTCTATATGTTCCGTTGACACACTTCATCCATACAAGTATACTTTCAAAATGGCGCAAGTTCCGCCTCGATCTGGTGCAACTCTCGTCACCATAGACGATTTTGATCCACTTGTATCATACTCTAATTACGACGATTGGACCACTCCCGACCCCTCTCAAAACCCTACTTGGTATAACGCTTCGCAAGAGGTCACTGGCTCCCCATGGCATCAGGGTATGGCATCAACTATTCTCTACATCGCAAGCTTATTGTTAGCTACATTCCATCAGACTAGTGTACTTGGTACCAAAGCAACATTTAACTTCACTGGTACGTCTCCTTGTTGATCAAGGTCTGATTGTAGCGTCGAACATCGCTATCTACGGAGCTGGTACCAGCTACACCATCACTATCGATCCGTCATCTCCGCAGCCATATACAGAGACTGTCAATGGTGGACGTAATGAGACCGGCCGAAACGTTCTATATCAAACCGACCAATTGACATATTCACCCCATACCATCGAAATTACCAATGAAGGGGATTCTTTGCTGCTCGATATGATTGCCTTCAATGTCGTTTTGTCAGCAGAAGGGTGAGTCTGCGACTTGTAAATCAGAAAGACCGAGCTGATCCCAGTGCTACCTTGATCAATTCGACCCTTGATGATCGAGATGGTAACATCACTTTCTCAGGAGAATGGACTCAACAGTCTGGGCCAAACTTCTACGAGCAGACATCGACATACACTCAGGGAGCAGGGAACTCTTTCGACTTCAAATTCGAAGGTGAGTAGTCACTTGCATCGGCGAAGCCCCACTTATCGTCAGGATCCGCGATATATCTTTACGGTGATCAAGTCAACGATCATGGACCATACACTATTTTCCTCGACTCGGTGCCACAGGCAGCGTTGAACGACCGATCAGGTTGCGGAGGGGGATATGCCAAGGAATGCGAGAAATTGTACGGGCTCAAGTTTTTCGCCTCAAATTTGGGAGAAGGGGAACATACGTTACGATTCGAGAATGGCGGTCCGACTGAGGGTGACAGGACCTTCTTTGGTGAATCCACTATCGGGCCATAGAAAAGAGCGAAAGCTGACCGCAGACTTCGACCGACTCATCGTTACTACTCCGTCTGTCTACTCCTCTCAATCGCTCGAGAGTGATTCAACCTGTCCCTTCGTCAGCTGCGACAGCGGAAATGACGGAAACAGCACCAGTACGACCATCAATTCCTCTTCATCGAGCCAGAGTAGCTCTTCAAGCGAAACTAGTACAGCTCCCGCATCGACCTCGTCCCCAAACGCAGCCATCGGAGGTCACACCGGCCAATCGGTTCTTTGGCTTACACTTGGAGCTTGGGTTCTCAAACGATTCCTTTGAAATGCCATGCCCTACGATGTCCACGTTTACGATCTTTTACGACCCACGTCTGCCCCTGTATGCATAAATTGGCTATCCTGTACAAGCATGCACTCGTTTATTCGGATCTATATCGTCTGTCCCGAAGTCGCCTTGTTCTGTGGTTGACCGCAATCAGGCTAGACCGGGGGGAGCGGACGCCATCGTGAGAGATGTCCGAAGCCGGAGGGCATTGCAGTCATTGTGCCCGGCACACATGCCTTGCGCAATATTCTTGTGTCCCTCGAATGCCTATACAGGCTGAAGGATTTGAGAAGCGAGTAGTCAACATCGGCCGAATGAGTGCCTGCCAAGACGAGATGATTCATGTCCCCGTATCAGATAAAGTACCTCCGCCTCGTTCCCTCAGCTCTTACCCACACTCTGAAATTCATGATCCTGTTCCGAGGAACCCCGATGGCGCATAGTGACGCGATATCTCTTCGGCCTATAATCAGATAAGGCATAAACTTAGAGTCTACCAGCTCCCTTCCTCGGCTGTCTTGTGGTATCACCTTGGCTTCAGCCTCGGCCGGGTCGCCGGGAGAAAGTGTCTCGGCGCAGATGTCTAGGATCCTTTTTTTCATACCTTCTGCCGAGGTAAGAGGGTATATTAGTAGTCGTCATCCGAGGCGAGGATGACTTCTCACCCACAAT
>Ga0265797_10009629_pt1 | contig 12510 bp, 6 predicted proteins | sample P2T30metagenome_FD_192433 | JGI IMG/M metagenome (GOLD analysis project Ga0265797, IMG submission 192433) | Plant litter microbial communities from East Loma Ridge, Irvine, California - P2 T30 | ecosystem: Environmental > Terrestrial > Plant litter > Unclassified | place: USA: California... | reverse complement strand
GCGTAGTTTGTGTTGCGTTGAGCGTTTCCTGTGTCGAGTTTTTTGTTTGATTGTTTTCACCTTGCATTGCTTTGAAATGATATCTGGCAAATTGGCAAGCAGAGCAAAGCGGGTTGGAGTAGCCATCGTATAGTACAGTGGGGCAGCGTGATGGATGCTTCGGTTGGGTGCAGTCACCTGAAGTCGTGAGGATGCACCGAGAAGTTAAAGATTGGATGTTACCGTGTGCACTAGACCCAATTGACCCGCCACGCCGATAGCCGTGATACGCGTGATGGACAGTGTTGAGCTGGCAAAGGCTGCAGCGGCAAGGCTGAGGCATAGCGCTGCAATGTGCCCTTGACTGATAGGCTGCAGGGCCGCGCATTCCAGCAGCCAGCAGAAGGAGGGCCGAAAGCGTATCCATGGCAGTGAATGGGCTTGGCATATCGCGATTCGTCGTTTTGGAACCTCGATATCAGCAGCGCAGGTCAAATGTTCAAGTAAAGGCGAAGTTGGCCGCGGTCGCACCTGGCTTACCGGTGAGGCAAAGAGATCGTCCGGCGACGGCAAGCGGATCGCCCTCATCCTTGGCCTACAGGTGAACCCTGGGCTTGCGACCGACAAGGCCTCTCACACGACCACTTTCGCTTGCGCGACACGACACGACACGACACGACGACACGACAACACGACACATTCTGCCCGCCCGTCCGCCTGCCTCCTGTGAGTGTCTGCGTCGACATGTTCAGCGTGCCGCCGCCAGGAAGCATGGCCATGCAGCAGCACAGCCAGAAGATGGACTTCTGGGCCGCGACCACGACACTCATCCACGCCATGCCCACAAGCCATGGCGGCTCCCAAACAGCGACAGCCACGGCCGCGACCCTTAGTCTGTTCGAGTCCATCATGACCGCGTACCCGCCCATCCTCGAATCGCTTCTCGCCCAGATCTCCACCGTCACGCTTCTTCAATTGTACCACACGTCACGACACCTGCGCGACTTCCTGCGCAGATACCCTCTGGCCTGGAAGACGCTCTCCTTCCGCCTGCCCCAGCCCGCCGTTACGGTTGGCTCGCCAGGCAATGAGACGCCCGAGAACCGGGACCGACAGTCGAAAGCCTACTCCTTCGACGCCCTGCTGAAGCAGATTATATCGCCAAATGGAACACGGCTGACCAGCCTCGACCTCTGCAACACTGCCGTGACGGGAATGGCCCTGAGTGGGAGTGTGCTCAACCCGCGCGTCCACACCCTACAGCACCTGTCGGTACGGGGCTGCAAGAACGTGTCCATCAAGTACCATATCGTCCCCTTTCTCGAGGTATATACACTCGGAGGTCCGTGGATGAGAAAAGACCTTGCGCTCAAGAGTCTCTATACCTATCGCTGCCGACACCACCGCCGGCGGCCCTATCTCCCCTCCTCTCTCATCCGGAGGGACTCCGACTCCGACCCGACCCACCAGCTTATCGAGATATGCCACCAACTGGGCATTTGGACAGATACCGCATGGTGTCCGACCCCAGGCGGCAGGTGCTTCCGGAGAAAAGACTACCATGCTGGAAGGGCTGGTCCCCAGAACATGGAGGTTTGGGTACCGTTTGACAGGTTATGGCGATCAAGCAACCGCATAGGGCCGGTCGAAGGCACGAAGAAGTTGGGGGAACACGACGGCAGGCTGTGGGAAATTGCTGAGACGGGACAAGACGGTGAACCACTGGGACCGGGAGAGGGAAACTTTGCGGGAGAAGGCAAGCACGTCCCAGTGCACGAGCGAAGAAGCCACACGGCTTTTGTTGAAGAGGTCAAATGTGCCCAGTGTAGCGATGTTATTCTAGAGAGGTGCGAGTCATGCAGCGTCCGCATGCATTGCATGGGCTGCCGGAAGACGCTCTGTGCTAGCTGCGCTTTCAACAGGCCGATACCGAGGAAACGAGTAAAGACACGACACTTTGCAAATCTAGCCTTCGGCAGCAGCAACACCCTGGGTGGCGCACTTGGACAAGCATCGGGCTCCTCTGTACCCCTGGAGGACAGGAGTCGGGACGACAAGATCGATCGAAATCGCTTCTGGTGGGCCCCAGGCGCGACTCGATCGCCAAACCTGATGAATGAGAGTGCACACGATGATGATTCATCCGACTCCGAGGACGGTGGAAATATGCACAACGGCATGCCTGTACCGCCTGCCAATCGGGAGCCTCCGAAGCTGAATATGCATTGGTGTTGCTTGGAGCCCATATTCTCGGGCGGCGGTGGAATTGCTGTCCTGGGCCCTGGACTAGGCGGCAGAGGGGCGGATAAGATACGCGCAGCACCCCTACCACGCATGAAGGAATACGAGGATCCGGATTTCAGCAATACACTCCGACCCGTCGACTATATTCGAGAACTGAAAAACAACGGCCTTTACGAATACGTACTTGGCGAAGATGTTGATATCCTGTCCTACTTGAAGCAGGACTCACTTGAGCTCCAACAGCAGACATGCCCAAGGGGTTTATGTAACGACTGCTATCGGAGCTTTAGGTGGAAGGTATCGTGTCGGGCGTGCAAGAACCCAATATGTAAGGAACACGACTTCAGGGCACTCAAGGTCCGCAAGTGTGGCTACCGCGAACTGCATACGGAACGTGAGCATGTGAGAGCACACAACGAGCCGCCCCAGCGCCTGGTCATTCCTGACTACAATCCGAATCGGACGAGTACGCCAGATCCTGAACGCACACCTACTGCTTCTTCGACACACATGGACTTCTATTCCACAGGGGATAACGAATCGGAATCTTCTGAGACACCAATGTCACAGTCACATATACTAGCTGTTCCCCCTCATAACTCTTCTATCGAATTAACGACCTCCAACTCCTTCAGCACCATCCCCGCCTCAGATCCTTTCCAGCTTGCGACTTCACTGTCTTTCGTTCCCGTGAGCTCTGCACGACCACGATCCTTTAGCGTATCTGGCGTCCGCGGACGGCCCACCAGTGTTTGGTCACCAAATGCACCACGTGCCCCTGTAAACCACCCGGTCACAAATCCGCTCCCACTACCTTGTAATGCCCGTCATCCAGTTCAATGGGAAGGCTGTGGAGCATACTTTTGTCAGTATCCAAGACCGGTAGGAGACAACAGACCGCAGTGTCCGGCGATTCTCAAAGAGTGCTCGGAGTGCGCAGTCCTTGTTTGCGACGTAAGTGCAGTAACTGAAGTTTATCATGTCCGATACTAATACGTACCCATCAGCAATGTGCCGCATCGAATCCAGTCTGCACCTGCACATTTTGTACCGTCAACTATCACTGTCCGACATGTTCACGCAAGCCCAATGTCCGTGCCAAATGCAGGTTGGAAGCCGAGCTCCAAGCCAAGAAAGATGCCGAGCGGCGCAAGATGGAGAAACTGCAGAGGGACCAGGAAGAGCGTGGTCAGGCAGACGAATTGGCTGGAGCGATGTATGAGTTTTTCGCAGGAGTGTATGATGACGACGCCATCATGGATAACGCGACAATCGTCGATGGTCCTTCTGACTCACTGACGCCAGATTTGCCTATTCCAAGCCCAGACTCGATCACAGTGACGACGGAGTTTGGAGTCCATGAAGAGCCGGCCAACTTGACAACCATTACTTCTTCTGGGCCCTCGTCCTTTCACACAGCGTACGACCATTCCGAGGACGACGATAACAACGTCGAGATGACTGAGCACCTGCAAGAGAATATAGAGACACTCCACCAAGAGCTAGCATATATGCATCTATCTTCCAACATATATGTACACGGCATGAGCACATATGGTCCTCATTTGCCAGTCAATACTGCATCTGAACAGGTGCAAGGTGAAGAAGAAGAAGAGGAGGAGGCCGAACATGTCCACGACACAGGAGAAGAGGCGGATGTCGACACAGACGGCTTCGACGCAGGTGCCGAGACAACGTTTGTCGACGAGTTCGGTGACGATCTCGTTGGCGGTGGTGGCGGCGGTATACTCACCCCCACTACTACCATCACGGCCTGATGCGAGGAAGGAACGTGTTCAACAAGCAGGGCGATGGTTTCTCCGTATTTTTTTTCTCTCTCTTCCAACACCACACCAGGACACTTTCTCAACCAAAAGAATATAAGAGCAAAGAAAAGCGCATTTAGTGGGCAGACGTATATCCAGATTGAAAGCAAAGATTTGACAGGCCGCAAACTGTGAGGGAAAGATCAATGGGGGGTACAGGGGACGAAGCGAGTCTAGCGAATGAAAGTGTGTGTATACCCAAACGGAGGAAACGAGATGATCGTTTTTTTTTCTATCTCTTTTTTTCAACACCATGTCAGCGAAGGAAACCATTAGATTTCAAGGTTGAAAGGGAAGGAAGAATATCTTGTTTTATTGATTTGCATATTTTGGACAGCAAAAAAACTGTCATTCGTTCAAGTAGCGTCCGCGTTATAATCATTTATGAGTGGTAGAAAAGGGCAACCCAGCACATGGCCCTTTTCTTTTTGGCAAACAATCTTAGAGTTTACTGTTATTCACAAAAACTTGCTCGTATGTAAAATTCCGATTTTACAGATTTTGCAACCCTTTTCTTTCTATCTTTCTGTCTCTTTTCTTTCGCTATTCCTTTGCACTCAATACCTCTTTTACAACGGCAATAACCTTTTCAAACGCATCCTTTGGCGCGGCAACTACACCCTTGTTCTCCTTGAGTGTCCTGCCAATGCCAAAGTCGAGTGGCTTGCCGTAGGCATCCGTGACCTTCCCGCCTGCTTCTTGGACGAGGACGACACCCGCGGCATGATCCCAGATCTTCTCCTGGTATGTCTTGCTGACTGGGAGGCGCAGATAGAGGTCGCCAGCTCCACGGGCAATGGAGCCGTATTTTGCTTGCGAGTCCATGCGAACCGAGGGCTTAGTGATGCCGAGTTTGGAGGCAATGGCGGCGTTGTCGCCTTGCGACGAGTGACCTGCTTCTACCGATTCGCAAAACGTGGCTTGGGAGACGTCGGGTAGAGGCTTCATAGTGATGGGTTTGGGAGCCTGGAGAGCGCCCTTGCTTAGAGGCCGACTTGTTGCGCCTTGTCCTTTTACGGCGCCGAACAGGACGCCTTTGCCTTCCTTGTCGTCTGCGTCTTGGCCGGTGGTCGAATCCAAGGGTGCTTGGTCGTCTACAGGGAGGTTGGGGCACCCGATGACGCCGACGGTGGGTATGCCGTCAACCAACAGGCCCAGGCAGACGGCGTACTGTCCACCTCGCAAAAATCCTTTGGTGCCATCGATAGGGTCAAGTGCCCAAATTCTGCCTTTTCTGCCTCCCTGGCTGTTGCCGGCATCAATTGCTGATAGCATGGCGTCGGCGCTCTTAATGGGTCCACCAATCTTGTCCTCTGCTGAGCTGTCGTCTAGCTTCGCTGCTTGTACCAGGTCCCAGACTAGGTCGCGAAGTGAGTCGTTTTTGCGCAGGTCGTCGGCATCCTCTTCGCCAACTATCTCGTCCTCGGGGAATGCATGCTTTATCGATGCGATGATCAGGGCTTGGGCGCCAAAATCGCCGATTGTGACGGGCGACGAGTCGCTCTTGGAGAGGGTGCCCTTGGAGTGGCTCGAGTAAACAGACTTTGTGAGAATAGAGGCACGCTGCACGGCAAGGAGAGCAATCTCCAGTTCCCTTTCGTAGGCCATTGTGTGTATGCTGCGGCTTGGATTTGTGTATAGGTGGTGTGGATGAATGTGCTGCTTTAACTGCGACAGACGAGCGACGCTACGAGAGAGCAAAGCCGGATTAAAGATTGCAAAAGCCAGGATGACAAGAGCTAGTAGGAAGAATTTAGATGGCGCAATTTGGACAGGCATTAGCTAAAGATCTTCTGCCCCTCGTCTTGGTGGCAGTGGGATGTGGTAGCTTGGCGAGCGGCGGGCGGAGGTTACTGCATTGGTCCAGGGCCCCATAGCAACCTTGGAACAACACCAACAATCCCCGAGCTAAAGAATTCATAGTCTGGACACGGACGCTGTCATCATCATCTGCTATCCTTGTGTGAGCCGCTTGATGCACATTGTTGCACAACCCATTTCACACCTGACGCATATCCCCTCGCTATCACACTTGGCCTGACTGGAAGTAAACAAAGATCGACACAAAGGCCCCGTCTGTTCACCAACCACGCCACGACGCGAGCATTCCTGTTATACATTCATAACAGTCTAGTGCTTTCACTCCGACAACATGACTTCGACCGAGCAACAGCCCGCGCTCGCCACGACGAAGCGCAAGTTTAACCGTCTGCTCGACAATCTTACCGCTAGCGCCAGCGCATCCACGACGTCGCTTGCGAGCTCGCTGCAGGAGTCGAATGCGTCTTCGGAATCCCTTTCACAGCACGGTAGCCCCGATCAACCGAACAAGCGCCCACGCAGCGCCGGCCTCAGCCCAAACGTGAGCATGGAGCGCCAGAGAAACATTTCAGAGGGCCAAGAGCGCATACGCCTGCTAAAGGAACAGCTCCTCACACCACGACGGGAGGGCACAGTCAGGGTCGTAGGCCAGACCGTACACACACCCAAAGCCTCAACGACGCCCAAAGCCTCGACGCCCCGCAAAGCCCCAAACTTTCAACCGTACAGCCAGGAACAGTTTCTCGAGAGGCTCAAGACGTTCGCAGACGTGAGGAAGTGGACCACCAAGCCCGATACTATCAACGAGGTCGAGTGGGCCATGAGGGGATGGAGCTGCGATATCTGGAACACGGTGGCTTGCAAAAACGGATGTGAGAATCGCGTTGCGGTCAAGCTGAGGCCGAAGCGGAAAGATAAGAATGGTAGAGACATTGAGATGAGCGAGGATCTAGCATTCGACATTGACGAAGCGCTGGTGGAGAAGTACAAGGAACTTATCGTCGAGGGACATTCAGATGATTGTCTATGGAGGAAACGAGGCTGTCAAGGTAAGAAGAACCCACAGACACAACCAAGTGCACTACCAACACCCCCCAACAGAAGACATATATCATATCCCAATCGCATCTCGAACAAGGAGCATGGCCGAGTTGCTCGATCGATACCGCTGTCTCAGAGCCATAGCGACCGATCTTCCCCTCCTCGAGCACATCACATACCCCGACCCATCCATCCACCATATCATCTCACGCCTACCATTGTCCTTTTTCACCTCCACGCCCGACACTCCACCCCCCAAATCACCAACTGACATCGTCGCCTTTGCGTTCGCTGTCTTCGGCTGGACCGGTGTCAAGGAGTCTCGCATCTCCCTTGCAGTGTGCAATCACTGCTTCCAACGTCTCGGCCTCTGGCTCTCTACCGATAGGCGCCTCAAAGAAATGAGCAAGAAGCTCGACGTGCCCATCGAAACCCTCCGCCTAAACCTACTAGAGTCCCACCGCGAGCACTGCCCCTGGAAAAACGTTCAGGTCCAAGGAAACTCGCCCGACGGTCCCATTGCAAACATGGCCGCCTGGCAAACTCTTGAATTCATGCTCCTCGGCAATAACAGACAGAAAGACGCCTTTTCCACTCCCCATAAGCAGCACGCCACACCCCGGAAATCACACACAAGAAACACGGATTCGGTCGATATCGGTAGTGACGTTGAATACCCCCGAGGCAGCCTAGACAGTGTCGATCGACCCAAGGGCTACAACGACGACGATGACGACGATGCTGGCGGCCTCCGCGAGAAGTGGAGTAAGCTCAAAGCAAAGCTCAAGCGTAGCGCCAGTAAAAAGAGTCTGAAGAGCATAAAGAGTGCAAAGAGTGTCAAGAGCGGGAAGAGTGTGGCGACAAAGGCGGGCGACAAGGAAAAGTCTTAGGCAGACTTTTTAAGGATGTGGCACCGGCTTGGGTGATTGCGTGATTGTGTGATTGATACTTCTTGTTTAGGGTCGTGTATGGGAAAAGGAGAGGTAGAGGTAAGGAGCAAGGAGTAATGAGTACAGGGGAGGATGAGGTGCATGTATGACTGAGGTTTTTATGTCTTACGAGACTTGCTTGTCATGACTTCTTTTCTCTTCTTTTTGATTGAGTGTGGAGAGGGTTAATGTAGAGCTGGCTTAATGCTGTTAATACCTTTTCTTTAGGGAAAAAAAATTCTGGTTCTTCATATCGCATTTCGAGCAAACTTATCCGATCCCATACTCCAGACTATAATATACGTCAGAGAAAAAAGTGAGCACTAGTAAGTACACAAAAGAGGACTAGACAAAAGAAAGATCCACATGTTTGACTAGATATCACGCATTAGAAATACCACAACCCAGCTTATAATCAAGTCAAGCATTCTTCATCTAAGACGACCACGAAATGGAATCAATTTTTTCAATTCTCTCTTCTGCTGTTGGTGCAGAAGACTTGTCTAAGCTAACCAGAGCATGTGGCTCGGCCTGCCCTCCAATCTCAATCGAGACGTGGGCGACCAGTAGTCGTGATCTTCATGGTATCGTTTTTTTGAAGCTAACCGTTACTCCACCCAACAAACAAAAGCTACCCTAGCTTAGTTCATCTGCCTGACGAGCTGGTTGATAAACTCCTCGCGATTACCAAGGTCACCACCCTCGATGAAGTGCTTGAACTTGCGGGTACGGAAACCACCGTTGGGCGAAGAAAGTTTGAAGGGCCAGAGGAAGTTGGAGACGGCCTTGAAGTTGGGGCCGACGGTGTAGATCTCGTGGATGACATCCTCAATGCAGGTGATGCCGAACTTGCCAAGGCTGTTCTCGATGAGTTCGTTGTCGGTGATGGGCAGACGCTGCTTGTTGACCTTTCCGTAGCCACGCTTGTAGACGAGCTCGCGGACAGTCTTCAAGTTGGGGTATCCGTAGGCAACGAATGGCTCGACGATCTTGAGCATCTCGCTGGTGGCCTTGGTGAGCTTGACGAAGACACCGTTGTTGATCTGGAGAAGACGGAGGAGCTGGAGAGTCTTGCGCTTCTTGGGGTCAATCTTGTTGATACTGCGCCAATTAGCATGCATCTAGCCATCTCACGCGGAATCCACATACCCCTTGATACGGACAACGAAGGCGAGCCTGGACTCAGCGGGGACAAAGAGAGCATTGTCGCGCTTGGCGGCACGCTTGGCCTCGATGATGTCCCGCTGGGCCTTGACATACTCCTGGTTGTACTTTGCGGCGCGCTCCTTGATGACCTCGCGCTTTTGCTTGCTGGCCTAAGGAAGTCTTAGCCAACTGTGATACTCCTATCTGCTTGCGCAGGTTCTGGGAGAATTGTTATACCTCACGCTTCTTCTTCAGGTCGGCCGCTTGCGAGTCGGTCGTCTTCTGGTGAGCCTTCTGCTTCTTCAACGCCGACTCGGGGATGGCGATGTCATTGTGGGTGGGGACGCTGAACAAGTTAGAATTGAGCAGTCCAATCGTGCATGGAAATGTACTCACGATGAGCGGGCCATTTTGCTGGTAGTTAGTAGGCTTTGATGTTGTCGGAAAGCTGGAGGGAGAAACTTTGGTAGGCGAGCTCGAAATTCATGTGCGGACGCTAGTGTGGACGCCAAGACTCAGGGCACCACCCAACGCCCCGCTCTATTGGCGCGCTCCTCTAAGCTACCGACATTTTCCAGAGAGCTCAACTTGCGAAAGCTGCTGCAGCGTCGCAAATCCCAGCTCCTACATATTCCCAAATCACAACAATGGCAAGAGGCGGAGGTCGTGTAAGTGGTCGCATTATGCGCCTGTATATGACATCACTAACTTTTTTGCGCAGGGTGGCGGTCGCAAGCCATTTCGCGGCAAGGGCAGAGGTCGCGGCGGCGGCGGTGGTGGTGGTGGAGGAGGACGAGATACTCGCTCAGAGCCATGGGCCAACATTGAGCGCAAGAATGACCTTTTCGAGAGTTACTACCGCTTGGGAGGTTTTCTGGAAGAAGCCGAATTCGAGGAGATGTGGAAGGCTCTCCAAGCCGATCTGCCCAACAGTTTCCGCTTCACTGGCACAAAGTCCGATGCTCTTGCGGTGCGTGAGATCTTCAAGCAGCGATATATTCCAGCCATTGCATCCAAGCAGTTTGAGGGCAAGCCCGTCTCGCCCCCCGAGGCAGTACAAGCCTTCCCAGACGAGCTCGTATGGCACATGAAGACCCATAAGAAGGTCATTCGACGACATGCGCCATTTGCCGATTTCCAAAAGTTCCTTGTCGCAGAAGCTGCGTCTGGTAACATTAGCCGACAGGAGGTCGTTAGTATGATCCCACCGCATTTCCTGGATGTCAAGCCGGGTATGGTGGTCCTTGACATGTGTGCAGCGCCAGGCAGCAAGTCGGCGCAGTTGGCCGAAATGATTCACGGCGACGAGGAAGAGCGGGTACAGCGGGTAGCAAACGGAGAGTCTGTCGATCTGGCCGAGGATGGCGACTATACTGACGACGGTCGCTCAACCGGCCTACTCATTGCAAACGACTCCGACTACAAGCGCGCGGGCATGTTGGTCCATCAAGTCAAGCGACTCAACTTCCCAAACCTCATCGTCACGCAACACGATGCGTCCATTTTCCCCTCTATCGAACTACCAAGCGTCGACGGTCAAAAGAAGCAGTACTTGAAGTACGACAGGATATTGGCAGACGTACCATGCTCCGGTGATGGAACCGCCCGCAAGAACCCTAACGTGTGGCAGAAATGGACACCGAAAGATGGTCTTGGTCTGCACGGTCTTCAACTCCGCATCTTGTTCCGAGGCTTACAAATGTTGAAGAAGGGTGGTCGTCTGGTATACTCAACCTGCAGTTTGAACCCTGTAGAGAACGAGGCCGTCGTTGCAGCAGCCATTGAAGCTTGCGGTGGTAACTCCAAGGTTCAGCTGGTGGACTGCTCAGATCACCTGCCAAACCTCAAGCGAAAGCCTGGTCTTAACGCGTGGAAAGTGCTAGATACATCGTCTGTCACCGCAGGGGGAGAGAAAACTGCTCACATGTTCACCAACTGGGAGGCATTTCAGAAGGCAAAGGCAAAATACGAGGTTGAAGAGCCAGAACGCCAGTTCTCTCAAAAAATCACCCCCGGGTGTTTTCCGCCCGTGGCCAAGTCTCCCGAAGAGCGTATCCCGCTGGAACGGTGCATACGTGTGTACCCACACTTGCAGGACACTGGTGGCTTCTTCATTGCCATCATTGAGAAGCTAGACGATATCAAGATTGCGCAGGTACAGAACCCGGAGAACCTGGCCAAGGCTCAGCGGGCTCAGACACACGCCGAGACGACTACTGATTCTTCCGTCCCAACTCCGACTGAGAACGTAATCGAAGCGGATGCTACCAAGACGGAGTCTGCAGACGAAGTTCCAGACGTTGCAGCCCCTCTAAAGCGTAAGTTGGAGGAATCTGGAGATGCTACACTTCCAAAGAAGACCAAGACGTCCGAGAATGCAGATGCTGAGCTCACCGAAAATGGATCAGCACAAACACCAGACGCCAAGTCTGCAGCCAACGGCTCAGTGGCCCGACTCAAGCCTGAGAACCAGTCACAGGCCAAGGAGTACTTTGAGTACCTTCCCTCGGACGACGAGACCATTGCCTCGATCATGGATTTCTTTGGTATCGACAGCCGCTTCCCACGCGACCGCTTCATGGTCAAGAACAAGGAAGGTCTCTCGCTCAACAAAATCTACTACACTTCGGCCATGGCCAAAACGATAATCTCGCAGAACAAGGACCGCGGCATGAAGTTTATCCACTGCGGCGTCGTCATGTTTGTCGCACACAAGATCAAAGACATGGACCGCACGCAAGCGCCCTGGCGCCTCCAAAACGAAGGCATTCGCATCCTCGAGCCGTGGGCGCATAAACGCATCGTCAAGCTCGAAAGCAAGGAGACGCTCCACCAGCTGATCCGCGAAATGTTCCCCAAGCTGCCCAAGGAAGGCGATACGGGCCTCGGTGAAGTTGGCGACCAACTGCAGAAGATGGATGTTGGATGCTGCTTTGTTCGCGTGGAGAAGGACGAGGAACAGGGCATCCCATTCCGCATGGTCCTACCGCTGTGGAGACATCCCGGTAGTGCTAACCTCATGGTTGACAAGGACGACCGCAAGGCTATGCTGCTCAGGCTGTTCAACGAGAAGGATACCGAGATTATCAATCATGTGGCTGACAAGGCAAAGGCAGAAAAGGAGGCTAGAGACGCCGAGGAGGAGGCCGAGGCCGAGGCGGCAAAAGCGGGAGATGTGAGTGATGGCGAGCAGGCTACCGAGGACATGATTGCAGAGGAAGAGCAAGGTGGTGTCAAGCTTGATACGGAAGATGGAGATGTGGACATGGCCAACGGTGACGCTTGAGACGACTGTTTTTTCTTCTTCTTCTTCTTCTTCTTCTTCTTCATTTACATTGGAAAAGAAGTCGTGAAAAGGGATGGATTGAATTGACACACACACACACACAAACACGTGGAATATCTATGGGCTTTTTTCTTCTTCTTCTCCTTCTTGCATTATCCTTCTCGTCTTCGGTTCGGTCTGGGCGTTTGGTTTTTTATAGAGTCCATCTTCTTTTGGAAGGGACCAGATGGGTAGACTT
>Ga0265797_10009628_pt1 | contig 12510 bp, 12 predicted proteins | sample P2T30metagenome_FD_192433 | JGI IMG/M metagenome (GOLD analysis project Ga0265797, IMG submission 192433) | Plant litter microbial communities from East Loma Ridge, Irvine, California - P2 T30 | ecosystem: Environmental > Terrestrial > Plant litter > Unclassified | place: USA: California... | reverse complement strand
CTACTTTAAGAGGAGGCATGTAAGAACGGATGCCTATTTGACCGGCGGAATCATATACCTTTGTACCGATGGATAACCTGGGTAAGTAGTTCGCGGAATAACATACTCGTGCGTCGTTGCCGCGTCCTTGCACACTTACTACTGCTGTGCCACCACTATCTCGCATGGCAGCAAGTAGTGAGTGAGTAAGCGAAACGAATCGAGTGCTATCCGTCAAGTAGTTCGTAATGGTAGTTCATGTCGTGTCATGCGCGTGCGCATGCAGCGGTTGCTAAGGACGATGTAGTCTGCCCAGCGGTGCAGCGTGACACGGCTGACGTCGCTATGCAGGTGTTGGAGGGCAGCAGCACCGCTTGCGAATATAGCTACAGTGCATGTATCGTCGGAGGATTGGATCAGGGTGTTTCCCTGCATGCGGGCTAAACAGAAATGATGTGCATCGCGTGGGGGTAGCTTTTATTTTTCAAACGAAGGAGAGACATTTTGGTGCGGCCCGTTCTGGTGTACCCTGTGATCAGCTAGCTTCCTGTCATCGAGGAGGATACGAGGCTGTCACATACACCACTGCCAGATGCATGTCTTGATGCTTGCGTGTGCTGCCACCTCGAGACTAACGGCCATGTTCGTCGCCGCGTATCCGACTGGTCCTCGACTCGTGTGCTCGATTCGTGTGACCTGTGATAAGGTAAAAAGATGGCACAATACTTTGGATTCCGATATGACTAAGGCAGGGTAAGCGGACATCCCTTCTTGCGTTACGACAACCAACGACTTCACTCATATCGGTGTGCCGGCTTCACTACGGTCCGCCAACAGCTCTACAGCGCCCAAGCTGTTACCACCACGCTACATTGCTAGAGTGCCAACCCCCCGTGGGCGATGTTGCTTGACCCTATCCACTAGGATACCGCCCGCCTGACCCGTGACCAAGTGATGCCTCCCTCATCCCTGCCCACCGCCGTCTCACGCCTATTCATGTTTCAGCTCCGCCCAGTCGCCTTGCCGTCCACCCACCTGACGAAGCTCCTCCCTGCAGCCATATACACGACCCTCATCCTCGCCCCTCCGCTAGACTGATATCAGAATCTACTATGCACCTTGCAGCTGCCCTTGAGCTCGCAGACCCACGAGATCGCCCATGCCCAAATCAGTAGCGTCGCTTGCGTCGTACCGCTCCTACGACACAAACCGTACTTCAGGCGATCTCTCGCCCTCGGACGATGAAGAAACCAGAGGCCGCCAGGCAGAGGCCATCCGCAACGCACACCGGAACGCCCAGGCTGGCGTGTCCACATCCCCTCTCGCTACTAGGCACCACTATTCCCGTCAGCCTTCGTACTCTGATCTACGCGGCAACATGATGTCCCGCTCGCAACAACTCGACGAGACTTCAGGGCTCCTTCACCCAGACATGTCGGCCAGTGGGTACAGGACCATGCCGGCAACTTCCCCAGCCACACCTCGACGTGGCATTAGCAGGAGGGCAAGTTTCGCCAGCAGCATGCGTTTAAGAGGACACAACAGGCGAGGATCGTTCTTGCGGAAAGTTTCAAGAGCTTTGAAGAGTAGTGATGGGATCGCAGAAGCAGCAGACGACATGAACCCGAACATGGCCTCTTCTCTGCGAGGTGATAGAGTGTGGTACGATCAATTTACATCGACGGACTGGGTACACGACAGCATAGCAGACGCATACAGAGTCAAAGAGCTACGGTCGAGGAAAGACTGGCGGGGACGATTGGAGGCACTTTTCGACGGCGCCCAGGGCTGGATCCTGGTTGCCATAATCGGATGTATCACTGCGGGTATTGCTTACTTGATCGATGTGACCGAGTCCGCCATCTTCGATTACAAAACGGGCTACTGCTCATACAACTGGCGATATAGCAAGCGCAAGTGCTGTGCCGGAGCTAGCATCTGCGACGACTGGTGTCGTTGGTCTGGCCTCGCAAACCGCGAGGGCGACTCAAAACTCTGGTCCGACTTTGCAGCATACTTCACTTGGGTCGTTGTGCTCAGCTTACTTGCATGCTGGCTGACTCTACAAACCAAGACGACTATCTCGTCTGCCGTTTCCTTGTCCACGCTCGACGAGAACCTAGGCGCAGATCCGCATGTACATGGCAAGTCCAACGAGGACCAAAACGACGATGCCAATAACGAAAGACGATTCAAGGAAGCCACACAGAGGCCGCCAATGGTATATTACCCAGCAGCTGGCTCCGGCGTGGCAGAAGTCAAAGTCATTCTGTCCGGATTCGTGCTTCACGGTTATCTCGGTGTACAAACACTTGTGTTCAAAACTCTCGGTCTCATCCTCAGTGTGGCTTCCGGGCTATCGATTGGCAAGGAGGGCCCGTACGTTCACGTCGCTACATGCGTGGGTAACATTGCCTGCCGTATCTTCAGCAAGTACAGGCAAAATGATGGCAAACGCCGAGAGGTCCTGTCTGCATCTGCCGCCGCTGGAGTGGCCGTTGCGTTCGGCGCTCCGATCGGCGGTGTCTTGTTCAGCTTGGAAGAAGTGAGCTATTATTTCCCACCCAAGACGCTATTCCGCACCTTCTTCTGCTGTATCGCCGCCGCCTTGTCTTTGCGATTCCTCGACCCGTACGGCACCAGCAAAATTGTGCTGTTCGAGGTGCGATATTTGACCGATTGGAGGTTCTTTGAACTTGCAATCTTTATCTTCCTTGGAATTTTGGGCGGCGCGACAGGCGCCATGTTCATCAAAGCAAGCCGTATCTGGGCAACGACTTTCCGCCGTATGCCAGCGATCAAGAAGCATCCCATGTTTGAAGTTCTCTTGGTGGCTATCCTGACTGGTGTGATCAGCTTCTGGAACCGCTATACGCGCCTTCCAGTAGCCGAGCTTCTGTTCGAGCTTGCATCACCGTGTAGCACCTTCACAGATGCCGGGACTGGTCTTTGCCCGACGGCAGCTCGTATACCAGATACAATCTGGTATCTGTGCTGGGCCTTCGTGGTAAAGGCATGTCTCACCACCGTCACCTTCGGTATCAAGGTTCCGGCAGGAATTTACGTGCCTTCCATGGTGGTTGGCGGCTTACTCGGCCGCATTGTTGGTCATTCTGTGCAGTGGCTCACTATAACATATCCCGACTTTGGCCTCTGGTCCGACTGTCCAGTAGGCGGGAACCCAGAAGCCTGCGTCGTTCCCGGAGTCTACGCCTTGGTCACAGCCGGAGCAACCATGTGCGGCGTAACGCGTCTTTCCGTCACCCTCGCTGTCATCCTGTTCGAACTCACCGGCAGTCTTGAGCATGTGCTCCCATTCTCCCTCGGCGTGCTAATTGCCAAATGGACCGCCGATGCTCTTGAACCAGCCAGCATCTACGACCTCCTGACCGACATGAACTCCTACCCCTTCCTCGACTCCAAAGTCCGCCCCGTCTTCACTACCGAGCTCGGCGACATCACCCCAGCCCCTCACCCCAACCACTACATCGACATATCTCACTCCCCACTCGTACCTGCCCAGCAACTCCGCGCCAAACTCGAACATCTACACATGGCCGGCGAGCTCGACGGCGGCCTCCCAATCCTCCGCGACGGAATCCTCGTTGGCCTCATCCCAGGCCCAGACCTCGAATTCGCCCTCGACGGCCTAGAAGCCGAAGCCGAATCTACGGCGATGTGCCTCATGAGTGCCCAAGACCGCTGGCAAGGCCCAGGCCGCGGCGCGATCCTCACCCTCGCATCATCCGCAACCTCTTCGGACGACGAAGGCGACGACGACGTCGACCGTCGTGGGAGGAGAGGCGGCCAAACCCCGTACGCCTTCGGCACGTCCAGCGAAGAACAATCCTCGTCGGCCGCGCCTCTCGTCGATGGCGGCACGCAGCAACCACGCTGGCGCGACCAACAAACCAAGGGACCCCTGCGCGCCGACCCGGCTGATTTCACGCCTTACATCGACGTGGCGCCCGTGTCCCTCGAAATCTGCTCGCCCATGGACTTGGTGTACGAGTGTTTTGTCAAGCTCGGGCTGCGGTACATTTGCGTGTTGAGGGAGGGGAGGTTTGTTGGGCTTGTGCATAAGAAGGCGTTTGTCAAGTATTGTCGTGAGGTGAATGAGGAGAAGCCTTGATGTTTGTTTGTTTGTTCCTTTTCGTTTGCGCATTGCATCTTCCTTGGGGTTTTTTTTGGTGTGTTCTTTTTATTTTTTTTGGAATAATACATTGTAGATGCGGAGGGTGTTTTGGGACGGTGTTTTGGTTTTGTTTTTGCACTTGCACTTGCATTTGGCGCGGTACCTTATGAGTTATTGAAAAATGAGAAATGCCCATGATCTGTTCTGTTCGAACGCAAATTGGAACGGTAAGGTACCTCCTCGAGCGACACGCAATCTCCCATTAAAGTCACGAATGATATTGTGTACCTCTTTCGAATGGTGTACAGAACATGTTCATACCAGCGGATTTGGTACACTCGGATCGGGGTTGCGCCAGTGAGAGACTTGGAGCCACACAAAGAATCACGAAAAGAAGCAACTGGACGCCCCGCTGTGAGGAAGAGGATTACTTGATTGTCATTAATGTCGTGTTAAAAAATACAGCGCCGTCCCGTTCATGTTTTCCCAGCGTCCTCATCATTCAAGGACATGATCGATGTGTTCGATGTACGCCGAGGCGTTGGGAGCCACTTGTTCCACAAACGTGCGTTTCATCACCCAGCGGCCTTTTGGTCGAGGCATGGAAAACTGGCCGGGACGTTCAATTTCGAGTTCGTCCAGCGTCGAGCCTCCGCAGGAATCGTGGCTTTGAATAATTGAGCGGAGAAGATGAAGGAGTGGAAACGGCTAGTTGCCACGCTTGGCGTCTTCTTCGGTGTTGTTGGGTACGCCGACCATTTTGGGGACGGAGACGGCGTTGAGGCGGCGGAAGGCCTGAAGAGACTTGTAGGTTAGTTCATATTCTTTGCCATGTCGGTCGTGGCGGTGCTCAAGAATGGGCGGTGGGGAATGGTAGGTAGGTATGTAGGTAGGATGCAATGTGCAGATGCCGGATCGAAGACAATCTCAAAGGCCATTCTCACCATCCACCACCAGCTACCATGCACCAAAACCAAAGCCGAATACAACCAGCCGAACGCGTAGTGTTCCCAGAAGAACGGGTTGACGAGGTTCGTCCAGGGCTTGCTTACATTTGCGATGCCCGAGTCGGGCAGCTTGCCGTCCCATTTGTCCTCGACGCGAGTGATTTTGCCGGCCTCGTGGAAGATATTGACCTTGCTGGTGATTGTCGTCTCTTTTCCAACACCCTTGACTTTGTAGAAGGTGGTCATGTCCATCTCGATCGGGTTGCCGGCGGAGGTGACGCTGTGGGATTTGCGCTCGATTTCGGAGAAGGCGGATTGCAGACCGTACTGGTTTGGAGTGGTTTGTTAGCGCGATGATACTTCTGATTGTAGTCTGTATGGAGGATACTACTCACCCACTGAGGCTCAAACTCTTTCCTGCCCTTGGCTACGGTGATAGGGTCGGAGAAGACGGCATCGTCTTTCCAGAGCTGCAGTTTGGCGAGAGATGGTCTGCCGGCGAACAGGTCAAGCACCGAGGCGACAAGAGTCCTCTGTTCACTGCTGAGGTCGACGCCGGGTGCGGTCTTGATATCGGTGTTTTCGAGCTTGAGCTCGCCGGTGCTGGTTGAAGAAGACATTCTTGCGTTATCTGGACGGCTAGGAGATTTGGAGTGGTATCCTGTCGAGAAGACTCCGACTGCTGATTGGACTGAAGGGTAGGTCGAAGATGTTTTGTTGGTGAAGCGTGCGACTTGGGGTGCAAAAGGCCGCATTGGGGGTATATATAGAAGAGGATGGGCGTTAAGAGAGGGGGGCGCTTGCTTCTTACCGGTTAAGTATGTAAGGTGAGGTACGGTACATAGAGTGGCTGCTATAGGAAAGGACGGGAAGGTCTAAATGTAGGTATCATCACGGCATCATTGGTATGTGCGTGTGCGAATGCGAGCCAACGAGAGCATCCATCTCTGCCGTCTTGTGCACTGAAGGAAGTCGAAGGGTTCATCAATTTCATGTTCCACCTTGGTGACGGCTTAATGACGTAGCGGTTGATTCATGTTTCGGTCACTCCATGCCGCCTGCCTGATACGTGAGGCAGCAACATCAATATCGATTTCATGCATTCCATGCTTGTTCGCATCTCGTTTCATGTCTGATAACTGTCAGTCGTAAGCCATGCCTCTCCCTTGCCATCCTGCGTTGTTATGCTCAAGCACTAAACACACGAACGTTGAGATCCACGCTTCCGCACGCCACTAGGCATCGTATTTGCTCCTGCACAGCATCGCCGTTCGATTGAGCCCCGTCGCCGCCTCCTCCGCCTTCTTTGAACACCGATGGCGCCCATCGTAAGCAGCTGACGAAATGATCTGCTGCTTCGACCACCCTCACACACTTGCCTTCTTGGCTGAGATCCCAGCAACGGATGGTTTTGTCGTCTGAGCATGAGAGCAGATACTTGCCGCCAGGGTGGAACACCAGCGCACGAATCCAGTTGTCGTGGCCGGTCAGCGTTTTGATGCAGACGCCATTGGCGCCGAAAATCTTAATTTGCTTGTCGCGGCCACCAGTAGCGAGGTACTCAGCACTGCTAGATGCAGCTGGTGGCTTCTTCAGACCTGCCACTGAGGCAAGGTTCTTGTATGCTGTTGTAGGGGCGAAGGCGCAGCATTCGACTACGTGCTCGTGGGCAAGGAAGGTTTGCTTGAGACTGTTGCTTTCGGGCTGTGAGAGATCCCACATGCGTGCTGTCTGGTCTGAGGAAGTGGAAAGTAACCAGCGGCCGTCGACTGTAGGGTGCAGGGAGCGGACCCAGTCTCCGTGGCCGCGAAGGGTTCGCAGGCAGTAGCCCGTTGTGACATCCCATATGCGGATGGTCTTGTCTCTGCTTGCTGATGCTAGGAGATTGCCGGACAGTGGTGCGCCTGCTGCTCCGGATGGGATAAAGCGGACGCTGCTGACACTGTGATCGTGGCCGGGTAGGGTGCGGATATTCTTGTATTCGTCTGAAGGGTCCCACAGCTTGATGGTCAAGTCGGAAGAGCAGGATGCGAGCAGTGTATTACCCCGAGGTCCACCAAAGTCCACATCAAGAACGGCTTTGGTATGCGATTTGAGTGTCCGCTCGAGCTCGCCGAGCTCGTAGTCCCAGATCTTGATAGTACAATCTTCGCTGCCAGACGCTAATGATGAAAACAGAGGATGGAATGCGACGCAAGTGATCGGCTGCCGGTGGCTCTGCAAAGTGTGCCTAGCGGGTGCTCTGGGGAGCCAGGTCGCAGGATCGTGGTTTTTTCTCGCTGCCAGCGAGGTTGGTGTCGCATTGTCAAGCTCGTGCTGCAGCTGGTTTGCGCGGGTCTCCAGTTCCATGATTTTCTTTTGCAGCCTCACTACCGAAGTCCATTTCTTTTCCAGCAAACCCTCGTACTTCTTCGCAGTGACCGTGTCAAAGGCTTCCTCTGGGACATTGAGCTCCTCCCGGATCGTTTGCGCAGCTTTCGAGTAGCCGGCGGAATTCAGATAGGCGATCAGGGACTTGTGGCTGTTAGCAAAGGCTTGATCAGCGAGAGGACTGAGAATGCGAGGCAGGGGAAAGCGTACAGCTCATCGGCTTGTCGGGAAGTCAGGAGTGCGCTCATAGTGGCGGTGAACCGGTCGTCCCATGCGCAAAAGACGAGGAGTCTTGATACTGTAGCTAGTGCGGATCGATGTGAGGTCGGGTAGGTAATGTATGTAGACTTGTTTGCGGCCAATGAGGCTTGTGCTGGGATGCGATGGGTTTGCGATAAGTCGGTGTACTGGAGAGAATTGCTGAAGGCTCCGACGAGCTACAGTAATTGCACTACCGCGCGGTGCGACAGGGCAACGCGTATGATTGTTTTGAACAAAGAAAGCAGAGGGGTGTTCCTTGAGGGGCGCGAATAGTGCAAGTGCTAATAGTCAGTAGTGAGTACTAGGTAGTGCAGGTATCCGTGACGTTGGTCGCGCACGGGAGCCGCGCCAGGCGCTTTTGATTTGGGTGCATTGTTTACTTCCAGGTTACTACTCACAAGCTTGCAGCCCAACTTCCCAGAATACACCCACCGACCGATAAACGCCCCGCACTCACCACCACCACTGTCGTCGTCGTCGTCGAAATTACTGGAAGAGGAAAACGTCAACAAACACGAAAACATCCCTTCACTGCCACCATCTGCTTCTGCTCAAGTGACCCCTCAGGCTTCACTACCACTCCTTCATCACAGTCCAACAGCGTCGACATTACGAGACCACCCTCGACACTCTCAATCGATGATCGCAAACCATCTGGAAGCTACATAATACACCTCACTCGAATCGACTCTCCTCCGCAACCATGGCCGAAGCCGAGGAGTTTGCACAGCTGCCTCTCACCGAACAATTCGTTCACAAAAACTGGAAGGCACGAAAGGGAGGCTATGAGACCGCAACCAAAGAGTTCAAGGTCGCGCAACCTTCAGACCCGACACTCCGCGAATTTATCTTGGACAGTGGACTATGGAAGGGCGCGGTCGCCGACTCGAACGTTGCCGCGCAACAGGAGGCGCTAAACGCTTACAATGCTTTCCTCGATGCTGCTGGCGCGGAGGGAGCAAAAAAGACACGCGCGAGCACCGTCACACCTATTGTAGAGAAGGGTCTGACAGGACGACCAGTCGCGAAGCAAGCCGCCCTTGAGGCTTTGCTGCTTCTGATCGAATTGGACAAGCCGGACCCAATCATTGAGGAACTCTTGCCCCTGCTTTCGCACAAACTACCCAAAATCATCACCGCCACACTGGGAGCGCTGAAGGAAATCTACCATGCTTACGGCTGCAAGACGGTGGAGCCCAAGCCAGTCTTGAAGCTCTTGCCCAAAGTCTACGGTCATGCGGACAAGAACGTACGCGCCGAAGCACAAGCGCTCACAGTAGAGCTTTACCGATGGCTGCGTGAGGCCATGAAGCCGCTCTTTTGGGGTGAGCTGAAGCCTGTGCAACAGACAGATCTGGAAAAGTTGTTTGAACCGATCAAGGATGAACCCATGCCGAAGCAAGAGCGACTTCTGAGGAGTCAGCAAGCAGCCAAGGAAGAAGCCGAGGCCTCTCAGGAGGTAGCTGAGGAAGAAGAGATGGAGGAAGAGGCTGCAATCGACCTCGAGCCGGAGTTCGATCCTGTCGATGTACTTTCAAAGATTCCTGCCGACTTCAACGACCGATTAGCCAGCTCCAAGTGGAAGGACAGGAAAGAGGCACTAGAGGAGACGTTCGCTGTCGTCAACGTGCCTTTGATCCAAGAAGGCTCCTTTGACGATATTGTGCGCGGGTGCGCGAAAAGCATGAAAGATGCGAACATCATGGTGGTGACGGTTGCAGCCAACGTTGTAGAGGCTCTGGCTAAGGGTCTTAAAAAGAGCTTTGGCAGATATCGCAGCTCGATCCTGCCTGCAATGCTCGAAAGGTTCAAGGAGAAGAAGCCGACTGTGACAGACGCAATTGGTGCTGCCTGTGATGCCGTTTTCATGGTTGTGGGCTTGGGTGACATTGAGGCGGATGTACTGGAAGCCTTGAAGAACAAGAACCCACAAGTAAGAGAGAACTCGGCCAAGTTCCTCGTACGCGCTTTGAAGACCACAAGAGATGCACCGACACCCGAACAGACCAAGGAAATGGCGGAGCCCGCGAAGAAACTGCTCGCGGAAAGTGCTCCCGCCCTGAGAGAGACTGGTGCCGACATCTTGGGTGTGCTCTGGAAGATCATGGGTGACAGGAATATGTTAGCCCATCTAGAGGGCCTTTCTGACATCCACAAGAACAAAGTCAAGGAGGCATCGGAAGCGGCAGAGGTCAAGGCAAAGTGGAAGCCAAAGGCTGCACCGCCTCCCAAGGCTGCGGCACCTGCTGCAAAGAAGCCTGCCCTGGGTAGCAAGAGACCTGCCGTGAAGAAGCCTGCACCGAAGCCCGCGAGTCCGCCGCTTGATGAAGATCCGCCTGCAATGGCTCCGAGACCGACTTCGAGACCAGCAGCTAAGCCTGCTGGCGTGCGACCTCCGGGTGGACTGAAGGCTCCCGGCACTGGCCTGCAAAAGCCTGGCGCCGGCCTGAAGGCGCCTGGGTCTGGTCTTGCGTCGCCTTCCAAACGTCAAGGAATGGTAGTCGAAGATTTCCCGCCAGTAGCACCCAAGGCAGCACCCGGGCGCGGCCTCGCTGGCCGACCTCTCGGCAAACCAGCTACAGCACCATCTTCCCCTCCACCCACACCCAGACAGGAAGGACCTTCGTCCGCACTTTCTTCCATAGAACGGCAGGAGCTTTACGATCTCCGCTCTGAGATCGACCTTGTCCGCCAACAATGTTCTGATCTTCGCACAGATAAGATGAGGCTCAGCTCACAGATCTCTGAGCTTCAAAACCAAAATGCGCAACTGATCGAAGACCACACCCGCGATGTGTTGCAAGTCAAAGCGAAGGAGACTCAGCTCGTTCGCGCACGTTCCGACCACGAGACCGCCGAAGACCGTGCCAATGGTCTGTCGCGTGAGATCGACCGTCTGAAGCGCGAGATCACGCGCCTCGGTCGCGCGCAAGGCGGTCGCGATAGTCCTGTCGATAGCATGTCAGGTGGCGGACACGGTATGCTGGGCAATGGCTCAACGCCTCGTCCAGCGTACGGCAGTAGCAGATCTTCGTTCAACATGCCTCCACCACGGACGTACAGCGGCGAGAATCACCACTACGGCGGCAACAGCGGCGACGGCAAAGAAAACATGCCCGATTACGAACAACAAGGCTACGACAACAACAGCAGCAGCGGGAAGCCGACCTCCAACCTAAGCGGCCGGCCCATGTCGAACGCTTCCAGCGGGCGGGCAACTCCCAACGGTGAGGAGCACAGTGGCCGACCAGCAAGCTACGCCAACAACGGCGCTGCGTCTCAAAGCTCCATGAGTAGAAATCCCAGCGCCGGCGGCGACGGGGTGGAAAGCTGGAAGCGAGCAGCAGAGGTGACGCAGAATCTGAAGGCGAGGATTGAAATGATGAAGGTTCGTGCTCCACGCCCTGTTATGAAACAATGATAAGATGATCGCACTTATGTACACGACCGGCTGACTCCGCAACCTAAAGGCAAGGCAGAACATTGGACGACAGCAGCAGTAACGAACGCACGGACATGGGCGATATGAGAGCATTTGTGTATATTGGGCAGGTACCTAGGCATAGACCTGCTAGGACGAAACGGATGTATGAATGGATGGGTGGGTGAATGAATGGATGGTAACCATGAAGGCGCCTTGAGCAGGGTGTTTCCTGTTCTCCTTCGCCTTTTCTTGGTGCCGTCAGAAACGGCTGATATTTTCCTTTGCGAATTGGGCGGGCTCCTCGCTCAAGGCCGGTTCGGTTTTTTCTCCAATTGTTGCATAATTCGGGCTTCGTTCTATACCACTTTTTGGCTTGGGTTGTAACTTTTCCGTCTTTTCTCTTTTGAACTCTTCGTTGTCTGTTGTCTGTTGTCTGTTGTCTGCTGTCAATCACATTGGAATCAACCCTCAAGCTGTGAACAATTCGTCGTGAGACATTCGATTGTGCAATCAACCGTTCATCCATTCTTGCATCACACACGTCTTCGACCCGAAAGGCGTGTTGCCAATGACAGTTGTAGCTAATCTTTTGAAGCTCAGGATCTTTCCCAGACATGCGAAGTCCCCCTCGAAACACTCCGAGGCGGCCTGGTGGTGATGGTGGTCGTTTGACTCAACAAAGATCAACGCAATGTGGTCTGTGTTTGTATGCGAAGGAGAAACTTGCGAGGATTACAAATTGAGTGGTAGATGTGTATTGTAAAATAGGTTATGCCCAGGGGTATTATCCGTCGTCGTCGCCGTCAAATGATCCGTTCAAATAAACCAAATAAATCAAGAAACAAAAGAAAGAAACAGCAGATCCCTCGTATGCGTGCATATGCATATGCTCTTTCTTTTCTTCCCGCTCTTGCCAAAAACCGTCGTCAGAAACAGAATAAAAAAAATGGGAGCAACATCGCTCTAGAGCCAATTTGTAGCCAAAACATCGGTGACTCCGTGGGTAGGTATCCATCCAATTTTTTCGACACACCGCGAAAGAGATCAAGCCGAGAACTTGCCCCAGCCGAGATTCTGCATGTCCTTGTCCTCGTCCTTGCCCGGCCACATGATCTTGCCCTTCAACAGCGCGTGAATGTGCGCAACGGCGGTTATGAGCCACATGATGACGAGGAAGATCGTGAGCGCGCTGCAGATGCCGTTGATACCGGGGCTGTTCAGTGCGGAGCCGACTTGGATGGCGGCGAGGGTTAGGCCGGCGTTGGGGAAGACGAACTGTGAAAGGAATGTAGTCAGCAGGAGCTCGGAAAGGGATGTAGAAATGTGGCTTTGAACTTACTGCCCACCAATTCAGAGTGAAACTCATTCTTCGGAGACCGGCTATGACCGCCACG
>Ga0265797_10009627_pt1 | contig 12511 bp, 14 predicted proteins | sample P2T30metagenome_FD_192433 | JGI IMG/M metagenome (GOLD analysis project Ga0265797, IMG submission 192433) | Plant litter microbial communities from East Loma Ridge, Irvine, California - P2 T30 | ecosystem: Environmental > Terrestrial > Plant litter > Unclassified | place: USA: California... | reverse complement strand
GCGAGGTGGACGATGAAGATGATGATGATGATGATGATGACGAAGAATTCGATGACTGGACTTTTGGAGCTCGCTGATCGTATTTGGGTAAGAAAACTATCGATTCGAAACAAAATACCGCATCGACAACAACTCTTACAATGATATCGACTGCAACTAGAGCCAAGGAGACACGGTGATAATGCCAATTAATCAATTAATCCGGTCCGGTTCATTCATCCTTCAGCAGTGCGCTATATCTGCAACCCTCAATGGCGCCTTGAATTCTCCAAACGCACTCCCTCTACTGCCCTAATCTAGCCGCAATGGCTCCCAACAAATCCCTCACCGCCTGTACGAGCACTCTTTCAGCTTCACGAAGCTGTCCCAAGCGTTCCACAACTACCTGGAGCGCTTCCACGTATCTCTCCTGTGCAGCGAGGACCTCCTGACCTATGCCGTTACCTGCATGTCCAATATCCAGAATTTGACAGCGGCAAGTCTTCCAACGTTCGCCGCAGACGTAGCAGAATTGATGCCCGCATCGACAGGTCATGTGGTTGCAACCACCAGGAATCAAGTCGACAATCTGGTTGCATCGCCGACAGCTTTGCCAGCCTTGCTCGTTGGCTAGTTGGCGGGTCTGCAGTTCCGCCTCGTTGGGATCGACTGGGCAGGGTCCGGCGTGAGATGCGGCTCTGCACGAGGTGCAGGTGTTGGATTTGCAGAGTGAACACGTCACGCTCCGGGCAGGAGTCTCTCTCCTGCCGAGGAAGTGAGAGCATGCTGGCTGAGCGCAGTACAAGCGCTCACTCGCTGGAGTGTCAAATTCTCTCTTCTTCTTCTCAAAGCTGGTCACCAGGTCTTCCGGAAGGAACACTTTGATTTCTTGCCAGGGCAGGACGACGCAGCAACGAGGAGGGTACAGCGTCTCGTCGTTCATAGTGGCGTGAATCAGCGTTTCGAGGCAGTCAGAACAATACCAGTGCCTGCAAGGCGCTTGCCAAGCGTTGGTCATTCCGAGCGGGTCTTCGCAACAGGTACAACTATCGGTTGCCGACGGCGATGGAGCTATGGCGAGAGCAAGTTCGGCGTCTGTCGTCTCACTAATCTGGTTGATAGTCCGGCACGAGAGCAGCTGGTCGATGGCAATGCGACGTGCCATCGCGGAGTCGGACGTGCCGTTGGAGTCGTCTTTCAGCGACCGCGCCTCTTCGAGCTCGAAGGCGACGACAAGACGTCGGGTAGCATCGTCCATGTTGGGGATTGTACGAGGTTCCATTGTGGTTGGTGTTCGTCCTAGTCGATCAGTGTTTGCACCGCTATGCGTAGCAGTGTTTGGAGAAGAATGCGTCGAACCCATCTTGTTGATTTGAAGGAGGGATGAGTTGAGACTGAGAAGGAGAAGTAGATGTTGCGCCAGTCAAAAGGAGGCGACGAGCGCGCAAGACAAACGAAGGTCCCAGAGGCGCGGATTTTGAAACAGGGTGTCTGAACTATTATGCAAGTAGCCATCCAATCCGAGCAAATTGCAGCATGATCTCATTCAAGTTCTAGCGTACGTATATTAAATACAGCTCAGTATGGTTCAGTCTGCGGTCTCATGAGATGTTCACCACGGTTGACTGCTTGTCTCAAGGCGGTCTAGGAACATCGTAAGCTCGCTTCTTTCGCCTCTCTGCTTCTGCTGACCAACTAGTGCTATCAGATCTGAATTGTACCGTGACCGCAGGTGATGGTAGGAAGACTTGCTGAAGCAGGTGTACAGATCAGCGCTCAGAATAAGCGTGTCGAATGAGTCATTGGTGTGGTGATTTGCCCTACTTGGGCTATGGTGCCTCACAAGGAAAGAAGACTGTGCGATTTTGATACTTCAACTGCGTGCAAAGAAGTGAGGCGAGCGACTGTCTTTATTGATGACTCGCAAAGCTTCAGACCCTCACACCTACTGTTATTTCACCAGTAAATCACCGCCACAGACCGACACCAGCGCAACCCAAGCCATTATGTCCTCTCCTGCCACAGAACCTACGGTACCAACCGATGCAACCGTCCATTCAAACGTGAACGTCGCGCCCGCCCAGCAACCCAACACACCCGAGGGCTACCACAGCGAGAACAAAGCTCATCTGAACAGCCCTGCAACGCCACACGACCTTCAGTGCGCAGCCTGCGACGATCAATTGTCGCCAGAGAATAACTGGCAGGCACCATGTCAGCATGCCTACTGCCTCGATTGTCTCGAGCAGCTCTTCCGGCTCTGCTTGGAGGATGAGATACTCTACCCACCCAGATGCTGCAAGCAAATTATGCCATGGAGTGAAGTGCAGGGACTCGTTTCCGGGGGACTGGTAATCGACTTCGAGGGTAAAAGAGAGGAGCTGGATACCCAGAATAGGACTTATTGCTCGGATCCGGCTTGTTCAACTTTCATCGGCGCCTGTCACATCGCTGCCGATACCGCAGTTGCTACGTGCCCTGCTTGCGAGAAGCTCAGCTGTGTGAAGTGTAAGAGCGCTTCACATGCAGGAGATTGTCCATCAGACCCATCAGTGCAAGCGATCCTGGACGTTGCCAGAAAGGAGAACTGGCAGAGGTGCCAGTAATGTGGAAGAATGATTGAACTGATCGAGGGATGCAATCACATAACGTAAGCCAACTGCGGCAAAACCACCAAGAAAATACGCTGACGAGAAGAATTACAGTTGCCATTGCGGACACGACTTCTGCTACATTTGTGGGTCACGCTGGCACACTTGTGAGTGCGAAGAACCCCTTTTTGGCTTTGTAGACGTGCAGCAAGCCATGCTGCACGATGCAGTTCCTCAAGGGCAACTCCAAATCCACGAAGTCATCCGATTGCGCGACATGCTCGCGGAAATCAACGCTCTCGTCCGCGACCATGGAGTTGATTTCGGCGTCGATACAGGACCGCCAGCTGCGCCTCATAACGGAGACAGAGACGCTGCCGCTCGAGCAGCTCCGATGCGCGTTGCCGAGCCTATGCTTGACCACCGCGACCACCGCGATCGCAACCACGAGGGTTGGCGTTTTGTCCATGGTGCGGGAGACTGCGAACACTGTGGTGGTGACATGCCGGTGTTTCTCATGGAGTGTCGGACGTGTCAGATGAGAGCTTGTCGTCGTTGTACGCTCAACAGATTGTGATAGGTCGCGAGAAGATAGGCAGCATGTCGCGTAGGCTATCTTAGCGACAGGCTGATGCATCGGGACAGGCGGAGTGACGCTGAGGCCACCAGGTCATGGAAGACAAAGACAATTGGTGACAGCCCGAAGGTTGACGGCCTTGAACGTATGTACAATGGCGGGCGAGAGACACGTTTCTCGTCGAAGTAAGTGAAGGAAATGGGCTATTTGGAGCTCTTAAGCGGTATCAGCCTTTGCCATAGCTGCAGCTGTCCGGTATGGTTCACATTGCACGTACCTCTTGTAGTGAGCTAAAAGGAGAGAGTGTCGCAACGCGCGACCTAAGAGTCAAACTGCCGTGAGAAACCTCGAAGTGAGACCCAGTCTCGGTCTCGGGCGTTCTTCAGTTTTCACTTACGGCCTTTGTCTTCCGTACTGCATAAAACATCAGCGAAATATCTTCGCAAGTCAAACTACCAATCCTTTTCCCATTGTCAAACCTGAACCCCATACCCGCTCTGGACGAGACTTGTGTACGATCATCTTTCATTACCAAACTCATCGATCCTTCGATCCTCCTCGTTCCAAGTTGCAACGATACAAGATGTCAGCCATGCAGGCGGCACTCGACGGCCTAGACGACGCGACATTCAATCTCATCATGGAAATGCAGTTAGAGGATGTAATCAGCATCAAGCGACAGGATGTGAACGGCGGACTGGCTTCGCCAAGAAATCCCAAAGTCATCCAGATGTTTGCTGAAGAGCTATTGCAGTATCAAGATGATCCTCGTCCACACGTCAATCCACCATCACCTATCAAGAATGGCGCTAAGAATGCGAACGTCAAACAGAAGAAGTTTGAGTGTTCTGCGTGCGGCGACAACGTCCTGGCCGGAGCAGCATGGACAGCGCCGTGCAACCACCACTACTGCGTTGAATGCCTTGAGAACCTTCATCGCTTGTCTTTGACAGACGAGACCTTGTATCCGCCAAAGTGCTGCCGTCTCGAAATGCCCTGGAACGATGTCAGACCAAGGATCAACCCCCAGCTAGCCAGGAGCTTCGAAGGAAAGAAGGAGGAGCTCGACACCGACGCTGGACGTCGGACTTACTGTTCCTCTGCAGCTTCCGCTCGTTTCATCGGACCTTCCAACATCAAGGGCGACCGGGCGACATGTCCACAGTGCAGTAGGGTGACTTGCACCATGTGCAAAGCAGCCTACCACGGAGGAGACTGCCCTGCCGACGAGTCTCTGCGCCAGACACTCCAGCTCGCTGCGAACCAGGGCTGGAAGAGATGCACCAGGTGCAGAACCGTCGTCGAGCTCACTCATGGTTGCAATCACATCACGTATGTATTTTTTTCTCTTCCCCAAAACAGCACTGCTGCGGATCCGCCAACTGATGTAGGTGCACGTGCCGCCATGAGCTTTGCTATACATGTCTCGCTACCTGGAGGACATGCCGCTGCGATATGTGGACTGAGCAACGGTTTCTGGCTCGTAATGGCGATAATCATCGAGCTGCTTTTGTGGAACAAAGGCCCAGCCGGCCGCGACACCAGGAGCCGGAGCCGGTCCAGGTGATGCCGCGTCTACCTGTACAGACTAGGGCACCCATCGCCGCGACAAACGGAGAGCCGGGCGATGTGATGCTGCTTCTGCTCTACTACACTGCTCGATTCATCTTCGCGTTGTTCCAATACTCTTGGCTGGTCGCATTGTTGTTCGTGCTCGGATATTGGTTCTTTGGAGATTGAAGGCTGCGCGCTTAGCTGCCGTCAGTAACAGCATGGAAGAGCAAGTCTATAACATCTGCGATGGCTCGGGCTGCTTCGCTCTCTTGATGTCAAGGTATCGTCAGCTATAAGTCTACTCGCTAGATTCAAGACGCCTTAGTCCGCGAAATGAAATGAAGATCAACCAGTAACAAGTACCTGGAACTTACCAGTAAAGGCGCGACTGCCTATGCGCCAGCGCTAACGGATGCATTTTGACTTCCGATGTTCGTTAGCTGACGACAACATGCCAGTATGATCTCTGATCCCTAGATATCCCCCTCCGCAAAAGCGCTGGTTCTGAGTCATGGTCTTTCTAAGTTAGAGGCGATCGTCTGGTGTTGAGGCTTGGCCAGACCGAACAGCGAGTTGCGTACAATCACGAGGCTCAAAATGTACTTGAGTTCATAAAGTCCAACGGTAGGGCTTGCGTTGCTCGAACAGAGTCCTTTTGATAGAACAGGCGCTGTCGAGTGTCGTCGGACGGCAGGATCCGAGGTACGGCGTGCCATCTATTGGTGTCGAAAGACTTGCATCCAGACTCCCACAGGCAGGTACGCGGTGACAAGAGCTGCTGTCGATCATAAACGACATCCGCGCTGGCCCCTGAAGTCTCACTCTGCAGATGTTGGGCAACGAAGACGATCGAGGTGATCATAAACATGAAGATGCCCCAGCAAAGCTACTCCTCTCTTCCAGGGCTGTGATGCGAGAAGTTCGCGAGAATAATGAGGGCTGAACATGGCCTGATTGTGCCGTTGTGCGCGCGAAACAGCGCCTCTCATTGGTCGTATGATGTGGCGCGCCAATACAGTGGAGGCTGGCTGGCCATGTGTCGCCTGTCGCACAACATGATGACCTGAATGATGCGCAAGAAATAGGCACGATCTCGCGACAATCATGCAGTCATGGCACGACCCGCCCCACGCGTTGCACTGCGGTATAGCCAGGCATCGAACTGGCCATAAGAAGTATCATACTGCTGTGTGATGATGATGAACGGCGGCATGAACCTAGAAGTGCACACTGGTGATGAACCCTTGTTACCCGCCTCTACTCTGTTGACCAGTTTAACTCAGGCACGTAAGGCTTCTCATTGGTGGAGTGGAGTGGGTGTTTGACGCTTATACTCAACGTTGCTTGGGAGGCCGGCGTCTGAGACAAGATTGCCTTGCAATTCCGATGGCGTTGGAAAAAACGTCTGAAGACTGCGAAAACGTTGGTGAGCTACACACTAAAAAGCGTGCTCTTCTTAAGGACAGATGGAAGTGCAGATGCTATCAATGAAAAGTACTGCTACTACGCAATACTGTACAGTAAAACTAAGAAAGATGGCCAGGTACGAGAAGTAGGCGTGGGCTGGCTGAAGCTGAAGATCCGGTGTGGAGAATCCCTGACATCCGAGCCGTCGCGTCGCCCCTGATCGCATCGCATCGAGGGGTGGAGGGCCGCAAGCAGCACACAACAGACGCCCACTCCCCACGACCTCCCGGTGACCATGGCGGCGATGGCCTCGCCAGCGTCATGCCTTCGAACTCCCAAGCGCTCTGGATGTTTCACGTGGTCGCCTGGTGTGGACGTTGGTTTTCTCGTCACGGCAACGCCCATTGTCTTCGCCCCCTCTCTACATGAGCCTCATCGCACATCCGGACGGCAGACGAACATGCTGTACCCCCACATCTGACCCGTGGCATGCATACTCGTGGTCGTCCATCTTCTTCATCCGTATACAGAAATGCTTACTGGGGTAGGCAGGTAGAGCTGAGTTGCCAACGGTAGAGGTAGCCTCGTCCGGCGTTTCAGCCACTCAGCACAGATGGCCATGATCGCCCTCCATTCGCACCTCTCAATCTCTCTGCGGGCTCGTGCCAGTTCGAGGAATGGCCTGGCCGTCTGGGCCGCGTGCGAGGGCATCCCGAAGACTAACGGATAGCTGGTACCTCCTAGCCTCAGCCATCCACCATCGTCAAACCCGGCTGAGCTATCTTGGGTTAATCCTGCGCTCGTCGTCACAACGTTCGTCTCGAACCCCGGGCGAGTTGATATGAGACCCTCCAGCCAGCCTGCCTCTTCCTGATCGACCTGCTTGCCTTCTCTACTCACTGTTCTTCTCGCTAGCCTATACACCCTGCCTCCTTAGGCAATTTCATTCTTTTTACTGAACTATAGGCGCTGGGCACGTCATCTCACATCGGCAGGACCACTACTTTCAATATCGACATACTACCTGGACATCTCTGCATTCTTGAACTTGCCCGGTAACAATGCTAGTCCAGACCATCCTCGCCCTCGGCGCATTCGCTCTTTCATCTGTCTCTGCTCAGTCTGTCGAATTCTCCTTTGAAGCAAGTGCCAGTTCCGCTGCCAGCGCCATTGAGAGTGCCACCGCCGTCGTCAACGTCAACGCCTGTGAAGCATCTCCTTTCCGTGGACTAGGATGCCTGGCATCAAACACTGCTGCCGCCAGCGAGTGCTCATCTCGGGTTCCGGCCGTGACATCCACCGTCACCAGCACCACCTCCGTACTCGCCGAAGTTACTGAGGCATCTCGTGCGAAACCCAAGGTCGAGGCCCAAGTGACCATCAGCTCTACAAACGTTAGAGAGACCTGGACGACCACCGTGACCCTGTACGTTTGTTTCAGCTAGCTCGCATTTGACACGACTGACAAAATCACAGACCTGCGGAGGCGACTTCATACGTCCCTGCTATCTCTACAACATGCATCACATCGACTATCACGACATACACCACTCCCAGTGCCAGCGCGACGGGCCAACGTCAGAAGCGTCAAGCCGCAAACTCTGCATGCATTGCCAACGGACTTGATTCGCTTTCTTCCTTCAACAACGCAACCCTCGCGAGTGCTTGCTCATGCTTGAACATCGCTGCTCCTACTTCAATCTCCACCGTCTACGTCACGAGCTACATCGCCGCCACCACAACCTCTTTCGTCGGCCTCGCACCAACCACTACCGCAGAATTCATCGACCGAGCAACCGTCACCGAAACGACATGTCTCCCCGCCGTGACCATCCCAGTCAGCAGCGTCAAGACAATCACCGAAACCAAGACCGTCTCACTCGCCGCTCCCACCTACGCCCCCAACTTCGGCCCCAAAGCCGGCTGCTCAAATATGTACGCCGGCCGAGCGGAAGCCCTCGCCAACACCATCACCGAAGACTGCGAAGCCGACAAAGCCTGCCAGGAGATCTGCTCCCAAGAGCCCTCGTGCAAGTTCCTCTACGTGCAGCAGATGTTCAGCGACTACGGCGGATCGACTCCATACTTCCAATGCTACATGAACGACCAGGCACTCGACGAGAAGCGCGACCTGCAGTGCGGAAGGCAGGAGGGCATCTACGGCACCGCCAGGGGTTTCGACGCCTGTGGCAGAGGCATCGCTGAGGGCGCTGATGACAAGGCGCCGAGCGCTTGAGCGCGTGCGCATTTTGTCTTGAGAATGCTTGTTCGGCTTTCTCGGTCTTTTCACTTTTCTCTTCTTTCCTCGATAACGAGTGCCGGGCGCGTCGGCTGTTGACAGCAAGCCGATGCGACCCTGGCTATTTTACGGTGTGACGGACTTTAATGATGCATCGTCCTTTCTTTTTCTATAGCATTGGAGCGGTTACCATTAATAAGACTATGTTTGGGGTTTTACTTCTCAGTATTCGTGATATGGCATGTATTCGCGTGATTCGAACATGTACGGGATGCATGTGCTGAAGGCCTCGGTTTTCGTCGAAGTTCTCCTTATCGCTGTCTGTGAGGCCACCTCAGCGTTCGGCTCAGAAACTCTTTGGAGGTTCGAGGCTGATGTTCTTTGGAGGTTCGAGGCTGATGTTCAAAGGTTGGTATGCTGTAAGATGATCAAAAATTGGAATGAACGCCTCCGCATCTATATAGTGTTTTCAATTACCGCAAACTTGCGCACCAACGGCTCGCAAACGTGCTCATTGCATATCGATCAAATGCCTTTGGGGCCGAAGGCGCGGTGCCGTGATCTCTAACGGCTGTGCGCAGGTTGGAGGCTAGATCACGTGATGTGACTTTCCGCGGTGAAATAATGTGTGGAACTCGTGAACACGGACCGGAACTGCATTGAAGTAGTCGTGAAGCATGACATCTTTGGCTAAGATGACGATGAAGATCACATGCCGCGGTCCCCTCTGGGAACAATTCATTAGAGCGTTGAAGTCCAATGACCCTGCTGTCATAACATTCTGGGAGAGTAAGTAGGTCAAATGCTGGGTATTCCATTGATCCGCTCAAGTCCTCCAGTATAGCGCCCATATGCTTTGAACAAATTGTACAAGTATAATACATCGCCGCCAATGCAAACCACTATTTGATCTTCTTCGCCTTGAGCTTGATCGTCTCTCCGTTCACGAAGATACCCTTGCCCTTGTAAGGCTCCGGTCGTCTCCACTCCCTGATCTCCGCAGCGAACTGCATGAGAACCTCCTTCTCAGGACCCTCCAGCAGTAATCTTGTGGGTTGAGGTGTGCTTGCTTTCACGCCCTTGGGAATACCCAACTCAATGGGATGTGAGTATCCGACCTTCAATGACACGAATTGCTGGCCCTCGTACTGTGGGCTCTTGGTGACGGCGGTCTTCTCGACTGTTGCACGGTATCCGACACCCACGAGCCGCAGAATGGCTGCGTGGCCTTCACTCACTCCGAGAATGTGATTTGCGAGGTATGCTCTGACGGTTCCTTTTGAGGTCTGTTAGCACACCGCTTTCTTTCCTTGCGCATGCACGCGCATCACGTGCAAACAAGACCAACTCACCCCACATCTCTCTTTGCTTCCTGTCATTTGCGTCCAAGATGCTTAATGTCCGCGTCCTATTCTCCTCATTCGCTTCAATGCTCATGTATGCGGGAATGTCCATCTTCATCGTGCCCAAAGGTCCTGAGATCTCAACCATGCTGCCCTGCCCATCTCTGCTGACACCCCGTCCTGTCTTGACGACGGTCTGAGGGAGAATGCTGAATTTGACCTCCTGAGGTAATGAGAGCGGCGCGCTGCCAATCTTCGAGCGGCAAAGTCTAGTGGTAGAAAAGGAGCGGACGCATTGCCTCGCGGCGGTGGTGGAGGGTCCAGAGGCGAACATTGCTGACACCTGATTTCCGTGCAGTGAAGCGAAGGTGATTGTTGTATTGAATTAGCGCCTGAAGATCGGAGGCGGTGTCGGCGTTGCAATTGTCAATTGTCAATTGCATGTGAGGCTTCAAAAGTCCAAATGCACCTCCGCGTCGAGATCCCCGGCCTCCAGCGGGTTTCCTTCCGCACCAAACTTCACGCCTGCGCGCGAACTTCAACTACACCTCAGATCTCCGGCTTCGTCTTTCTTCGGCCTGACAGACGGACTTCGACATTCACGCGACAAACAAAAGATGCGCATCCCACATGCTGAGAGCCATCTGCTTCACCGCCTGTTGATCAGCATTCACGTGTGCGAGGTTTAGACCGCCATCCTGGTATCAATGGTGCAAGTGAGCCGTACAGATCTATGAACAACGATTGATCTACACGTGCACTCACGTGTTCACAGCGTTTGTGTGCAAGACTGCCTTGCGACGTGGTCTCACGAGCAGACATATAAACCGCGTGCCCCCCTTCCAACATGAGCGTGATCTCGTAACATACATTCCGACATCCTGGGCCTTGACAGACAGCAAAGCAACGTTGACCGTCCTGGTCTGGTATACCTTCGACAAACATCTTGTTATACAGTGACAACTCAACAACCCCCTTCTTCTGAGACGGTGTCACGATGATGCGTGTGGCATTTCTCGTGGGCATTGCTCTGGCCTTGGTGGTGCAGGTCTTCGCCAACAGTGGCGTTGCCGTCAACGGTAAAGTATTCCAATGGCACTTCTCAAGCGACAAGCTAACGATATTTCCAGAACTCATGAACTCTACCGACTCCGCCTTCCACAATGGCTTGAACTACGACCGCTTCCTTGGCCCCGACTCAAAGGTCGACTCCACCTTGCAGACTGCAATTCGAAAGCTACAGGAGCTTGAAACCGCCCCCTCTTGCAACAAAATGGCTTCTTCCGCGCTCATCTACACATGTGCTACTTTCAAGGGTGACGGCGAGGCTCCGGACACGACCGAGAAAACACTTGATGAGGAGAAGAGCCTGTTCGCCACCCGCCTCGCTATCTGCGAGCTCTCCGACTCCGACGATCAATCCCTCGTTCCTTCTGAGTGTGCATCCTTCGTTCCGACCAAATCGAACACCAAGAAGAAGGGTTGGTTCGGTTACGTTCGCGAGAAGCCTATCCCTCGCTACCCGGACTACGACCAGGCTACCAGGCGCGACCGCGACCGCTGTGTGGCTGCCCTGATGAAGAGTCCCCAGACATGGTCAAGCTACTCCAACGCCAAACAAAGCGCCAACCAGTGGTGCCCTGCTGTGCGTGGCGACATCGAGAGAGATGAGATGTTGCAGAGGGCCGGAGCCTTGTTCGATAATCTGGTGCTTCAAGGCGACGCTCTCCGCTCCCACAACGAGATCTTGCATCAGCAAGAAGAAGCAATCCAGTTTCTCACCACCCAGCTCCTCCAAATTACTCACGACACTCTGAAGAACCACGAGGCGTACCAGCAGATGTCGAACGATGCTCTGGTTTCATTGCAAGCTGCAATGGAGAACGCCGAGGTTCAGCTCCAAGTCCGCATTGCCCGATCCATTGCGGCGCTTGAGGATCTTGAGGTGAAGGGCAACGACATGATCGAGAGGATGCTGTCGACGATGAAAGATGCGGCGCTACAGCATAACACCGACATCGCGCTCGCTCATGTGGGAGCCGTCGAGGACGCTCGTGTGCACACGCAGTTCCAGCTGGAGATGTTGTCACAGCAGATCCAGCAAGTTCTCTTCAACGCGGGCAACGCTGGTCAGGAGGCTGCCGTCGAGTTACAAGAGTTGGTCCAATCTGCACAGCAACTCCAACTTCGACTAGTCAGCCTCGGCGAAGAGGCTACAACAGTCAACGGACTCCTCAGCGACGTGACCAGTAACGCGAAGCAATTACGGGATGAACATGTGGAGCTGAAATCCGCTATCAACGACACCAGAGAATCTTTGGCAGCTTTGGACTCTCAGGTTTTGGCATACACGCACCACGTCTCAGCCTTCTTTGCAATCTTTAGTGGGCTACCTGGTAGTCTGTCAGCCGCGGCTTGGTACTTCGGTTGCTTCATCGTGGCCGGCACATTCGTTCTCTTCTTATGTCTCGGCGACTGGCCCATTCTGGCACTTGCGACTGCAAGCATCCTCAAATTGCTCAAGATCACATTCAAGAACCTCAAGGAGCTCGCCCAGCATGTTCTCTTCGCGGCAGGCAACTTCTTGTCCAGCGTTGTGAGTGCCACGCAGCAGTGCGTAGACTGGAAAGGCGCCCTGCTCCTGATCTTGAGTGTGGCCGGCATCGCTTTCTACTCTGTGGTAGTCGAGAGGCCGACAGCATACTGGCAACGCTGGGAGAATGGAGACCTCTCTCTGTTCGAGCCTGCTAACTGCATTGCTGTTGTCGTGATCGTGCTCGTGCTCCTGTGTGCCATCTCGAGGCCTGCTCTCGCAGTTCGT
>Ga0265797_10009622_pt1 | contig 12515 bp, 11 predicted proteins | sample P2T30metagenome_FD_192433 | JGI IMG/M metagenome (GOLD analysis project Ga0265797, IMG submission 192433) | Plant litter microbial communities from East Loma Ridge, Irvine, California - P2 T30 | ecosystem: Environmental > Terrestrial > Plant litter > Unclassified | place: USA: California... | reverse complement strand
CCCTGTCAGTTCGGTGCTGAAAACAAGGTCGGCTCCAAGGCTCCGCAGTATGCTCCGTCATAGTGGCGCACGGCAGGTTACCTTGAGTAGCGCCCGATCCTCGATGCACACAGCCCTTCTTCTCAGCAGTACCTTCTAGACCAATCTTCCCCTCCCAAACAAGAACCTCAATCCATACAACACAACTCCTACACACTCCTACCACCGTCGACTCTCTTCAAGACCAGAAAATCCCGACAACCACCCAGCGCGCTCTTATCTCTTCTATCAGCCAGCGCACAAGCACACACGATCTTCGAAACTCAAAAATGGCGTCCAAGCCCCAAGTCAACGGTGCGCCCAAGATGAACGGCGTAGCCACCAAGAAGGCGGCACCATCCAGAGCTCCCGTCAAGAGAGCGACCCCGAAACCCGCACAGAAGGCGCGACCGGTGCAGAACAAAGCGGCCTCGGTCGCAGGCGGAGACAACTATGCCAACGGCGTCGGCGGCGCATACGCCATCATGGCTTCAAGAATCGCCAACAGAGTCGCCGAGATGGCTGAGAGCATAACTTTCGTCGAACGGTAAGCGATATCCATACCTACAAGTTTGCGCACGCGAGCTGATATTAATTATAGTCAAAGACCTCAGATGCAACAACAGATGCAGGACGTCGCAGAGAGCGGCAGGAAAGCTCCTCGCAAGCTGGAGATGCGTCTCCCACCTGGCGGCGGCGGACAATCTGTCGCTTTCTCCGCACCTTTCCTCGACAACACCCTCCAGAAGATGCTGCAGCTCCAGAACCGCATGCTCACAACAACCGCACAGCTGTCGAAGTCGGAGGGCGTAGACGAGTCTGTCATCAAGGAGCACGCTGCTCAGTCAGCCGAGCTCAGCAGGATCATCGCCATGATCTGCGCCGAGAAGGCAAGGCAGGGCGCTTAAGGCCATGCCCGATACGAATTTACAAAAGCACGATTCATGGAGAATTCTATCTCATTCTGTCGGTCATGTCGAATGCGACACGGATGCCACTTGTTCTACGACGATGTAATTTTACGCGAGGCGTTTTTGAGGTTTGGGGGTTTCGGCGCGCGGCTATGGACGATTTTAGTAGCATTTACGAACACACAATTATCCTTCATCTGTTCAGCAACATGATCACGTTTGGCCAACAACTCGGACCGGCTTCGCTCTCCCGATTTATGCAGTGCACAATCGTAAACGATATTGGCGCATTAAACGCAACGAGGCTACTCTTGCCTAAAATATCTGGCTATCCTTTGGTCACGGTAGTATGTCCCCATTTGTCAGATATGGTACACGGCGTACGCCTCGTCTGTACATTGTTCAAGGTGGCCGCACAACCCACAAGTCTCTCTGACATGTGTCTCCTACCCAACCTGGAAGTTTTCGAAGCAAACATGAAGCTGGCGCACGTGACTCTGTTTGAGTGATAGTAGCTCAGCTCTCTCGCTACTACAGAAAGCTCACCAACTTGGCGCATAGGGTCTGCTTGACAGTAACTAGAGCTTTGGATTATATAACGTTATACCGACTATTTTCCCACGAATGAGAACACCAACGAGGATCATCACCTGCACGACCCTAAGAAGCCGTGAGCCGTCTTGAGAACCTCGGGCAAGCATTCTCCCGGCGCGCGCTCCTTCTTTTCCCCAGCTGCAATTCTTGCCCTATCATTTTTATATGCGGAGAGGGCGTGCCCATTCCCTCTTACAGAATCTCTTACAGAACTATATACCATATCGATCTTTTGATTGAATATCACTCGCCGATGTCGCCAGATGATTGTCGGCTCCCCGTTTCTTACCTGGGACACCGCTCTTGCATGAATTTTTGATCTTCTAATTTTCTTTTCTTTTCCATCGATCTTTGGTGAAATCTGCTTTATCCATAATTACAACAGACATGTCATCCACACAGCCTTACTCTCACAGCAGCGAAAAGAATGCAGATCATGGACGATCGCCTTCTGCTGAAGATCCCGAAAGTCTGGCAGCATGGCCAATTCCCGACGACGACGAGCTCGAACGAACGGTGTCACGACATGAGCGTGGCGAAAATATCGAGGCTGAGATCACAAACGAACCCAAACCTAGTGGTAACCCACTATCAAGAACACTATCGAGACGATCGGCCACATCATCACGTTGGGATCCTGGGCCAGCGCCCGACGGTGGCGCGACGGCCTGGACGCAAGCAGCCATGGCTCATTTGACCATCTTTAGTACTTGGGGTTGGATCACGAGCTACGGTGTGTTCCAAGAACACTATCGCACAACTCTTGGACTCACGCCGTCTACCATCTCATGGATCGGATCAGTACAAATCTTCTTGCTGTTCTTCCTTGGGACCTTTAGTGGCCGCGCCCTGGATGCAGGCCTCTTCAGACCAGTCTACATTACTGGCTCAGTCCTTCAACTTCTTGGCGTGTTCTCAATGTCTGCATCAACCAACTTCTGGCAAATCTTCCTCTCTCAAGGTCTATGTCTTGGAATAGCCAACGGTCTGCATTTCTGCCCTGCCATGTCACTCGTGAGCACCTACTTTGTTCGAAAGCGGGCATTAGTGGTCGGCGTCGCTGCCATGGGCTCATGTACAGGAGGCGTCGTCTTCCCAATCATCATCCAGCAATTGCTGCCGCGCATAGGCTTCCCCTGGACGATCCGTGTGTGCGGCTTCATCATGCTGCTGACCAATATCTGCACAATCGCCTTCTACCGCACGCGCCTTCCACCACGGAAGACTGGCCCGCTGGTAGAGTGGTCTTCGTTCAAAGAATGGCCGTTCATGCTGTATTGCGCAGCAAGCTTCTTCAACTTCTGGGGCTTGTACTTCGCTTTCTTCTTCGTTGGTAGCTATGGTCGCGAGATCCTGGGGATGAGCTACCCGGACTCGATCAACTTGCTGCTTACTATGGTGGCTGTTGGCTTCATCTGGCGAATTCTGCCAAACTACTTCGCGGACAAGATTGGATCGCTGAACATGCTGCTGCCTTTCACTATTCTTGCAGGAACTATGCTGTTCGCTTGGATTGGAGTACACTCACGGCCATCGCTCTTCGTGTTTGCGGGCATTTATGGGTCTGGTTCTGCGGGTATGCAGTCTCTGTTCCCGGCTGGGCTGTCGAGTTTGACGGAGGACTTGAAGAAGGCTGGTGTGAGGATGGGCATGGGGTTCACGATTGTGAGCTTTGCTTGTTTGACTGGGCCGCCTTTGGTGAGTTGCAGTCGCCTTGTGTATCGCTATCGTGCGTGATGCTGACAATCTTGCGTGCAGGCCGGCGCTTTGATCCAACGCGGTAACGGAAGCTATTTGTATGCGCAGATGTAAGTTTTCCTGCTCCCACTCGACTACTCTGGCGATCTGCTGACATCTATTCGTAGCTGGGGAGGCTGCTGCTTCTTTCTAGGCTCTGCTTTGCTTGTCGCTGCTCGGACAGCGAAGGTTGGATGGAACCTCAAACGCAAAATTTAAATTACTCAATCTAGCAGTACAACGCTACCGCTGTATGGACAATCTCCGCGCCACATAAGCGGGTGGCAGCACCCAAGAGGAAGCTTCATCCATACCCAACTTGTTTTTGCGCCTCGAACCCAGATGCAACCGGGGGTTATGTCCGTCTGAGCCGAAGAGACCCTGCAGACCAATTTCAGACGCCAATTCGGACAGAAGTCTCTAGATACCCAGCTTCAGCTCTCGCTTTCTCCTCCTTTTCTTTAGCTATGGCTTTTGCCCTCGATTTCCGGGCTTTTGCTTCGTGGTGTTTGCGGATGCTTTCCATTAATCGCCTGAATGGATTTCGTCCAGCAGCGTAGAAGACTATCGTGCCGACCGTCGCGCCAAACGCCACGCCCCATGCCTTCACGACCGACCACTTTCCCGGGGCTCCTGCTGTCGTAGTGATCTCAATGATGTTCATTCCAAAGAGACCAGAGACAAGTGTCATAGGCAAATAGACTGCGGCGAGTACAGCCAGCACCACAGTCCATTCCGCTTGACGCTTCATGGTTTTGGCATCTTCAATCTGCACGGAGCCGATAACGACCTGAATCTCCTCATTGACAGTCTTTGTCATGGCGTTGATTCTTTGCTCCAGCTTTTCCAAGGTCTCCAGAAGGTTTTTTATGTCCATGGACTGAGCGCGACCAAAAATCACCGGTGCGGGTTTGGAGCGCTCTTGCAACCAGAATTCGTCTACGCCCAATTTCTTTGTCTTTTGTGACTGGCCCGGCTCACTTCGAGACGCTACAAGCCAGCTTTCTGCTTCACCTACGGCTTGTACATAATGCTCTATCAATTCGGCGACCAGCATCCGAGCATCGGCGACTTCGCGGCGAAAGTCCTTCAAAAGAGAGAATGCTTTGTCGCTGGTTTCGTTGGCGGCTTGGCGACGGAGGCGTTGTAATCTACTGTCCAGAGAGGCCACAGCAAGTTGCCAGGTCGACTCAACCAGCAGCCAGACTAATATGTGACACTTGCCATTTGAGTCCGGTACATCGCTCGGGTTAAAGAAGGGTACGTCCTTCGGTTGGAAGACCGATTGCGGTGTGTGGTGCTGGAACAAACGAAGAGCGGTGGTAATCATGCATTTGGACGTTCCTTGCTCCATCACGATTGGCGAGCGCAAGACGGTCAACGGCAGCTCTTTATCCATGCAAAAACTGAAGCTCAACAGTCTTTGAAATGGGTCGTCATTCGACAAGTCCCACAACGGCCTTTTGCCACTGCTCAGGTCTGGCGTGGCTTCGACGAGTACAAGATCTACAGATGGCTAGTCAGCACCAAGTACGCTTTTTGATAGATTGGGCGGATCCTCACAGAAGTCCGCTTCAAGTTGACAGCACGACATGCGGGTTCGAGTCCTTTGTATCTTCACTTCGCTAGTCTTTACAAAGTGGGGGTATCTCGGGCCGTCAGAATAGCCAATGCCGATGCTGATAGGGCCCACGTTGACTTCCTGTCCGATGGATCTGAACGTGTTTACCACATGAGTGGTGCCCCACGCAGAGGGCGATTGCATCACACTGCTGAAGTCACAGTCTACATGAAATCCATTTGTGTCTTTGCTCAACGGCGATGTCAAAGCAAGCAGTAGGCGATCCTCGAGCCTGAGCCGTTGATGTTGTTCTGGAGTCAGCAAAGATGAGTTCATGATGTTTTTGGCATGCTCAACTGCTGATTGACTGTCGAGCCGAATCATGTGCCTCGCAAGGAACTCGGGGCTAACTTCTTGGCCAAATTTGGTGAGCAAGAACTGGCCACACTGCTCGTTGATGTCTTCTACGATCAAGACACTACCGCCTAACCGAGGGAGGTTGGTACGTAGTTTCTCCAGGTCTGTATCCATGGTTTGAAAACCCCATCTCAGTCCTTCCGGATGATTTTCGTTGACGAGCAAAGCATTTGGCTTTCGGTCCCTGATTGAGCGCATCATAGATGAGTATGCGGGTATGCACTTCACGAGAGTATTCCGGAGTGCTTTTGGCTTTGGATTGGCTGATGGGCTTCGAGGAGTTATGGTTGGCGTCGGTGTGACTTGCATTTCTATTGGCCTGTCTGTATTCTGACTAACGATCAAGGGTGGTGAGCTTACCATTGTGGGAGGTGTGTCGCAAAAGTTACTCAGGGTTATGGCAGCTGTGATCTCTAGAGATGTACAATATGCTGTGGAAAAGGCCAAGGAAGGACAAGCGCGTTTATGCGCCAGATATACATCTGCATTCCAACCCTCGCTTGGACTGTTGGCAAGCACATGCGGGCGGAAGTCGCAAGCTATCTATGGCTGTCGGCGCTGATGTGCATATATTAGTACGGAAACCTGTAGTGAAGTCAAGATCTAGTCTCAAGCCTCGTGCCAATCAGGCGGCGTGAGACAATCACACTGCATGTGTGGCTGCAGAAGTAGCCGAAGCCGCGTCTCAGCCAGCCACGAATCCCTTTATCTTGGGTTGGCAAGTTCTCGTATGAATATCAGAATGGGGCACTGAAAGTGTAGTTATGTTTTGGGTACCCGAACTGGCCTATCTCAACATCACTTCATAGCCTGCAATCGCTCGTCCGGCATAGCATTGGCAACGGATCCTTTCACGCAAGATTATATCGCAACATGGCAATCACAGCCAAAGCCGAACAGCGAAGCCGGCCTCAATGCATCCAAAGGTCTCCATTGGTGGATCACTGGAACGTGAACTTGTAGATGTCGTCCAGCTTGACATCGTCAATGACCAACAGTCTCACCCAAGACTGTACCTTAGGAACCATCGGTTTGAAACGTCCCTTAGGGCCACAGATCTGGATGAGGTCGACATCGAAGCATCGCTTGAATATCTTGTTGCGTTTGGCGTCCCAATTTCCCTGGTGCGAATATTAGTACATCCATCGGTCCAAGTGAACGACTTACAAAAACAACTGACCTTGTACGCAACGAATTTCTCGAAGGTGTCGACGAACTCTCCGGCTTCCTGCCAGTCACGAACTCGCGCCTTGCCGTTGTCGATCCACTTATCCAGCCAATATCCATCTTCTTCGCTGTCCCAGCCCTGCCATACGATGGCGCCCTGCGGGCCAACGCCCAGGGCGAAGGAATGCGCGAAGGTTGAATAGGTACCATGCTTTCCCTGCTTGACCAACTCGAACATGTGCACGTCGACAAGCGACACCATGATAAGCGCACAGGCACCCGTGTCGCCACAAGCGCGTGACTTTGCGTTCTTGAAAGCGGTTCCAAGCGATGCGCTCGGCGTCTTGCTCACGACGGCGTCGAAGGACATCAGAGAAACGTATTCAAACACGACAACCTCGTCGAGCCTGTGCGCTGGGCAGGCGAGGACTCCGACAGTCGTACTCGCTATTGCACATGCGCTCGTTGGGCCATATTTGAACTTGTCGTGAGGAGGGCGGGACACTGTCGTTGAATTTTTGCCTGCAGCAGTGAATAGAGCGGCACCCAAACACTTCGCGGGTCGCGTTCCAAGTTTGAAACAATTCTTGACCTGCTGCTGCAGTGCGAGAAGAGGGCTTTGCTCGTCACTCGGAGCCGGTCTGCGCAAGGCACGCGCAAGTTGGACGTGTTCGGCGCGTTGATAAGTTGTATCAAGCGAGGTGGTCGCTGCTGTGTTCTGTTGCTGTGATTCACGGATAGGGTTGGGTGTTGGCGTGCGCATGGAGCCTTCGATGTTCGTAGAGACATTTGCGGGACCACTTCCGTCCTGTGGACTGTTTTGGTTATTGCTTTGTTGGTCTTGCTCCTGAACACGTTCCTCGTAGTCTTGCTGACGCTCTTTCTGACGTTCTGGCTGAGTGTAGTGCTGAGCATCTTTCTGACGATCATCGGCATTACCATCCTCGTGGTCTTCCCCACGAGCTTGACGAGAGTCTTGCTGGATGTCTTGCCGAGTATCTTGCTCAACGTCTTCCTGAACATTTGCCTGAGCATCTCCCTGCGTCTTTGTCTGGGCATCTCCTCTCTGACGATCATCCTCATCAGAGGAGTCCAGCAGACTCTCATCGAAGTCTCCCATGGCAATTCGTCTCCTGTTGATACCCTCAGGCAAGAATCGATTCCAGATCTTGTCGATACGGGGAATCATGTTCTTCAACTTTTCGGGTGGTTCGCTCATCGTGGCTGGCTGATTGTGCGAGTGTGTGTATGTGTGAGATAGGATGTTTGAAAGTGCGTATGTGTGTGAGAGAGAAGGTGTGTGTAGATGGGGAGTTAAAGCATGTTGTCAAGCCAGCCGACATCCTCTATATACATCAACAGTGTTCCTTGTTCATGGGCGTGCATAAAATGTCACTGTTTGCGAAGGGAAGCAGCGTTCTATTTGCTCCTGTGTCTTGCTTTGCACAAAGCAGCTTGCATGTATGCAGGCGTCCGATCAGCTTGTGTTAATGATTGCAGCAAAATTTTAGTTGTCTGTCTCAGGCGCCATCGTTGTGCAGCAAGCCGCAGACAAAGTCGTAATTTGATAGCGTGGAAGAAGCGAAACGCCGCGCAGGAAGTGCGGTAGACATGAGTGCTCGTCACTGGCCAGAACCAGAACCTTCTTTGAACTGTGTTCATACAACGAAAAAAACCTCTACAATCTCACCATCCCCACTCTACTCATCAGCAGCAATAGTAGCAAACCCCCCAGCCTCAACCTCACTCAAAATCCTCGTCCCCTTCACCTCCCCACCCTCTCCATCAAAGAAAACCGCCGCAATAGCCTGCACGCCATGAATCGGCTCGTACTTGTACTGCTTGCTCAGCACGCCATCGACAGTCTCCTCATGACCAGTGAAAGTCATGTCTTTCAGATAGCTGCCTACAACACGCGAGCCGGACACGCGGCCGTCGTTGTCGAGGTCTTGTTCCACGATGTCGCCGTTCTGCGCGAGGACGCGGTTCGTGTGGCTGTTGCCGGAGAAGTCGTTGATGGAGAAGAGGATGTTGTTTTCTAGCTCGAAGGAGCGTTTTGTTGCTTGGCTTGAAGTGGAGCTTGAGCCAGAGCTGGAAGAGGAGTCGCCGCCGAGGACACCGCCGAGAGCGTCGGTCGTGGAGTTCACGATATCGCTGACGCCCTGGCCGAGCGTCGCGATGATAGGGTTGAGATCGAGGGATTCGAGCACATTATCAACCATGCCCACGAGATTCTCCAGCCGCGCTTCGAGCAGGACTTTAGCACTAACATTCTGAATAAGCAGCTGGACTTTATCGATAGAGAGGTCTACGCCAGCGTTGAACTGCAGGAGCTGCAGCACTTGCAGGTCGAGGTTGATTTTCGCGGTCAGGTTGTCGACTTCGATGTTGATTTCTTCGACGGAGACGGAGGCGTTGAGGAAGACGTCCGGGTCTGGGTAGGTCAGGCTGGCGTTGGAGCGGGTGTTTTCGGTCGAGTAGATGACGGAGTCGCCGTCGCCTTCGAGGGTGAGGTTGTAGCCTACGTAGCCGGAGTCTGAGGAGTCGGTGGCGGTGGTGGTGGCGGCGTCGGTGGTTTGCGCGCGCACGGAAGATGTGAGGCTCAGGCCGAAGGCCAGCAGGCAGTTGAGAGTGAGCGACAGCATGGTAAGGAACGATCGACGAGTGGTTTTCCGGTGGTAAGTCGAAAATTGAACGGCGACTTCGAAAACGACAGAACAGAACAGGAAGAAGAGAGGATGGATACCTTCCTAGGTACTGTAGCAATACTCGAATCTCGATGGCAGCACGGCAATTGAGCCTCGAACAGTCTGCCAACTTCCCAGTACCTACTTCCTTGCTCGTGTTCTCAGGCTGTGGAGAGCGATACACCAAGCACAGCGACGCAACTGATCCTCGACATCCTTGCTCGAGCGGGAGCTGTCACGCCACGACGCATGGCAGATGAGGTGGATGAGCACTCATCTGCGTGATCGCAGGGGATCAGCGAGTCAGCGCACGCGGTATAGCTGTTTGGTGAAACGGCGTGGCGTCCTGGCGTCGAAAGGCGCGTTTCAATTGGGCGTGGACTGACAAGGTTAGAGACTTCACGCTCTTAGCGCGTCGTCACCCCGCGCTAGAAATCAGGAACGCATGTTCAGACTAGGCGTCTGGCCCGACTTCCTTATGTTTTGTCGACATTATCCGAGATGAGCAGAGCCGTGTGTGATGTCTTTCATCGTGCTTGCGGTGCGGGTGGATCTCCCCGGCATCTGTGATCCTGGATGATGGCTGCAGAAGTTGGTTGTGGTGGAGATGTAATAGTACAAAGGCACACGGCCCAGACTAACGTGCAGCCCATCCAGCACCAGCTCTGGAGTGTGTGGGTATCTTCGACTTCCCTGTCCTGTCTTGAACTGCACTCTTTCTCTTTGTCGCTGTCAGACTGCGGTTCGCCTCATACTGTACTTCACGTCAAAATGGCCCTCAACGCGATGTCGCGCCTCTTCGTGCTCCTCGCCATCACGCTCCTTTCCGCCATCCACGTCTCGGCGCAGACCGCAGCATCATCCGCGACAGTCACCACAGCACCTAGGACTACTACAGCCGCCGGAGGCAACTCGACCAGCACGCGCTCACGCTCGAGCGCAGCGACTGCTGGCGCACCACCAGATGTCTACCTCAACGTTCCAGAGCTTCACGTCGGCCGCATCGAATTGACCGTTGAGGAACTCAAAGCCGATATCAACTTGAACGCCAAAGTTGCGAACTTGGTCCAGCTGAACGCCGGTGTGCAAGTGAGCATCCAGAAGGTCAACATTACGATTTCGGAAGTCGATGCTGAGGTCGAGCTTGTTGTGCGACTTGGTGAGTTTTCACGATATATATGATTCGAACAGTTAGTTTTAAAGCACATGCTGACTTGTCACACAGGCCACCTCGTTGATATTGTCAACCGCGTCTTCGAGTCTCTTGATCTCAACCCACTGCTTATCAACACCATCAACAACGTCACTGGCCTGATTGGTGATGTCGTCGGCGACGTCGTCGGTGTTGTGGACGGTCTTCTCGGCTCCATCACTCAGGGCGGCTCAACTTTGAACTTCCTCGTCGACAACCTGGGCAACATCGTCCAGGAAGTTGGCGGAGTCAGCTCCATCGTCGGTGACTTTACCAAGAACATGACCGAGACTGGTGTAACTAAGAACCTCGGCAATGGCTTGACACAGAAGGAGTTCTCGTACTCTCCTCTTAACTCTCTCGTTGACATTGTGTTCAACAAGGCTGGACAGGTTGTACAAGCTGTTGTACAGAAGAAGAAGAACGGCAGTGGTAGCGGGTCAGGAAGTGGCAGTGGCAGTGGGTCTAACTCGACGACCTCTGCTGTGTCGTCGTCTAGCACTAGTTCGTAGTCGCATGTATGAGCTTGTCGTTGAACTTGAGATCTTGGTATTAGCATGTGGGACAGTGTGGAGTCTGAACCCTCGTCTCAAGAAGGATCAAGAAGCAAGTTGGGGCTGGCTTTATCGTGACCTGACTAGAGGAGTATTCCTCCACGTTCACCCTTGGTGGATGTCATCGTCCTCGTCAAGACTATCCAAGAAATACTTAAAGTCGTCCAGTCCTCGTAAGTCGTTCTCCGCAGAAGACACGTGATGCCCTCCATACGCGTCAGCGGCAACCCCTTTCAGAAGTGCCTCGCCAAAAGGCAGACATGAGTCGAAGTCGATAATCACAGGACGACCATCAGAGTCAACACAGACGTTATGCGGGCATATATCATTATGCGCCAACCCAAGGCCATGCAGATGCTTCACAGCAGCCTCGACGCCCGCGAAAATCTCCCGTCGCTGCTGCTGCGAGAGTGGCCGCGAAGCATAGTCCGCAAGGCTACACTGGTAGCGCTTGAGGCAAATCTGCGCGATGCGGCCGTCTCTGACGATGCAGCCGAAATACTGGGCAATATTAGGATGAGGGTGGCCGCGTAGCTTCTCTAGCACGGTCGCCTCGTTGAGCAAGCACTCGGCGATGAAGGTGCGCCCAGGCTGGCTGTCCTCATACATAAACGATGGCGCTTTTAGGTAGTGGGCGTCGTGAGTCACCGCGTCGAGAGGAACTTGGGTGAAGGCTTCGGGAATAAGAGGGTTGATGTTCTCGAGCGGGACTGGCCGGAGGAGGTTGAGGACTTCGAACTCGTCGACGTCTTCCATGCGCTCTGGGCTTTGGCCTGCGAAGGCGGAGCCGTTGACGAGGGCGGTGATGGAGGTGTATTGGAAGACTGGGCTGCCGGTGCCTTTGCTGTCGGCGAAGACTTCTTGGAGGGAGAATTGCGAGCCGTCTGGGGTTTCGTAATCCATTGTTATTGTTGGTGTTTTGGTGGTGATGTGTTATTGTGGATGTCGATGCAGCGCTTGTGGTAGCGTGTGATGGATATGGCTCTCCTTGCAAGGGTGGATTGTGCTGGCGATAACGTGATAAGGTGTCGCGTGCGTGCGTGCGTGCGTGCTGTATGTGTTAGACAGTCAGACACGGCCTGGTCTTTGCTCGGAAGGATTTCTCGCCGACTCCACGCTCGAGCTTGCTTGCCTTGTTCGAAGGCAGCGTTTGCCTCGTCGTCGTACACGTCGCCGTCCTTGTGACACTGCTCATATATAGTATGGAAGACACACGCGGCACGGCAACACCTTCGCCTACTCATCCCCCGGCGGTTTGGCATAGGCCAGGATTCGGTATCGAAGGCAACCATCCCTGCTTGCATGACGCTAGGCGACATGCATATGGCGTGGGGCCGTACAGCGACTGACATGTCCCGTCTTCTTTCTTCCTCCTGCTACCGACCTGCAGCCCGACCTAACCCATACGCGTGCCCATTGACGAGTCCTCTACTGCCTGTTGCTTGCACCATCCCATCGAGTGCACCTGTAGTCCACCCCATCGAAGAGCCCATACGATTGTCCACGTACTCTGCGCCCTCTGCGCACGCGACCTCACCCAAGCCTGCGCCGTATAAATGATATGCTGAAGACGCCAGCCATTGGTGGCCTGTCGTGTCGCCGCCGATGGCGGCTCCTATGTACCAACGAGAAATAGTAGGAGGCTCAACAACACAATACGATGGCAGTAGAGGAAGC
>Ga0265797_10009621_pt1 | contig 12515 bp, 15 predicted proteins | sample P2T30metagenome_FD_192433 | JGI IMG/M metagenome (GOLD analysis project Ga0265797, IMG submission 192433) | Plant litter microbial communities from East Loma Ridge, Irvine, California - P2 T30 | ecosystem: Environmental > Terrestrial > Plant litter > Unclassified | place: USA: California... | reverse complement strand
AGACCGCTCGGCTGCGGAGCACGGCGTCCGCCCTGACAATCGACGCGACCGGGGTCGGCCCCGCCCGGGTCGAAGGCGACGAGGGCCTGCTCGGGCAGGTCGTCCGGAACCTGCTCGCGAACGCCTCGCGCCATGCGGCGACCCGAGTCTCGGTGGGGCTCGTCGAGCGTCAGGGGCGAGCCGTCCTCACCGTCGACGACGACGGAGCGGGCGTGCCCGAGGCCGAGCGCGAGAGGGTCTTCGACCGGTTCGTGCGACTCGACGAGGCCCGGGCCCGCGACTCCGGCGGCAGTGGGCTGGGGCTCGCGATCGTGCGCGAGATCGCCCGCGTGCACGGCGGCGCGGTCACGGTCGACTCCTCGCCCCTCGGAGGCGCCCGCTTCGTCGTCGACCTCCCGGCCGGGCTGCTCTGACGCGGTCCCGCTCCGCGACGCGCGATCGGCGACCGGGGTCGACCCGCGCCTCCTGAAGGTTCCTTCAGCGGGCTTCAGGGTCGCTTCAGTGCCGCCGATCCAGAGTGATGTCATCAGCTCGACCGGCGCCCCCGCCGCGTCGGAAGCCGGCCCGACGGGCCCCACGATCGGAGACACCGTGAAGAAGAAGACCATGATCATCGCCGGAGCGGCCGCGGCCGTCATCGTCCTCGCCGGCGGCGGCATCGCCGTCGCCTCGAACCTGGACGACCGCGTCTCGGCGTCCGACCGCGAGACCGTCTCGCAGGCCGCGCTCGACGAGGTCGGCGGCGGCGTCGTCACCGACCTCGACCGGCTCGACGACGGCCTCGAGGGCTACGAGGTCGACGTCACCCGCGACGACGGCCGCGAGGTCACCGTGCTCCTCGACGGCGACCGCCAGGTCGTCTCGAGCCGGGTCGACGACCGCGACGACCGCGACGGCTCCGACCGGCGCGACGACCGTGGCGACGACGCCGACGACCGCTCGGGCGACGACGCGTCCGGCACGGGCACGGGCACGGTCGCGCCCAGCGCCGGTGACGGCAGCGACGACTCCGACCTGACCGGCGCCGACTACGACCGCGCCTCGGCCGCCGCGATCGAGGAGGCCGGCGGCGGCGTCGTCACCGACGCCGACCGCAGCGACGACGCCGGCGTCGCCTACGAGGTCGACGTGCGCCTCGACGACGGCACCGAGGTCGACGTCGACCTCGACGCCGACTTCGGCGTCGTCCGCACCGACGTCGACGCTCCCCGCAGCTGATCGACGACGACGCAGCCCAGGAGGCGCGGATCGGCTCACCGGCCGACCCGCGCCTCCCGTCGTCCCCGCCTCGCCCGCGGTGTCGCACGCTGCTGGCAGGATGACCCCGTGCCCCAGTTCACCCCCGCCCGTGGCGACCACACGTTCGTCGACGCCCACGGCGTCACCGTCCACTACTACGCGTGGCGCGCGGCCTCGCCGAAGGGCGTCGTGCAGATCGCCCACGGCGTCGCCGAGCACGCGCTGCGCTACGAGGCGCTCGCCCACGACCTCGTCCGCGCCGGCTACACCGTCTACGCCGACGACCATCTCGGCCACGGGCAGACGGGTCTCGGTCAGTGGGGCGGCGATCACACGAAGCTCGGCCGGCTGGGTCCCTCGGGCCTCGCGGGCACGATCGAGGCGATCACCCAGCTGACGGGCATCATCCGGGCCGACGAGCCGGGGCTGCCGCTGGTCGGCCTCGGGCACTCGTGGGGGTCGCTCATGATGCAGAAGATCATCGACCGCCGTGCCTCGCTCTTCGACGCGGTCGTGCTCAGCGGCACGGCGTACCGCATGCCGGGCAGCATGAACGGCGGCGACCTCAACAAGCGGCACGCGCACGAGGGCGGCACGGGGTTCGAGTGGCTCAGCCGCGACCCGGCGGTCGTCGAGCGCGCCGTCGCCGACCCGCTGATGACGGTGGCGACCGTGGCGAAGCTGTTCGGCTACCGCGACGCCCTGCGGCTCTTCGGGCGCCCCTCGCGCACCCTCGACTCCGACCCGCCCGTGCTGATCCTCGTCGGTGACGACGACACCCTCGGCGGCGAGGCCAGCGCCCGTCGGCTCGCGACGGCGTACCTGCGGCGCAGCCGCCTCAGCGACGTCGAGCTGATCGTGTACACGGGCGCCCGGCACGAGGTCTTCGCCGAGACGAACCGCGACGAGGTCGTCGCCGATCTCGTCCGGTGGCTCGACGACCGAGTGGCCTAGGCTGCGACCCATGCACGGTGAGTACAAGGTCCCAGGCGGAAAACTCGTGGTCGTCGATCTCGAGGTCGGCGACGGCCGCATCACCGGGTTCCGCCTGGCAGGCGACTTCTTCCTCGAGCCGGACACCGCGCTCGACGCGATCGACCGGGCGGTCAACGGCCTGCCCGTCGAGTCGGACGCCGCGACGATCGCCGCGGCCATCCGCCGGGGTCTGCCCGACGACGCCGTGCTGCTCGGGTTCAGCCCCGAGGCGATCGCGGTGGCCGTCCGGCGCAGCCTGTCGAAGGCCACCGACTGGCGCGACTACGAGTGGCAGATCATCCACGACGAGCCGGTGTCGCCCAACATGCACCTCGCCCTCGACCAGGTGCTCACCGAAGAGGTCGGCGCCGGTCGCCGCGGCCCCACCCTCCGGTTCTGGGAGTGGAAGCAGCCGGCGGTCGTCATCGGCAGCTTCCAGTCGCTGAAGAACGAGGTCGACCTCGACAACGCGGCGCTCCACGGCTTCGAGGTGGTCCGTCGGATCAGCGGCGGCGGAGCCATGTTCATGGACGCCGAGTCGATCGTCACGTACTCGCTCTACGCACCGGGCGAGCTCGTGCAGGGCATGAGCTTCGCCGACTCGTACGCCTACCTCGACGAGTGGGTCATCACGGCGCTCAAGTCGCTCGGCATCGACGCGTTCTACCAGCCGCTGAACGACATCACCTCGGCCAAGGGCAAGATCGGCGGTGCCGCGCAGAAGCGCCTCGGCAACGGCGCCCTGCTGCACCACGCCACGATGTCGTACGACATGGACGGCGAGAAGATGGTGCAGGTGCTGCGCATCGGCCGCGAGAAGATGAGCGACAAGGGCACCACGAGCGCCGCGAAGCGGGTGGACCCGCTGCGCAGTCAGACCGGGCTGCCCCGCACCGAGATCATCGAGCGGTTGAAGCAGACGTTCACCGGGCTCTACGGCGCGACGACCGGGCACGTGACCGACGACGAGCTCGCTCAGGCCGAGCAGCTCGTCACGACGAAGTTCGCCACGCCCGAGTGGCTGCGTCGCGTCCCCTGACCGCCGAGTGGCTGCGTCGCGTCCCCTGACCGCCGAGGAGGCGCGGGTCAGCGGGTGAGGAGCTCGCGGTAGTCGACGTGCTCGTCGATGTAGTCGGCGACGAACGGGCAGAGCGGCACGACGCGGCGCTCGCTGCCCTCGCGCACGTCGTCGAGGGCTCCCTGCACGAGCTGCGCGCCGAGCCCGGTCGAGCGGCGGCTGGGCTCGATCTCGGTGTGGGTGAAGCGGATCTCGTCACCGACGATCTCGTAGGCGGCGAAGCCGACGGTGGCATCGCCCTCGACGAGGGCGTACTGGTTCTGGTCCGGGCGGTTCTCGACGACGGTGTTCATCCCGCCACGCTACGCCTGCGGGCCCGTGCTGCCCCGGGCACGGCGAGCAGGCGCGGCGTCGCCTGCGCGATCGGCCGTCGCCACCCGACAGAATGGGGGCATGCCCGTGAACTGGACCAGCACCTCCCCGAGTCTCGTGGTCCAGGGCGACAACCTCGACGTCACGGCGAAGCTGCCCGACGAGGCCTTCACCGTCGTCTACCTCGATCCGCCGTTCAACACGGGTCGACAGCAGCAGCGTCGATCGACCACGTCGATCCGCAGCGCCGACGACTCCGTGACCGCCGTGACCGGCTTCAAGGGCGTCGCGTACGAGCGCATCCGCGGCGACCTCATGCGCTACGACGACCGATTCGACGACTACTGGTCGTTCCTCGAGCCGAGACTGGCCGAGGCCTGGCGTCTGCTGGCGCCCGACGGCACCCTGTACCTGCACCTCGACTATCGCGAGGCCCACTACGCCAAGGTGCTGCTCGACGTGCTGTTCGGGCGCGACAACTTCCTCAACGAGATCATCTGGGCCTACGACTACGGCGCGAAGAGCCGCAACCGCTGGCCCACGAAGCACGACACGATCCTCGTCTACGTGAAGGACCCCTCGCGGTACCACTTCGACTCCGAGACGGTCGACCGCGAGCCGTACATGGCGCCCGGGCTGGTGACGCCCGAGAAGGTCGCCCGCGGCAAGCTGCCGACCGACGTCTGGTGGCACACGATCGTCTCGCCGACGGGCCGCGAGAAGACGGGCTATCCGACCCAGAAGCCCGAGGGCGTTCTGCGCCGCATGGTGCAGGCGTCGAGTCGCGAGGGCGACTGGGTGCTCGACTTCTTCGCCGGCAGCGGCACGACCGGCGCCGTGGCCGAGGCTCTCGGTCGCCGGTTCGTGCTCGTCGACAGCAACGAGGAGGCGGTGGCCGTCATGCGCCGACGCCTCCCGCAGGCGGACTTCGCCGTGGTCAAGCCGCGATCCGCGCGCCGACGGGTCGCCCCGGCGACGAAGACGAAGGCCGCCGCGACCCCGAAGAAGACGACCGCCACCGAGGCGGCCGGCTGATCAGGCGGCGGGCTGCTGCGGCCGGCTGATCAGGCGGCGGTCTGCGAAAGCTCGCGGGCGTGGTCCGCGTTGTGCGAAGCCCCGACGGAGACGGTGCCTCGGACGACCGCGACGAGCTGCTCGTGCGTCAGCGACTGGAGCATCTGGGCGTTCATCAGATCATCCCCAGGGCCGTGCCGACGGCTGCGCCGAGGCTGATGATCATCCCGATCGAGGCGACGACGATGACCGCGACGGTCGAGTCGTGCCCTGCGTCGAGGGAGTCGGTCCGACGCCCCTGCGGCGTCGTCGTGAGTGCAGTCATGTTCCGCTCGTTTCTGGCATCCCTGCGATGCCTGCCGATCCGACGTGATGCGGTCACGGCCCGCCCGGAGGAGGGTCCGTGCGCCTCCGGCCGTGAACCGGAGACGGTGGCCCCGCCGTGAATCGGGGCCGTGACACGAGCGTGGCAGAGGGTGTTTAGCTTGTCTAGCGATTCAGGGGGTCGGTTCGCCTTGCGGATACCTGTCTCGCGGGGGTCGCGTTTTCCGGATCAGGAGCCGTGCTGGGGGGTGACCCGCGCCTCCTCGGCGGGCTCGCCCTGCGTCGCCGAACCGGGGTCGGCGTCGTCGTGATCGTCGAGCGAGAGCGCCTCGGACATCGCGTCGAGGAACGACGCCACGGCGGCCTGCTCGTCGGCCGTCATCGCCTCGGCGGTCGTGATCATGCGCTGGTGCATCGCCGACAGGGTCGACCGCACCTCGACGTGCGAATCGGTCGTCACGGTCAGCAGCACCCCGCGCCGATCGGTCGGGTGCGGGTTGCGCTGCAGGTGCCCGCTGCCGACGAGCCGGGTGATCAGGACCGACGTCGAGGCCGACGTGATGCCGAGGTGGGTGGCGAGGTCCTTCGCGTTGACGTCCTCGCCGCGGCGCGACGCGCGCACGAGGAATCTCAGCGCGGCCAGGTCGGTGTCGCCCATGCCCATCGAGTCGCGGGTGCGCTTGCGCATGGCCGACTCCGCGGCCCGGTAGCGGCGGAGGGCGTTCAGCACCTCGACACCGCGCTCTTCGCTGCTGCTCGTGTACCAGTAGCCGGTCGCGTCGTACAGGGCCGCCGGGGTGTTCGTCGCCATGCTAGAGAGACTAGCTTCACCGGGTGGGAGGCACGAACCCCGAACCCGCCGAGACGGAGAACGGGCCGCGCCTCTCGAGAGACGCGGCCCGTGTGGTCATCGCGCCTCCCGCGTGAGCTTCACGGGCAGGGTACGCCGGGGGCGAGACGACCGGGGAGGTGGCTAGCACCTCCAGCAGGACACACGCTACCCCCTTGCCAGGGTGGTCACGACCGTCGACGACGAATACGGAGGCGACGACCAGGTTCCCGGCGGGCTCCGGCGGGGGTTCGCCGAGCGTTCGCCGAGCGCGTCCGCGAGCAGGGTCGGTCGGCGCGGGTATGCCTCGGCGGGCCGATGACTAGGCTCGGGCCGATGTCACCTCGTCTCGCCTCGTCCCGCTCCGTCTTCGTGGTCCCCCTCGCGGCGGTGCTCGCCGCGGCCCTGCTCGCGTCGTGCTCGTCGGCGTCGCCGGACGCCTCGGCGTCCCGCACCCCGTCGGAGTCGCCCGTCTCGGCCGGGCCGACGCCGTCGCCGCAGGCGGGGTCCGCGGAGCCCGAGCCGGAGTCCTCGCCGGCGGAGACCGAGGAGGCGCCCCCCGCCTCCCCGACGCCGCCCGCCTTCGACGCGACGGCCCGATCGATCGACGACCCGTCGAGTCTCTGGGTGGTCAGCGACAAGCTCCGCCCCCTCGACCCCGTCGACTACGCGCCGACCGACCTCGTGACCCCCGACGTCGCGAGCCAGAACCCGCCGACGCTGCGGGCCGAGGTGGCCGCCGCCGTCGTCGAGATGTTCGCCGCGGGGGAGGCCGAGGGCGCAGGCGCGTTCCAGGTGCAGAGCGCCTACCGCTCGTACGCGACCCAGGTGGAGGTCTACGACGGCTGGGTCGCGCAGCTCGGTCAGGTGAGGGCGGACGCTCAGAGCGCCCGACCGGGGTTCAGCGAGCACCAGACCGGGTTGGCCCTCGACATCAGCCCCGTGCCCCTGAGCTGCGCGCTGCAGGCCTGCTTCGGCGACACCCCTCAGGGCGAGTGGCTGGCAGCGAACGCCTGGCGCTTCGGGTTCCTGCTGCGGTACCCGGCCGACAAGGTCGCGGTGACGGGCTTCACGTTCGAGCCGTGGCACTTCCGGTACATCGGCCCCGAGCTCGCGACCGAGATGCACGAGACCGGCGTGACGACCCTCGAGGAGTTCTTCGGGCTGCCCGCCGCGCCCGACTACGCCGGCTGACCTCCCCGGAGGCCTGCGGGAGGCGCGGTGCACGCGAGCCGCGCACCCCGCTCAGAATCTTCTCTCGAAACTGGCAATCTGCCCGCCCTTCTGCTGATCCGTGTTGTGACTCCCCGCAGGGTGCATAGTTGGAGCAAGCAGACACCCCGGTGACTACACCGGTCCTGCATGCAGATACCGTCCCCTGCCTGTGCCGCCTCTCGCGGCATCTCAAGTGCCTCCTCTCGACGGTCGTCCTCTGCATGTTCTCGTGTGGTCCCGACCCGGATCGAGCGGAGCCGGGACACCAGCCGACGACATCCGTGTCGCCCGGAAGGACCGCACCATGAAGACCATCGTCAAGGGCACCATCGCCACCGCAGCGGGCGTCACCCTCCTCCTCGGAGGCGCGGGAACGTTCGCCCTCTGGAACACCAGCGCGTCCACGGCCGGCGGAACCATCGTCTCCGGTGGTCTCGAAGTCGAGCCGAGCACGGAGGCGGCGACCTGGACGGTCAACGGAGGCGCACCGCAGGCATCGATCGCGGGCTACCCGATCGTGCCGGGCGACGTCGTCGTCTACTCACGTGACATGACGGTCACCGCACACGGAGACGGCCTGAACGCCGAGTTCAGCCTCGACCCGGCATCGATCGCCCCCAGCTCGACGGCTGCTCCGGCAGACGTCGCCCTCGCCGACTACCTGTCCTCGACGGCCGAGCTGTCGGCCACGGGCGACAACATCACCACCACGCCCACCGCGGTCACGGTCACCGGTCGGGACGGCCTCGAAGAGGACGTCACCGTCGCCGTCACCATCGAGTTCCCCAAGAGCACGACGGTCGGCTTCGAGAACGACACCCAGCTCGGCTCGGTCGACCTCGGCGCCGTCGCCGTCACCCTGACCCAGATCTGATGGGCGCCCGCGGCACATGGCTCGTCGTGGGGGTTGTCGCGACCGTCGTGGCGGCCGTCGTGTCGCTCGGCGAGGCCGGTGGCTCTCTGGCTCGATTGAGCGACTCGGCGAGCACCGCGGAGGGCCCGGTCGTCGTCACGTCCGGGTCGGCCGCGCTGACCCTCGGGACACTCTCGCTGCCGACCGACCCGCTCTACCCCGGGCTCACCCTGAACGGACCCGTCACGGTCACGAACGACGGCACGGTCGGGCTCACGCTCGGCGTGGCCGGAGCGACCGTGACGAGCGTCCACGCCGACACCCGCCCCGTGCCCGCCCTCGTGCTCGGGCTGGGGACGGCCTCGTCGGCGACCGACTGCCGCGCAGGCCGCACCGCCCCCGTATGGTCGGGCGCAGCAGCCGACACCGCCCCCGCGGTCGCCGCGCCGACGAGTGTCGTCCTCGCCGCGGGGGAGTCGCGCATCCTCTGCGTCTCCGTCGCGATGAGCGACGACGGTCGGAGCACCTCTCAGGGCCTGAGTGATCTCGCCCTGTCTCTCCGCGTCACCGGAACGCAGGTCTGACCGTGTCGACCCATCGCAGACCGCCTCGCAGGCGGCGTCGCACCCCGCTGTGGATCGCCGCCGTCATCGTCGCGGCGCTCTCGACGGCAGTCGCCGTGCCGGCCGACGCCACCTGGACGGCACCCGTGCAGACCGCGTCGGCGACGACCTCGACCGGACGACTGGCCGTGGCTCTGACCGGCGTCGAGACGCTGGCAGCGACGTACTCGTCCTCCACCCTCACGCATCTGGCCACCGTCACCGTCGCCAACACCGGCACGGTGCCCGCCCCGTGGAGTCTCAGCCTCACCCCCGCGACCGGCTCGACCCTCGCCACCGCGACCCGCGTCTCCACCTGGCCGCTGACCTCGGGTCGCTGCAGCACACGACCCGCCGACGCCTCGTCGGGAACTTGGGCGACGGTCGGCGCGCCCTCCGGGACCTCGCCGGTCGGCGCCTCCTCGTCCTGGTGCGTCCAGACGTCGATCACCCAGGCCGACCGGTTCGACTCGGTGGGCCAGTCGGCCACGCTCACAGCCGCGCTCACCGCCGGCCTCGGCGCATGGAGCAGCACCACCACAGCGACATCGGTGCAGACCGTCGCCGACACCCTCACGCCCGGAGCGCCCACCAAGACCTCCGAGACCGACACCACCATCTCCTTGACGTGGGCCGCCTCGGCAGACTCGGCCGCGGTCTCGCGCTACGGCGTCTACCGCGAAGGCGTGCTCGTCGGCACCGTGCCGGCATCGACCCGCAGTTACACGGACACGGGGCTCGGGGTCTACAGGTACTACGCATATTCGATTCGCGCACTCGACGCGTCGAACCCGGCCCGCACCTCCCCGGCATCCCCCGCGGTACGGCACGCGACCGCGTACTTCACCAACACCGATCGCTACTTCGTCCGAGACGTCGCCACGAACCGGTGCGCGACGGTCGGCGGCTCGACGAGCGGATCGCCGCTCTGGTCGAGCGGCTGCCGTGGCACCACCACCCAGCTGTGGCAGTTCGTCGCCGACGGGCAGTACCTCAAGATCACCTCGCCCGTGGTCTCAGGTCTTTACTGGGACAGCGCGAGCGACCGTCAGTCGATCCTGCGGTCGGACAACGCGATCAGCAGCCAGCGCTGGACCGCAGTCCCGGTCGGCACCGGGACGGGCACGTTCCAGTTCCGAGACAGGAACTCGCTGTGCCTGACCAGCACGGGGTCGGGTGGCACGACGCAGATGCACGCCACCCCCTGCACCTCGTCCGGTGCCCAGCTCTTCACCTTCGGGCCCTCGTGATGAAACACGCCGCCACCCCGGAGTCCACGAGGCAGACGGCGAGGTCGCGGCGGGCGTCGCCACCCGAGCGGCGAGGCCTCGGATCGATGCTCATGCAGGCCGTCGCCGTCGTCGTGCTGATCGGCGTCGTCGCCATCGGAATGCTCGCCGTCGTCGTACCGCGGCTGGTGGGCGGCGTGCCTCTGACGATCCTGACCGGATCGATGGAGCCCGGGCTGCCCCCCGGCACGCTCGTCGTGGTGCGTCCGGTCGACCCGGCCGACATCCGAGTCGGCGACATCGTGACCTATCAGATCAGCCCCGGAGTTCCCGGGGTCATCTCTCATCGCGTGGGGGGCGTCACCGTCGGAGCCGCAGGGCGCACGTTCACTCTCAAGGGCGATGCCAACGCCGAAGCCGACCGCGACCCCGTCGTCGAAGGGCAGGTCATGGGCGAGGTCTGGTACTCGGTGCCCCTGCTCGGGTACCTCAACACAGGCGTCTCGTCGGGTGCCCGCGCCTGGCTCGTTCCGGCCGTGGGAGCGGCTCTGCTCGGGTACGCGGCGTTCCTCACCGGACGCGGGCTCATTCGTCGTCGCCGCGCTCGTGGTGAAGGCACGCTGTAGCTCGAGGCTGCCCGAGGTGGTCCCTGCCTGATAGGCGGTCGTTCATCGGGACACCCGGCGGGCCTGGTTCGGCCGGAGACAAGATGAACGTGCTTGAGGACATCAAGGTTTGGGGGATGATGCCTCGCGAGATCGCAGGTCTCGGACTTTATGGAGGGCGGGCGTGGCAATGGATCTCGAGGCGTCCCGATAGCCGATCGACTGCAAGAACAGCGAGCGGTCACGTCGGTTCTGCACCTAGGGTCGAGGGCATGTACGACGAGTTCCCGCCGCGTGTGAAGCCGCTTTGGTGGGAAGGCATCGCCGGCAGCGGTTATGCGTGCGTCGCGGTTCTCGTAGCTGGTCTCGTCTACCGCTCTGCTCGGGAGGACGGCGCGCCAGCTTGGTTATGGGTCCTTTTCGCCGGTATCACCGCCGCGTTCTTCGTCGGCGGGGTGATCTTCGTTTGTTTGGCTGGGCGTCGTCGACGAGCCGTGCGTGGACGAGAAGAAGCCGACGCTGCACCTCCGTCCCGATAGCCGATCCTTTGAAGGACAAGCAGCAGGACCAGTCTCGGGTTCCGCCGAGAGGCATCTTGTGTGCGTGGTTGCAGATCGGTCCAATTGCACGCGTCGTCACCATTTGATCCTTGCGGGCTGCGAGACGCACAAGAACTGAATGCGTCTTGACGTCGTTCACAGCTGATTCATCACCGGCTCAGGGCACTGGTTCACAGCGGACCGGGATCGTGATCCTCCCCGACGCTCGTTCTTCGAGAGGACAGCATGAGCCGCATCCCCGAGCCAGGCGCCACCCCCGATGGGCCTGCCTACGAGGGGCGCCTGCTCGAGAGGGCCGGCGATGAGGTCGTCGACCAGGGGGTCGCTTTCGATGTCGGGACGCTCTTCTCGCGCCGGGCCGTGTTGAGCCTCATCGGCATCGGTGCCGGCGCGGTGGTGCTGGCGGCCTGCAGTGCCGCCGCCCCCGACCCGGTGGTCAGTCCTGGAGATGCGGCGACGACGGGAGGGGTGGCAGGTGAGATCCCGGAGGAGACCGCCGGCCCGTTCCCCGGAGACGGTTCGAACGGGGCCGACGTTCTCGAGCGATCGGGCATCGTCCGCAGCGACATCCGGACGAGCATCGGGGGAGGGGCCACTGCTGCCGGGGTGCCGATCACCCTGCGCCTCACGGTTCTCGACATGGCGAGCGGAGACGCGCCGTTCGCCGGCGTCGCCGTGTACGTCTGGCAGTGCGACGCGAGTGGCGGTTACTCGATGTACTCCGCGGGCCTCGAGGACGAGACGTACCTCCGAGGCGTGCAGGTCGCCGACGCGACCGGCACGGTGGGGTTCACGTCGATCTTCCCCGGCTGCTACACCGGTCGCTGGCCGCACATCCACTTCGAGGTGTACCCGAACCGTGACGCGATCAGCGAGTCCGGGAACGTCATCGCCACATCCCAGGTCGCCCTGCTCGAAGACGCCAGCCGGGCCGTTTACTCCAAGGCCGGCTACGACGGTTCTTCGGGGAACCTCGACGAGGTCGGCCTTGACACCGACATGGTCTTCGGTGATGACGGTGGCGCTCTCCAGCTCGCGACGATGACCGGTGACGCGACCGCCGGCTACGAGGTGTCCCTCACGGTGCGTGTCGACACCGGTACGACCCCCTAGTCCTGCCGCCACTCAGTGGGAGGGTCAGACCAGCACGATGAAGCCGAGCACGGCTGCGACGATCGAGAGCACGCCCAGGACCAGCGGCGGGAGGACCGGTTCGTCTCGGCGTGCGTGAACGACGACGGCACCGGCCATGAGGGCAGCGAGTCCGAGAGCGGCGATCGGGCTGAGAAGGGGCGCGACTCCGGTCAGACGGGGCAGGACGAGTCCGATCGCCCCGATGGCTTCCAAGGCGGCGACGGTTTTGATCGCCAGCGGGGAGAAGTCTGCCGCCCAGGGCATTCCTCCGTCGATGAGGGCCGTTCGGGGGCGGAGGAGCTTCAGGATCCCGGCGCCGAGGAAGGCGAGAGCGAGAAGGCCGATGATGATCCAGAGTGCGATGTCCATGGTGTCTTTCATTGGGCTGTGTCAGCTGGGGTAGGTCAGCTGGGGGTGGTTGGCTGGGTGGTGTCGAGGTGCTGGTGCAGGGTCTCGGTCAGGGTGCGCATCGCGTCGAGCTGAGTCGGAGTGAACGCGTCGATGAAGATCTCGCGGACCAGCCGCAGGTGAGACGCCGATGAGCTG
>Ga0265797_10009616_pt1 | contig 12520 bp, 15 predicted proteins | sample P2T30metagenome_FD_192433 | JGI IMG/M metagenome (GOLD analysis project Ga0265797, IMG submission 192433) | Plant litter microbial communities from East Loma Ridge, Irvine, California - P2 T30 | ecosystem: Environmental > Terrestrial > Plant litter > Unclassified | place: USA: California... | reverse complement strand
AATTCGCTCCGCTGGGCAAAGCCTGGTCCAAAAAGGTCACCCGTTGATTCTTCCCGTCGATTTCTCTAGTGCTGTTGGCTTAGGTGCGGATCATAAATACAGTGTGAAGATCCTTCCATCACACCTACAGTACGATGTACTGTAGGCGTGTAGATTTGTCCTGGATATTTCGAGCCCTCCAAGGCAAAAGACCAAAATGGTGCTGCATAAAGATATCTGAGCTGGTACAGGTCTTCAGCCTACCAGTTATGTTTGTACGCTAACAGCGCAAGACACCGAGACTTCTCGCCTAGCATCATATTTGCATGGGGGCTCGAAAGTGAGCAACATGAACTGATGATTCGGATGTTGTGCGTGCTGGAGCACTCCGGCACGACGAGCGTCAAGATGTGCTGCCATGAATGCCGTATGTACGCTGACTTCATCGGGGAGGTGGTTAGAGCGACATGCTCCATACAGCTCGTGCTATGCCGCCACTACCTCATCATGCGGGTATACTGTACATAGAAACGATGAGGTCACTTTTCCAAGAGATAACAAAAAGGCAGTGCACAGCAATCTGGCCCTTTCATAGTCCTCTCCATTGATTCTTGAGACCAGACTAGGCCATTGTACCACCCTTGAGTCCCAAGACCAAAAATGCAGAAGTGGCAATACCGGTCATTGAGGATCATGGTCAACAAATGAAGTTGGGTGCCAGCGAGCAATGCACAGTAGTCGTCCGAAAACTGCCTTATCTCATTTTCATTACGACCATCAGGCAGGCCCAATCCAGCAGATCAGTAAGCCAAGGCATGGACCATGACGTACGAGCTGATATGGAGATTCAGCGAGGCTGACCGGTGGATGCGGTACTGTAGGTGGTCGTTGAGGATGCAATACAAAGATAGCTGTCGCTCTTCAATTAGTCGTTGCCCTTCCCAATGATGTTTGTCCCTCCAAGAAGGCGGAGAATATATGGTCGCCGGCTGGTACAACTGCTATGTGCACCAAACAGGTCAGTTATACCAAGGCGATTGTTGTGGCATCTCGGCTTCTATGTACGAGCCATAACCTACATTGCGGATGGTCTTCTTTGCCGTTCTCAACTTCCAGACAGTATTTACATCCTGGTAAGATTCAATGATCTCCATCCTACTCTGTACTATCTAGCCACGACAGCACCTCATCTTTGACTGATAGCTCCACTCCGCCCTCGTCATCGTCACTTGGGTGTTGATCTGATAGCCTATTCTCAGTTCGGAGTCGCTGAGCAAGGTCACCACCCAGTTCCCGAAGGCTGTCATTTTCTGTGTATTGGGCGGTCCTTCCTTTTCCATCTGACGTCTCGCCCAAATGACGAGCAGGTGAACACCCTTGCCTGGTTCGATTGTGACTGGTGTATACTTTCGACTTCGAGGGATCCATTCCACTAACTCTTCCGGTTTCCGGGTCTTCATCATCGTCCAAACCAGAACCACTGTGACCTGAGGCATTCGAGTCGGAAACCGGTCGATCAGATCGTTCACTTGTGCTTCTGGCTTGATCGGGATTCTCCCAGTAAGCATTGAAGGCGGGAAACCTGAAGCCCGTGACACCACAGGTCCATGATTGACGATCTTCGGCTGGAATGAACTAGACACCGTCAATATATAGGTCTGATACATGAACTCACGCCATAGGTCGCGTAACGCCTTGTCAAGGCCTCGTTGTGAAGCTTTTTGGCAATTGTGCCCGCATCATGAGTGGTCGGTAACTTGCTATTGAGTCTGCTGAGCAGGTGAGCGCTATCTCCACCTGTCGGTCTCGGAGGAAATCTCTCTCTCAGTATAGTATCCAAGTCTTGGCGAGTTGGTAAGATAAAGCCACTCTTGAATCCCGCTTCGCTTGCACCCACACTCGCCAGATACTGTAGGTTCTTGTCGGTAAGAGCTGCAAGATAGTACGCCTCCTGTTTTTCCCTGTGGTCGGTGAATGAGTAACGTGTCGACATGTTAGGCCCCTTGATGTGTTCCGGTTGAAGGTTTTTGGTGAATGATTCGGGGGAGAGTAAAATTTGGGGAAAGCGGCGTGAAAGTGTTATGCAGTAGAAAACTTGTGATGGAAACGCTCAGAACAGATACGGTATCACCTCGAAGGCGGGCCCATGCTTATATATGTCCGTTTAAAGAACAAACCTTTCATAAGACTGCTACCTTTGATGAAATATAACCTTCCGCATTGAGGGAAACGGTCCATTCATGGGCCAGCTCCACCTGAATTCCTTTGGCAACCTCCTTGAGTCTGCGTTAACTTACCTTTCAGTATCACTCCATTGACACCTAGGGTGTGTTGTTATCCTTACATCAGGACCTCCTATAGCATCTTTGATCCATTTACGAGTACTCCACCTAGCCAGCCTGAGGAGAGCTGCGGAGGACGCCTGGACTGTGTCGTTTCGTGTCAGCCAGACCATGGCCAAAGATTGATTGTGAGGCGGTGCTATCGTTTCTGAGAGGCTGAGGCAAATGACGGTCTGCAGCACGTCTGCACCTGTAACATCTCTCGATGGACACAAGGCATGGAATAAGTCTAGCTGGCTTTGTCGGGTGTATCTACCAAGTACCACCCTGCCAAGCCGGCCTATTGCCAAACCGGCCGATATTAGCAATGGCTTATGTGTTACCTGGTCACTCACGGCTCAGCGCGGCATCGTTGCTCATCAGATGGTCCGACAAGCAATGGAGACTTCGATTCGCACACAAGAAGATCGACGTGCTATCTTTCCATGAACTGCTGCGGGAAGGTAATCAAAAGTCCTCAGTCACTTCTTCTAGTGCATGTCGTTATGTACACAATCCTTGGACCACAATCCATACTAACAACCGCATCTACATCCTCGCAGACATTTAGTCATTATAGCACTCGATGTGCTGGCTACTCAGCCTCATCTTCGGGCCAGAAACCCCATGAGTCGTGAAACAACTTCTTCCCCTCATCGGTCTTGGACCACTTTCGACACTTGTCAGTCCCCGGTCCTCCAAGACTCGCTACCATCTCCGAGTGAGGCGTGACTGCATAAGGCCCACTCTGATGACCATGGTCCTCATTACGGGGTGTACCTTCGGTCAGGGTTGAGTTGTCGTTGACTGACTTGGGATTCACTTGGGTCGACGCGGCATCGGAAGGTGGCGAACCTTCGGAAAGAGGTAGCTGGTGATTATCACGAGAGGCAGTATCCTCCTCTTGTGGATGGTCAGTGGACTGCTTGGTTGGGGCGAGAGACTGGTCGTCGGTCATGATGAGCAGAAGTAGTGGGTAAGAAGATGGACAGATAAGCTTGACGTTGCCAGTGATATAGAAGAAGAGAGCCCCGGCGATGAGCCTAACTATATACGTCCAGAGGAGAAGCTCTTGAGAACGGATAACATCCATTCACTCAATCAGCTCCACGGCTCCATCAAGGATCCTTTCATATCTTTCTAGCTTGACCTATTTTGGGCACGTACTCGAAAAAGCCCGGATCTCCAGTGGGATCCATTGATTGTGGGCGTACAAAAGCTGTGTAGAGTGCATGGGGCAGCAGCCGGCCACGCCCAGAGCAAAGCAGGTATCCACATGAAATCCTTTCCTCCAACGGTTAATGGTGTGCTATAAGTGCCACCGGTCGGGGCAACAGGAGAAGCACCGAGCATCTACACACAGTTCAACACTCTTGTTACCCTTTGCCGACTAAACCATGTGTCATGGGAAAGACCTCATGTACGGAAGCTCATTTTCATCAAATTTTGAAAGGAAGCGCAGTACCAGGGGTACGAGGAGAGGGATCAGCTTTCCAGGCTTTCGACCAACACAGGTCGGTGTCAACTGACAAGACTATAGAGATGCACAGGGTGACAAACAAAAACTCCATACATGCAGTACATATATTAACAATGAGAACGGTTGCCCACCGTGCGTCATGGTATCTCATCAGCAGCGTCAAAACTCTCAGTCAATCCCACCACTGAGTCCCGCCCTGCACTCCTCTCTTTCATCGCTTTTCCTGATTTCCCCGCTCTGGAAAAGCTTGACGAAGTCTGTCCATAAGGGTATCCCCTGACACGGTATACGCTGTTCCGGAAGGCGCGTTGGACCTCGAAGGAGGCTGCAATGGGAAAGGACCCGGATGGTAATAAAATCGAAATGGTGCTGGTGGACGACTGGGACCGAACGACGGACGTGATGTGTTGGCACAACTGAATTGAGCAGCTGATCCGGTAGTGAACTCCTGGCGTCCGTCGATGCAGCTCTGATCTCCACCTATATTGGTGGACGTGTAACCCGATTGGCTAGGCCTGTAGGATGACATGAAGAAGATATGTGTTTTGTTGTGTGTTATGGGTGCAGGTGTGAAGGGGGTAAAGTATGGATATCTCAATTTGGCTAACTGAAATGCGGAAAGTGAGAGTATAAGGGACTTCAGTGAGATATATGTATACATTCAATGCTGTATATCATGTGAAAGGACGGATACATGCAGTGTCACAGATAAAAGTCCTTTGTTTGAGACTATGCAATGACCCCTGAAATCATCGAATTTGGAAGCCAGTCCACTGACCCCTCATTCGTCCATCCATTAACCGTACAGAGAAGCCGAATGCTGTGACCTGAATCCGAAACGCTTCATATCAACGGATATCCATCGGTGAAACTCTTTCCCCTTGAACCTTCGAAGGGTGAGAGGTGAAAAATAATGAAGGGTACTAGGAGAAGTACTGAACTTCCAGACCTATACTCTTGATTGGCCTTTGTCGACTTAGTAGATCTGAAATGACCCCTACGGAGACTAGACATTTTCGAATACGAGCTTCGTACAGTAGTGCTATCGACTGTTTATCAGCTTTGTACATCGGCACAGCGGAGAGTTGGAGAAGACATACCGAGTCACCTGATATACGAGCTTTCAGAACCCCATCCCTTTCTTCCATCACAGCGGGTATTGAATCCACCCTCTTTGACACAGTATCCGACACCGCTTCCACCCTATCTTCGATGACTTCTTCCCTCAATGATGCTTCCTGCAATGCAGCCCTTTTACTCTCCGCCTCCCTCTGTTCCAAGAGGCTCGGTTCCAGAGCTACTTCTCTTTTCCCCCTCTTTCTACCAATCCACCATTCTCCACCTATACTCAAATCACTTTCGTATGAATAGACGTTTACGCCGAACCTCGATGATATCGCGACTGTTGGGGATACTTGGGCGGAATAGGCTGAGGATAAAAATCCCATCAGGGGGTTGTATAGGAGTGTAAGGGTTGTTGGGGGTGATGGCGGTGTTGTTTGGGATGAGGAGGCGGTTGTGGGGATAGTGGTAAAGCGTAAGCCAGTCGATACTGATCGTTAGCTGGTCTCACATCACCAGAGAAGTGATTTCAGCGAACATACCTCCGAAACTTCGTTGTTTGGCCGAAAAATATACTTCTCCTCCAGCAGAAAACCTCCCTCTCAAACCACCTTCCATCATCTCTTCTTCATCGATCCTCTTCCCCTCGTCCCCCTTGACTACAATCGGCTCTTCATGATGATCAGGCCTCCATCCAAAATTATACAATCCTCTCATCCCAAACATCCCATCTTGAGCTGAATACGTATACTCTCCACTCCACCGTCCAGTATCGTGCTGTAAACTTAGCAGGATATTCGATGGGGATGGAGTAGGTGCAGGTGGACTATCGGATGACGGTTGGCGATTATGATTACTTGATGGCGATGATGGCCTAGAGGTGGGTGGAGAGGGCTGCGAGAGGAATGCGAGGTGTGCTTGAAGTGTGGGCGTTAAGCGGGTTGTTGCTAAGCCCGAGAGGTGGAGGGATGGGAGATGCAGTCGGGAATAGAGTAGGTAGTCTGCGTCTTAGCTTTGAATGCCCACCCGAGCTTTGTAAGCTCACCTCGTCCCTCGACTCTACGTCCGCCTTGCCAAACCTCATCTTTCGGAGCAGGCCTTCCAGGGGGTGGAAATACTTTGAATCGATCAACGACATATCGGAATGGTGTGCTTGCTGATGGCCCTATCTGAGTTGTCAGTCGATGGACTTGGTGAATTGGATGACAGCGATTAAGTAGACGTACGCGCTCCAGAACCTCTGAAGTAGTGATATAGCTGACACTGCCGTTCAGCTGCGGTAACGCATCGAGCGTATACGAGGTGAAGAAGATTGGCGTGGGGGCATTGGAAAGTTGGAGGATGAGTGACTGAGGGATCTGAAAGTCTCTAGTTGTCAGCTACTTATCTCAGTGAGACGAGAAGCCCAGGCCGGGGAGGGAGCCAGGGGAACGAGGAGGGACAAAGAGAGGGGATGTACATTAGAGCTGATTATTAGCTATAGCTCAAATTGGGTGAGGACTCAGCTACCATTAGAAGACCTATTCAGCTGTGAATATGAATTATCCTGATTCCATCCTATTGCATCGTAATAGCTCCTCAGTATCAACGTCGAGAACGGCAGCATAGGATATAGGTATACAGCGTATTTATACGGTAGAATGACGAGGGGAAGGTAGGTTGATACACGGACATGTTTACCATGTCCGCCCCCACCCACCCATTCATTGATGCTATGCCTATGACATGCTATACTATACTGATACAACTACTTTAACGCTTCATGACCTGCTGCAACAGTCCCACCATCCCTGCATCTCTCATAAACCCTTCTTCTTCACTTCCAGAATCTGGACGATTATCCCATCCATTCTCCTCTTCTTCCTCATCCTCCAACATCGTAGCCATCTCTCGCCGTGTCCTGCCCCGGTGGTATTGGGAGTGAGATCCGGTCGAGCGAGCTCGATCGTAGGAATGAGACCGTTCTTCCACTTTCGTGTTTGGCGCTAAGGTTGAAGTCCTTCTCGAAACCTTGTCGAGAAAGATGGAACCGTTTAAATCAGGTTGCCAATCCGGATGAGTTGCTTTGAAGTGCAAGAAACTCTTCTCCATCTTGTAATCCTTTTGTCCACTTGCATTATTCTGAGCTTTCTGTCTCTTTCGAGCACCAGTATTGCCGGCGGGTACGTTTCCGCTGGCAGTGGCATCAACGGCATCTTTACCGATATTGTTGTGGAGTTGGAAATCGAATACGGCGAATGAACAGACATAACCGATTCCATCGACGTGTACGGTGAACTCCCTGAAGAAGTCGATGATAGTTGCTGAACAGGGTGGGAGGGAGAAAAACAGGATCCACGGCGTGAGGAGGACGGAAAGGAGTTCGGTAAAGAATACAGTTATTTTCAGTTGAAACATTGTACTGAATTCCGTATGGACCTGGGTGTCAGCATTGACCGCAAAACGAGAAGCAAGAGGGTGAGTGGATGGATTCATGGAAAGGACTACCCTGCAAAAGTAAAGAAGGGGAGAGGAGAAATACGTACCATCTTCGAATGTAATTTCCCCCTCCATTCCCCAGGCAGATAATGAGTCCACCAAACAACTTCTTTCAATGTAGCTTCAGGATCAAACACCAGGTTCTCCTCCGGTACCATTCCCCTGGCTATAGCTAAGATCGACCCAAAGACTCCCAAGTAGAACAAGACGGTCCGGTGAGGTGTTATTTCAAAATGAAGAAATAGGTCTGGATCGATCAGGGATGCCGAGAGGAGTATCGCTGCGAATGAACCAGCTATGAAGGCGATGAATCTGTTATCAGCTTTGTCCCAGGAGGAGAAACGGAGACGTATGGACGGTCTTGCGGAGGGATGGTGGATGGGCGCCGTAGTGACAACCAAGGAGTCTATGTGTTCACGGAGTCGGATGAGGACGAGAAGAAGGGAGCGGTGATGAGGACGAAGGGTGAAAACAGGGAAAGGGGACATACCGCATGACCAATGCAGTCCTCTCCTTTGGAAATTGATCAATATACTCTTTAGCAACTGGATAACTCCTATCCAACCTCCGCTCAAACAAATGGGGAAGTTCGTTGAATTCACGGAATTTCCATTGCGCATAAGGTGTGTATTGTCTCGAACCGAGGAATGAGGGGTTCTTGTGGTATTCCTATTAATCAGCGATCGATATCGGGGTGGAAGGTTTCGGGATGAGACCGAGCCGTGGTTGGGATAAAGGTAGGGAGGGGCCCGATGGTTGAGGATAAGGGAGACGAGAAAAATGGGAGAGAGGACATACCTCGAAATACCTAAAGAACGAGTAAATAAGGAGATAAATCACGATAAAAGGTGAAAACAACAGATTCAAACAGCCCATGAATACAAATCGTCGTTTCAATCCATCAACGAGATCTTTCCTCCTTCTTTCTTTGACGAATTCCTTCCTCACCTGACCCCTTCGATCAAATAGGTAGCCCATGAGGCAATACCGTAAATTCCATTCTAGTGATTTCGTGAGTGTATTGGCACCGAAAGATAGATATTTCCTTTCTTCCAGCGAGTTTGGGGTTGAAGTGGGGAGATGCTCAGAGGGAGGAGCTAGGAATCGAGTGGGGATATGAGGAGCTAGGAAGTGAGGGAGGGGGAATCGGAATCGAAGATCTAGGAGGTCTTTATTGAATAATGCGATTAGGTAGTTTTCTTGGCGTAATATACGGCTGAAGAGTCAGCATCGAGCTGAGTGATGGTAGATGAAGGCTGGTGCTTATAGAACCGGGGCAGGAGTGTGTCAATCTTCAAGAGCTAGTGGAGTGGAGGAATGTACAGGGACAGAGACTTACTTGGCGACATCATGAGCATCCAGTTTCTTGATATTGACCGTATCAACGTCTTCACCAATCATACCAGCCAAAGTAGGATTATTGGACAGGGAAGTAATGGGATTATGATTCCTGATTTCACCTATCAATCTAACAATCTCAGGCCATGGCAGAGTCTGTATGTCGATCTATGAGTTAGCGCGTCAACGAGCAATGATCACTGAAGAATGGGACGTACATCCGGAATCCCTAGGAGATGTTCATAGAATCTATGAAGCTCTAGTAAACGGGGTATTGACATTAAAAATGTAAATAGCTGGAAAGCGTATACTGTGAGGATCGTGAAAATGAAGAGCATATGGGGAATTGAACCGCTGGTTGTTAGTCTGGACAAGAGGAAGTAACGGGGGCTTAAGTTTAAGGAGGGAGAGGGGGCATACCTGATTAAACACTTTTCAATGAGTACATCATCCAATCTACCCACTGCATCACCGGAAGGAGTGGACCAGAGTTTTGGGTAATCGATACATGATAAGAGGAAAGTTGAGAAGCCAATGACGAAGAATGTAGTTCTGGGAGTCAGCCCGTACTAAGAATTGAAAGGTCAATAGTCCGATAATGAAACATGGGCGAGGGCGGAATGTAGATGTATGGGTAGCAGAGCAATGGCGATAGAGGTGCAGATGACAGAGAATGGGAGGATTAGGACATACAGGAGATTCAATAGTTTCGCGAGGAATATACAGTAAAACCCCTTGCCCTTGTAGAACGTATACACCTACCATCAGCTGGTTCCCACCTTCCGTTGCGAAGAGTGCGATCAAGCTTACCTCCTGTAGGAATCCATCCAGATCATCAACATTGACCCAACTCCATAACGCTTTCTCATACTCGTTCAATCCCTCTTTCCGTCTTTCTCTCGGGAGATCCGGCTCATCAGGATGAGCAGAGACTTGATGATATTTCCTTCCTCCCACATTCCTTGCTTTTCCCTTTCCCTTTCTAGACGATGATAATGGTGGATCCAAATACCCCTTGCCTCTTTCCCCCGATAATTTCCTTTGCAATCTCGAATTGGACTCAGGAGTAGACCTGGATCCAGAAGGTACTCGAGAAGGCCCTGGTGGTTCTCGGAATGTAGGGATATGTACCCGTCTCGTATTCCCAGGTGAGATTGGCGAAGTCACAGATGCGGGATCGACGGTATTGCCCATATCTGGATCTAGGCCCGAAGCATAGTTTGAAATTGTTGATGGTCCGGGGGAAGTTGATGCTGATCTAGAAGCTGAAGCGCTGATTGTGGATGTCGACGATGAACCAGCGGGGCGGAATGGGCCGGGAGACTCTTCTCCTCTACTTCTATGACTTGTTGATCTGCTGGCGGGTTTGGTATTTGCAAACATGATCGATTGAGGGGGTTGGTCCCCGTCTCCATCGCCACCTTCCGACGAGGTTCCAGCTGTTGTCGCCCTCATAGTCCTGTCATTTGTGATGGAGGCAAGACCAAGACCGGTAGTACTCCTGGAAGGTGTAGGTGTTGGGCTCATGCCCTCCCTGTCTCCAGGTCGATATTCCTCTCTTTCACCCTCACTGTCCCCTTCTTCTTCACCTTGGAGTTCACGGAGTAATATTGCAGAAGGTGATTCAGGTTCAAGTCCATCCTCATCCTCATCCCCCTCCTCCGGGTGGGAGTGGGGGTGGTGGCGGACATCCCGAGTAGATTGTTGATATGGGTTCAACAGGTTCAATAGCGAATTCGCTTGTGATTGTGGTTGATACGGCATCTTGCTCTTGCTATATCTCTAATCCTGTCAGGTCATGACATGGTATGTTACACTACTACTACTGTTACTCGTTATCACCATCATGATTGCCGTCATCACCGTTCCGTCGGGTATAACCTGCACGCCTAGAAAAATAGGCATTCGACGCGTCCATTCTACATCGATCATTCATGTCATTTATTCATATATTTTTCCTTTCCTCCATTAGCTAGTACAGATGACGGACGCTATGGATATCGACCCACCAGCTCAGGCTGCTCCAGCCAACGCCATGGCTGCTTTGATGGCCGCATCGAAAGAAAAGGGAAAGGGAAAGATGGAAATGAGTCAAGCCGAGGTGGACGCCAAAGATAAAAAGGATAAAGAGGGGTTACCTTGGTATGTCCGCTTTGTGATGTCTCTAGACTTTCTACACCCACTCGCCTCGGGAAGATCGTCATTGGCAGGGCTTTGATGTGGAACTGAGGGATGCTTGAGAGGTGAGAGGCTAATGGCAGGGTCGAGAAGTACAGACCTGTTCATTTAGATGATGTGGTTTCGCATCAGGATATCACTGCTACCAGTACGTGCAATCCCTTTTCCTCACTGATTAGCAATACTAATGGGTAGTCGAGAAATTCATCGAAGCTGGTCGTTTACCTCATTTATTACTATACGGTCCACCAGGTATGCCTTCTCTCTCCCCGCCCAGAGGTCAGAGATCGAAGATGAATAGAGCTAATGACAAGGAACCGGGAAGACATCAACAGTCTTAGCACTAGCTCGTCGCCTATATGGAACAGCATACAAGAAACATATACTTGAATTGAATGCGAGTGATGATAGAGGGATTGATGTTGTCAGGGATCAAATCAAGAGTTTTGCAATGACGAAGGTTCTGTTCTCGTAAGTCCTCAGCGAACTCGGGGTGATAGCGACCACCAGTATGAGTATGAAATCTAAGGTGTAAAAGGTGGTAGCGAGAAGAGGGAGAGCAGGAAAGATCGATGTGATGGCCGGTGATCGCAAGGAGCTCGACACTCAAATTCCATCGGGGCCGGAGCCATCACCAATTCAGGATTGGAGGAGAGATTTGAGCCTCGGGACCGACGCGTTCGAGGAGGGAAAGGCCATATGGCTCGATCGGAATATCCGGCTGACCTTCAGAAAAGGCTTCAAATTAGTCATTCTGGATGAAGCGGATATGATGACCCAAGCCGCCCAGGGTGCTCTGAGGAGGGGTGAGTCCGCTTCCCTTGCTCCACTTCGTGACTCCCCCGTTGATATCAGTTATCGAGACCCACACTAAAAACGTCCGATTCTGTATTCTCTGCAACTACGTCAATAAAATCACCCCGGCAATCCAATCTAGATGTACGAGATTTAGGTTCTCGCCTTTGCCTGAGAAGGAAGTTCAGAAGAAGGTTGATCAGGTTATCGAGCAGGAAGGGTGAGTTCCTCTTCCTCATTGCACTTCTCAAATTAGACAGTGCTGATATCAGATGTAATATCACTGAAGATGGAAAAGCAGCGTTGCTGAGATTATCAAAAGGGGATATGCGTAGAGCATTGAATGTGTTACAGGCAAGTCTGGTCTACCTCTTCCCTAGCGTGACCTCATCGTCACCTTCGCGGCCCTGTTGATCTCGTTCGACTGGTACTGACTCGCAGGCATGTCACGCAGCATACGATAGGATCGACGAGACAGCCGTTTATACCTGTACTGGTAATCCACAACCTAAAGATATAGAACGGGTGGTTCAAAGTATGATGTCGGATGAATTCGGGACTAGTTATTCCCGTGAGTCTAATTATCCCATCCTCCATCCTCCACCCGGCTTGTTAAGTTTACTCCTCCCATCGCCCTCCCTGATATCCCTTATTTCATTTGACAAGCCTGGTAGATCGCTAATGATAGTGATAACATCCCTAAAGATCGAACGGGGACTCGCATTACAAGATATGATAGCTGGAGCCTATGATTTCCTACAGACGGTCGAACTACCAAATCAAAGTCGGATTTATCTACTAGACCATTTAGGTCAATGCGAGTGAGTCCTCAGCCTTGATCTGGAAATGCAAGTTGATGATAGACATCGATTATCACTTGGTGGAAGTG
>Ga0265797_10009615_pt1 | contig 12521 bp, 7 predicted proteins | sample P2T30metagenome_FD_192433 | JGI IMG/M metagenome (GOLD analysis project Ga0265797, IMG submission 192433) | Plant litter microbial communities from East Loma Ridge, Irvine, California - P2 T30 | ecosystem: Environmental > Terrestrial > Plant litter > Unclassified | place: USA: California... | reverse complement strand
GGCCGGTTTATCTGGAGCAGTATGATGTGAGGGTTGAGGATGTTTGGGTGCAGTATGGTTTGGGCGATGGGCTCAGGTCGTGTTCTGGACGCATTTTCGCTCGGGTGGTAGGTGCGCCGGAGGGCACGGAGGTCCAACTGAGTCTTTCGAGCGAAGCGCGTGTGGTCTTCGAGGCAGTAGCGAGGACTGATAGCGAAGGTCTGGCAGAAACGGCATTCAGTATCGAAGACGTCAAACTGTGGCACCCGCTCGGATACGGGCCACAAAACCGCTACGAATTAAGCGCAAAGCTCCATCGCAACGACATCGTATCCGCCAGCAGTTCCAAGCTCATAGGCTTCCGCACATGCGAGCTGATCCAAGACCCCGACGCCGACGGGAAATCCTTCTACTTCCGCGTCAACGGCGTCGACATCTTCTGCGGAGGCTCCTGCTGGATCCCAGGCGACAGTTTCCTCTCGGAAATCACAGCAGAGCGGTACCACGCCTGGATCGAACTCCTCGCCGCCAGCAACCAAGTCATGATCCGAGTCTGGGGCGGAGGCATTTACGAAGACGACGCTTTCTTCGACGCCTGCGACGAGCTCGGCATCCTAGTATGGCACGACTTTGCTTTCGCCTGCGGCAACTATCCCGTTTATACCAGCTTCCTCGAGAGCGTCGAGCGTGAAGTCCGCCAGAATGTGCGGCGCACGCGCTCGCATCCGTCGATGGTGATATGGGCTGGGAACAACGAGGATTACCAGGTCCTCGAGCGGTACAAGCTGGAGTACGATCCGGAGAGTCGCGATCCGGAGGCCTGGCTCAAGACGACTTTCCCGGCGAGGTATACGTACGAGTATTTCCTTCCCAAGCTCCTGCAGGAAGAAGCCCCGGGGACGATCTACCACCCTGGCAGCCCATGGGGCGACCATCGACACTCGGCCGATCCGTCCGTCGGAGACATACACCAATGGGATCGTAAGTGGCTCGCCGCAGTGCAACCCAAGATAAAGACGAGAACCGCACTGACCAAAGTAACCAGTCTGGCACGGCGCCATGAACAAATACCAAAACGCCGCCCACCTCTCCGGCCGCTTCGTCAGCGAATTCGGCATGGAAGCATATCCACACCTCGAGACCACAAAACGCATGATCCAGCCCGTCGAGCAGCAACACCCAGGCTCCGCGATGATGGACTTCCGCAACAAAGCCGGCGACCACGAGCGCCGCCTGTCAACCTACGTCGCCGAGAACCTCCCGCTGCGAAGCTTCGACCTCGCCACGTTCACGCACCTTGCGCAGACCGTGCAGAGCGAGACGATGCGCTACGCGTACAAGGCCTGGCGGCGCATGTGGGGAGAAACTGGGCGGCGCAAGTGTGGTGGGGCGCTGGTGTGGCAGCTTAATGACTGTTGGCCGACTATCTCGTGGGCTGTGGTGGACTATTATTTGGTGAAGAAGCCTGCGTTCTATGCTATTGCCAGGGCGTTGAGATCGTTGGATGTCGGTATTGCAAGAAGCGATCCGGACTGGACCAACGGGCACAATGATCCTACGCTGGCGGACCCAGCCGACTTTGAGGTTTGGATTTCCAGTAGCCGCTTGGAATCTGTGGAGGCCCGGCTGGTTGTCTCGTTCATCTCTATTGCAACTGGTAGACATGTGCGAGATCCGATTATCAGGACTGTCGAAGCTCGTCCAAACGCAACGACAGAGTGTGTTGATGGACAGCGGGCAGCAGAGATCGACAAAGACGATTTGGGCTGGGGGAAAGACGATCCGTATGTCATTCACGCCGTGCTAGAAGTCAACGGCAAGACCGAGGCTACGGACACAGCATGGCCACAACCTCTCAAGTACCTCGACTTCTCGAATCGGGGCGTCAGCGTTGAGTACTCGTCTTGCAAAACGGAGGTGAGAGTCTCGGCCAAACTTCCGGTGAAAGGGTTTGTATTCTCTGAGACACAAGGGTTAGAGCTCAGCGACAACGGTTTCGACATCATGCCAGGGGAAGTGCACGTTGTGCATATCGGTGGTTCGGGCGTGGCGAAGGCAGGTTTGAGCTGGACTTACGTTGGTGCTGAAAGGACAGAGGTGGCTGCTTCGAGGCCAAAGCTTTAGTTAGATCGTCAATACAGTCGAGTGAGCTCAGCATCTTCCAATGGCACAATCCATGTCAATTATAGCGATACGTATGTTCAGTTCTTTCAAAACCCATAGAGCGTGTCGTCCAAAAGCCATTCATAATCAGTAAGCAACGATTCCCAGCTCGAATCAACAAGTCCCGCATCACCCTCCATGTACGAGACCGGAATGGCATTGGCGTCAGATGTCGCTGCGTCAACACGAGGACTCGTATGCGCGAACACTCCTTCCTGTAAGCCTGAGATGACATCCGGACCCCGATCGGCGGACTTCATCCACGGCCTGAGTTCTCCAAATAGTTCCTGCGCCTTGTTCAAAGTCGCACGGCACGAGTCCAGTATGGTCACTGGTGCGTCAGCCTTCAGCTGCGAGGCCTTTGTGACGAGGGAGACTGAGAGGAGCGGCACCATACAAGCCTGGAAGAGATACCACGTGGAGCTCCACACGCTGAAACAACTAGGACTCCAGTGCATTGTGATGGTCTCGATCGCTTCTTCCGCAAGCGACAAGCCTGTTTTCGTGGCTTCCTCGCGCCATTGTTCCGCGTTCCCAGTCTTGATCATGTCGTGTGCGTCATAGAGCATGAGAATGCGGTACATCATCATTCGAGCGTTGAGATACCGGTCACTCATGAACTGCCAGGAAACCCTCAACGATGGCAGAGAGTTACTCGAGATACGGAAGTCTGCTGGCAGGCTGTCGTGCCATCTTCGAAGCTCCTGGTCGTAAGCAAGAACTTCGGGGAGAGTGACCCTCTTGAATTGTGCCAATCGCTCCTGCATGCGGTGGACAATGAGGCAGAATTGGCTGCTGAATATCAGCGAGCTTGTAAGATGGTCGTGCGACAGTAGTAGCGTGGGAAGCTTGGTGTCCATAGTTTCACTGTCCCAGCGTCCACAAGTCGGTCGACCGAGCGTCATGCCCGACCAGGTATCCAGGCAGAACAGGCTCCACCAGACTCGGCGACGCAACTCAATGGTAGCACGCTGTTGGCGTGAAGCTTCACCGGATTGGGGTCCAGTGGACCGTGGAACCGGATCACGGTGAAGGCCGAGTGCGATAGCCATCCGATGGGCTGCACCTAGTACAGCATATGCCATGTTTGGCGAATTCACATAATGAAGGTAATAACCACCCAGAAGACAGAGTGCTTGTAAGCTCTCCATGTTGCCATCTCCGAGACAATCGAAACCAAGATATGCTCTTGTCTGGTTGTAGTAGTGGGTGTGCAAGGAGGTGCTTCCTGAGGATATGGACCCAAGCGCCAATACCATGTTCAGTAAGGCTAGCCATGATTTGTCTTGCCGGTTACCGGCCGCGTATGTTGCACGAAAGTCGCCTTCATCCAATAGAGGTGTGATACCATGTGCAGTGTCGAAGTAAAAAGATATACAACGTTGCTCTCGAGAAAGATTGGCTGAAATAATGTCCCTGTTTGGAGAAGTAGAATTCTGAAGCGTTGAGCTTTCGCCCGAGGGACCTAAGTGAGTGGCCAGATGGTGTTTGGTGCGCGGACAGAGCTTGAAAATAGCATTGAACGTGGCACTCATGGAAGCCACGCCGAGGTAGGAACGGCGATGGTTTTCAGTTGCCAATGATATGGCATTAATATCGTCAGCGGCGCGGGTGGTTTCTGATTGACATGCTAGCTCGTCCCAACGTCTTTCTTGGGCCTCTTCCTCGGCGTCGGACATGGTGGCGGAGTCGTCCATCTGAGCGGAGCGAAAGGATTGATTTGGAACCACCGAGGGAGCGGCCTCAAGAATCACATCGCTTCTGGTGTGATCGATATCTTGAGGCGGATACTTGGCCAAAGTACTCAAAAGCTCAACCCGCGGCTTGTTTGCAATATCATCGAGCGAAAGACTGGGAAACAAGCCCTGTAGTATATCGGCGAAGGTATCCGCACGCTTCACAGCTTGTTCATACGCACTAGAGAGAAATGTCAGCTCGTAGTCGTGGAGAGTGTCATAGGTGATAAGAGGAGCAATATAACTTACTTCCTGCTGGCCGTCTGACGCTTGCTACGTGGCTTGTAGACACAAAGAGCAGCCCTGGCAAACGAACTGCATATACCGCAGGGCCGACGGCCGTCGCATTTGATCTTTCGTCTCGTACACTCGGAGCATGATTTGTTCAGGCTACGCGACTGCGTGCCGGTGTCCAAATGAGAGTCCATGGGGGTTCATAGAGGCGAGGAATTTCATGGGATCCACAGAAGGCGAAGGATTTCACGCAAGCAACGAGGCGAAGGATTTAGTGCATGAACCTACAGGAGCACACGTGCAGCTGGACATCTTTGGCGCTGCATGGACGAGGAGGAGAAGAACCTTAAGTGATGTGATGAGACGGCGAGTCCGAATCACGTGCACGTGCAAGCGAACCTATGTCTAGGGTTAGGGTCTCGTTGTCAGGGTAATGTTTTTGTTGTGAAGAGCGAACTTCAACTTCACTCATGCCCACGCGACGACGCCATCCCGCTTTGCGACAACCACGAGAGAAACGCACATACCACCAACGCATATCAGATATATAGACTACAACCGAATTCCTCCTCAGCGGAGCCTATAACAAAACAACAAAATCCCCACCATCAACGACACCCACAAACATGGCCGCAATCCCAGCAACACCCAGCCGCTTCGGCGCCTCCTTCTCAGGCCCCTCAGCAGGCTTCAACACCGACGCGCCCTCGATGGCCGACAACCTCCCCTCCGTCGACTTCGGCTTCAACGACCTGCGCGAACGCATGACCCAGTTCACCCAGCGCTTCGACGACTTCATCGAGCGCGGCCGCAAACGCGTGCTCGAAGAGCGCAACGCCTTTCGCATGAACGTCGCAGAGCTTGAAGGTATGCCTAGACAATCCGTAACCAACAAATCATCCGAGTCCAGTCGCAGTAGCTAACCCATATCTCCCTTGAAGAAACCCATCGCCACCACCTATCCCAAATCTCCACCCTCTCCGCCCTCAGCACCACCCACGCCGAAACCCTCCAAAAAGAATCCGCCGAAACCGCCGAAATGCACGCCGCAATCGCAACCCTCACTTCCCAAAAACAATCCCACGAACACCATCGCTCCGCCCTACAATCCGAAATCGCCGCGACGCAAACCGCGATCCGTCAACGCCGCGAAGCACAAGCGGCGCACCAGCGCGCGCTCGACGCGCAAGCGAGGCACAATTTGCCGGAACTGAAGTTCTGGGAGGGGTGTCTTGGGTTGAGGATTGAGGGGGCTGGGGAGGAGAGGTTGAGGTTTGGGTTTGGGGAGTTGGGGGCCGAGAGGGGGGAGGGGTGGTTTGAGATTGATACGGGGAGTGCGGTTGGGTTTGAGGTTGTGAGGACGGAGCCTAGGTTGGAGGGGGAGGAGGTTGAGGCTGTGGTGGAGAGGGCGAATGAGGCGAGGGATTTGGTGATGTTGTTGAAGGGCATGAGGGGATTGTTTGTTGATGCGCTGAGGGAGTGAGGTGGAGGGCTGGTGGTCCTCCTTTGCCGTTTCCTGACGTGGTCCACGAGTTCTTTTCTTTTTCTTCCTTTTCTTTTTCCGATTTAATGAAGATACCCCCCAGGAACGAACAAAGCACAGTTATGAGAGAGAGCATTACAATCGTGTACATCTCGATCATACATTCTACACGCCAGGGATATAGCCACCCACAATCCACCCTCACTGCGCCTCCCTCAGCACCATCGTCCAATCAAACTTCTCCCACCTCTTCCCAAAACTCTCCAACCTGCGATCCCTCCTCTCCCACCTCCCCTGCTTCTTAATCACCTCCGGCCCCCGATCCAACATCCCCCCAATAACCTCTCTCGCAAAAAGGTCCCCTTTAGGCCACCTCCGCTCATCCTCAACAACATGCCCCATCCCCCCGTCCAGCGAGAACCACACGTGGAAATACGGCATCTCCTTCGCCAGCGCTTTGCGGAAAGCCTGCTTGCCGTACCCGGGCTTCTGCACCAGCGCCTGCGTGTCGATGACCGGCTTGTGCTGGCTCCACTGCTCGTCGGACGCCAGGATGGCTTCTTTGAAGTACGCGGGCGCCGTGTCGGCGAGGTGGTGCGGCAGCGGGACGGCGACGAGCGCGGCGTGCCCGCGGCGCGAAGCGGCGAAAGCGGCGTTTTCGTAGAAGATGACGCTCTTGTCCTGCGCGGCGTAGAAGCGGGTGAGGGATTTCATGAAGTTGCGGATTTCTTCCCACTCGTCGTTGTCGCATTCTAGCAGGTTGAGGCGGTGTTGCAAGGGCACGATGACGGCGCCGTACTTGGCGAGCTCGGGCTCGGTTTGCAGCGTGAGGTAGGTGCGGGTGGCGAGGCTGATGACGGGGGCGGTTGGGGGTTGAGGGGGGGTGGCGTCTTCGTGGTAGCAGAGGGGACAGGAGGCGAGGGCTTTCTGGGTCTTTTGGAAATCGCCGATGGCGGTGTTGCGCAGGTTTGCCTCTGATTTGACGACTTTTTTGCTGAGGTTTGCGGCGTTGTCGTTCATGTAGTCGAGGTCGTTTTTGAATTTCGAGTCTTTTGCGATGCGCTCTGCGAAGTTGCGGCCTTCGCCGCCGTGGACGCCGCGGGTGCGTTTCTCGTTGCGGACCATGTCTTCGATGCTCATGTCTTCATTTTCGACGACGAGGCCTCGCTCGCGACCTCGCTTGCCGCTGACGGCTGTGACCTCGCCACTGCGGTCGCCGGCTAATTGGCGATTGTCCATGTTATTGAGAACGACGACATCGGATTGTGGAGTATTGGCCATCGCGAGATTGTACTCTTGCTCCAATTGGGCTGCGTTCGGTGCTTTCATGAGCTTGGCTTTCATCAATTGTGCCTTGAGTTTGTTAAGAGCAGATGTGTCGAGAGGGACAGTCGTAGCCGGTGCTGGCGCCTCTGCCATTCGTTCTCCCTGCTCGAAGGCTGCAGGCTCTTGATGCGAGTTTGACGTGGACTCTCTTCGAATACCAGCTTTCATCTTACGTTCCTGGAAGAATTCGCCACTTGGCTTTTCCAGGCCGACGTAGTCCTTGCCGTACATCTTTCGCCTGTCCATCTCCCGCTCTTCCTCTCTGGCATCGTCAAACTCGCGAAGGTCGCCATACGTCTGGAGAGCAACCTCTTCCACAGACTTCTTGTTCTCTTCTGCTTTGCGATATACATTCTTCAACTTTGTCAACCGCCATGAGCTACCACCATCGCCGAATGTGTAGTTGACTTCGTGCTGTGCCGGCTCATCCTTGACCGCACTCTGCTCGCCTGCATCGTCACCGTCTGAATCGAAATCGCGCTGTAAATCGGCGAGATGTTGATTGACCTGGCTCTCATGAACTTTGAAATCGTGTGTATCTTTCGCGCCAACAAATTGGCCTTTTGGCTCTTCCCTCTTCCTCCGTTGAACATAATCGACATCGAGCTGGTTCGGCTCTTGCATCCAAGAATCGCGCTGCACTTTGCTCTCCTTCAGATCTGATCCGCGCGCATCCAGCGTCTGCTCTTGCGGAGGCGCAGTGTCTGCTTCCTTCTCCACCCACTCGTCCTCTCCGCCATCCAAATCGAACACTTTCACTTCTTCGTTGCGCTTGTTGTCGCGTCTGGGCGATTCGCTGCGCTGTCTTTTGCTGTGTCTCCTCTCGCCGTCGTGATCATCGCGGTCGCGGTGTCTCTTGTGTCTGTGTCGTCGTTCGTCGTCTCGTGAGCTGTCTCGGTGTCTGTGTGAACGGTGGTGGTGATGTCTGTGTTCGTGGTCCTTGTCTCTGCTTTTGCTGCGGTCGCGGCGACTGCGGTGATGCGATTCGCGTGGTTTGCTGGACTCAGCGAGGTCGCGCTCGAAGTCTTCCAGGCCCATTGTGATGTGTATGTCTGGTGGTGTTGAAGTGGTTGGAGTTGTCGCAATGGACGATGATGCTCTTGAGAGGGTCCAAGCAGCGATTTGCGGAGAAGGAAGCTGCTGCTGCTGATCAATGGAAGCTTTCGCCTTGGGATTTTCTTGTGAAGTGACCTCATCTTCACGTGCCAGCGACAACAACCACACTGGAAAGAAACATAAGAAAGAATTATCTGAATACCTGGAACTGGCCTCGAGGACTCCTTGACTGGAAGAAATATCAAAGAGCGGATACCTCTCGTCTCCGACAGTAACACCTCCAACACCTCCAACACCTCCACCACCACCACCGCCATGGCATCCTCCTCCTCCACCACCGAGCAGAAGCCGCCCGTCGCCATTGTCTGCGTGGGCATGGCCGGCTCGGGCAAGACGACCTTCATGCAACGCATCAACTCCTACCTTCACACCCAGCACACCGAGTCACCCAAGACCACCGCCCCGCCCTATGTGATCAACCTGGACCCCGCCGTGCGCAGCGTGCCCTTCGACTCCAACATCGACATCCGCGACTCGGTCAACTACAAGGAGGTCATGAAGCAGTACAACCTCGGCCCCAACGGCGGCATCCTCACCTCCCTCAACCTCTTCAGCACCAAGATCGACCAGGTCATGTCCATCCTCGAGAAGCGCTGTCTGCCTCAGCCCAGCGAAGCAGACGAAGAGAAGAAAGAAGAAGAGAAGAAGCCCTCCACCTCCCACATCATCGTCGACACCCCCGGCCAAATCGAAGTCTTCGTCTGGTCCGCCTCGGGCTCCATCCTGCTCTCCTCCCTCGCCTCCTCTTTCCCCACCGTCATCGCCTACGTGATCGACACCCCGCGCACCACCGAGAACACTTCCACCTTCATGAGCAACATGCTCTACGCCATCTCCATTCTCTACAAGACCAAGCTGCCCATGATCCTCGTCTTCAACAAGACCGACGTCAAGCAGCCCACCGAAGCCATCGACTGGATGCGCGACTTCGAGTCCTTCCAAGCCGCCGTGCGCGCCGAAGAAGAAGAAGAGCGCGAGGGCAGCGGCTACATGGGCTCCCTCCTCAACAGCATGAGCCTGGTGCTCGAGGAATTCTACAACCAGTTGAGCGTCGTCGGCGTCTCGTCCATGACCGGCGACGGCGTGGAAGACTTTTTCGATGCCGTGGAAGACAAGCGCGTCGAGTTCAACAAGGAGTACCAGCCGGAACTCGAGAAGCGTAGGGCTGATATGGAGGCCGACAAGGCCGGCAGCACGGAGAAGGAAATGCAGAGGCTCATGCAGGACATGGAAGTCTCGTCTAAGGCTAAGGGCACTGGCAAGTACAGGCGTAAGCCGAAAGAGGAGCCCGAGACTGTCAGTGAGGCAGAGGAGATGGATGGCGAGTCGGACGAGGAAGACGAAGCCAAATGGGTCGAGCGGGACGAGGATGAAGTGGAAGAGGAGGTGGCAGCTGATGGCACTCTGCAAGCACGCTATGCGCAGGCGCTGAAAGACGAGTCGGCTGGTGCTGCAGGTGCTAAAGACTACATTCGACGGACGCAGGGCTGAGCTTGAAGAAGCAGCTTGAGCCCGGGTTGGGCTGGATGGGCTGGAAAGTGATCATTGGTTTATTTTGAAACATTAGCGATGGCGTTATGAGGGAAAAGAAATATTCGAGGCTATCAGGCCTCTTTTGTAGGTGGTGGGAAAATCACGATATAGATATCATACGCGTGCAACAAGATCCCGTTGCCGATTTCGAAGGTGCTGGTTTCGTTTCACTTACATGTGGGTCTTGAGCGTGCAATGAAACTTACGGAGGTACTTGACAAGCTTAACAACCATGATCTCCCGGACGGGCAACTGCGATTCGAGAGATTTGCCTAATCGTCGGACACTAGCATAAAAGCAGAAGGTTAGAATCTTCCTACCTTCCACGACAGGATATCTACCTCGAGCAATAACTAGCAGACAGCCACAACATCGGCGTCAGAACACCTATCTGTATCTAAAGCAACACGAGCATTCAACCACCAACTCCTTTCCCAGCACGTTCATGCCAAAAACAGCATGATGAACAACTCGCTGTTCAGTGAATGGCCCAGATGCCGATGCAAGCCAGGAGATCAGAGGCCTATCTTAGCACTTCACGCACTCAATCATTGGCAACCCAGCCGCCGCTCTTGATATCCTAGGATACATGGACTATCGACACACAGCTTTGCTATACAGCCACTTGTTTCCTCCCGGTTGGCTTTGGACAGCAAACTATCGTTCTGTTTTTCTATCAATTAGGATAGAAGAGTATACTTGTGCTCCTGATTGCTTCAGGCGTCTGAGTTTCACTGTTGAAAAATCGTTGTATGGTTGAGTCCATACTCGCGCATCTGAATTCATGGTAACAGTATCGACAATTCAAGCGACCCATGCTGCAAGAACGAGAGCAGACACCAATCTGGGAGCATACATGTATCTTGCTCGTCGCTGACTGATTGCACTGTACATTTGTCTAGTAAGCCTATCGACGTATCCAACGGTAGACGACACCTCAGAAGCGACATAAGTAAACCACTGCAGAAAATCTAGGCTCTGCGTCCTACGGTATAATAACATCATTACTTTCATACCGAAAGGACTTGCCAAAATCGTAAAGATCTACGCAATACATGTCCAATCGTCTCGGCAACCCTGCATTGTGACAAGCATTCGCCCTATGCAGGAACAAGCGATCCACGCACGTGTCTGAAGAAAGACAAAAAACACCACATCACATCAGAGCCATCACTATTACTCAGCATCGCCCACGACTCGCAGCAAAAGCTCTATACTCACCGGGACCAAAACCCTCAAAGGCCATTCAATAATCCCTTAACTAATTCATTCAATCAATCTCAACAGTTCAATCCCCCAAACCCCGGCACCCTGGCCCTTCAGCCAGCCCTACAGCAAGCCACAAAGCCCACTCGTGGAGATAGCCAAATCTCCACGAGATGAAAGAAAAAGTCTGTCGATCCGCGCGATTGCGGAAGGAAACTCCCAGTCCCAAGAGAATAAGTGAGTTTCAATGGCGTGGATGGTGGCTTGGGGGTTTTTTCCCGACCAGGATCTAGCCATCCGCTTCGAGGTCATCGTCCGGCGACGCCGTAAGCATGAGGTAGAATCACATAGCAGCAGCAGCAGCAGCAAGCAGTAACGCACAAATACGACTCATACGAGGACATAGAAAACACACACTCTTACACACACACATAAGTTCAATCGCGCCATTTCTCCTCCTCGTGTCGATGCTTCCCAGTGACGTCTCCACGCACATCGCATATTAAAAATGTCGTCAATCAATCAATTTGTCAGTCAGCCATTCAGTCGTTTAAAGTCCGCTCCGCGCGCCTTTCCTCCAGTCTTCCAAAACTTCGGGCTTCTTCGCAAACAACCACATAACGTGCAGTAGGCGCGTCGATCGCACGTCGGGGCCCCAGACCGACAATACCTTACCTTGTCAGCAAGCACCGAGTGATCGCGAAAAAGCACACCACCCGACTCGTGCGCGCGTCTTTCGTCGATAACGGTGAAAGCAATCTGAGTTCATCAGCAAAATTCAAATCTAACAACACAATCGAATTGCGAAACATGCAAAACTCAAAAAAAACAAAATCAAGGGCGACGAAACGCCATCACTGTTCAGGGAGTCAGTCATGGATAGCTGTCAAGATCGAACCTCCACCCTCCGACGTCCCCAGATCGAAATGTCGGAGCCGATGATGGATATGTATGTAAAGTAAGGTAGGGTAAAAATGGGCGATACCGACGTTATCCTTCCTTAGTCCTTACGAGCCTTCGTATCGGGGACACGTCCGCGCACGCACGCTGTCGCTGAGGAATATCCGATCTGTACTATCACCTCCTCCCCATCGTATTATCGTTATCGTTATTATGATTTGACGATGTGATGATGCAGGTGGCTGGCCTCCCCCGGGGCTGTAAGACATGCCTAAGACAACGTTGACGCACAACTGCACAGTCGAGAGAAAACCTTAGATCTTTAGTGCGTGCGAGCGCGTGCGCTTCCGCTTGACGCAGTAGTGTCGTGTGTCGTGTTCGCGCAAATAAGACAGTGCACTTATCCGGCGGCGTCGGATTTCGATCGAGATCGAACGATCGAAGCAAAGTCGCGATAATAGTGAGGTTATGCTAAGGCGAAATGGAAAATTTCATCAGTGGCTTGTGATGGTGCAAGAAAAAAATCGGTGTGCTCGGCATCGGCTGTCACGGACCTTGGTGTGCAGTTTTGGATTATTCGCTTAGAATTCTCTTGCGCGTGTTCTAGCTGCGCAGCAGCGAAGACACGATTCGCACTAAACTAAGTACTACTACTACTCTAGATTCCACTGCCATGTGTGTCGCTATCGGATCAAGCCGAGTGACAACATCATCGCAACCTTCGGTTCGGGAACCGTTTTTTTCTTTCGTGAACCCGAGCCAGCCCGTGATAACCCCGGCTGAGAAAGCAGCGCTGTAGACCTCCCATTTGCATGAAGCAATTCCAAAAGACGCCTTCGCTTGGA
>Ga0265797_10009614_pt1 | contig 12521 bp, 7 predicted proteins | sample P2T30metagenome_FD_192433 | JGI IMG/M metagenome (GOLD analysis project Ga0265797, IMG submission 192433) | Plant litter microbial communities from East Loma Ridge, Irvine, California - P2 T30 | ecosystem: Environmental > Terrestrial > Plant litter > Unclassified | place: USA: California... | reverse complement strand
GCGTGGCCGACGAGAAGCGCAACATGGGCGACGTGCGCGGCGCGGTCCAGACTTTGCTCGAAGCGCTGCGCATGGCGCCGGGGAACCTGCAGGTGATGATCGCGGCGGCGGGCGGGGTGCTTCGCCAGATCAACGAGCTGGGGTGGGATCATCCGCTGGGGGAGCTGTGTTTTGCGCAGCTGGAGAATATCCGCGCGGTGGATGCCCAGCATCCGAGGCTGGGGCCGTTGACGGACGAGTACATGGCGATGCGCAGGAAGTACGGTATTTCGTCCTGACGTAAATCGCGTGCGGTGGGTTCGAGAACCCACCCTACCTGGCTTCGGCCTGCGGCGTCCTCCGTACGGTGGGCACTCCGTGCCCACGCGGTTACGTGCGTCTCCTTTTGTCGTTGGCCGATGATATCCAAACGGTAGCATCAAGCCCGGCCACAAACCCCAATCGTATTGGCTGGCTTCGTTTGGCGATGCGAGCGACACCTCCCCGCACGTGTCCGCATTACGAACATGTAACCGCGTGGGCACTTCGTCTTCGAGGCCCCCGGCCTCAAAGACCCCACCGTACGGGATACGCCGTTAGCAATTATCGGGTGCCGCCGTACCCTCCCCCGCCCGGGGTCTCGATCACGAACACGTCACCCGCCGCCATCTCGACCTTGCCGATGTGCCCGACCTGCTCGACGCTGCCGTCGGCGCGCACCACGCTGTTCACGCCGCGCGCCGCCGGCTCGCCGCCCGCCATGCCGAACGGCGCATAGACCCTATTGTTCGACAAAATCGCCGCCGTCATCGGCTCCAGGAAGCGCACCTTCCTCACCCCGCCATTCCCGCCCGTCCACCGCCCCGCCCCGCCGGACCCGGCACGGATCGCATAGCTCTCCAGCCGCACCGGGAAGCGGAACTCCAGGATCTCCGGATCGGTCAGGCGCGAGTTGGTCATGTTGGTCTGCACCACGTCGGTCCCATCGAAACCCTCACCCGCCCCGCTGCCGCCGGAAATCGTTTCGTAGTACTGGTACTTGGCATTCCCGAAGGTGAAGTTGTTCATCGTCCCCTGCGAGGCCGCCATCACGCCCAGCGCGCCATACAGCGCGTTCGTGATACAGGTCGAGGTCTCGACGTTCCCCGACACCACCGAGGCCGGATAGTGGGGATTGAGCATCGAGCCCGGCGGAATGATGACCTTCAGCGGTTTCAGGCAGCCGCCGTTCAGCGGTATCTCGTCCTCGACCAGGGTGCGAAATACGTACAGCACCGCCGCCATGCACACCGCCGAGGGGGCATTGAAGTTGTTGTCCAGCTGGGCCGAGGTGCCCGTGAAATCGATCTCGGCGTTGCGTGCTGCGCGGTCGACCCGGATCGCCACGTCGATGTGGGCGCCGTTGTCCAGCTCCACCGTGAACGCGCCATCCTTCAGCGCGCCGATCACGCGCCGCACGGCTTCCTCGGCGTTGTCCTGCACGTGGCCCATGTAGGCGCGCACGACATCCAGGCCGAAGTGCGCCACCATGCGGTGCAGCTCCTCGACGCCCTTCTGGTTCGCCGCCACCTGGGCGCGCAAATCGGCCATGTTCTGGTCCGGGTTGCGCGCCGGGTAGCGTGCGCCGGTCAGCAGCGCGCGCGCCTCGGCCTCGCGCAGCACGCCGTCAAGCCCGTCGACCAGCTTGAAGTTGTTGATCAGGACGCCCTCCTGCTCGATATGATGCGAGTCCGGCGGCATCGAGCCCGGCGTGGTGCCGCCGATGTCCGCATGGTGGCCGCGCGAGCCGACGTAGAACAGGATGTCCTGGCCTGCTGCGTCGAACACCGGCGAGATCACCGTCACGTCGGGCAAATGGGTGCCGCCGTTGTACGGATCGTTCAGCACGTAGACGTCGCCGGCGCGCATGCGGCCAGCATTCTCGCGCATCACCGTCTTGATCGATTCGCCCATCGAGCCCAGGTGCACCGGCATGTGCGGCGCATTCGCCACCAGGTTACCGTCGGCGTCGAAAATCGCGCAGCTGAAGTCGAGGCGCTCCTTGATGTTCACCGAATAGGCCGTGTTCTGCAGGCGCAGGCCCATTTGCTCGGCGATCGACATGAACAGGTTGTTGAAGATCTCCAGCATCACCGGGTCGGCCGTAGTGCCGATCGCGCGCCGCTCGGGCAGCGCTTCCACGCGCGTCAGCACAAGGTGGTTCCAGGGCGTGACCTCGGCCTGCCAACCGGCTTCCACCACCGTGGTGGCGTTGTTCTCGGCGACGATGGCCGGGCCCTTGATGGTGTCGCCCGGCCCGATGTCAGCGCGGCGGTAGATGCCGGCGTCGACCCATTCGCCGTTGCCGAACATGCGCACGCGTTCCGACGCCAACAGGACGCCCGTACGCGGCGCGCTTGCTGCCATGGTCTCGGGCGGCGCTTCCGAGCGGCCCAGCGCTTCCACCGACACCGCCTCCACCACCAGCGCGCGCGATGGCATCAGGAAGGAGAAGCGCTTCTTGTAGGCCGCTTCGAACTGCGCCCCCATCGCCTCGACCGCGCCGAAGTCGACCACCAGCGCCGAATCCGTGCCTTCGTAGCGCAGGTGCACGCGCCGGATGACGTCGATGCGCTCGGCGCCCACGCCCTGCGCCAGCAGCTCGCCGCGCGCCGCGTCGGCCAGCGCATCCAGGCGCACCTCCAGTGCCGCATTGCTGGCCGCGCCCAGCTTTTCCTCGACCGCCTGCTCGCGCATCGCGCTCTGGTCGGCCAGGCCCATGCCATAGGCCGACAGCACGCCGGCCAGGCTGTGGATGAAGACCGTCTTCATGCCCAGCGCATCGGCCACCAGGCAGGCATGCTGGCCGCCGGCGCCGCCGAAGCTGGTCAGCGCGTATTCGGTGACGTCGTGCCCGCGCTGCACCGAGATCTGCTTGATCGCATTCGCCATGTTCCCCACCGCGATCTGGATGAAGCCTTCGGCCACCTGCTCGGGCGTGCGCCGGTCGCCGGTGGCGGCGAAAATCTGCCCGGCCATGTCGGCAAAGCGTGCACGCACGGCCTCGACGTCGAGCGCTTCGTCGGCATTCGGCCCGAACAGCTTGGGGAAGTGCGCCGGCTGGATCTTGCCGAGCATGACGTTGCAGTCGGTGACCGCCAGCGGCCCGCCGCGCCGGTAGCTGGCCGGGCCGGGATTCGCGCCCGCGCTGTCCGGGCCGACGCGGTAGCGGCTGCCGTCGAAGTGCAGGATCGAGCCGCCGCCGGCCGCCACCGTGTGGATGCTCATCATCGGCGCGCGCATGCGCACGCCGGCCACCTGGGTCTCGAACACGCGCTCATAATCGGAAGAATGCGCGCCGGCGAAATGCGAGACGTCGGTCGAGGTGCCCCCCATGTCGAAGCCGATGATCTTCTCGAAGCCGGCCAGGCGGCTGGCGCGCACCATGCCGACGATGCCGCCGGCCGGCCCGGACAAGATGCTGTCCTTGCCCTGGAAGGCGCGCGCATCGGTCAGGCCGCCGTTCGACTGCATGAATTGCAGGTTCACGCCCGGCAGCTCGGACGCCACCTGGTCGACGTAGCGGCGCAGGATCGGCGACAAATAGGCGTCGACCACGGTAGTGTCGCCGCGCGCGACCAGCTTCATCATCGGGCTGGTGGCGTGCGAGGTGGAGACTTGCGTGAAGCCGATCTCGCGCGCGATGCGCGCCACCTCGGCCTCGTGCGCCGTGTAGCGGTAGCCGTGCATGAAGACGATCGCCAGTGCGCGCAGCCCCTGGTCATACGCAGCCTGCAGGCCGGCGCGCGCCGCCGCTTCGTCGAGGGGCTGCACGACTTCGCCATGGGCGCCCATGCGCTCGTCGATCTCGACCACCTGCGCGTACAGCAGTTCGGGCAGCACGATGTGGCGGTCGAACAGACGCGGACGGTTCTGGTAGGCGATGCGCAGCGCGTCGCGAAAACCGCGCGTGATGGCCAGCGCGGTCGGTTCGCCCTTGCGCTCCAACAGCGCGTTGGTGGCGACCGTGGTGCCCATCTTCACCGCCTCGACCTGGGCTGCAGGCAGCGCCGCGCCGGCGGCCACGCCGAGCAGGTGGCGGATGCCGGCCACCGCCGCGTCGCGGTACTGTTCCGGATTCTCGGACAGGAGTTTGTGCGTCACCAGTTGCCCATCCGGGCGGCGCGCCACGATGTCGGTGAAGGTGCCGCCGCGGTCGATCCAGAACTGCCAATCCATGTGTGTCTCCATGCAGGTTGTCTTTTCCTATTGTAGCCGCCGTCGCGCCAGGATCAGGCACAATGCGGGCAAGGACATTCAAGAGAAGATAAATGGATAACAAGCTTTACTGCGGCAAGCTTTACAGCGTCGCCCAGATCCGCGCGGTCGAAGAAGCGGCGATGCAGGAACTGGAAACCGGCACGCTGATGACACGCGCAGGCCGCGCCGCGGCCGACCTGGCGCTGCAACTCGTGGGCGAAGCGCGCGCCCGCCCGGTGCTGGTCCTGGCCGGCCCCGGCAACAACGGCGGCGACGCCCTCGAGCTGGCCGCCAACCTGGGCGAGGATGGCCTCGACGTGGTGGTGCTCTACTTCGCCCCCACCGGCCAGCCGTCGACGGAAGCCGCCCAGGCCCTGGCGCGCGCCCGCGCCAGCCGCGCCAACTTTGCCGACGTCGCCCCCGACACGCGCGACTGGTCGCTGGTGGTCGACGGCCTGTTCGGCATCGGCCTGGCGCGCAACCTGGTGGGCCGCTACCCGGAACTGGTCACCGCGCTGTCGGACGTGCGCTGCCCGGTATTGGCGCTGGACGTGCCAAGCGGCCTGGATGCCGACACCGGCGTGCCGGTGGGCGAAGGCGGCGTCGCCGTACGCGCCACCCATACCATCACCTTCATCGGCGACAAGCCGGGCCTGCACACCGCCTGCGGGCGCGACCACGCAGGCCAGGTCGTGGTGGCCGACCTCGGCATCGCGCCTGCGCTGTACCCGCCGGCGGCGGCATCGGTTGCGGCGCCGGCCCTGTTCGCAGCGCAGCTGGCGCCGCGCCGCCAGAACACGCACAAGGGAAGCTTCGGCGACGTGGCGATCGTCGGCGGCGCGCACGGCATGCTTGGCGCGGCCGTGCTGGCCGGCCGCGGCGCCCTGCACGCGGGCGCGGGACGCGTGTTCGTGGCCACGGTCGACGTCGGGCCGGGCTACGACAGCATGCAGCCGGAACTGATGTTCCGCACCACGCACGATTTCGACATCGATAGCCGCACCCTGGTGCTGGGGCCGGGCATGGGCGACGCGCTGGAGGCCATGCGCGTGCTCGGGCACGGGATCGATGCGGCGGCGCCGGTGGTGATCGACGCCGACGGACTGAACCTGGTGTCCGCCAGCACCGACCTGCAGGCGCGCGTGGCCAGGCGCGTGCATGCGACGGTGATCACGCCGCACCCGCTGGAGGCGGCGCGGCTGCTCGGGGTGTCCGCGGCCGAAGTGCAGGCCGACCGCCTGGGCTCGGCGCGTACGCTGGCGAAGCGCCTGCATGCGGTCGTGGTGCTGAAGGGATCGGGCACCGTGCTGGCGGCGCCGGATGGGGCGCTGGCGGTGAATCCGACCGGGAACCCGGGGCTGGCGACAGGCGGCACCGGCGACGTGCTGGCGGGCGTGGTGGGGGCGCTGCTGGCACAGGGCTGGCCGGCGTGGGAAGCGGCTGTGGGGGCGGTGTGGATGCACGGCGCCGCGGCGGACCAGTTGGTGGCCGATGGCGTCGGGCCGATTGGCTTGACGGCCGGCGAGCTGCCGGCAGCGATCAGGAAGGTGTTGAACGGCCTGGTGATACGCTAGGCACTCGTGCGCCGCGGTCGTACTGTGGCATCCCCCACCATTACCGGAACGCCAGGCCGTTGTAGGGTGGGCACTTGTGCCCACGCGGTCGTACCGCGGCATACCCACACGTTACCGGAACGCAGGCGCTGAGACCGCGTGGGCAGTAGGGCTGGCTAAATGCCAGCACTACGAATGCCCACCCTACAAAGGCGCACCCCACGCAAGTGTCGCGGGCGAAATCAAGCCAGGCGCCCCGCCGCAATGGTCAGGGTCCGCCCACAACGCGCCGCCATCGCCGGATCGTGCGTAACAAGCACCAGCGTCGACCCCCGCTCGCGATTCAGTTCAAACATCAGCTGGATCACCGCCTCCCCCGTCGCCGCATCCAGGCTGCCAGTCGGCTCGTCCGCGAACAGCAGCGGCGGCTCGGTGACAAAGGCGCGCGCCAGGGCCACGCGCTGCTGCTCCCCGCCCGACAAATACTTCGGATAATGCTTCAGCCGGCTAGACAGCCCCACCCGCCCCAGCATCGCCTCCGCCTTGGCGCGCGCGTTGTCATCGCCGCGCAATTCCAGCGGCAGCATCACGTTCTCGACCGCATTCAGGTGCGCGAGTAACTGGAACGACTGGAACACGAACCCCAGCTTGGCCTTGCGAAACGCCGCACGCCCATCCTCGTCCAGCGCAAAGATATCGGTGCCGTCGAGCAGAACCTTGCCCTCGCTCGGCGTGTCCAGGCCGGCCAGCAATCCGAGCAGGGTCGACTTGCCCGAGCCCGATGCGCCGACGAGCGCGAGCGTCTCGGCCGCTCCCACGGTAAAATCGATGCCATGCAGGATGGTGAGTTCGCCGCTGGCGTCCGCCACCCGCTTGGACAACCCGGTCACCTCGATGGCGGCCGGTCGCCCCGCTGCGGCGGATACGTCATTTTTGAAAGCCTCGGGATTATCACGCATGCTTGCTCGTCTCAAGAAATTGTCTGTCGGTTTGCTCATGCTGGCTGCATCAGCGAGCGCTTATTCTGCACCAAAAACCGTGCTGGTGGTGGGCGATAGCCTGTCGGCCGAATATGGCCTGACGCGCGGCGCGGGTTGGGTCGCCCTGCTCGAACAGAAACTGAAAGCCGAAAAGATCGACGCGCGCATCGTCAACGCCAGCATCAGCGGCGAGACCACCAGCGGCGGACGGACGCGCCTGCCGGCCCTGCTCACCGCCCACAAGCCGCAGATCGTGGTCATCGAACTGGGCGCCAACGACGGCCTGCGCGGCCTGCCGGTGGCCTCGGCCGAGGCCAACCTGCGCCAGATGGTCACGCTCTCGCAACAGCAGGATGCAAAGGTCATGCTGATCGGCATGCGCATGCCGCCAAACTATGGCCGCGCCTACACCGAACGCTTCTTCGGCATGTACGGCACCCTGTCGAAGGACTTGAAGGCGCCGCTGGTGCCCTTCATGCTGGAAGGCGTGGCCGACAAGCCGGCGCTGTTCCAGGCCGACCGCCTGCACCCGAACGCCCAGGCCCACCCCATCATCCTGAATACCATCTGGCCGACCTTCTCCAGCCTGATCCGACAACGATAACCGGAATCCGTTCCCTGACGATGAAATACCCTGCCGTACTGCCTTTCGCCGACATCCTGCCCGAACTCGACAGCTTCGATGCCATCATCGACGCCCGCAGCGAAGGCGAGTTCGCGCTCGACCACATTCCGGGCGCGATCAATTGCCCGGTGCTGAACAACGAAGAGCGCATCCGGGTCGGCACGCTGTACAAGCAGGTCGGCGCGTTCGAGGCGAAGAAGCTCGGCGCGCCGATCGTGGCGGCGAATATCGCGCGCCACATCGAGCAACTGTTCGCCGACAAGGCGCGCGAATGGAAGCCGCTGGTGTACTGCTGGCGCGGCGGCAACCGCAGCGGCTCAATGGCGCACATCCTGGCCAAGATCGGCTGGCCGGTGGTGCAGCTGGAAGGCGGCTACAAGGCTTACCGGGCCCAGGTGAGCACGGCGCTGGAGAATCCGCCGGAAGTGGACTTCCGCGTGATCTGCGGCACCACCGGCAGCGGCAAGAGCCGCCTGCTGGAAACCCTGGAGCGCGTCGGCGCCCAGGTGCTGGACCTGGAACGCCTGGCCGCCCACCGCGGCTCGGTGCTCGGCCACCTGCCGCACGAACCGCAACCGACCCAGAAAATGTTCGAAAGCCAGATCTGGAACAAACTGCGTCACTTCGATCCGAACCAACCGGTGTTCGTCGAGTCTGAAAGTAAAAAGGTCGGCAACCTGCGCGTGCCCGACGCCGTGATGGCGCGCATGCGTGCCTCGCCCTGCATCGCGGTAGGGTTGTCGCGCCCGAACCGGGTGCGGCTGCTGATGGAAGACTACGAACACTTTGCACAGGATGCCGATGCACTGAACGGCCAGCTCGATCATCTCGTGCAGCTGCATGGGCGGGCGAAGATCGACGCCTGGCATGCGATGGCGACTGCGGGCGCCATGCCCGAGCTGGTCGATCAACTGCTGGTGGAGCATTACGACCCGGCTTATTTGCGCTCGATCGACCGGAATTTTACGGAGTATGCAAAGGCGCAGGTGCTGGAGTTGCCGGATATTGCGCCGGAGGATTTCGTCCGTGCGGCGAAGAGCTTGCACTCGGCTTGATTTCAGCGTGCCGCTGACAGTGGCATGCAGCTGAAGCTGGTCCGCGGGAGACGATCACATACGGCGTCACGATGGCACGCGGCCTTGACCGTACGGTGGGCACTCCGTGCCCACGCGGTTACGTGCTGATCTTTTTAACCCGCGGCGGTGACTGTTCGCTCCGGGACGCTGACAAGAATGATGGGCTAACGAATTGCTCTTGGGACGTTTGCCATTACGCGGCCCTCGCTTCATCGTTATTGGCTAACACCGTTCATGCTTCCGCGTGGGCACGGAGTGCCCACCCTACGTTCGCAGCCATCACGATCTCTGCCGCCAACAATCCTCTGAACGTAAAAAAACCCGGCTGCTCGCACAGCCGGGTTTTTTCATTCAAGCCTCCACAAGCTTACTCGGCCTGCTCCGCCGGCTTGGCGGTGCCGACATTGATCTTGGCCTTGTTCTTGACCTTGATCGCCTCGACGTAGTTATACAGCTCGGCCTGGCCGACCAGGCCGCCGATCTGCTGGGCTTCCTGGTTGCGGCGGGTGGTATCCACCTGGGCCGGCTGCGACACCTTGCCGATGCGGTACACCCCATAGCCCACGCCCGGCACGTCCACGCCCACGTAGGCTGGCAGTTTGGTAGTGTCGGCCTTGAACACGGCCAGCGCGCCGGCCGGGTGCACGGCTGGTTCCTTGGTGCGCGACAGGACTTTCGCCTCGCCGAAACCGGTGGCGTCGCCGGCTGCCTTGGCGGCGGCCAGCTTGGCTTCGCCGGCCTGGCGTGCCAGGCGCAGCGCTTCTTCCTGGGTCACGCGCTGGCGGATCGCCGCTTCGACTTCGGCCAGCGGACGCTTGGTGGCCGGCTTGAACTCGACCACGCGGCCGGCAACCAGGGTCGCGGGCGCCACTTCGACGGCTTCGGTGTTGCGCTTGTTCTTGATCGACTCGTTCGAGAACAGGGCGGTCAGGAATTTGTCGTTGTTGTAAGGTGCCGTGCCCAGGGCCGGGTTCGCCTTGCGGCCGAGGCCCTCGACGCTCTGGATCTGCAGGCCCAGCTTGTCGGCGGCCGGCTTCAGGCTGTCCGATTGCTCGTAGACGATGTCGTTGAAGCTTTCCGCCAGTTCCGAGTATTTCTTCGACAGCGCCGACTTCTTCAGCTCTTCGCCGATTTCGGCGCGGGCGGCGTCCAGCGGCTTCTGCACCGACGGCTTCACCGAGGTGAGCTTGATGATGTGGTAGCCGAACTCCGATGCCACGATGCCGCTGACTTCGCCATCCTTGAGCTTATAGACGGTCTCTTCGATTTCCTTGACCGGATAATTGCCCTTCTCGATCGCGCCCAGGTCGCCGCCCTGCGCTGCCGAATCGGTGTCCTGCGACTGGGTCTTGGCAATGGCCGCGAACTCGGCCGAATTCTTGCGCACTTCGGCCAGCACCGCTTCGGCCTTGGCCTTGGCGGCGGCTTCCTCGGCCGGCTTGGCGTCGCGCGCCTTGTTGATCAGGATGTGGCTGGCGGTACGCTGCTCCGGCGTAATGAAACGCTTCTGGTTGGCGTTGTAGAAGGCGGTGACGTCGGCGTCGCTCACCTTCACCTGGCTTTCGACGGCGGCCGCGTCCAGCACGAGGTACTCGGCTTTCACCTGCTCCGGAATCTGGAACAGGGTGGCGTTCTTGTCATAGAAGGCCTTGACCATCTCGTCGGTGACTTTGACTTGCGGCAGGTAGTTCGCGATCGGGAACAGCAGTTCCTGGACTTCGCGTTCCTGGTCGTTGATGTCGGAAATGCGGCTGGCCACCGAGCGCGGCGCGAAGGCGGTGCTCTGGATCGAGCCGGCCAGTTGCTGGATCGCCATGTCGCGGCGCATGCGCGCGTCGAACATCTCCGGCGTCATGCCCTGGGCGGCCAGCGCAGCCTTGTACTGGTCCATGTCGAAGCTGCCGTCCGGCTTCTTGAAGCCAGGCAGGGCCTGGATCGCGTTGACCAGCGCCCCGTCGGCCACGGTCAGGTGGGCGCGTGCGATTTCGGCGTTCACGGCACGTTCGGCCACCAGGTTGTCCAGCACTTCGCGCTTGGCTTGCGGGGTGTCGAACAGCTTCTGGTCGAATTGCGGACCCATCTGCTGGCGAGCCTGGTCGATCTGGCGGCGCTGGGCATCGTCCCATTCCTGCTGGGTGATGGTGCGGCCGTCGACGGTAGCCACGCCGGCGGCGCTGTCGCCGCGGTTCTGGTAGCTGTCGACACCGACGAGAACGAAGGACGGAACGATGATCAGGCCGAGCACACCGTACATCACGCGTTTGTTGTTACGTACAAAATCAAACATGGTCACCAATCACTCAGGAAATGGCCTTAAAGCACAGTTAAAAAAAAAGGCGAACTCGCGTTCGCCTCTTCTTATTGAGGCGCCTTTCGTGGCGCCCCGGTACAACTGCATCTGGCGGAGCGGACGGGGCTCGAACCCGCGACCCCCGGCGTGACAGGCCGGTATTCTAACCAACTGAACTACCGCTCCAGAATCTGTGTATGGTGAGTGGCGGAGCGGACGGGGCTCGAACCCGCGACCCCCGGCGTGACAGGCCGGTATTCTAACCAACTGAACTACCGCTCCACTTCACATACTAGGTACTGCATACCAGGCCGCAGAAAGCAGAGAGGCCAAAGCTTCCCACTTCGCGAGACACACAGTCTCGCTTTACTGCCTGGTGTTCTCTGCATGTCGCTGCAGAGAAGGCATTAGTTTACAGCATCTTTTAGCGCTTTACCAGCCTTAAATTTCGGAACCTTTGCAGCTTTAATCTTGATCGGTTCCTTGGTGCGCGGATCGCGGCCGGTACGCGCAGCGCGTTCGCCTACGCTGAAGGTGCCGAAACCGACCAGCGTGACACTGTCGTTTTTTTTCAGGGTGGTGGTCACCGCTTCGATCATGGCGTCGAGTGCGCGCGTTGCCGAGGCCTTGGTAATGTCCGCGGATTTCGCGATTTCTTCGATCAGTTCAGTTTTGTTCACTCTATTCCCTCTTGTACGTTCTGACGCGGCGGCGCTGCGCCTTCCTGCAAAAAACTGCAAGCGCGTATTAAACAAGGGGGATTTGCTTCTGTCAAGCAACACGTATAACCGCTGACATATCCCGAAATCGCGATCCGCATGGCCATTACCGTATCCGGATTCGCGATACGTAGGGTGGGCACTTGTGCCCACGCGGTACGTACCGATGCATATCGGGACTCCGGCAATGAACGCGACGTACGCAACAAGGCCCTTTGCACTCACCGCGGTATGCATGAGCACCATACCGCGTGGGCACGAGTGCCCACCCTACGAAAACATCGCCATCGTTGCCGCCAGCGGCCATTGATGCGTTCGATCTCGGAAAATAAAAGAGGCGCCACACGGGCGCCTCTTCATTGACTGCGATCTACCGACGATCAGTGCTTGACCACGTCGCCCTGCCCTTCGGCTGCCGGGGACGGCGTCACCGACACCGCCGGCACATCGGCCAGGGCTTCCGGCTGGCGTTCCAGCGCGATTTCCAGCACCTTCTCGATCCAGCGCACCGGCACGATCTCGAGCTTGTTCTTGACGTTGTCCGGAATCTCGGCCAGGTCCTTCACGTTCTGCTCGGGGATCAAGACCGTCTTGATGCCGCCGCGATGCGCCGCCAGCAGCTTCTCTTTCAGGCCGCCGATCGGCAAGACTTCGCCGCGCAGCGTGATCTCGCCGGTCATCGCCACGTCGGCGCGGACTGGAATACCCGTGAAGATCGACACCAGTGCGGTAGTCATCGCGATACCGGCGGACGGACCGTCCTTCGGCGTCGCGCCTTCCGGCACGTGGATGTGGATGTCGCTCTTCTCGAACACCTCGTTCTTGATGCCCAGGCGCTGGGCACGCGAACGCACCACGGTGCGGGCCGCTTCGATCGATTCCTTCATCACGTCGCCCAGGGTGCCGGTGCGGATGATGGCGCCCTTGCCCGGGACGTTCACGGCTTCGATGGTCAGCAGGTCGCCGCCGACTTCGGTCCAGGCCAGACCGACCACCTGGCCGATCTGGTTGTCCTTCTCGGCCACGCCGAAATCGTAGCGGCGCACGCCCAGGAACTTGT
>Ga0265797_10009613_pt1 | contig 12523 bp, 16 predicted proteins | sample P2T30metagenome_FD_192433 | JGI IMG/M metagenome (GOLD analysis project Ga0265797, IMG submission 192433) | Plant litter microbial communities from East Loma Ridge, Irvine, California - P2 T30 | ecosystem: Environmental > Terrestrial > Plant litter > Unclassified | place: USA: California... | reverse complement strand
TGTAACTTGGTTACAATAGGATAATCACCCCCTATCTTGTTAAGCTTGTGCATGCGATCCCCTGCGTGCTCACAACGAGCATTTCACTATTATCATGCTGGATGTTGGTCCATACTTGATCATGCAAGTTGTGCACAAATCAGTACGCGTGAATTAGCTGTGCACAGCCACATTGTGAAACTTGTTTCTATTTAAGTGAGCAGTGTTACAGGTCCGTGGCTGGGCCAGTCGGAAGGGAGCTTAGGCGCCACCTACGATCGCCAAGGATGCCGCGTCTGATTCGGGCAGTGCATCGTGTGATGGTGTTGATCAGCCGCACGAAGGAAGGGAAGCGGACGTCTGTCCACCGCGAAGATTTATGGGTTTTTCCTTGCCAGCGAACAAAGCGAAGATCAGTCGCAACACAAGACCTCTTATGCACATGTGTTCGGGAGCATCACATCCATCTTTGTGAGCGACAGTTGCAAGCCAAGACCCACTCAGCCTCCATTTCCCCAGCAGACCACGCGTCATCTCTTTGGGGGAGAAGTCGCATTAAACTTTGTCGTGTGTGCACCCACGTAACGGCGATTCCAGGAGGGGCGTTGGCGTTAGAAAGGCAGACTGCATGCAGCGCCGAGCGCCAGCAACGAGTTTCTCATCTCACGCAGCCTCACTCTCTCTGTAATCTCGACCCATCACCCATATCACCGTCGCCATCAATCTAAGCCTCCGCCCTTCTGTAACCTGGGGAGACGCATTCCAGCATACAGGAGCTACTACTACTTACACCCCCGAAACCCGAGCGCGCGTTTCGCTGTCCGCGCACGCGTTGGCACTTCTGCTTTGGAATAGCGCAGGAGCGTGGCGCATGGTGTATTAGTTCTCTATCTTCACCTACACAGCAACATCTCCCTGAGGTGTCGTCAACATGGCGAACTTTCCTAAGATGTCCAAAAGGCTGATCGGCTCCTATGTGCTTGACTGGATTGTCATGATGTGAGTGCTCTTTCTTGCCATCACTATACCATCCACAACCCGCTAATAATCACCCAGTTTCATCGCGGGCATCGGCGCCGGCATCAACTATGTCGAGCCCTACAAGCGGCCCTTTTCTCTGCTGGACTTGAGCATATCCTACCCCAAGGTCGAGGAGCAAATTCCCATTGGCTTGCTGGCCATTATCGCTCTGGTCATCCCTGCAGTCATCATTTTCGTCATAGTAGTCGCCTTGGTACCAGGCCCTCGCACCACTCGTGGTCTTTCACGAAAGACCATGATTACGCGCAAGCTCTGGGAATGGGAGAAAGGCTGGGCTGGCCTTGCTCTCGCGCTTGTCGTTTCCTTCTTCATCACCCAAGGCATGAAGAACCTCTTCGGCAAGCCAAGACCAAGCTGCATTGCCCGCTGCGAGCCAGACCTCGCCAATATCCAACAATACGTCGTCGGTGGCTACGGCCAGAACCTCGATCCTAGATGGACGCTCGTCTCCGCCGACATTTGCAAGAACCCGGATGCGCATCTTGTAAATGATGCTTTCAAGTCTTTCCCCAGTGGTCACGCCTCCTTCTCCTGGGCTGGCCTCCTCTACCTCTTCTTCTTCGTCTGTTCGAAATTCGCCATCCAAATTCCTTACCTTCCCACGCAATCACCGACCCAGGACGCAGCATCCGACCGACGAAGCATGGCCCAGGAGCTGCTCCCTCTGCATCACAACGGTGAGCCCATGACCGGACAAGGCATCAAACCACGCGACTCTGACGCCACTGCAGCTGGGGAACAATTTCGCCCTGTCCCTCCGCGTAACCAGGCTGCTTCGCCACCTAACCACCTTATTGTGATCGCCTTCATCCCGGTTGCCGCCGCAGTATACATCTGCTCCACCCGATTCGTTGAGTTCTACCACTTTGGCTTCGACCTCATTTCTGGATCAATTATCGGTATTGGTTCCGCCTGGTTCGCCTTCAGATGGTACCACTTGCCCATCGGCAAAGGATCAGGCTGGGCATGGGGCCCACGAAGCAAGGACAGAGCGTTCGGTATTGGCGTTGGCATTGGAAACTACGCGGACGCAGAAGGCTGGAGTTCGAGCCGTACCAGGGTCGCGCGACAGCAACGCGTCAACGAGCCCTACCACCCTGCCAACGGGGTTGATACGGCGCGCGAGAACGAGAGCTTCCAAAGCTATCGCGGCAATGACCACGGGCCGACATATGGCGATGAGAGAGTGTGATGGAAGAGTGTGTATGTGGATATACAACTGAAATGTTACGTGCCCTTTTTTTTCGGTCAGTCTCGGTCTTGTGTTTGCAGCGGAACAACGGCCGCCGGAACCGAAGGCCAAGTATTGTACACATTTATCCCTATAGTCTTAATGATCACCTTTTTGACAAGTCCTCTTAGACTTTCCCATTTCGAGCCATGGAACATGGAACACCGACAATTATAGCGTTGGGCCTTGAAAGTCGTAAAGTGCCCTCATCTCCCGTACTCCCCAACCTTATGCAACAAGGAAGGAAGTCGCGCGACAAGAATATACCAAGAACGGTCAGACATAAACCAAAGTCGCAAACAAACCTCTCGTATGATTCGTATCCTTCAGTGGCGCTACCTAGACAAATCCTCCGGCGCAAGGTTGCGATTTCTCGGTTCCCGGCAAAACTCCCTAGCAAGCGGCGACGCCTCACTATAGTGCTGCAGCAGCAGCCCCGGCGCCTCTGACTTTATCCGCGAAAGCAACAGCGAAAACATCCACATCCTCTGCACTCTCCAAACTGAACAGAGCCCGACGACGTGGTTCGCGCTACTTTTCATGACAGTCGGATTCATGCATGGCCGGCGCTGTATTGCCGTTGAGGATAATCCCCCACTCTTAGTCCGACTTAGCTCGCGGCGCTGCTGTGGTGTCGATATTAACCCACGGCCTTCAGGATCGCCTCCTAGCTTCAGACCGCTGCACTCTGTCGGCTCTAGACCTCTAAGAGTCCGTCATGGTCTTCAGGCGAACCCTCTGCTCGTTCGGAGTTGTTCCTGGCTGGCAGGCAAGCCCTCCTCGCAAGTATTGTTCGCTGCAGGAGTTGTATTGGGTGATGAGACCCTGTGTTCGCTAGCATGCGGTTTCAATATGGACGGGCTCTTGCCTGTTTGTTCGAAGGACCACCGGCGGCGTGTGGTTGTGTCTGAGCCAGCATGGTGTATGTAGTAGGATGGGCCCTGATTGATCCTGCGATGTGGTTTGTCCGGTCTTTTCTTTCGATGGTTCTGTCTCAGCAATGCCTTTGATTAGCTAGCTAGGTCTAGTTTTTTCCATTGAACCCTTCTGAATCACTCGAGCACGTCGCACACGGTTGCTCCGCCATGGGAATCTCCGGCGAGGCCGTCATGGTGAGTTCCGTGGCCTCAACCTCGAAAGATACTATCTCTAACGATGTCATAGGCCACGGAGTGGGTGCTGTTTGCTCTCGCATACACGCTGGTCGGGCTGCGAATCGGCGTCAGACTTGCTCGCCGGCAGCAGAGAAACGCTGTTGTCTCTGACGTTTTCCTGATTATCTCTGCGTTGGTGTGTTTGGGGCTAATCGTCTGTGAGTACCTTGGGGTACGGTGATGTGCAGGGAAGGCTGGAGCTGACGACGAGCAAAGGTGATACGTTAACTTATACCTTGGGTGCTATGAAGCCTGAGACAGTGAGTGCTTCGGTGATTACTGCGGATGATACTGCGAAGCAGCTTGCTTTGAATAAGGTGAGTGACCACTACGGATTGTAGTTTCCTCGATTGTGGTTCCGGATATGATACTGACATGTTTCTTATTGACAGATCTCTTTCGCGTCAGTATCATCTGCTCCACGCCTAGCTCGTTTCTGAGTTATGATTGACCGCGATCAGACCTTTCAACTGACTAGGATACCTACAGATCAAATTACTTTTACGACACGGGAATGTACTTTCCCAAATTCACAATCCTCGCCTTGTACTTCGAGCTGTTTCCCAACACCATGCCCACGCTGCGAAAGATGCTGTACCTTGTCACCGCTTTCACAGCCGCCTCTGGCCTCGCTACATGCACTCTGGATACCTTCTACTGTCCTCACATCCCCGATAATTGGTCAACGGAAGAAGGGGCTTGCTCAGTGTTCAACTCGCTCTTAGTGTTACAGATTGACTGGGCGATGAATTTCTCATCCGATCTCTTCAGTACGTCTCTGTCCGGCCTTCACGAGTAAACACTCCCTTACTAACAAGCCTTCCCCAGTCTTCGCTCTCCCCTTTCCTCTAATCCGTGTCCTCACCCTCCGCCGCGGCCAAAAATACGGCCTCATCCTCACCTTCGCCCTCGGCCTCCTCACCATAGCCGTCAACCTCGCGCGCTTCATCACGATCCAAACCGGCACCGACTGGAACGGCGTCTACGTATGGTCAATGGCTGAGATGAGCGTCGCGATCATGGTCGTGTCGATGCCCGCGCTGAAATATCTGCTCAAATTCTGGAAGACGTCGAAGAATGGCTCTGGGCCGGACAGCTATTATAACAGTGGCTACACGGGGCAGGGCATGAGTCGAAGGCGGAATCAGATTTCGTGCTCGCTGGCTGATGATACGGGGAGCGATGTTGAGCTGAATCGGGTGGTTAGGGAGGATGTCATTTTGAAGACGAAGGAAATTAGTGTTGATTCGCAACCGGCTGGGTTTGAAGGATTTAGTTTTGCGGGCGAGAGCTGGGATAAGAAGAGTGTGCGGCAAGGATGAGAGTGTGTACAGTCTTTTGTAGTAGTACATGTACCTATGTAGTTGTCTGCGTTGCATCTTGTCTGACCTACATGAGAATGTTCGAGCCCTCGTGCAATGTAATTTCTGGTGTTCGTACTCTTTCAAATGAGTTACCTGCACCGCTTATTCTTTCGCCCATCATGCCAGTAGCATGACACAGTTGCGATGCTTCTGAGCAAACCTCCAAACAGTCAAAGAGAGCTTCATCGCTGCTCCGCCGGACGCCGTACTCCTCAGTCAATCTCAATGGATGTAGTTTGTCATGCCAAGGAGGAGTTGGAGTAACATAAATATACTCAGCATGGAAACGTCTGCTTCAAGAAAACGGTCCGGTGACATTGGGACGAGGATGTGCAGTAGCACGGAGAAAAGAAACCATTCATATAGCCAGCCAATCGGAGCAGCACACCAGTCCTGCTTTCACCCGCGAAACGAGACGAATTGAATCCTTCGCTGCACGGAATATTCAGCCCGTACTTCCTTGCCTGCACTACACCACATCCACCCAATTAGCCTGCGCACACACACAAGGATATTCCATATGCGCATGTCGCCTGGGCAGGCTGGGCAAGCAAAGAAAAGGATAGGCGAGGCAAGCTTCAAACTGGGGCCTTTCGCTCAGGACAAGCCTCGACAGCCTGCCGTGTAGCAACCTAATCCCCAACATTTTGGTAACGCCATATCGGCAAGCAATGCCATATTAAATGTGGATCCCGTAACCGCCAGGGTCCATGTCCAATATCGACCTTTTGATGTGCCTCTCGAGGATCGCGCTGGGGTTTCATCCGGCTCTACTACGCAAACAGGCCCGGCGCCTTTGCTCTACTTTGCCGCCAGGCCGGATCCCATCGCTCGCGTGGCAGGGTAGTACATCCTGAGGACGCTGGCGCCGTTTTGATGCAAATTGTTGAAGAAGATGCTGCTGGGGTGACTAGATTCTTCTTGGCTCTCTACTGGGTGTCAACATCGCTTCGCGCTGTCGGGGCTCTTCCCCGAAACACTTCACGTCCCGTGTAGTCGAGAGCGAAACAGCGCGTTGGCCGCCGGTAGTAGCAGTATTCCGCGATTGATGCGCCGCTAGACATGGCGAATAACCTGAATGCCATACTACCAGCGATCCAGTCGGTGGCGGCGTGATCCTTCGGTAGCACAGCAGGATGACACGAGTCAGGAGACGAGATAGATGTTACTTCGCTAAAACACAGGTACATGGTCGACCAAGCGTGTTAGCACGAACACTCAATCTGGACCTGCATGCCAGCTCAAGCCATGGGACGCCGCATCTCGCGGTTCATGTAGCTGGTGTGCCGCCGAAGGAGTGTAACCTTAACTTTCCTTCTTCCACCATCGTTCTTCTTCTGGCAGGTGTTTATCAAAAATGGCGTTTTTTATTGATGGCAAAGATTGCATGGTCAGTATCACAATTATGACATGCGTGTCACTTAGCTCGTGCTGACATTTGCACTACAGATCTCGGAATGGATTCTTCTCGTCGCAGCCTATGCCGTTGTTGGCCTTCGTCTGTACACACGTCTGGCAGTGCAGCGTGAGAAGCTTCGTGTGTCCGAATGGATCCTCATTGTTGCCGCGATCGATGCGCTGGGTCTCATCATCTGCGAGTACGAAAGCAGCCATCCTTGTGCATCAGACATCATGACTGACAATCTTGCTAGTACCGTCACCTACAAGATTGGTGTAATGGATGACTGGGCGCCTTCCGTCGCCCTCTCCAAAGTCAGCTTTGCCTCAAACTACTTCTACGATGTCGGCATGGGCTTCCCTAAAATCAGCATGCTGGCTTTCTACTGGGGCATCTTCCCTTCCAGCCGTTCCACGCTTCGCAAGGCCGTCTACATTATAACCGCTTACGTCTGCACTGCTTACTTCGTTGTCCTGTGGATGGACACCTTCTATTGCGGTGTCCCGGTGTCGGTCCAATGGTCCCAGGAAGAGGGCGCTTGCAGCGTGTTCTACGCACCTCTGCCATTCCGCTTCAACTTCGCCATGAACCTGTCGTCTTACATGTTCGGTAAGCAAGCATCTCATTGATGGCACTATCACTCCCACTAACGATGTCGTGTAGTCTACGCACTTCCTCTTTTCCTCCTCCCAGGAATGCAGGCAGCGCACAAAGCCGCCATCTACTTCACTTTCTCGCTCGGTATCATCCCCGCGTTGACCTGCCTGATTCGCTTCGTCGTCTTGAACATGGAGACCGGGCAGCCTAACCTCGTTTGTAAGTCATATATCTGTCTGTGGAAAGCGTTCAAGCATACTGACCCAATGAACCAGACATTTTGAGCATGCTGGAAATGGCCACCGCGCTCGCGGCTGTCTCCTTGCCCGGACTGAAACCTTTGCTGGACAGGAGGACTAGCAACAGGGTCGCAAGCTTGTCTGGTGACATGAAGGCTTAAATTTGCATCATCATTTGATCGGACTTCTGTTTTGGAAACTGCACGGCCGCGTCACCAGGGCTGGATGGCTTTCTCAATCCATTAGCAGCCCTGCCCAACTTTACAATAATAACAAAAGATTTGTTTTGGGAGCTTCTCCAGTGCTACTCAAAATGCATAGTTGCTCTACGATCTATCAAGCTGTAATTTCATGCCATCGTTCTCTGCATCTGTGAGAACCATACCCACACCGTTCTCCTCAAAAGAAACGCTCAAACAAGCGCATCCGCGATTCTGACACTAACGACCCTCCCCTTCGCATCAAACCTCTCAAGCGTCACACTCCTCATATCCCTCACAATCCAATCCGCACCCGCCTCCCTCAACTGCTCAACCGCATGCGTAGTAGCCAGCGCCACAACGCGATAGCCCGCAGCCTTACCCGCCCTGACGCCCGCCGGCGCATCCTCAAGCACCAGCAGACTCTCCGGCTTCGCGCCTTCAAGCCCCAAGCGAGCGGCTCCGAGACGGTAACAGGCGGGATCAGGCTTGCCGTTCGCCACTTCCTCTGCGGTCACCATGAAGCGAGGGTGTGCGAGCTGCATCACGTCCAGCCAGCCGGTGACGAGAGGGCGGGTGCCGGACGTGACGATGGCCCAGGGCGCGCCGGCGGTTTCGAGGGTGGCAAGCAAGGCGCGTGAGCCGGGGACTTCGGTCGCGTCGTCGCGGTGCTTGATGGGCACTTGGCCTTCTGCGGCGCAGACGTCTGGAAGCGGGAAAGATATGTTAGTGAATGGTATTAATTTAAGAGAAAGAAAGAGAGAGGATCTGCTTACATTCCCAGTTCGCGCGCTCGGGGCACAGGATTTTGAGGACATCGATGCTGCGGCGGCCGTGTGAGGTCTGCAAGATGACTGTGCAATATTTTGTCAGCTCTCTCTTCGATTGCAGAGTTCATATGCAATTGCTATAGGATCTTACCATCACCATCGACACCAATCTCTTTGCCGGTTTCCCGCCAATACTTCACGATTGCTGGTGTGGATTCGATGATAGTGCCGTCCATGTCGAAAAGCAGAGCGGAGAAGTCGACGACTTCTGCAGCCGCGGAAAATTTGTTGTCTTCGTGGTGAGGCATCTTAGATGTGATATGTCTTCGGCACTGATCAATCTTCTGGAGTGCTGTGAGAGTAGTTCCTGTGAGAGTAGTTCCGAGCAGGATGTTGAGGTTCTTGTCTGTGAAGTCGTTCGGCTGAGGGCAATCTTTTTCTAATGAGGATAATCCTTCAGTCTTTCACGAAGGCCACTTGCTTTTCTTTTTCACTTCTGCTTCGTGAAGTTGATGTGAACAGAACTCTGATGACTGTGTTGAGACGGGAGCGGCGATGTCGGCTTTAAATTTCCTAAAGCAGACAAGCCGCTTTGCACGAGTGGCGACGTTTGCCAAATGTCTACGAAATGTCGGTACAAACATACTTTTGTATTCATCATCCGGCCACTACCACATTTTATCACCTGCGAGCGACCAGTTTGCTTGTCAACACAGTCGGTTTCGCGTCTGTATAGTGCACAATGTCTTCCATCAGTTCCGCCGCCTCTGGACCCGAAGCAGCAGCTTCGACAGCTTCACTCGACTTCCAGTCCATTCTGGCGCCAGCTTGGTACGAATCGCCAACATCGAAGCTTAGAACCTCCCACGATATCAACCCATACTTCTTCCATGCTCTGGGCGGTGTCAGCGAAAGCATTGCACATAGACGGGCGAGACCTTACGATTCGACCATCGGCATGTGCGTTTTGACGTAGTAGTCCATGTTGAATTTTGTTCCGGCAGGGTATAACACGAAAATGGACGTCATGGCGACGGCTGAATATTGTGATATCTTGTGTTGGTGTTAGGAGGCGTGTTGTGTGTGAGATGGTATCATTCTACGGGGGTACGCCCACGCCGGACTTGCACTTATTTTTATATTGTCTTTTCTGCTCCATCGAGCAGCAAAAATTCTCACATGTGAATGCTCGCTCTGTCAGCAACAACCGGTATACGCAATGTCGCTGGCAGTGCTTCGACATCACTGGACGAAAAGCTTGCTATAGGATTCCACCCGACAAAAGACCATTACGGATAAGTACTATCCATCAAACTAGAGCGCACGTGCCGGCGTTGCTAGCGCCGGATGAGCATTATCCACGATGTTGTGCCGGGTTGTCCAGCAGAAGAAGTGGGATGCTGACTGGGAAACTTGACAACGTCGCAGTATTCTTAGCTTTTGTCATCGATCTCATCGGATTCCCTCCCAGTTGCAGAGACAAGATGACTGTGGAGGTGCATACACTGACCAAGCATGACGGGTACATCTCAGCTCGTCTGACTGGTGGACTTCATTCCGTGCAATGCATGTAACTTTCTATAGACATCCAGAATGGTATATAAGAAGCGAACCGAATTACTCATGATATTCAAATTATCCATCAACAGCTTGCATCATCTCTCAATATGTCAACAACCTCATCCAACGCTTTCGTCCTCTTCGGGTCAGGTCCTGGCATAGGCCTACACGTTGCAGCCCGCTTCGTACAGAATCAGTTCCAGCATGTCATGCTGCTCTCTCGCGTGATCGTGAGCGTCTTGAGAAGGATGCCGTCGAGGTGCGTGCTGCTCGACCAGGAGTGAAAGTCACTGTTGTCGCCTGCGACCTGTCGAAACTGGCGTCGGTCCGAGAAGCACTCGCAACCATCGATCAAGTTCTTCAAAGTGACGATACAACCCTTGAGGTGGTGTGTTTCAACGCTGCGCGGGTTCAGCCGACCAATGTGCTGGCCACTGCTCCAGAGGAGTACGAGATGGACTTCAGGGTGAGCAACACCTCATCGACGACCCTGAATTGCACGATGGGCTAACGTTATGCTAGATTACCAACACCGCACTCCTTGCCGTTTCGCAATGGGCTATTCCCCATTTCCAACGCGCCCTGCAAGCACGTCTGCCAGTTCCCTACAAGCCGACCTTGTTGGTGACGGCAGGCTTCCTGCATCGCCGACCTCTGACCGAACTCTTCTCTATTTCAGCCGTCAAAGCAGCGCAACACAACCTCGTGACCTCGCTGCAGGAGGTCTATGGATCACAGGGCATACACATCACATTGGCACTTGTGGGAGGGTTTGTCAGCCCAGAAGCCCGGAACCTGAACCCAAAAAACATTGCCAAGATCATGTGGACAATGTACGCGCAGGATGCAGCGGATTGGTCGAAAGAGTATGAGATTCTCGAGTGAGTCGTGTCCTCGTTCAAAGCTGGGGAGAATTTCGGAGATCTGCAGATGCTTGACTGCTGGGATGTGCGGTGTTCTACGCAGCGCCAGTCCTTGCCGGAACATAAGTTTAGACCTCACTAGTATTCAGCCAATTATCTCGGGAATTCCCGCTCTTGTTGTTGTGTTATTGTGCGATCGCGAAGTCTGCCGTGGATGGACTTAGATTCCACAAAACCCGAAAGTCGAGACCCGCACCGTCTGAAGCCATGATGTCTTCGAATGAGGGTAAAGGCGGTTCAAATCGAGACGAGTGTACCTCCGAGCTCGGCTGGGACCCTCCAACTTGATGCTCTGGCACGTTGACTAGATCATCCGAGGGCATCCCATCGAATCCTTGTCCCGGAATCCAATGTCTACAGATCGTCCGTAGCGCCCGGAGCACTTGAAAACTCCAGGACCACGCGATCGACATCTTTTCCAGCGCTTTGAAGCAGAAGTCCAGGTTGTGCCGGCCCCGAGCCTGAGTCTGTGGGTCTGAAGAGTTTGCGTCGATGACGTGGATCACGGCTGCAGTAAAGGTGTGGCATACCGTTCCCACGACGGCAAAACGCTGGCGGAAAGTCAGCGGTTGATAACGTACTTTTGTGCAGGCACGGAGAACTCACCAAGCCATAGTGGGCATCGAAAGCTTTCAAGTACTTCACTATTTGTAAAGCTGAAGCTGCACATGTTGATCACTGATCAGCGCTGTTGGTCTGTGGTGAATGGACTTCATCCTCAGCATGGTAAGCTACAAAGGGCCGGTGTAGCAGAATTTGAGCAACATGATACTGAATACTGCAAAACGTCAGCCAATCTTTTGTTCGCTGTCAACCAGAAGTGTCTAAACGCTACGTACTGCATGTGGTAGACGTGAGGTAGAGCGGGTGGCTTCGTCCCAGGTGGAATCCGGAGGTGGCTCGGCAAGGACGTCCAGAGCGTGTTCAGCTTTAAATCGGCATCACTCGCGAGAGCACAAAGCTCTGTTCTTGTCAATCCATGGTTTGGGGAGTATCTGCCAGTCAGGGATTAGCTCAATCATCGTTATAACAGAAGCGAGAGCGTGTTACACAACATCGATCGCTTTAGTAGCGATCCGGAGTTGCTCAGACACGGTGTGCGCCATAGACACTATTCTCGAGTGAGGCTTCAGGCCGTTGCCTATGTCCCACGGCTCCAATTCTGTAGCCACGTGGATATTGGGTCGGGGACAAGTTGCATGAGTGTCTGCGATGGTCATGGTACGCCCAAGTCCAAGGCAGAAGAGTCTGTTTTGTTAGATATCAGCACGGAGCTTGTCAACATTTGTCACGAGGTCACAAACTTGTCAAGGTTGTACAATCCCCACCATGCGATCTGACGCACGGTCGTGTCGTCCTGATTTATTGTACCTGCGGTGTAGAGCGCAGTCGGATCGAGGCTGAGGCCCAAGTTGAATGCTACGCGCGTCGCGATACCTTCGATATCAATTAGTCTCGAGAGGCCTTGAAGCAATTCATGATGGTCCCACTCACCACTGTGCACCCAACCCGCTGGCTCCTTGTTCTCCGCTATGCATCTGAGGGAGATCAAAGCTGCTGCTTGTGCTGTTGCGACCGTGGGACGATCACATTCGCCCATCAAGGTGCGTCTGGCCTGGTCTGCAAAGGCATTGCCCGCGGTATCGGCTTGTTCGACATTAGTGCGCACCTCGACGCGATCCGAGAAGCGCGAGGCCAGGGCGAAGATCGCTAGCAGTAAGAGAAGCGTACAGTAACGACGTCTATTCCTGCTTTCGAAGTCGCGCATGAAGCTTTCCTTCTCAATCATGTACAGCCAAGGATTTTGCCAGCGGAAGTATAAGTCTAGCAAGTGCTTCTGGAGTTCCAAGGGGATTTGCGCCTCGTATAAGAGATGGGTTGGGGTCAAAGGAGGTCCTACGCCACAACTGTTGTACATCAGCTGATTTGGTAGCAGGTTAAAATTGCTCTGGCCTGCGAAGAAGCGAATCTGACCATCGTTATCGACCTTCAAGCGGCCAAACGTATTCGTAATCTCATTGATACAATCCGGGTTATCGTGCTGTGTTTCATTGCCGGCAAGGTCT
>Ga0265797_10009611_pt1 | contig 12526 bp, 14 predicted proteins | sample P2T30metagenome_FD_192433 | JGI IMG/M metagenome (GOLD analysis project Ga0265797, IMG submission 192433) | Plant litter microbial communities from East Loma Ridge, Irvine, California - P2 T30 | ecosystem: Environmental > Terrestrial > Plant litter > Unclassified | place: USA: California... | reverse complement strand
GGTGTTTAGTTGGGCAATGAATGACTGCAGTCGTTCTTCGGAGGACAGAGATTGGTCGAGCCATGGCTGCTGGTTGCCGAGGGCAACATTGGCCAGGCTGGTGGCGCAGAGAACCGTGGTGAAGAGAATAGACCTTGCCATGGCTTTCTCAATGGCGAGGTAAGTCTTGATAGTACAAAGCACAAGGACTGCTTGACTGAGCCAGTGAACAAGACGTGGTTCTTACCAGTATAAGTCAGATACCAGTATATCGATATTCGTGACAGGTACCGACGAGAGCTGAATGAAGCCGGTTCACGCCCCCCAAATTGCCTCCCGATCAAGACACCACTGACGCCTTATCTTTTTGCTTGAAAGGTCATTGTCGGAGTGATCGGTGACTTAGAACGAGCGGGGTTTGACCGGTTATCAACAGATTAGCTCGAGACTACCGGCTAAGACGCGAATTGGGTTTGAAGATACATGTGCTTACACACTAGCGAGTCAGAGTGGATTGAGATAGGATTCTTTGTTCCGACAAGAGATCAGGCTTCTATAAGCGTCGGCTCTCCGATTTTGAGACTGAAATGCTTTGATGTCCGGAGCGTGTCAAACTATCTGGTTTTGCGTTGCTCGCTTTGACTCATGTAGGAACTGGTATAGGCGAACAATCCGATTCATAGATCTCAGGTCGATTGCTGGAGAGTTAGCCGGGCACGTTACAGAGAAGGACTTGGACATCTATTTCACTATCAAATCCAATTACGCATCCTGGCAACAGAAATCTTCAGTCGATTTGACCCAGATTTGTCCATTCCAACTTTTTCACCGGCTTCTCTTTCCTGTCTGATCGATTCAAACTCCGTCCTCAGGTCGATCGCTTCGACGGGTATCACTTTGGAGTTGAGGAAGAACTTAAAGAAGATGTAGAGCACTGGATTGCAAAAGTCAGCTAGTGGTACTCGAGAAAGAGATCAGGTAGTATTGTGACTTACCAGCAAAGATGCCCAGATTGAGATAACATGTCAAGAAACCTGAGACGGTGAAGTTACCCTTCACAAACACATCGAAGCCTAGATGTAGCACGGTGTCAGTCGAGACTCTAGACTTGCAGGCGTCAACAATATATCAATGTCACCGATGCAGACGTACCGGAGGTGAGCAAGATGATCGAGACCAGAACCATAGTCATCCAAGCAACGTACGGCTGGCCAGGACTCTGATAAGGCAAATCCTTCCTCTCGTACCCTTGCACTTTCAGAGCCTTGAAGAACCGCAAATACGTAAACTCAATCACGACCCAGCCGATGAGTCCAGATACAGTAGTAATGTTCACCAACCACCCAAAGACAAGCGACGAGTTGTTGTTCACATTCATGTACGCCAGCGGGATCAGCAGGCATGTTGCGCCGACGGCGTAGTGCGGGACGCCGAAGCGGTTGCATCGCTGGAAGAACTTGGGCGCATGTCCGTCGCAGCTCAGGCCGTAGAGCGTGCGTGAGGCGAAGAATATGCATGACGAGCCCGCGCTGATGGCGGAGGTGCACACTACACCGTTAATAATAGAGGGTACGACGGAGATACCGCCGCGGACGAAGGCTATGACGAAGGGTGATTGGGCCGCGGTTCCGGTGGAGATGGAGAGGTCGGGGTCGTCGAATCGTCTGTATTGTTTGAGAAAGTCAGTATGGAATCTTCGACAGGCCCCTCCTGAAGGCGAGAGAGCCACCCGATGATGGAGTCATCTTTGGAACAAGAAGAGGAAGGTACTGACACTATCATTCCCACGATAAGAATGCTCAAGAAGTAGAACAAGAATACCCGTAAGAAAGTCTTCTGCGTGGCAGCGGGAATGACTTTGCGCGGGTTCATCGTCTCAGAACCCGCAATTGCTACGACCTGGACGTTACCGAAGCTGAAGGCAGCCGTCAACAGGACCTTCCAGAACGCAAGGAATCGGCCAGCCGATCCAGTCATAATGTATTCGTTGAAGGCGCCCGGGTTTCTCCAGTAGGCAAACCCGAGTCTTTCGTGGTTCGGAGCGCCTCCCAGATTGATGACGAGTCCACCGATGATGAGACCGATGATGAGCATAATCTTGAGCGAGGCGAAGATGACTTCGGACTTTGATGGATCGGACATGTCAGTGTTTGTTCATCTGCCAAGTGATGACACAGGTATACTCACTTCTCCGAACAACCTGACGCCGAGAAAGTTCAACACGACGATGAAAACCGCGAAGATGGTGATCCACGCCGCTGGTGGTACCGGCGTATTCCAAAATTGCAAGATTGTCGCCGCTGCACTCATGTCGGTTGGAACCACTATAGCCATTGTGTACCCTGCAAGATCACAAAGAGTCGAACGAGTCAGCCATGCTCATTGACACAACCAGCAGCATGTGCTGATGCATGGGCGAGAAAGAGAACACAAATGAGGGGGAAACGTCTTCGCAATCGAGACGTACAGAAGTTCCACCCAACAGCAGCTCCCAGCGCTGGTTCAACAAAATGTGTGGCGTGGCGAAGAAACCCGCCTGTCCTGGGCATGAAAGTCGTGATTTCGCCGGTCGTGTACGTGACTCCCAAAGTGATCAAGCCCATGAAAGTATATGCCAGTAGAGCACCTGCTGGGCCTGCGATCGTGAGAACTTTGCCGGATCCGAGGAAGAGTCCCGTTCCCTGTTTTCTGTCAGATTTTCGAGCTGTTCAATGGCTGTTGAGGTCTTGTTCCGGTTGACACTGGCGACTTTGGAGAAAACGTGTGAGACGACGAAGAAGACAACAGACGTACGATCATGCCAGCTATGGCAATCATGTTGATATGGCGGGAATGGAGGTCCCGTTTAATCTCCTCTTCTTGCGCGACCTGGCCAGCGGCCGGTGACATGTGGTCCCCACCACTGAGGCTGCCCTCCATCTCTGGCCCGTGGACAAAGGTTGTCGCGCCTTTCTTGGTGGAATGACTGTCGTCCATCATGGCTGCTGGCTCATGAGGCTGTGGAATATCGGTTCCCGGAATGTGAGGATGGGATTGTCAGGCAAAGTCGCTAAAGTCAGCAAGAAAAAAAGTCAAAAGCAACAAAATCATCAACGAAGGTCAAACTCGACAAAGTAATGAGTCCATTGGACTGGCTGATATCGAATGCCTCTATCTCGCTGTCCGCATCGTTATCATCCTCCAGCCGAGACGTGGCAAGGAACATCCCCAGCCAGGCTCAGCTTTTGCCTGAGATCGGCTACTGAGCCCTGTCCGATTGCGGCGTCCAAGCATTTGCCTAGAACGCCGGCGCTGATTGCGATTTGTAACGCCGTTCCGTGTCGACTGTGGAGCCACATCTCCACACGGCTTCCTCCACAAGGGACCCTCGCTTGCGGGAGACACCGATGGTGGACAAGACAGCAAGTCAACGATTCGTACATCACTTGACCGAATGCACAAACACCTAGGACTTCAAAGACGGCCACGGAACGACAAAAGACTTCTCGGTATTGGCAGACGGAGACGAAAGGCAAAGTACAGCAACAGCCCAACATGTCAACATCAGACACATCCTTCGAACTATACGACCTTCGAGTGGAAGTCGTGTGTCCCGAAGGAAAGAGAATCATGTGCGGTGCGAAAGAAGGCGACTACTTCACATTGAAGGGCGAGATGATGTTCCTTCCTCCAGACCAAGGGATCAGTATCTACAGTCTTTGTAAGTTCTCACACGATTTTCCAACATGGCCAGCGCAGCGGATTGATTGAACATTTTTGGCGTAGCATCCGTCCTACCACTGCTCGCAGCAAAGCAGCGCGTGACGCACAAGAACGATTGGATGACGACGGATGCGCTGATAGCTTGTCCTGATCCCTGCTGTCCATCTCAGCTGCGAATCGTTCGAGAGGGGATTCGGAGTTTCAAGCACGGGGACACCACTCTGGTCCCGTTGGGTGAGGATGAGTCGAAACCTGCTTCCAAGGATGTTTAGAGTTATGCAGTGGACCAGTTCGTCGGCGGAGCAAACGAAGGTGGACGGAGTGATGAGTGAGTGTTCATGTATATCGTAAGATCATCAAGATTACCATCGCTGGCCGAGGGTTATTACCATCGTCTGGCACAGCTCAATCTTCACGCGAGGAAGGTGCCTTCTTGCAGACTGCCCCAAGCATCCATGGACGTGCCACCGCCCCAAAGCGCATACTCGCTAAAGATGCCGTCCAGTCCGGCAAAGACGTCGTCAACATATAGGCCACTAGCTGTTGTGGCTACAGGATCAGACTCCTGCATAGGTGGAGCCATTGGTTGATCGAATCCGGGAGCCGTCTCTTCCGTCGTAGGAGGTTGCTCGTCCGCTTCATCTCCGGGCGACACTGTCGAAGTCCCTTGACCTCCCGTCAGCTTGACCAGGATTCTCTCTAGGAAGCTGGCCTCAAGAGCACAGCTGGTGATCGTAGTGGTGGCGGTAATAGACGAATTGCGTTGTAAATCAGCACCCTGGCGAAAGCAATGTGCGGCCTGTCGAATGGCGGCTTCGACTTCAGGCCTTATCTCTGTCACTATGTCTGGCGCGAGATTGCCGTGCATCAATTTGAGCAGGAACGAAGCACTGTACGCCGTCATGATGTGCACAGAGTCTTGCACCAGGTGTATTACGGATGAATACCGGCCCAGCAGTTGCAACATGGCGATGGCGCTCGAGTAGCTCGTCCACAATGCTTCGAGATTCGAGGAAATCTCCTGTTGTCGTTGCTCTGGGCTGTCTTTATTGCGCCCGCCGAGAACTTCGTGCAAAGGAAGTGAGAACATTTGCAATCGGAGATGTGCGGCGTAGAAGCGGATCAGGAACTGGTGACAGTCTTGCTCTGCACGTTGTGTCCACTTAGACTCCCACTCGGCGATCCGACCTTTGATGATGGCGAAGAAAGAGCAGAGAGGGTAGAATTGGCTGTTGCCAGTTCCCGCTCCATTTCTAGCCAGGCTGTCACCACCGAGTAGCTTGAAGACCTCAGAGGTAAGGAGCCTCAGAGTGACGAAAGCGCCCAGAAGGACGTCGGTTGGTACCGCCAAAGCCTCTCTGCACCAGGCTTCGATGGACTCGGTGAAGTCGCTGCGCTCGATCATCCATGGTTTTGCGGTCTGCAAGCTCATGCTTCGATCATACACGAACAAAACGTACCATGTGCGTTCGATATTTCGATGTTCCAGCTGTTGTTCCCTGCTCATCGATGCAACATCCGCGCTGGAGAGGCGACTCAATCTGTGCCAGCCCAACTCCATGCCCATGCGCACCGTGTACCCCAAGAACACCCAAGCACGGCTGTCTTCGGGCTTCTTCCAGTACGTGAGTAGCATGACGGCCTGCGCGATTTCTGTCGACTTGAGTCCCCGCATGAAACAGTCGGACAAGAGGCTCTCGGCATGGCTGAGTAGTCTTTCGTATAAGAGTGGGTGGGACGACTTGGCCGAGACAGCCAGGACAGCGGACAGCAGGAATGCAGACTTCTGTCGAACATAGTCAAGGGTGTGTAATTGTGCGTCTAGTTGGCTGATGTAAGGGTTGAGGTAAGTCATGAAGTCATCGAATAGAGACGATGCCATTTCAGCGGTCACCAGGCCCATCGTGATGGGATCACCGGCTGAGGTGGACGACGTCTCGCCGGAGCTCGACTGTGTTGATGGACCCGGCGTGCTGAGCACATTGCGGAGTGAGAACCGGCCTTGAGATACTGCATGGTGCAGAAGACTTGAAGGTTGTAGAGTTCCTGTCTCCCAGCTGGGACATTGTTGTATTTCTTCAATACCTGGAAGACGTATGGTGCTTGCCTGCTGTGACGGAGCTTTTTTATGTATGCTGAAAGAGTGGATGAGCGCACTTTCAGATTTCAAGGTATATTGAGCCAGTACATACCGTGTTCCTGGCTTTCTACCACGCTGATGGGGACGGAACACACAAGCCAGTGACTTTCGTGCACATCTTCGGCATGTAGCGTCGCCATGCTGTATCATGCACTTCACTTTGATACTCCGGCATGACAGGCAAGCCCGAGCACTGCTGGACGACACGGCTGCGTCGGCCGGTGTTCTACCAAAGGTGTCGGGATGCCGAGGTTCCATGCCGGTGATCTAATGGAGAGACGCCGACATATATGTCAGAGAAATAAGGACTGAGGGAGTGGTGAGAAGGGCGTGGTGGCACGGTGGCGAGAGTGGTTTGACCCCTGGCGATCGAGACCCACTCTCGTTATCGGCTTCTGCAAACCATGTCACCACGATTGTTCTAGTCGAACGCCGATCCCGCTGATAGAACGCCGTTAGTGACAAGGGTCTTCGGTATCGACGTTTCCTCGCCCTGAACAGATCTTAACCATACTTCGGTCCACGAAGTGTAATCTCAATACTCAAAAGGAAGTCACTTGTCACTCTTGCCAGACCGAAAAAATTAGCAATCGATTCAGATGGCTGCCAAAACGAACAAGCCGGCCGCAAAGGCCGCCCATGTCAACATGATGACAGACACCATCATCACCAATATGCCGCTGGACGGCTTGCGGACTATCATGCGAGCCATTCTGGCATCACAACCTCAAGTCACATCGACTTTCGAGCAAGAGTCGAGACGGTACATGCAACATGCGGCAGATACATACTCCCAGAATGCGACCGAAAGTACCTTGGAAGATACGAAGAAGCGTCAACAAACGATCCGATGCATGATCGGTTGCGGGATGTGCCAGGAGAGCTTGAAGTTGCTTTGCGAACTCGCTCTCCAAGCTGTTGCGCTCTTGAAGGCCGAAGGTTCTGACGTTGAAACGACACAGGAAGTTCATGGCGTATTGGCTGCTATCGACGGCGACATTGTGCAGGTTGCCACTGCTGTAGAGAAGTTGATCCTTTCATCGGCGCCTGGGGTCGAGGACTCATTGGATATGGCATCAAAACTCTACCAAACACTCCGAGATTTGCAGGCGCCGACCAAAGATCTCGGTATTGACTTTCCTTACTCAAGAGGGTTGGGTGCCATGGCAGGGCTACTAGGCGAAAAGACTAGTATCTGCACTTCTCAGACGGCACAGAGTCCGCTGCTGGTAATCGAGAGGCCGAGCTCGGAGTCACAGGAAACCTTCGATCTTGCAGGCCGACGTCTCCCACGTATTTTCTCGGGCCTCTGGCAGCTGTCCAGCCCGGCATGGGGCTCGGCGCCGGCATCTGAGATTTTCAACCAGTTCTCATTACATGTATCGAGCGGCTTTACTGCGTTCGACATGGCGGATCACTATGGTGATGCCGAAGTCTTGGCTGTTAGTAACACCTGGCTCCGATCGTCTTCTGTGAGCTCACGCTTTGTCTCTGTAGGGCCAATTCCTCGCATCCTATCCGTTTAGAGAAGACTTGTTCGCCGCAACGAAATACTGTGTGTTCCATCCAATGACAGTAACCATAGAGGCCGTGCGAGCGAACATCACCGAGAGATGTCGAAGACTTCAAACTGAAAGGATCGATCTGCTGCAGTTTCATTGGCAATTTGTAAGTTTTGTCGCATGTGGCATGCCGAACTTCATCAGCTGACCATATCATGTCAGTACGAGGATCTTCAGTACCTCGACGCTCTTCAGTATCTTGCCGAAGATGAGCGAGTACGTGCTCTGGGACTGTGCAACTTCGACACGCAGCACATGGAGAAGACCCTTGCTCACGGCGTGAAGGTAGATTCCAATCAGGTTCAGGTAAATACCCACCCTTCACGATCTAGCCGGGTTCCAGTCTTTTGCTTTTCCTGAGTATCAGCTGACAGTATGTAGTTTTCTCTGATCGACTCCCGACCAACGATGAAGATGGGCGAAGTATGCTTGAAGGAGAACATCAAACTCTTGACGTACGGCACTTTGGTATGGACACGCATTCTTCGATCCTGGCCGCGTGTGCTTTGTACTGACGCACGGTCTACCGCAGTGCGGCGGATTCCTGTCCGACAAGTGGCTAGGCAAGCCCGAACCAGGCCTGTACGACCAATCGATCACGCCAAGTCAACGCAAGGTGAGTCTGCGACGCTCCAAACAAACGACGTAAAGGCGCGACTCCATGCTAACGCAACACGAACTCCAGTACCACGGCGTGATCCAAGCCTGGGGCGACTGGACTCTCTTCCAAGAGCTCCTCGAAACTCTCGACAAGATCGCGCACAAACACAGCAGCGACGCCGTGAAGATGAGCATCTCGAATGTTGCCACGCGATGGGTGCTGGACTTCCCGTACGTTGGCGCTGTCATTGTTGGCGCGCGCATGGGCATCAGCGAGCACACAGCGGACAATGCGGCAAGCTTTGGGTGGTCGTTGGATGAGGAAGATCGGGCTGCTGTTGAGAGTGTTCTGAGCAAAAGTCGGAGGGAAGCCATGTTCGAGGCGATGGGTGATTGCGGTGGTGAGTATCGCTAAGCCGCCCGGCAATGACCAGAGATCCATATCGCGGCGCTCGGTATCCCGGCATCAACCTCACTCTCCCGGCGTTGCATGGTGGCGTGGAATCGATGGCTGGCTTGAATAGCCACTCCAGCCCGAGCTCGCTGCACAAACGCCATGTGCTTCTTCGTACAACGCCACCTTGGTCGTGCGACGTTGTATCATTGCGAATTGCAAGAACGTGCAACGTCTTATTTGGGAAGGCACATGCATTACGATCTCACAACTTACGGCAGGTCCGTCAGTATGACAGTACGTGCGATCGAGATTTCTCTCGACGTCACGCTGTGATACCAAAGCATCGGGTGGTCGATCGAGCATGGAGCTTATAAAATCGCATCGCTTGCCCATACACCAATGCTCCTTCTCGCTCTACACCTCCAAGCTTTTCCCATCAATCCATTTTCTCTACTAGTCCTCGCAGGGCACGGAACTACGCGAAACAACACTCACCCTGCCAAATCGCCATGCGTCTTTTACCCTTTGTTGTCGGCATCTGCTCGGCGATCGGAAGCATCAATGCAGCGTCCGTTGGCAGCACGAAATCACTCACGCAAACCGTGAACGTAAGTAAACACTGCATCGAGGCTACTATGCGAATTTTAATCGCGTGTTCAGTTTGATGACATAGCCCCATGCGGCGCTATCAAAAGTCCCACATTCGACATGCCATACAAAGAGTGAAGAAAATCCAATACCAAGTAGACGGACCCGATCACTGACTCTCCGCTCAGTCTCTACTACACGCCTCTCAATTGTGGATCGCCCTTGGCTGCAATTGGGAACATACACGCATCTTCGGGGGAAAATCTGTTCTTCAACACTTCGATCTCGAGCAATCAACCGAACAGCAAGGTCGCTTCGTTCGACGTCGCTTCGATCGCAGTGGGCTGCTATGTGAGCACTAGGAATGGTTTAGCTGCCACGGCTATCAGCTGCACGCTCCGCTGCACCGGCGTCAAAGCCACATCTGGCGACAAAGTCTTCCACGAGCCCAAGTTCACGGTCGTTGGGTTGTTGAAATTGGGTGTTTCCGTGTCCAAGGAACCATTACAGAACAACGTCTTTCCTTCAGACTTCACCGGCTTGGAGAGCTTCGGATGCGAGATTGACCAATCCAATCTGGATGCCGCCGCTATTCTTCGGCTCAGGGTGGCCTCGATTGCGTATGATGACTTCGTCCACACGGTTCACTTCAGGAAGGACACTTGAGCGCCAGATGAAGTTAGATCGCCTTTCTTCGATTGCAGGAGGCTTCGGAGTCGTTGTTCCAATACAGTCGTTACCTCGCACCCTTCAAAGGTTGAGAAGCATGGTTAAGTAGACGAATTGATGACCATTCCAACATTCCAGTGCGAGATACTCTCATCCAAGTACAAATAGTCTTAGGCGAGTTTGTCGCTATCAGTTCGAAAGTAATCTCTCGAAGGTAAACGGCAGATTGATGGCGCAAGCAAATCGATAGACTTCATGATACTGGATCTTGCAAATCAACACGGTTCAAAAGGCTCGCTTGGCTTCGCCCGCTCAGTCGACTTCTGAAAATGGTTTGCCAACCGCTGCTACCGCGAGCTAGCCTTCCTTTCCTCCAGGTCTATGCACGACATCTTTCCGGGCTGGGGCGCCAGAGACGATATTTTGTCGTTGCTTTCTGATCAATCGTATAACTGGGCCGGCCATAATACGACTGCAAACTATCGCCATCTTTCCGGGATGGAGTATGGACGGAGTCGGAGACCGCGCCGCATGCATCGTTCTTACCGCATAATAGGATTAAGGCTCAACACTCTCAAATCGGTCTATCACGTACTACGTAGTGGCATCCCGTGTTCGGCCGAAGGAGTATTATAATCTGTCTCCCGTGGCTGTTCGCACTGTATGGCTCGATTCTTGACAGACTGCGAGTGAGTGAAAGGTGGTAATGTTGGAAACTTATAGATTGTCCAATTGTATCATGGTTTACTAGGTTTGTTTCATCAAGGGCAGAAGTAACTGCAGGTTGTATTGACAACAGAGAACCGATGTCAACGCCACCTGCAACGCACTGGAAACGACTTCGACACTCCCCGGTCCAGCACATAAGACTACCTCTGTGGCAAGGTAGCATTTCAGCGTAGAACTCTACTGCCTAGTGTAAGCCGTGTAGACGAAGTCGTCGAACGCCATCTGAGCTGTCAGAGCCCCTGCGGGCAGAGCGGCTGTCAACACTCTCGGCTTCAAGCTTGTGATCCCTCTGAACTGCTTCGGAAAGGACTTCTTCTGCACAGTCTGAGGGCCGATAGCGATTCCGAGTAGGTTGAGGGTCGTGACCTCGAAAGCAGCGTCGAAGATAACTTCTTCGCCAGTCACAGCTTTTGTGCCAGTGTAGCGGATCGTGCAGCTGATAGCTGGTGCAAGGATGCCGTTTTGCGCCGCTGCGTAACAGCCGGATACGATCGATTCCGCATCGAACGAGGTGACTTTACTGCCCGAATAGGAGGCTGATATCTTCGGCGTGGCCAGCGGGTCATTCAAGAGATATGGTGCGAGAGCCAGGTTGGTTTTCGACGATGGCTGTATGAACAGGGGAGTAGGTGCTCCATACGCAAATGCGGTGTATTCCAAGCTGCGTGTTGGGTCAGCGATCGGTTCAGTCAGTATGGAAGATCTGGTCGCCAGATGGCCGTACCCTTTGTAAGGCTCTGGCACATCAATGCCCGTGACGGCGTTACCGCCTGGCAAATCATCAAACTAGAAGGACATTAGTTAGAACCCGGACTGGGAGTCTTCTGGGCAAGGATCACTTACGTTGGCAATTTGCTTGACCGCTTTCGTGGGGATGAACAATGCATTGATACTTCCGATGGCGGAGCAGAAGGCGATGATGGAGAGTGAAAGATGCATGGTGGCTTGTGGAAAGGTGATCCTTTTGTCCTGTTCTGCGGATTTCGATACAAGGAGATGTCGGTCGTAGAAGCTTGGAGTCGATAGACAGAAGAGTGCGTTGGTGTCAGGGTAGACCATGCGGGTTTTATAGGCATGTTGTTGGGTCGATTCGGCTCTGGGCAACTCGAGAGTCCAAATGGAAATGACTCGTGCGTACAGAGCAATGATTCCAATTGCCTAACCGACCTTGGTTATTTCTCTGGCCTGTGATATTTTAGCTCTTACTATCGATGGCTTGCATTGATCGACCAACGACCCAGATCGGAGCGATGCAAACATGCTGTAGGTTGCTATTTTGAGTTCCTGCGGAACGACCTACTTTCTCTATCAATGGTTGTTACCTCCCAATCCGTCCGTCTTCTACGGACTGGCAGTGCTCTCTCTTGGTAACTCTTGTGAACAAATTGTTGACCTGAGTACTGCAACTCGAGACGACAATGACCCGTGCTCTAGTCATATCGACCATGCAGTCGGCCTTGGCCTTGGCCTTGGTCAGTTGGAGGCTTGGCTTTTGCATACAGTCCGCGAGTCGTAAGCTTAGATCGCTGATGCATCCTTTTGGTCAACTAGGATGCAAGCTTAGATTAGTTCATGCATGCCGTGTATTTACCTCAGCTCCTGCGAACCTCTCACCAAAACATCGATCTTTCCCCACATAACATGCATATAGTTTCATGGCGTTTGATCGACGTCGATCCCCCACCGATGGCAGGACGCAGCATTCTTCTCATTGGGCGGTTGCGATGGCTGTTTAGGGGAAGGTGAGAAAATACAGGCGCATAGCGGATACCAACATCTGCAATATGATCACACATTGTAAGTTAATGTGACAAAGTGGCGCAACATGCATAACTTCCTCGGGCATCGCATCGTTCCCTAAGCTATGAGGCTGTCTTATTGGTTGAAGCTTTCAGATCGTTGTGGATTGACGCTGGAAAGTATTTGCATCGACGTTAGCAAACGGCCCAAACAGATCGCACGTGTTCTGCACGAACCGTGTGAACGAGGGATCCAGTGAGATGGTTCATGTCGGAGAGCTCCCTAGGTCCGTTATCCCGATAGCGGAACTGTGATGGAAAGCTATGGGAAAATTGATTTTGTCGGGAATTCCGGACATCATCTTTCGACATTATATGTATAAAGTCGGTTTCCCTTTTTATTCATCCCTGGATCATTCGC
>Ga0265797_10009608_pt1 | contig 12529 bp, 9 predicted proteins | sample P2T30metagenome_FD_192433 | JGI IMG/M metagenome (GOLD analysis project Ga0265797, IMG submission 192433) | Plant litter microbial communities from East Loma Ridge, Irvine, California - P2 T30 | ecosystem: Environmental > Terrestrial > Plant litter > Unclassified | place: USA: California... | reverse complement strand
TGTGGTTGACGACGACGGTGTTGTCGGGTTCGGGGAGGGGGGACCGTGCGGTCTCGGCCATGAGCGGGGCGCTGGCGCTGGAGAGGAACGTCGCGGTCACTGCGTCGCCGTCCGCGCTGATCGCAGCCACGTCGACGCTGTCGCTGATCTGCTTCCGTCCGAGGGCTGCTGCGTACTTGATCAGGGTGTCTGCGGCCTCGTCACCGATCAGGAGGGACTTGTCGGCATAGGTGATGTGCTTCATCGGGGGCTCCTTCTCGTCCGTGCCAACCCTGCATCGGTGACCCGGCGGGGAACCCGGGTGCACCCAGGGCCCCCGCCATCGGCAGCGGGGTCTGGGCTGCCCCTGCACCATAACCATGAGGTGACCCTGCGCCTACAAGCTCGACATGGACCCGGTCTAGATATAACAGCAGATCCGGTTGATGGAGATGTCGCGCCGCACGCGACTGCCTACAGTCGGACGCAGACGCTCGGAAGGAATGGTCTCCGACTGTCCGATAGGGGATCGGCCTGTGGGACGAGATGTTTCTTAGTGGCCGGTCGTCGCGAGCTGCGCAGTAAGCAGGTCGCGGACGGACGCGGGCTCGCGACTGAGGACCTTGCCCAGCAAGGGGTCGGTGCCGGCAAAGAACCCGCCGGCGGCGGCGCGGTACATGTCGAGCATGAAGCGTGCCATGAACTCCGGCTGCCCCGAGGACACCTGGTGTGCGACCCAGTTGTCGTCCCCGAGCACCACGGTCTCGACCGGTCGCCCGGCGACGTCGGCAGCGATCGCTGCGACGTCCGCGAACGTGGGAGCCGCGGGTGCGGTCAGGGTCGTCGGCCCGTCGTAGTCGCCGTTCGACAGCAAGATGTGCGCGGCGGCTTCGGCCGCGTCTTCCCGGGCGGTCCACGACACGGGCCCGTCGGCAGGGACCGTGATGACGCCCGTCTCGCGCCAGTCGCCGAGGAACCAGGTCAGGCTGTGCGCGTAGAAGCCGTTGCGAAGCGACGTCCAGGCCAGTCCCGATTCGGCGAGCAGCCGTTCGGTGGCCGCGTGGTCGCGGCCCGGTCCGAAGGGGGTGTCGGGTGCCGCTCCCTGGTGGCTCGTGTAAAGGACCCGGCCGACACCGGCAACCACTGCTGCTTCGACGGCGTTGCGGTGCAGTGCGACGGCGTCGTCGTGCGGGTCGCTCGCCGAGACGAGGAGGAGCTGGTCTGCTCCGGCGAAGGCGGCGGGCAGGGACGCAGGGTCGGCGTAGTCGCCCGTCCGCACCTCGACTCCGCGCTCCGCGAAGTGGACAGCCTTGGCCGCGTCGCGGGCGACGATGGCGATCTCGGATGCGGGAAGGGTTTTCAGGAGGTGCTCGACGGTGGAGCCGTTCAGGGTGCCCGTGGCGCCGGTGATGATGATCATGGAGGTGAGCCTCTCGTCGAACCGCGACCAGATATCAGCGGAACGCTCGCAAGAGTATCGTCGGAATCACGCCGATAGCAAGAGGGCGGTATCGTTGATTTTGTGACTGACGAAACCGTTCCTGTCGACACACGGATGCGCATCGTCGAGGTCGCTGCCCGGTTCCTCCGTGAGCAGGGCCCCGGCGCTGTTACGACGCGGGGCGTCGCGCAGGCCGCTGGCGTCCAGGCCCCCGCGATCTACCGGCTTTTCGGTGACAAGGACGGCTTGCTCGAGGCCGTTGCTGAGCACGTCATGGCGTCCTTTGTCGCGGACAAGGCCTCGACCGTGGCTGCCGCTGCCGCGGCGGATGTCGATCCAGTGGAGGAGCTCTGCGACGGGTGGCGTCGTCAGGTCGAGTTCGGTCTCGAGAACCCGGCTCTCTTCGCTTTGCTCAGCGACTCGCGTCGTGTCGCGGGCTCGCCTGCTGCTCGCCTGGGCAAGGACGTCCTTGTTGCTCGTGTCCGCCGGGTCGCCGCCGCCGGGCGCCTCGCGGTGCCGGAGGCGCGAGCGGTCGGACTCATCCAATCGGCGGGAGTGGGCGTCATCACGACGATCCTTGCCACGCCTCCTATCGAGCGTGATCCCGGGCTGGCGGATGCCGTGTTCGAGGGCGTCCTGGCGCAGATCCTGACGGATGCGCCCGTGGCGGCTCGGTCAGGTCATTTAGCTGCAGCCGTCGCGTTCCGCGCCGTCGCTCCCGAGCTCAACCAGCTAAGCGACCCCGAGCGACGCCTTCTCGGGGAATGGCTCGACCGGATCATCTCCGAGCCGACCGCCCGGTAAGGGATGGTCCATAGAGATGCGTTCAGGTGGCGTACTCCCTGTGCCACCAGGTCGACAAGTGGTCGAGGGTCGTCGTGGCCGCGCCGTCCAGACGCTCGCGAGTGTCTCCCCGATGAGCATCCGACAGGACCGCATCGCCGATGCTCGCAGTGGTCTGCTGCACCACCGAGACGAGCGCGGCCGCGTACGCCCGCTCGGACATCGCGTTCGGTCCCGTACCTGCGAGTTCAGCTGCCACCACGGTCGTGACGTCGTCGTAGAACTCCAGGGCCCGACGTCGGAGCAGCGCGCTGAGCCGACACTGCGCGGGGAACTCGCCCTTGGCCAATCCCTCGTCGTCCTCGACGTACCTGTCGATGTCCTCGAGGACGAGGGAGCGCAGGGCATCGGCCGGTGACTGCTGGGGGTCTCGCCGGGAGATCGCACCCCGGATCTTCTCGAGTACTTCGTCTGCTCGGTCGAAGACGAGGTCGGGCTTGGTCGGGAAGTAGTTGTAGACCGTCGGCTCCGAGACGCCCGCGGCGACCGCGATGTCCGCGACGGACACCTCGTCGTACCCGTGCTCCGCGAAGAGCCGAGCCGCCACATCGCCCAGACGCTCGCGGGTCTCTCGCTTCTTGCGTTCTCGGAGCCCCGATGGGGCGCCCGCGTTCGTTTGCTCCATTCCACGAGTCTGCCACGAAAAATGAAGTCACCCAAAGTTTCTGCTAGCTTCGGCCTGGCCAGAAAGTTTGGGTCACCATAAGTTCGGCAGGAGCCGGGAAACGAGGACGATCGATGAACACGCGCACGCAGGAACAGGTGTTGATCTCGGGAGCGAGCTTCGCGGGTCTCGCGACAGCGTTGTGGATGCGTCGGCTCGGTTACGAGGTCACGATCGTCGAGAGCGGATACGGGTTGAAGCGCGGCGGCACCCCCGTCGACATCCGCGACGACACCATCGCGATCGTCGAACGGATGGGCCTGCTCGAGGAGATCCGAGCGAAGGCGCTCGATCCCCGCGCGACCGAGTTCACGACGCCTGAGGGAGAGCTCATCGCGCGGATGGACCCGGAACCGCCCACGGACGACTCGGCCGGCGACGGCTACGAGATCCACCGAGACGATCTGCTCGACATCCTCGCCGCCGCGACGGAGGGGGAGGTCGAGATGCTGTGGGGCAACTCCATTGAGTCGTTGACCGAGCCCGACGAGGACAGTGTCCACGTGGTCTTCCGCGACGGCACAGAGCGGGACTTCACGATGGTGATCGGGTGCGACGGCAACCACTCGACGGTGCGGCGACTGCGCTTCGGTCAGGAAGCGCTCCACACCCACTTCCTTCAGACGTACTTCTCCGTCGCCACCCTCGACCACCTCGTCATCGACCGCCAGACGACCCAGATCACCAACGCGCCCGGCGTGACGATGCTGGTGAACTCCTACGACACCACGACCGACCTCGTGCTCGGCTTCCGATCCGAGCACGAGATCCCCTACGACCACCACGACGTCGACCAGCAGAAGCGCATCCTCCGAGAGCACCTGCTGCAGGCTGGCGCACCGTTCTCAGACCACATCGACGAGGCAGTCGACGTCGACACCTTCTACTTCGACAAGCTCAGTCAGATCAAGATGCAGGCGTGGACGTCCGGACGCATCGCGCTCGTCGGCGACGCCGGCTACTGCGCATCACCTGCCGCGGGCATGGGTGGATCGCTCGCCATCATCGGCGCCACCGCCCTCTACGACGCCTTGCGAGCTGCTGACGGCGACGCCGAGCAGGCGTTCGTCGAGTACGAACGCGCACTCCGGCCGATCGTCGAGAAGATCCAGCACGACGCCGAAGACGTCGGCGTCAGCAGCTACTTCCCCGCTACCGACGAACAGATCCGGGCCCGCAACGACATGCTGCTCGGGCACTGAGCAGCGATCACCCCACAAAGGAGAACTCGCTGTCCATCAGCGACGCGGCGTCCGGTGGTCGATCGCCTGCCGGGCTGTGTTCCGGTGAGTCGGAGGGGCGGTGGCGGCGATCGCTTGGCTCCCCGTCTCGATCCGATCGCCGACCAGGACGACACGCTGACCGACGGCCGACAGGCAGTGGGTCGCTCGTCCCGCGGAACCGCGGGGAACCGGTCAGGCGTCCGTGGCGGGCGGTGCCGGACGGGGGTGCCGGATCGTCGCGACCGTGCCGACGATGCAGACCACCGCCAGGACGGTCAGCCCGGCCAGGACCAGGGCCCCGACGACGGACGTGCCCCCGTTCTGCACCACCCCGACCAGAGCCTGGACCGCGCAGACGAGCCAGAAGAACGCACCGATGCCCCAGCCGACGGAGGACCCTCGAAATGTCGGTCGTTGCAGTCGGAGTCGACCTCTCGGGTGTTCCGTGTCCTCGTCCATGCTCACTCCCTCGACGTCATCGGCCCTTTCACCGTACGTCGAGTGCCGAGATGGTTCAAGGAGGTGCGCGACGGTCGAGCGCGCAGTCACGGTCCGGTGCGACGGCGAGGTCAGGCCGAGGAGAATCCGCGCCCCGGCGCCTCCCTACTCGTTCTCGTCCCGCGCCTTCGAGAAGAGCTCCTTCGTGCGGAGCAGCCGCAGCGAGGTGACGAGCACGAGCCCTCCGAGGATGTTGAAGAGCAGTGTGTAGCCGAACCACCCCGCCCACTGGGCGTAGGTGACGTCACTGCCCGCCTGGATGGCCCCGAAGATGAGGAGCGAATCGAGGATCGAGTGGAACAGCTGCAGACCGGCCAAGAGGAAGGCCCCGGCGACGGCAGCCGCGATCTTCGCGGGCTCGGAGGTGGTTCCGTGCTGCATGCGGGTCATCAGCGTGATCGTGCTGCCACCGAGGACGGCCAGGATCACGGTCTGCAGTGAGAACGGAGCGTCCACGAAGTGGTGAGCCGACTCGTCGAGGGTCGTGTGCCATTCGGGGAAGGCCTGGACGACGAGCCACATGAAGATCCACCCGCCGGCGAGGTTGGCGACCAACGTGGCGCCCCAGAGCTTGAGGAGTTGCAGGAACGTGCCCTCCTTCGCCGCGAGTGCGGCGATCGGCAGGAGGAAGTTCTCGGTGAAGAGCTCCGAGTGCGCCAGGAGCAGGGCGAGGAACCCGATGCTGAACGCCAGGCCCGCCAGGAGGTGGCTGCCCGTCTCGGTCAGCACGGCGAGCATCGCCATGATGCCCAGGCCGACCTCGAGGCCTCCGAAGAAGCCCGTGATGAGCGTGGTGCGGAGTGTGCGGTGCAGGCGTTCGGCACCCTCTTCCACGGTTGCGTCGAACGATTCGTCGAGTTCGTCCTCGAGGGGTTCGTCCGACTCGCCCAGTTCTCGCCGACGTCGTTCGCTCATCGCTCGTTCCTTCCCTGGAGACGAGTCTCGTCCTCGGGGTGAACAGTAGAGGCGAAGCGGACCGCGTGTGACGCTGCTCCCTCGAACACCGCTGGTACCAAAAGGTTCGGCTTAAGTCCATATCTGTCGTGGATCACGGGCCGAGGAGCAGGCTCGACGTGCCTTGAGGGTGGTTCAGGTCCTCAAGTGAGCGGCTGCACCCGTCGGGTTCGGTGTGAGCTGCCGGCGACAGGGTCCCGTTCGGGTCGGGACCCTGTCGCCCTTCCCCCGGCAGCGGTCTAGTGTCAGGTCTCGAGGAGAGCCGAGCGGACGCATCACCGATGTGGTCTCGTCACCACGTGTGGCGCCGCGAAGACGGCCGGCGCAGTGCGCAGTGAGATCCGCACACCACCACAGCCCAGACCCTGCTGTCAGCACCGTCGGGCGTTCTCCGTCTCGGAGCAGCCATGGGATACATCGTCTACGACGGCGACGTCCTCGAGTTCAAGGTCGAGGACCGCCTCCTCGCCCACCTCCAGATCGTCATCGTCAACAAGTTCCGTCAGAACGAGTCGTTCATGTTCTCGTGGAAGGAACCGATCGAGACCGGCGACGGCCGGTCGACCGTCTGGCTCTCTCCGCAGATCAGCCTTCGGTTCAAGTTCGCCGGCAGTCGAACGGTCGACATCAACCCCACCTGGCTCGCGGCGCTCTACGCCAGTGCGTCGTCAGGCCGCGGCCTCTATCCCGAAGCAGAGCCCGATCACGACCCTGCGACCCACCTCCCCGGAGGTTCCGGCACGCACGTCGACTGGGCCACCGACCGTCCGGAGCCGTCGAAGACGAGGGCGGCGCGACCGCCGCATCGCGCCTAGCTCGCAGGGCTCCCACGTCACGTGCGTGCTCGACGTCACCGACGCCGTGTCCGTCATCCGGCCCCCTCGTTCCGTCCCGGCCGGTGATCCTGAGAGCGGCCCTCGGAGACACCGAGCCGTACCGAGGTTCCACCGCGGCTCCGTCCCGCCCCGCGCTCAGCTGATCCGACGTGTCCTAGTCTCGGTCCGTGCTCTCGACCGTGCTGGCCCTGGTGCCGTGGCTCGCCTTCTCGGTCCTGATCGGCGTCGTGGTCGCCGGTCCGTTCGTCGGAGTGTGGCTCGCGGGACGCCCACGGACGACCGGCGCTCTCCTCGGCCTGGCGGTACTCACCGTCATGGGGCTCACGCTGTACCCGGACGGCGCGCCTTACCCGAGCATCACGTGCAACCCGGGCCTGCCGTACCTCGCACCCACTGCGGGGGAGTCGACTGCGAACATCCTCCTGTTCGTTCCGGTCTCGTTCCTCGCGGGGGTGCTCTGGCGACGACCGGTGGCGGCGGTGCTCGGTGCCGTCGCGCTGTCGGGTGCCGTCGAGGCGATCCAGGCGCTGGTGGTGGTGATCGGTCGGGCCTGCGACACGAGTGACTGGATCACCAACACCATCGGGGCCGTCGTGGGGGGCGTGCTCGCGGCGAGTGCCCTCACCTGGCATCGGAGCCGCACCCGACGCGAGGCCGCACGCCCGGTGCGCGACGCTCCCTCGGGCGACTAGTCGGTGGGGACCACGTCCCAGTGCTCGCGGATGAGGCCGTCGTCGACGCGGAACAGGTCGGCGGCGAGCAGCGGGTCCCCGGGCTTCGCGCCGACCGCCTGGGAGAAGGTCCACACGATGTCGCCGTCGGAGAGCGAGATGACGGACTCTTGCGCCGGGAACTGCGCGCCGCTGCCGAACAGCTGCTTCAGCGCCGCGGTCCCGTTCGGAGCGACCGGGTTGTGCTGCAGGTACGCGGGGTCGAAGGCGCGGTCGAGGATCGACGGGTCGTGGTCCCGGAACAGCGTGTCGTACGCCGACACGGCCAGGACGCGATTGCGTTCTTCCTGGCGTTCCGACGGCGCGGCGGTCGGACGTGCCGGCCGGTAGAGGTCGCTGAACATGGTGTTCGTGTTCCCGCTGGCCGGTGTGCCGGTCGGAACGGGCTGCTCGAGCGACCAGCGCTCGACGATCCGGCCGTGCTCGAGGCGGAACAGGTCGACGGCGGCGTCGCCGCGTCGTTCGTCGCGCGGGTCCGGCGTGATCTGCCAGTGCACCGCGACGAGGTCGCCGTCGGCTGCGACGCGCTTGATCACGGCGTGGGCCCCCGGGACGCGCGTGCGGTCCGCCGAGAACTGGGCGAGGAGTCCCTCCGGCCCGGCGGTGGTCCCTGCTCCGTGCGCGACGGCGCTCGGTGAGACGGATCTCGCCGCGAGCTGCTGGGAGGACGTGCTGTCGGGATCGGCGAAGGTCGTGGTGATGAGCGTCCGCACGGCGCAGGCGTTGCGGTGTTCGGTGGTGGTGTCCCGTCGGTCCGGGGCGGCTGTCACGGTCGGCTTCGGTGTGGTCCCGGGAGCAGCGGATGCCGGCGTGGCGACGCCGAGTCCGGTGAGGAGGGCTACTCCGGCGAGGACGGCCGTGCCGCGGGCGAGGCGACGGGAGGGGTTGCGCGTGGTCGGGTCGTTCGTCATGGTGTTCTCCTGCTCGTGTGGTCGGCGGGTGATCGCAGCATCGCAGGAAGCCCCGTCGTCGGCAGGTACGCACTTTCTCGTAAGCCACTCACGTGGAGGTCGGAATCGTGGAACCGCCCGGGCCGACCGCGCAGGATCGTGGCGCACTCGTTCGCGTCCCCGCGGCGTGTCCGACGCGAGTCGTGCTCACACACGTCGCCGTCCGAGGGGACCGGCACCGCGCCTCCTTCACGACCGACGTCCCCGCCTGCCCGTCCCCTCGGCAGGAGGGGCGGGCGGACGGGGACGTCGGCACGTCGGGGGCTACTCGGCCCGGCGACGGCCTCGGATCGGGCCGACCACGCGACGGCCGCGACGCGAGAGCGCCAGGCCGAGCGCGACCCCGAGCAGGGCCATGGCGGCGATGCCGAGCACCGACGCGCTGCCGGTGAAGGCCAGCTGCGTCGCCGACAGGATCATCGGGAACGACACCGTGACGACCGCCTGGACCGTCTCGCCGGCCGTGTCGGTCACGCGGTACTGCACCGACGCCTTCGAGTCGAAGCCCTTCGCGGGGGTGAAGACCACGGAGCCGTCGACGACCGTCCAGGTGCCCTGCCCGGGCACGGTCAGCGCGCTGACCCCGTCGCCGGTGGCCGGGTCGACGATCACGACGGTGCCGCGGTCGAAGGTCGCTCCCTCGGTGGGGGCGTCGTTCGCCGTGACGTCGACGGTGACCGCGTGGTCGGTCGTGCCGCGCTGCTGGTCGTCGACCGCGACGGCCGCGCCCAGCACCGTGATGGTGACGGTCGCCCGGGCGGTCTGTCCGGCCTCGTCGGTCGCCGTGTAGTCGAAGGTGTCGACCCCGACGAAGCCGGCACGGGGCATGTAGTCGTACGATCCGTCGAGGTCGAGTGCCACGGTGCCGTGCGACGGCTCGGACGCCAGGGCGACCCAGAGGGCCGAACCGTCGTCGTTGCGCATCACGCCGCCGACCCTGCCCGAGACGAGTCGTTTGCCGGCGATCGTCCTGCCCGAGTCGGCCACGGCCTTGACGCGCACGGTGATGCTGACCGTGGCGGTCGCGGTGCCGCCGTCGCGGTCGGTCACCGTGTAGGTCACGGCGTCCTTCCCGGAGAACCCGGCGTTCGGCGTGTAGACCAAGCGTCCGCTGGGGTCGATGGTCGCCGTGCCGTGAGCCGCGAGGCCCGTCGAGGTGACGCGCAGGCCGGTGCCGAGGTCGTTGCCCGACACCCCTGGGGCGGCGACGGTCAGCGTCGTGTCGGCCGGCGTCGAGGCCGCGTCGTCGATCGCGGTCGGCAGCACCGTGAGGGTGACGGTGCCCGTGCGGGTCTGCCCTTCACCGTCGGTCGCCGTGTAGGTGAACGCGTCGGTGCCCGAGAAGCCGGTCTTCGGCGTGTAGACGTACGAGCCGTCGCGAGCGAGGTCGACCGTGCCGTGCGTGGGCGCGGCGTCGAGTGCCGCGGTCAGCGAGCTGCCCGAGTCGTTCGAGAGCACGCCGTGTGCGGCGTCGACGGTGAGCGGGGTGCCGGCGCGGGTGCTGCCGGCGTCGTCGACGGCCAGGGCGCCGACGACGATGGTCGCGGTGGCCTTCGTCGCGTTCCCCGACGAGTCGGTCGCGGTGTACGTCACCCGGTCGGTGCCCGAGAAGCCGGCGACCGGCGTGTAGACGAACGACCCGTTCGGCCGGATGTCGACGGTGCCGTGCGCCGGGGTGCCGACGCCCGTCACGCTCAGGCCACTGCCGAGGTCGTTCACCAGGAGGCCCGGGGCAGGCACCGAGAGCGTGGTGCCGGCGGGCGTCGAGTAGCGGTCGTCGAGGGCACGGGGCGTCACCGTGACGGTGACCGTCGCCGTGGCGCTGCCGCCGTCACGGTCGGCGACCGTGTAGACGACGATGTCGTCTCCCGAGAAGCCGGGGGCCGGCGTGTAGTCGACGGTTCCTTCCGGCGCGATCGTGGCCGTGCCGTGCGCGGCCGGGGTCACCGCGGTGACCGTCAGGCCGGTCCCGACGTCGTTGCCGAGCACACCCGGTGCGGCGACCGTGACGCGGTCACCGGCGGCGACCGTGGCGACGTCGGGGGTGGCCTTGGGGCTGACCACGATCGTGACGGTGCCCGTGCCGGTCTGACCGTTGCCGTCCGTGACCTCGTAGCCGAAGGAGTCCTTGCCCGAGGTGCCGGGCTTCGGCGTGTAGGTGTACGAGCCGTCGGGTGCCATCGTGACCGTGCCCGCCTTCGGCTGGTCGGTGACGGCGGCGGTCAGGCCGGTGCCCTTGTCGTTCGCGAGCACGCCGTGGTCGGCGTCCACCACGAGGGGCTGGTCGGCGGTCGTGCCTCCGGCGGGGGAGTCGTCGACGACGATCGGTCCGACGTGGATCGTCACCGTGGCGACATCCGATCCGCCGGACGCGTCGGTGGCGCGGTAGGTCAGCTGGTCGGTGCCCGAGAAGCCGTCGACGGGCGTGTAGCTGATCGTGCCGCCGGCGGCGATCGTGGCGGTGCCGTGGGCCGGGGCATCGACGATCTCGGCTCGCAGGTCGGTGCCGAGGTCGTTGCCGAGCACGCCGGGCGCCGCGACGGTGACCGTCGTGCCGGCCTTCGTCGAGGTCGTGTCGTCGACGGCGTCGGGCAGGACCACGATCGTCACGATGCCCGTGCTGGTCTGCTTCTCGGCGTCGGTCGCGGTGTACGTGAAGTCGTCGGTGCCCGAGAAGCCCTTCGCCGGGGTGTAGACGTACGAGCCGTCCTTCGCGACGGTCACGTCGCCGTGACGCGGGGCTCCGTCCAGCACGGCCGTCAGGCCGGTGCCGCGGTCGTTCGAGAGCAGGCCGGCCTTCGCCGGCACGGTCAGGTCGCGGCCGGCGGTCGCGGTGCCCTGGTCGGCCATGGCCAGGTCGCCGACGATGACCCAGGCGCGAGCCGTCGCGGTCTGCCCCGCGGCGTCCGTCACCTGGTACTCGAACGAGTCGGTGCCCGAGGTGCCGGCGTCCGGTGTGTAGCTCCAGGTGCCGTCGGCGTCGACGGTCACGGTGCCGTGCGCGGGGGTGCCGTGGTCGGTCACGCGCAGCCCGGTGCCGAGGTCGTTGGCGAGTAGTCCGGCCGAGGCGGTCGTGGTCACCGTGGTGCCGTTCGGCGTGGTCGCCTGGTCGTCGACGGCCACGGGCTCGACGGTGATCGTCACCGTCGCCGTCGCGGTGCGGCCGGCGGCGTCGGTGACTTCGTACGTCACCGTGTCGGTGCCCGAGAAGCCGGGTGTCGGCGTGTAGTCGAACTCGCCGTTCGGGGCGATGCTCGCGGTGCCGTGCTGCGGTCCGGTCGTGATCACGGCGCTGAGGCCCGTGCCGAGGTCGTTGCCGAGGACTCCGGGTCCGTCGACGTGCGCGTTGCCACCCGCGACGACGGTGACGGTGTCGTCGACGGCCTTCGGGGCGACGGCGACGGTGACGGTCCCGGTGCTCGTCACGCCGTTCGCGTCGGTCAGCGTGTAGGTGAAGGTGTCGGTGCCCGAGACGCCCTTCGCCGGCGTGTAGACGTACGAGCCGTCGGGGTTGACGACGACGGTGCCGTTCGTCGGGCCCGTGGCGAGCGCCGCCTCGAGGGGGCCGCGGCCCCCGTCGTTGCCGAGCAGTCCACGCCCGGCGGGCACGTCGAGGGGCGAGCCCGCGACGGCGTCGGCGGTGTCGGCCGAGGCGCGCGGCGCGACGGTCACGGTGACCGTGCCGGTGTCGGTGCCGCCCTTGCCGTCAGTGACGGTGTAGTCGACGGTGTCGGTGCCCGAGAAGTCGTCAGCCGGCGTGTAGAGCACGTCGCCCGCGGGGGTGACCGACGCGGTGCCGTGACCCGGCGTCGAGACGGCGGTGACCGTCAGGCCGGTGCCGTCGTCGTTCGCGGTCAGGGCGCTGCCGGCGATGGTCGTCGGGGTCCCCGCGACCGCGCTCGCCGTGTCGTCGACGGCGGTGGGCAGCACGGTGACGGTCACCGTGCTCGTGGTGCTCGCGCCCTCGGAGTCCGTCGCCGTGTAGGTGAAGGTGTCGGTGCCCGAGAAGCCGTCCGCCGGGACGTACCGGAACGAACCGTCGCGCCCGAGCACGAGGGAGCCGTGCGAGGGTCCGGTCGCCACGGCGGCGGTCAGACCGGTGCCCGAGTCGTTCGCCAGCACGCCCGAGGCCGCGTCGACCACGAGGGCCTGGCCGGCACGAGCGGTCGCGACGTCGTCGCTGCTCGCCGGGGTGACGGTGATCGTGACCGTCGAGGTCGACGTGCCACCGCCTCCGTCGGTCGTCGTGTACTGGAAGGTGTCGGTGCCCGAGAAGCCCTTCGCGGGCGTGTAGACGTACGAGCCGTCGGCCGCGACGGTGGCCTGCCCGTGCGCCGGCTGCGTGTTCGACGTCACGGTCAGGTCGGTGCCCGCGTCGTCGGCGAGGACGCCGGGCGCGCCGACCCTCAG